>Ga0209162_1001212_pt1 | contig 26100 bp, 28 predicted proteins | sample YNPNPMetaG_FD_187121 | JGI IMG/M metagenome (GOLD analysis project Ga0209162, IMG submission 187121) | Anoxygenic and chlorotrophic microbial mat microbial communities from Yellowstone National Park, USA - YNP NP MetaG (SPAdes) (version 2) ...
GGCCGCCTCCGAGTCGTGCGCCGTCAACGAATCGACCGAACCACCCGCGCCGACCCCATCCGTGGCCGCCTCCGAGTCGTGCGTCGTCAACGAATCGAACGAACCACCCGCGCCGACCCCATCCGTGGCCTCCGTGGCCGCCTCCGTGTTGTGCCCATCCGTGGCCTCTGTGGCCGCATCCGAGTCGTGCGTCGTCAACGAATCGAACGAACCACCCGCGCCGACCTCATCCGTGGCCTCCGTGGCCACATCCGAGTCGTGCGCCGTCAACGAATCGAGCGAACCACCCGCGCCGACCTCATCCGTGGCCTCCGTGGCCACATCCGAGTCGTGCCCATCCGTGGCCTCCGTGGCCGCATCCGAGTCGTGCCCATCCGTGGCCTCCGTGGCCACATCCGTGTCGTGCGCCGCATCCTCACAGGACTGACCCATGTCGTTCACAGGCATCTTCGGCCTCGTCATCCTCCTGATCGCCGCCATCGCCCTATTGGGGCCGTCCAAGTTGCCCGCGGGCATCGAACAACTCTGGCTTTCCATCACCAACTTCCGACGCCAGCAGAGCGAACTGCCTACCCTCACCCTCGAACAAGCGCGTCGCGCCTGGGAAGCCAGCGAAAACCCGCTCTACGACCTCATCCAGATCCTTTACGGCGCGGTCGAACACCTGGTTGAGCTCCGTCATCGCATCTTCATCGTCCTGGGCTGGCTCTTCGGCTCCGCAATCATCGCGTTCATCTTCTCCAACCAGCTCCTCGAGCTCATCGCCCGGCCCAAAGGCGACATCCAATTGATCGTCCTGGCGCCCATAGACATGCTCTGGGCCACCTTCGAAGTCATCTTCGGCACGGCGGCCGTGCTCACATTGCCGATCATGCTATATCAGATCCTGCGCTTCATCGAGCCGGCCCTGGAGACCCCGGCCGAAAAAGCCGCCTACCGCTTGATCGCCCTGATCGGCATCCCCCTGGTGCTGATCTTCTTCGTATTGGGCGCGCTCTTCGCCTACTTCATCATGCTCCCGTTCGCCCTCAAATACCTGGCATCCTTTGGCACCGACATCGCGCGCGCCAGTTGGAACGTGCGGGCCTACTTCAGCTTCACCCTGGGCGTCATGCTATGGATGGGAGCCGCGTTCGAGACGCCTCTCATCATGGCCATGTTAGCGCGGCTGGGGATCGTCTCGCCGGCCGCCATGGCCCGTCAGTGGCGCTATGCCATTGTAGGCATTGCCATCATCGCAGCCGTAATCACCCCCACCGTAGACCCGCTCAACATGGCGCTGGTCATGGGACCGTTGTTGGCCCTTTATTTCCTCGGCGTCATGTTCGCCCGCATGACCTACCGGCCGCGCAACAACCAGCCGGCCGTGGTCGAACGCCAGGCGTGATCACAAAAAACAAATCACCGGAGATAAGCCATGGAGCCCGAACGTATTCTCATCATGGGCGCGGCCGGCCGCGATTTCCACAACTTCAATACCGTATTTCGCGACGACGATCGTTATCAGGTCGTCGCCTTCACCGCCACCCAGATCCCCAACATCGAAGGCCGGCGCTATCCGACCGAGCTGGCCGGGCCGCGCTACCCGCAGGGCATTCCCATTTACAGCGAAAGCGAACTCCCCGTGCTCATCCGCGACCTGAACGTGCAACAGGTCGTCTTCGCCTATTCCGACGTGAGCCACCAATACGTAATGGAAAAAGCGAGCATCGCCCTGGCCGCCGGTGCCGACTTCCGGCTGATCGGCCCGGCCGCGACGATGCTGCGCGCCAGCAAACCGGTCGTTGCCGTCTGTGCGGTGCGCACCGGTTGCGGCAAATCGCAGACGACGCGCCATGTGGCGGGGATACTCCAGCGCATGGGCAAAAAGGTCGTCGCCGTGCGTCACCCCATGCCTTACGGCGACCTGGTGCGCCAGCGCGTTCAGCGCTTCGCCACCTATGCCGACCTGGACGCCCATCGCTGCACCATCGAAGAACGTGAGGAGTATGAGCCGCATTTGGATCGGGGCATCGTCGTCTATGCGGGGGTGGATTACGAGGCCATCTTGCGCCAGGCCGAGCAGGAAGCCGACGTGCTCCTGTGGGACGGAGGCAACAACGACCTGCCCTTCTTCAAGCCCGACCTGCACATCGTCGTGGCCGACCCGCATCGGCCCGGCCACGAGCTCACCTACTATCCGGGCGCGGCCAACTTCCGCATGGCCGATGTCATCGTCATCAACAAGATAGACACGGCCGACCTGGAGCCGATCAGCGCCGTGCGGCAACACGCGACCGACGTGAACCCGACCGCGCTCATCGTAGAAGCCGCCTCGCCGATCTTCCTGGCCGACCCGGCCGCCATCCGCGGCAAACGCGTCCTGGTCATCGAAGATGGCCCGACCCTGACGCACGGCGGAATGCAATACGGCGCGGGGATCGTCGCGGCGCGGCGCTTCGGCGCGGCCGAGATCGTCGACCCGCGGCCCTATGCGGTCGGCAGCATCGCCGAGGCCTTCCGCGCCTATCCGACCACCGGTCCGCTCCTGCCGGCCATGGGCTACGGCGAGGCACAGATACGTGACCTGGAAGAGACGATCCGCCGGACGCCGTGTGACCTGGTGTTAGCGGCCACCCCGATCGACCTGACGCGTGTAGCTCGCATTGCTCAGCCGGTCCAGCGTGTGCGTTATGAGCTTCAGGTGATCGGCCAGCCGACCCTGGAAGAGATCGTGCGGGCGAGGATCGGCGGATAGTTCTATCGCCCGGACGCGAACCCGGCCTTCCGTCAGCGCAACAGGAGCGGCAGATACACGCGGCCGAGTGCGGCCGCGTCGCACGCGTTCAGGCTGGCGTCGTCCAGGTAGAAGTCGGTGGGCCGGTCGAGGTCGGTCTGAGCATGAAACGAGAGCGTCACCGTCTGGCCGGCATAGGCGCTCAGGTCGAACGCGGCGTATTGCCAGTCAACGCCTGCATCCGCGTCGGTGATGCGTTGCAGGCGCACCGTTGCCCTTCCGGCGGGCGTGATTTCCACATCCAGCGTGTCCCACGGGTGATCGCTCTCCTCGGTGCGCACTTGCCACCAAAAGGAGAGAATCAACGTCTGGCCGGCCGGCAGCGCCACATCCTGAGCCAGCCGATCATCGGCGCGATTGTAGCCGGCCAGAAATGCCCCCCATTGACCGGTGCGCGGCAACGCCTGGCTGAATACGGCATAGCCGCCGGCCGAAGTGGCCGTCCAGCCGGCCGGGCCTTCCTCGAAGCCGCCATTGGCAATCTGATCGGTGCAGGCCGCCGGAGCGGCCCCTTGAGATGCAGCCGGCAAGACCGGATTCAGGCACAGCGCCGTAAGCAACGGAATCACGATCAGGTATCGCACGGGGTCATAACTCCTGTCAAGATCGCATAGCCGATGGGCCCGGCAAGGCGCAGCCGCCGGGCCCATCTCGCTCTTCAGTCCCCGTTTTGCTCCAGCTCGATCTCCTGGGCGGTGATGACACCGTTGGCCCCCTGGATGGCATATACTTTCACCATAACGCCCACTGCATAGTCCGCCGGTCGGCCTTCGAGCCTGGTGCTTGCGGTGACCAGGACGGTCCGGCCGCCGACCTGCCATTGCCCGATCAAGCCGGTCGCCGGCAGGCTCTGGATGACGCCGCGGAACTTGATCTTGACCTCTTGATCGTCGCTTCTTTCCACCTTGATACGAGTCGCCAGGCGAGTGCCGTCACTCAAGATGTACCCCTTGACCTGCACGAACGCGCCGACCACGGCGGGCCCATTCGACTCATCGAATCGGGTGCTGGCATCGGTCCGCACATCTTGCCCGGCGATCCGCCACCAGCCGATGCGGCCGGCGGGCCGCGCCTCCACCTGGCCCTTCAGCTCGAACTCACGGCGTTGCGCTGTGGGCGCCGGGGTACGGGTCGGCCGCGGGGTGCGCGTGGGCTCGCGGGTCTCGGTCGGCCGGCGCGTAGGCGTAGCGCTCGCCGTCGCTGCCGCGGTTGGCGTCGGGGTCGGGGAGACGTTGGGGCGCAGGCCGTGGGGGCCGGGCCCGGCCGGCACCTGTCCATGGCAGACCCGACAGTCGCTCAACGTGCCCGCATGGCCCTGCAGGGCGATGTTCTGGATATTGTCGTTGGGTTGGGTACTGGGCAAGATGGCATGGGGGCTTCCGTGGCACGCCTCGCAATAGAGGCCGCCGTGACCCACCGAATTGCGATACAGCTTGCCCGGCTCCTCGGCATATTGTGGGCCGTGACAGTTTCCGCAGCGCGGCTCGTCAATCCATGGTCGCCGCGCCGGATTGGCCACATCGGCCATGCCACCGTGACAGTTGGTGCAGGTCATCCCCCGCTGATACATCTTTCGAGCTTGCTGCCGGCGGCGGCCGGATAGGCGCTGATGAACGCCGCCAGATAGTTGCTCTTCGCCTGGGCCGGGGCCGGCCGGGCAATGACTACCAGCAACACGGCCAGCAATGCAACGCCGCTCAGCGCGATCGTGCCCGGCAGCCGCCAACGGCCCGCGCGGGCGATCCAGCGATTTGCGCCGATCATATGGTTTCCTCCATCAGAAAGGTTCGAGCGCTGGCAGCAGACTGTTTTGCGCAAGGTTTTCGCGCTCTGGCGACCAGGGCGCTGCGGAATACTAACTTGAAAATCGCCGTCATACGTGTAAGCGTAAACGGTACGCGCCATCTCAGGGCGACCTTGGTCCCTTCGGCGCCTTCGGTTCTTCCGTCTCTTTTGGCCGCGGGGTTTCCGGGGGCTCCTCGGTCTCTTTTGGTCGCGGGGTTTCCGTCGGCTTTGCGGTTTCTCGCGGCCGCGGGGTTTCCGTGGGCCTCGCGGTTTCTCGCGGCCGTGGGGTTTCCGTGGGCCTTGCGGTCTCTCGCGGCCGTGGGGTTTCCGTGGGCCTCGCGGTTTCTCGCGGTCGCGGGGTTTCCGTCGGCTTCGCGGTCTCTCTCGGCCGTGGGGTTTCCGTGGGTTCCGCGGTTTCCGACCGGCCCGCTGGCGCATCCGTGACGGCGGACGTTTGCCAGGGCGTCGCGGTGCGGGTCGCCTCGTGCGCTTCGTTTGTGCCGGTCGGGATGCGCGTGCCGATGCTCGTCGGCCCGGATGGCGTGGGCTCGCGCGTGGCCGTTGCGGTGATGGCGGCCGTGGCCGTGACGGTCAACTCCGGTCGGCCGGGGGACGCGGTCGGCCGGCCGATCCGTCGGCTCTCGTCGCGGCCGGGCCAGGCGAGCCATACCCCTGCGGCCAGGACGGCCAGAATCAGCGCCATGCCAACGAAGCTCCAGGCCGGCCGCAACCAATTCATCCTCCGCTGTCGTCGCTCTAGCGCTTCGTGCATGCGCGCCCGGCCGCGGGCTCGACCGCCTGGCGAAAGCTGGGGCCACATTGCAGCTCCCATCATCATAGCCGTCTCCAACAAAGGCGCCAGGCCATCGGCGTATTCCGGATAAGCGGCCAGGCACTCGCCGATAGCGACGCCGGCCCTAAGCGCATCCAGGGATTGTGCCAGGGCGTCCTCGAAGTTGCTGGCCGGCGCAAGCAAGCGGTTCATCGGGACTCCTCCGGCGTCAAAACCTGACGCAGATGCACCAGGGCGCGATGCTGCAGCGCCTTGATGCTGGCGATCGTTTTCCCCATTAACTCGGCCGCTTCGGTCAGGCTATAGCCCTCCAGAAAACGGTAAATGATCACGCGTTGTTGTTCTTCTAACGAAAAAGCTTGTCGGCATACAGATCGTACAGGCGGTCGTAAGCCGACGGGTCGCCCCGTTGAGCCCGTTCCAGCAGGGCGACCATCTCAGCATCAGTGCAGACGTCTTGCATCGAACCTCGCTTTAGCTAACGCACGAGACGGCAAAAGGATGCGCCCAAACAGCAGGAATCGCAGTGCCACGATGATGAATCGTGATGAACGGCGAGCGGCCGGGGATTTGACTATTCCGGGCATCAGAGTATAATTTGATTCTCCTCAGACGTTCAACTCTCGCGCATTTATCGAATGAACCTTGACTTTAAATTGTACATATGTTGGCCGCATTTTTCGATTGTGCCTTCCGTCTGTATCTTCTCAAGAAGTGGGGGCGACGGGGGTCGCAGACCATAGGCATCTGCCGCCGGCGGGCGAGCGGGCGTGGCCGGCGAACGCCGCACGGGCATGAAGTGCCCGTGCTACCCAGGCCATGCCCGCTGAAGCGGGCTGGCGGCCGCGGGCCTCTGCTGCCCGTCGCAACAGCCCCGTTCACGGGGCGCCGTGCGGTAGCCCGCCGATTTGATCGGCGGGCAAGTCCCTTAGCTTGATGCCTATGGGGGTCTCAGACCCCATAGGCATCAAGCTAACAGGAAGATGGCGTCTTGCGCCACCTTTTCTCTCGCTCGCAGGGGGTCTGCGACCCCCGTCTGGCCGCCCGAGACGACGTATTCAGACTGGACTTTCGGCGCCCGGCCCGGTCGGATGCCTTGTTGGAAAGGAGGTGAGCAAAGGTCTCCACAGCTTTCGGTTCCCTGCGGTCGGTCTTCGGTTTTAAGCCCAAATTTAGTTCCCCGAGGAGGTGCCCTATGGTGAAGTCATGGCGTTTCTACAGATTCATGATCGGGTTGGCGCTGTACGCTTTGTTGGCTCCCGTCCTGGCGGCCTGTGCGCCGGCCGCCCCGGCCGCGCCGACAGAGATCGTTTTGGGCGCGGCATTGCCTCTCACGGGCGGCCAGGCGCGCGAAGGCGGCTATTTCAAGAAGGGCTACGAGCTGGCGATCAAAGAGATCAACGATGCCGGCGGCATCATGGTCAAGGAGTACAATAAAAAGATCCCCGTCAAACTGATCATCTACGATGACAAAAGCGACAACACCACATCGGTCCAGTTGTACGAGAAACTGGTCACCGAGGACAAGGTCCATGCGCTCCTGGGCGGCTATGGCACCCCTTTGATCTCGGCGCATACCGTGGTGCCGGAGAAGTATCAGGTGCCCTACGTGAACGGCGGGGGTGCCACCGGCGAGATCTACGCGCGCAACATGAAGTATATCTTCGGCCTGCTGGCGAGCATCGAGAAGCTGGCGCATACTCTGATGGACTGGATGGCCGAGCAACAGGATGCCGGCAAGCTCAAGAAGCCGGTGACCATTGCGGTGGTGGGCGAGAATAGCTCGCACGGCAAAGAGTTTCGCAAGGGCGTGCTCGACAAGGCCGCCGCTGCGCCCGACCGCTTCAAGGTCGTGATGGATGAGCCGTTCGAGCTGAACCTCAAGGACGCCGATCCGCTGCTGCAGAAGCTCAAGGCCGCCAATGCGGACGTCTTCCTGGCGGATGCGCGCATCGCCGACTACACCACGATCCATCGTCGCTACACCGAGCTGGGCCTGTCGCACCTGATCGTCAGTTATGGTCCGCGCGGCACGGAGAAAGCCGCCCGCGATGCCCTGGGCGCGGCCGCCGACTACATCGTGTCGTGTAACTGGTGGCACCCCGACATCCCCACGCCAGAAGCCAAAGCCTTCGCCGAGAAATATCAGAAGGCTTACAACGAACGGCCCGAGTGGTTCCCCGCCCTGGCCTATGAGACGGCCCGCGTCATGGCCAAGGCCATCGAGAACGCCGGCACCCTGGACAAGACCAAAGTGCGCGACGCACTGGCCAAAACCGACCTGAAGCCCTCCCTGGTTGTCGGCGGTCGGGTCTGGTTCGAGGCAAACGGCCAGATCAACAACGACTATGTGATGATGCAAAACCTGCCCGGCGGCAAAGTGGCGCTGATCTACCCCAAGTCCGTTGCCACCGCGGACGCCATCGTGCCCATCCCCAAGAAGTAGGGCCGACAGGCGGCTGCGGTTTGTCCGGTCGCCGATTGCGGTCTTTCGGGATGGCCAGGTCATCCCGAAAGACCGATCCATGAAGGAGGGGACGTGAGCATTGACCTGCCTGCCTTGATCGTCAGCGCGGTGCTGCTGGCGGGGCTATACGCCACCATGTCGTATGGCCTGGCCCTTATCTATGGCGTGATGAAGATCGTCAACCTGGCGCATGCCGGCGTGATGATGTGGGGCGCGTATGCGGCCTTTCTGCTTGTAGCCCGGCTCGGCGTCAATCCCTTTCTGGCGCCGCTGTTGATCGTTCCGCTCTTCTTCGGCCTGGGGATCCTGCTCCAGCGTTTCGTCGTTCGCCACGTGATGTCGGCTCCTCCCATCTCCTCGCTGCTGCTGCTCTTCGGCACGTGGCTGATCATGCAGAACATCGCCTATCTGCTCTTTTCAGGCGATACACGGACGATTACGACGCCATACACGTTGTTGACCCTCAAGGTGGCCGGTTTTGCCATCTCGGTGAACCGTTTGCTGGTGTTCGTCGTCGGCGTCGTAGCGCTGGTGAGCCTGCAGCGTTTTCTCGGGCACACCTATCTGGGCAAGGCGATTCGCGCGACCGCGCAGGATAGCGCCGCCAGCCAGTTGGTGGGCATCAACACCGATCGCATCATGGAGATCGCTTTCGGCATCGGCACGGCGCTGGCTGCCCTGGCCGGGACGCTGATGGCGTTGATCTTTGCCTTCGACCCGGACTTCGGCCGGTCACATCTGCTCAAGAGCTTCTGCATCGTGGTGTTAGGGGGCCTGGAGAGCTTCGTCGGGGTGGCGCTCGGCGCGCTGGTGTTGGCCCTGGCCGAAGCCTTGAGCATCCTGGCGGTCATGCCGGCCCTGCAAGATTTCATCAGCTTCGCCATCCTGGTGATCGTGCTGATCGTCATGCCGGGGGGCCTCATGGGGCTGATCGGCAAGCTGAAGCCCAAAGGAGTGCTCCGGTGAGCAAGATGCTTCGTTCCTGGAAGACATGGGTGGCTCTGGCCGGCCTGGTTTTCTTGCTGGCGCTGCCGTTTCTCCGGCTGGCCGGCGGCTATTTGCAAACGTTGGCCTTTTTGACCTTCCTCTACATCATCCTGAGCACGGCCTGGAACATCCTCGGCGGCTATGCCGGCCAGACCTCCTTCGGCCACGCGACTTTCTACGGCCTGGGCGCGTACACGACGGCCATTCTGGCCCTGCGAGGGGTGCCGCCGCTCCTGACGATGCCGCTGGCCGGCCTGGTGGCCGCGTTCTATGGCCTGTTGTGGGGCTATCCCTGCCTGCGGCTGCGGGGCCAGTACTTCGCCATCGCGACCATCGGCGTGGGCGAGGCCACGCGGCTGCTCGTGCTCAACGTGGACGATCTCATCAAACACAGCGCGCTGTTGCAGGGCCTGCTGCATCGGGGCGTGCTGACCGGCGGCGCGACCGGCTTGATGCTGCCGACGCCGCCGGACATTCGGGCGTATGCCACGGGCTTCTATTATGGTACCATGGCGCTGATGGCGCTGGCGCTGCTGGTCTCCTGGCGGGTGAAGAACAGCAAGTTCGGCCTGGGCCTGTTCGCCATCAACATGGACATGGATGCGGCCGAGACGGTCGGCGTCAACACCACGCGCTACAAGATCCTGGCGCTCCTCTTGAGCGCGTTCATGGTGGGCGTGGCGGGCAGCGTCTACGCCCAATACGTCTTCTACATTGACCCGCAAACCGTCTTCGGCTTCCCCGTCAGCATCGCCATGGTCCTCATGCCCACCATCGGCGGGATCGGCACCCTGGTCGGGCCGGTGCTGGGCGCGGTGGTCTACGGGGTGGTGCAGGATCGCATCTTGACGGCCAACCTGGACCTGGGCCCGATCAAGCTTTCGCTGAGCTCGATGCACCTGCTGGTGTATGGCGGCCTCCTGGTGATGATCGTCCTCTTCGAGCCCAAGGGGCTGGTGGGCCTGTTTCGCCGGGCCGCCGGGTGGTGGCAGCGGCGCCGGTCCCGGCCGGTGGCGGCAGCGGCACAGTAAAGCAACGAGGTGGTCTATGGCCGTACTCCTTGAGGGTCGGGATGTGGTGATGAGCTTCGGCGGGCTGACGGCGGTGCACCGCGTCAGTTTCCAGGTGCAGGAAGGGGAGATCTTCGGCCTGATCGGCCCCAACGGCGCCGGCAAGACCACCCTGTTCCGCTGCATCACCGGGGTCTATCGCCCTACCTCGGGCCAGATCTTCTTCAGGGGCCGGGAGATCACCCGTCTTACGCCGCACGAGATCTGCGTGCTGGGCATCACCAACACGCATCAGGTGGTCAGGCCTTTTCAGGATATGACGGTGTTGGACAACGTGCGGGTGGGCGCGTTCTTCGGCCGCGGCTGGGCGCGCGGGGATGTCAAAGATGCCACCCGCGAGGCCATGCGGGTCCTTGAATTCACCGGACTGGCCCCCAAGGCCCACTTTCTGGCGCGCAACCTGACGCTGCCGGACCGTAAACGCCTGGAGGTCGCCCGCGCCCTGGCCACGCGGCCCGAGCTGTTGTTGCTTGACGAAGTGGTGGCGGGCCTCAACCCGACCGAGACCGACATGATGGTGCGCCTGATCCGCCAGTTGCGCGACAGCGGGATCACGATCTTCATGGTCGAGCATGTCATGCGGGCGGTGCTGAACGTCAGCGATCGGATCATGGTGCTCAACTACGGCGACAAGATCGCCGAAGGCACGCCCCAAGAGGTGGCCTCCAATCCCCGGGTCATCGAGGCTTACCTGGGGAAGGGCTACGCGAGCATGGCTGAAGGCGCGCGGGGGTAGGACGCATGTTGCAGGTCAACAAGATCAACGTCTTCTACGGCGAGGCGCAGGCGCTGTGGGATGTCTCGTTCACCGTCAACCGGGGGGAGATCGTGACCCTCGTCGGCTCGAACGGCGCGGGCAAGAGCACCACGCTCAAGTGCATCTCGGGCCTGGTGCCCCCGCGCAGCGGCGAGATCATCCTGGAAGGCACGCGCATCGATCGCCTGCCGGCCTATCGCCTGGTGGAGCTGGGCATCGCCCAGATCCCGGAAGGCCGGCGCCTGTGGCCCGGCCTGACCGTGCGCGAGAACCTCGAGCTGGGCGCCTATACGCGGGCCGCGCGCGCCGTGCGCCAGCAGACGATGGAATGGGTCTTCAGCCTCTTCCCGCGGCTCAAAGAGCGCTCTTCCCAACAGGCCGGCACCCTCTCGGGCGGCGAGCAGCAGATGCTGGCGATCGGCCGCGGACTGCTTTCGCGGCCCAAGTTGCTGATGTTGGACGAGCCTTCCCTGGGCCTGGCGCCCCTGCTGGTGGATGAGGTCTTTCGGGTGATCCGGCTGATCAACCAGCAGGGCGTCACCATCTTGCTGGTGGAGCAAAACGTCAACCACGCGCTGGCGATCTGCGATCGCGGCTATGTCCTGGAGACCGGCCGCGTGGTGCTAGCGGGCAGCGGCAGTGAACTGTTGGCGAACCAGTACGTCAAGACCGCCTATCTGGGATTCTAAGGGGGATCTGCGATAGAGAAGCCGGGATCAGAGCACGCCGGCCGTGTCCAGCCAGAGCGTCACCGGGCCGTCGTTGACCAGCGCCACCTCCATGTGCGCCTGGAACTGGCCCGTGGCGACGGTGAGGCCCTCTTTGCGCAACTGTTCGACGAAATAGGCGATCAGCGGTTCGGCCTGTTCGGGCCGCGCCGCGTCGGTGAAGCCGGGCCGGCGCCCCTTGCGCGCATCGCCGTAGAGGGTGAACTGCGACACCACCAGCACCGCGCCGCCCACGTCGGCCAGGCCCAGGTTCATCTTGCCCGCCTCATCCTCGAAGAGCCGCAGGCCGGCGATCTTGCGCGCCAGCCAATCGGCCTCGGCGCGGGTGTCGCTGTGCGTGACGCCCACCAGCACCAGGAAGCCCCGGCCGATGGCGCTGATCTCCCTTCCGTCCACAGTGACGCTGGCCCGACTGACGCGTTGGATGACGGCGCGCATCGCTATCCCTCCACCGCCGATTCCGGGCCCTCGACCCACAGCGCGCCGTCCGGGCCGACCTCTTTCTTCCAGATCGGCGCGATCTGCTTGATGCGGTCTATGACATAGCGGCAGGCGTCGAAGGTGTTCCGGCGATGGGCCGCGGCCACCGCCACGATCACGGCCACGTCCCCCACCTCCAGCCGACCTACCCGGTGGACGATGTGCACCGCGGCGATGTCGGGCCATTGCTCTCGTGCTTCGGCCGCGATGCGCAAGAGCGCCTCTTCGGCCATTTCCGGGTACGCCTCGTACTCCAGATACGCGGTAGCGATCTCGCCGGCCGTGCCGGCAGCGGGGCGGGTGATGCCGCGCACGGTGCCCGCGAAGAAGGTGACGCCCCCGCGGTCGGCCGCGACGATGCGACGCAGCACCGCATCGAGCGACAGGGGGCGGTCGGTGATCTCGGCGACGCAGGGGTTTATCGCGGCCGCATCATCTCCCGCGGCGGTTCCCCCGCTGACGGGCGGGATCAGCGCGACCTCATCCCCGTCCGCCAGGATGGCGGTCGGAGGCGCGTAGTTCCGGTTGAGCGCGACGCCGAAGCGCCGCTCGGCCAACCGGGCCTGGGGATAGCGGGCCGCCAGCGCGGCCAGCAGCGCCCGCACATCGGCGCCGGCCGGAAGACTGATCGTCGTCTCCTGCACCCCCAACGCCTCGCGCAACGCCGCAAACGCCCGCACCCGAACCGTAATCGTATCCGCCATCACACCCATCCCCCCCACATCTGACGCCCAACATTTGACGTTTCACGTTTCACGTTTCGCGCCTCCACTCCCCGCTCTTCCCCCCGCGCTTCTCCAGCAGCCGAATGTCCGCGATGGTCATGCCGCGCTCGACGGCCTTTGCCATGTCGTAGATCGTCAACGCGGCGACACTGACCGCGGTGAGCGCCTCCATTTCGACGCCCGTTTGCCCCCGGCAGCGCACCGTCGCGGTGATCTCGATGGCCGATGTGGCCTCGTCGTAGGCGAATTCCACCGCGACTTTGGTGAGGAGAAGCGGATGACAGAGGGGGATCAGCTCGGCGGTGCGCTTGGCGGCCATGATGCCGGCCACGCGCGCGGTGCCGAGCACATCGCCCTTCGGCAGGTCCCCTTCCCGGATCAGCCGTAAGGTTTCGGGCCGCATCAACACGCGGCCGGCCGCGATGGCCTCCCGTTCGGTCTCGGCCTTGGCGCCCACATCTACCATGTGCGCCTGGCCCTGGTCGTCGAGGTGGGTCAACTCTGCCAAAGTGGCCTTTTGCGTCCTTTCTGCTTTGCGCCGCGATCGGCATTCACCGCAGAGACGGCGAGAACGCCGAGAGATTTCCTTGCCTTTCTCTGCGTTCTCTGCGCCTCCGCGGTGCCATCTGTTTTACGCTGTTTTTTGTTGGAGGTGTTCGCCCCAGGCGATGGCCTGGCCGGTTTCCAGCAGCAGGAGGGGCGGCGCATGGCGGGTGATGCACTCGGCGTTCACCACGCACTTCACCACTTCGGGGTGTGAAGGGATTTCGTACATCACATCGAGCAAGACGCCCTCGATGATGGTGCGCAGGCCGCGCGCGCCGGTCTTGAGCTTCAGCGCTTCCTGCGCGGCCGCGCGCAGCGCCTCGGGCGTGAAGACCAGCTCCACCCCGTCCAGCTCGAAGAGGCGCTGGTACTGCTTCACCAGGGCGTTCTTGGGCTCGGTGAGCACCGCCACCAGCGCGTCCTCGTCCAACGGCTCCACGCTCACGGTGACGGGCAGGCGGCCGACGAATTCCGGGATCATGCCGTATTTCAGCAGGTCGTCGGCGATCACCTGTTGCAGAAGCGCGGCCGTCTGCGCTTCTTTGGAAGGCGGAAGCTCGCCCGTCGTGTTGAAGCCCACCCGGCCCTTCAGACCGATGCGCCGGCCCACCACCTCTTCCAGGCCGGCAAACGCGCCGCCGCAGATGAAGAGGATGTTGTGCGTGTCGAGCTGGATGTACTCCTGTTGCGGGTGCTTGCGGCCGCCCTGCGGCGGCACGTTGGCGATCGTCCCTTCGATGATCTTGAGCAGGCCCTGTTGCACTCCTTCGCCCGACACGTCGCGGGTGATGGAGGGGTTATCGCCGCTCTTGCGGGCGATCTTGTCTATCTCGTCAATGTAGACGATGCCGACCTTGGCGCGCTCGATGTCCCAGTTGGCGGCCTGCAACAACTGCACCAGGATATTCTCGACGTCCTCGCCCACGTAGCCGGCCTCGGTGAGGTTGGTGGCATCGGCGATGGTGAAGGGCACGTCGAGGATGCGGGCCAGGGTGCGCGCCAGCAACGTCTTGCCGCAGCCGGTCGGGCCGATCAACAGGATGTTGCTCTTCTCCAGCTCGACGTCGTCGGTCTTCTGGCCGCTGGCGATCCGCTTGTAGTGGTTGTAGACCGCGACCGACAGCACCTTCTTGGCGCGCGTCTGGCCGACGACGTATTCGTCGAGCCGGCGCATGATCTCGCGCGGAGGCAAGAGCCGCCAGCGCGGGGCCGCTTCGCCGGGCCCGGAGCTGGCCACGCCGTCTTCGGCGAGCACTTCCACGCACAGGTGCACGCACTCATCGCAGATGAAGATGCCGTCCGGCCCCGCGATCAGGCGTCGAACCTGGGTCTGATCGCGATAGCAGAAGGAGCAACGTTGTAGGTCGGGAATCTTGCCGGGCAATGGATCACTTCCCCTGGTTGGTAGGCGTAAGCACTTCGTCAATCAAACCGTATTCCTTCGCCTGCTCGGCCGTCATGTAGCGATCGCGCTCGGTATCCTCGGCGATGCGCTCGACGGGCTGGCCGGTGTGAAACGACAGGATCCGGTTCAGCTCCTCGCGCAGGCGCAAGATCTCGCGCGCCTGGATCTCGATCTCGGTGGCCTGGCCCTGCGCGCCGCCCAGCGGCTGGTGCATGTGGATGGTCGCGTGGGGCAACGCATAGCGCTTGCCGCGCGTGCCGGCCGCCAGCAGCAGCGTGCCGAAGCTCGCCGTCACGCCGACCGCAATGGTGCTCACCGGCGCACGGATCAACTGCATGGTGTCGTAGATCGCCATGCCGGCGTAGATCTGCCCGCCCGGCGAATTGATGTAGAGCTGGATGTCCTTCTCCGGGTCTTCGCGGTCCAGGAACAGCAATTGCGCCACCGTCACATTCGCCACCTGATCGGTGATCGGCGTCCCCAGGAAGATGATCCGGTTCTGCAGGAGCAGCGAATAGATATCGTATGCGCGTTCCCCGCGGCCGGTCGTCTCGATCACCATCGGGATCAGCGCCTGAGGCATAAGTATCGTCTTCTCCATCGTCTTAACCCTTTTCTCTCGACAGGTCTGGCCGACCCTCGGGCCGGTCGCCCTCATCTAACACCTGTTCGCTCTCTAAAGATGTTTTCGTTCTTACCGTCCCTCACATCTTCGCCGGCCTGTCATCCGCTCATTCGTTGGCCTGGGGCTCATCTGTTGCCCCATCTGTTGCTTCACTTGTTGTGCTGTGGGTTGCCTCATCCGTTGCTTCACTCGTTGCGCTATCGGTGGTCTCGTCCGGGGTGTCTGTCCGCGTTGCCTCCGGCTGAGCCGCATCCTGGCCCGTGACGATCTCGCGGAGCCGCGCCAGCGTCCTTTGGGACAACAAGGAACTCAGGGTGATCCTGCGCAGCTCTTCGGAATTGGCCACTTCGGGATCGTTGCGAACTTCTTCTTCCGCCCGATCGAGCGCGCGCGCGATGGTGGCCGTGACCTCTTCCTCTGAGACCGTGATCCCCTCGCGCTTCATCAGCTCGATCAACGCCAGCCGGCCCTTCAGGCTCTGTTCGGCCTGCGGCCGCAGGCGCTGTCGGTAGGTTTCTTCCGTCATGCCCTGGAACCGAAGGTAGTCTTCCAGCTTGTAGCCGACCTCCCTGACCCGCTCCTCGAGCTCTTTGATCATCTGATTCACTTCTTCGTCCACCGCGCTCGGCGGGTAGGCGATCTTCGCCCCCTCCACCAGCGCCTGCACGGCCCGGTTGGTCAGTTGCTCCTCCGCGTCTCTTGCCCGCTGAGCGGTCAGGCGCTTCAGCAGTTTGGCCCGCATGTCCTCCACGCTTTCGAAATCGCCGAGCGAGCGGGCGAATTCGTCGGTCAGTTCGGGCTTGACGCGCGCCTTGACCGCCAGGAGTTTGGCCTGAAAGGTGGCTTCCTGGCCCCGGTAGCGCGAAGCAGAGTCGGCGGGGTAGGTGAGGGTGAAACGCTTCTCTTCGCCGGCCGACATGCCCACGAACGCCTCGTCGAAGCCGGGCAACCAGCCGCCTTCTCCCTTGAGCACCACATCCCAGTCATGGTTGTCCATGATGGTCTCTTCGCCCACCGTGCCGGTGACATCAATCGTGACGGTATCGCCGAGCTGGGCCGGCCGTTCGACCACCTGCCACGTCGCGCGTTCTTCGCGCGCGCCTTCGATCAGCGCGTCCACGTCTTCCAGGCTCACCGTCACCGTCGGCGCTTCCAGGCGGATCTGTTTGTAATCGCCCAGCTCGACGGTCGGCTGCAGGGGCACGACTACCCTGAAGCGGATCGGGTCGGTGGTGACCTCTTCCAGCTTGACCTGGTCATAGGGTTCGATTTGAGAGGTGGTGAGGGCTTCGTGGAGCACCTCGTTGCCCAGGTCTTCGAGGATCTCGTTCAGCACGCGCTCGCGGCCGAAGAGCCGGAGCACGGTCGCATCGGGCGCCTTGCCCGGCCGAAACCCGGGAATGCGAGCTTTTTGGGCGATTGCACGCGCGCCGCGATGCACCGCCTCTGCAGTGCGCTGTGGCCCCAGTTCAACCGTCATCGTGACCTGATGGTCTTCGCGCGGCTCGGTAGTGATGATCAATGGTTCAGACAACGTATGCCTCCGATAACATGCAACGAGTAACGGATCGCGAACCGTCCCCCGCCTGGCGGGTGGCCGATCCGCTCCTCCGTTACTCGTCCGCCAATCTATGTCAACCCATTATACACACAATGCGCCAAAGCGCGAAATCGCACCTGGGCCGTGTTCACGGGTTCACGTGCTCACGTTTGACGTTTCACGTTTTACGTTTCACGCCCCCCAGCTCCCGCACGAACTCCTGCGCGGCCGCGGCCGGATCCGCGGCGCGCGCCACCGCGGCGATCAGCGCGGAGCCGACGATCACCCCGTCGGCGAGCCGGCCGACCGCGCGCACCTGTTCCGGCGTGCTGATGCCGAAGCCCACCGCGAGCGGCGTGGTGGCCACGCGCCGTGCCCGGCCGATGAAGTCGGCCAGGTCGGGGGGCAGGCGGTCGCGCGCGCCCGTGACGCCGGCCACCGATACCAGGTAGAGGAAGCCGGTCGTGGCGGCGGCCAGGCGCGCCAGCCGTTCGGCCGTCGAGGTGGGCGCGGCCAGATGGACCAACGCCAGCTCGCGCGCGGCGCATGCGGCCGCCATCTCGCCGGCTTCTTCCGGGGGCAGGTCGGGCACGATCAGGCCATCGGCGCCGGCCGCGGCCGCATCGGCCACGAAGCGCGCCGGGCCATAGGTCAATATCGGATTGACATAACCCATCAGCAAGAGCGGCTGCGTCACTCCGGCCGCGCGCAGCCGGCCGACCAGCGCCAGACACCCTGCCACGGTCATCCCCTTCTCCAGCGCCACCTGCGTCGAGCGTTGGATGATGGGGCCGTCGGCCAGCGGATCGGAGAAGGGCACCCCCAGCTCGATCAGATCGGCGCCCGCGGCCGCCACGGCCCGGATCACGGCCTCGGAGGTCGGGCCGTCCGGGTAGCCGAGCGTGTAGTAGGGCATCAACGCGGCCCGGCCCCCGGCGCGCGCGGCCGCAAACGCCTGTTGAATGCGATACAATCCCATGACTCCCCCAATCCCTAATCCCCAATCCCCAATCCCCAACCCCCAATCCCCAACCCCCAACCCCTAATCTCCCATTCCCGTCGCTTCCGCCACCGTCTCCAGGTCCTTGTCGCCCCGGCCCGACAGATTGACGAGCACGATCTGATCGGGCCGGAGGGTCGAGGCCAGGCGAACCGCCTCGGCGATGGCGTGGGCCGATTCGAGCGCCGGCAGGATGCCCTCGGTGCGGGCCAGGAGCTGGAAGGCCGCCAGCGCGTCGGCGTCGGTGGCGATCGTGTATTCGGCGCGGCCGGTTGCGCGCAACCACGCGTGTTCCGGGCCTATCGCGGCGTAGTCCAGCCCGGCCGAGATCGAATGGGTGGCCGCGATCTGGCCGTCGGCGTCCTGGAGGACGTAGGTAAAGGTGCCGTGCAACACGCCGGGCCGGCCCAGATGGGGATCGGCGAAGCGCGCCGCGTGTCGGCCCGAGGCGATCCCCTCGCCGCCGGCCTCCACCCCCACCAGCCGGACGCCGGGGTCTTCCCGAAACGCATGAAAGAGGCCGATGGCGTTGGAGCCGCCGCCCACGCACGCCACGCATACATCGGGCAACCGGCCGGCCTGGGCCAGGATCTGCGCCCGCGCCTCGCGGCCGATCACCGACTGGAAGTCGCGCACGATGGTGGGGTAGGGGTGCGGTCCCAGCGCCGAGCCGAGCAGGTAATGCGTATCGCGCACGTTCGTCACCCAGTCGCGGATCGCCTCGTTGATCGCGTCCTTGAGGGTACGCGTGCCGGCATCTACCGGCCGCACCTCCGCGCCGAGCAGCTTCATGCGCAGCACGTTCGGCTGCTGGCGGGCCATGTCCACCGTGCCCATGTAGACCACACATTCCAGCCCCAACAGCGCGGCCGCGGTGGCCGAGGCCACGCCGTGTTGGCCGGCGCCGGTCTCGGCCACCAGCCGGCGTTTGCCGATGCGTTTCGCCAGCAGCGCCTGGCCCAGCGCGTTGTTGATCTTGTGCGCGCCCGAATGCGCCAGGTCTTCACGCTTGAGGTAGATCTGCGCGCCGCCGGCATGGGCGGTCAACCGCCGGGCATGGGTGAGCGGCGTCGGCCGGCCCACATAGGTGCGCAGCAGGTCGTCCAGCCCGGCTTGAAACGCGGGATCCTGGCCACAGGCGACATATGCTTCCTCCAGCTCGACCAGCGCCGACATCAGCGTCTCGGGCACGAACTGGCCGCCGAACGGGCCGAACTTGGGCGACAGGCGGCTGTTCTCCGCATCTGCCCGCGTCTCGGCCGCGCCATTCCTTCGTTGTTCTGCCGTTCTGCCGATTTCCCGATTTCCCGATTCCCCGATTTCCCAATCTACCGATCTATATCCCATGCGCTGCCCTCACAAAAGCCTTCATCTTCGCCAGGTCCTTGCGGCCCGGCCCGGCCTCGACGCCGGAGGCCACATCCACGCCCCAGGGCCGCACCGCGGCAATGGCGGCCGCGACGTTGTCGGGCCGCAAGCCGCCCGCCAGCAGGATCGGGTCGCGGGCGGCCAGCACGGCGGCCGCGGCCCAGTCGGCGGGCCGGCCGGTGCCGCCGAAGCGGCCGGCTCCCGCGGCCGCATCCACCAGCAGGCGCGGCGGTGCAACGCGCGAGCCGCGGCCCAGATAGAGATCGGCCAGCGCGACCGCGTGGGCCGGGTCGGCCGGCCGGATCGCCTTGAACGCGCGCTCGCCCAGGAAAGCCAGGTCTTCCGCCGGCTCGTCGCCGCTGAGCTGCGCCAGGTCGAGCCCGCATTGCGTCAGGACGGCCGCGACTTCGGCCGGCGGCGCGTTGACGAACACGCCGACCAGGGTGGCCGCCGCGCGGCGCCGGCGGAGCGCTTCCACGAGCCGGCCGCACGCGGCCGGCTCGATGTAGCGCGGGCTGGGCGGATAGAAGTTGAAGCCGAGCATGTCGGCGCCGGCTTCCAGCGCGGCCAGCGCATCGTCGAGGGTGGTGATGCCGCAGATTTTGACGATCATTTCATGTTTTCTGTGCCTCTTGAATGCGAGCAGGCGAGCTGAAGCTCACCCTACAGGCCGCACCTGTATTGCGAGCTTGAGCTCGCATTGTATGCTCCTTGGATGCGAGCGGGCGAGCTGAAGCTCACCCTACAGGCCGCACCTGTATTGCGAGCTTGAGCTCGCATTGTGTGCTCCTTGGATGCGAGCGGGCGAGCTGAAGCTCACCCTACAGGCCGCACCTGTATTGCGAGCTTTAGCTCGCATTTGGCTCGCATCGCACGCGGCTTCCGGCCAGCTCCTGCACTTTCGCCCCCACGTCGGCCGCGGTGACCAGCGCCTCGCCGACGAGCACGGCGTCCACGCCCGCGATGCCGCCGGGCCGCGGGATGGCCGCCAATCGCGCCAGATCGGCCGCGGCGTGGATGCCGCTTTCGGCGACCACGCACACATCCCCGGGGAGCCGGCGGGCCAGGTGTTCGGTCGTCGCCAGGTCCACCTGGAACGTGCGCAGATCGCGGTTGTTGATCCCGATCAGCCGCGGCCGGCACATCAGCGCCACCTCCAGCTCGGCTTCGGTGTGCACCTCGATCAGCGCGGCCATGTCCAGGTCGGCGGCCAGCGCGTGCAGGTCGCGCAGTTGCGCCGGCTCCAGCGCCGCGACGATCAGAAGGATCGCGTCGGCGCCGGCGGCCCGCGCCTGGTACACCTGGTACGGGTCGCAGATGAAGTCCTTGCGCAACAGGGGGATCTCCGGTTCCTGGCTCTTGATGCCGGCCAGATGCGCCAGGTCGCCGCCGAAGAAGCGCCTGTCGGTGAGCACGCTGATGCACGCGGCGCCGTTCTGGCGATAGAGCCGCGCCAGGCGCAGCGGATCGAAGTCGGCCGCCAGGAGGCCGCGCGAGGGCGAGCGCCGTTTGATCTCCGCGATCAACGCCGGCCGGGCCGCCGCGCGGCGCAGCGCGGCCACGAAGTCGAGCGGCCGCGGCATGGCTTCGGCCGCGGCGCGCACCGCAGCCAACGGCCGAATGGCTCGTTCCTGGGCGATCTCGACGCGCTTGTGGGCCAGGATCTCAGCGAGCAGATCCGCCATTGGGCTTTCCGCCTTCCGTATTCTGTTGTCCCAACGCCTGGCTCAACGCGATCAGCGCTTCGAGCTTGTCCAGCGCGGCGCCGCTGTCGAGGGAACGCTCGGCCTCGCGCAACCCGCCGGCCAGGTCGCCGTGTTCCACGGCCAGCGCGGCCGCCGCGTTGAGCAGCACCACATCGCGGCGCGGACTACGATCCTGGCCGGCCAGGATCGCGCGCAGGATGGCCGCGTTCTCGGCCGGGTCGCCCCCGCGCAGGTCTTCCGGCCGCGCGCGGCGCAATCCCAGCCCGGTCGGGTCGAGCTCGTAGGTGCGCACGCGGCCGTCCTTGAGATGGCTTACCCGGTTGACGCCGCCGGTGGTCAGCTCGTCCAGGCCGCCGGCGCCGTGCACCACGAAGGCCGCTTTGCCGCCCAGCGCGGCGAGCACCTCGGCCATGACGGCCGTGAGCTGCGGATCGTAGACGCCGATGAGTTGGTGGGTGGCGCCGGCCGGATTGGTGAGCGGGCCGAGGAGGTTGAAGACCGTGCGCGTGCCCAGCTCGCGGCGCGGGCCGATGGCATATCTCATCGCGGGATGAAACTTCGGCGCGAAGAGAAAGCCGATCCCGACCGCCTGGATGCAGGTGGCGACCTGCTCGGGCGTCAGGTCGAGGTTGACGCCCAGCGCGGCGAGCACATCCGCGCTGCCGCAGCGCGAGGAGGCGGCGCGGTTGCCGTGTTTGGCCACCTTGTAGCCCGCGCCGGCGATCACGAAGGCGGCCGTCGTGGAGACGTTGAAGGTGTGTGCGCCGTCGCCGCCGGTGCCGGCCGTGTCGAGGATCGGGCCGGCGGTCGAGAGGGCGACGCGCGTGGCCTGATTGCGCATGGCCCGCGCGCTGCCGCTGATCTCCTCCACCGTCTCGCCCTTCATGCGCAGCGCCACCAGATAGCCGCCGATCTGGGCCGGGGTGGCGTTGCCGGTCATGATGATCTCCATGGCCGACTCCGCCTCGTTTTCGGTCAGATGTTGGCCCTGGAGCAACTTGCCGATATAGGTCGGAAGCATCGTATCACTCCTTTCGGGATGCTAAACGCGCAAGAAGTTCTGCAAGACCTGTTTGCCCCCCTGCGTCAAGATGGATTCGGGGTGAAACTGGACGCCGAAGATCGGATGGCGGCGATGGCGCAGGCCCATCACTTCGCCGTCGGTCGTGAACGCGGTCACCTCCAGCTCGTCGGGGAGCGGCTCCGCGACGATCAGGGAATGGTAGCGGGTGGCTTCGAACGGGCTGGGCAGGCCCCGGAAGAGCCCCTCCCCGTAGTGGTAGATCGGCGACGTTTTGCCGTGGAAGAGCCGATCGGCCCGCACCACCCGGCCGCCGAACGCATCGCCGATGCACTGGTGGCCCAGGCAAACGCCCAGGATCGGCCGCCGCGCGCCCAGCTCGCGGATCACCTGTCGCGAGATGCCCGCCTCGGACGGATCGCCCGGCCCCGGCGAGATGACGATGTGGCTGGGCTCAAGCGCGTCCAGCTCTTCCACGGTGATGGCGTCGTTGCGAAAGACGCGCACCTCCGCGCCCAACTCGCCCAGGTATTGGACCAGGTTGTAGGTGAAAGAGTCGTAGTTGTCTATCACTGCGATCATAGGAACCTCCGTGAAACGTGAAACGTAAAACGTGAACGTCATTGCTGATGTGCTGGCTTGCCGTCTTACTGCCTTACCGATTTACCGCCTTACCAATTTACCGTTTTACCGCCTTACCAATTTACCGATTTACCGTTTTACCAATTTACCACTCTCCTGATTCTCCTCCGCGATTTCGACGGCGCGGATGAGGGCGCGTGCTTTGTTCAGCGTTTCCTGGTACTCGTTTTGGGGAATGGAGTCGGCGACGATGCCCGCGCCGGCCTGGACGCTGACGGTTTGTCCTTCCATGACGAGGGTGCGGATGGCGATGCAGGTGTCGAGGGAGCCGTCGTAGGAGAAGTAGCCCACGGCGCCCGCGTAGACACCGCGCGGCTCCGGCTCCAGGTCGGCGATGATCTGCATGGCCCGGATCTTGGGCGCGCCGCTGACGGTGCCGGCCGGGAAGGTGGCCTGCACCAGGTCGAACCCGTCGTATTGCGCCTGGAGCCGGCCTTCGACCTGGGAGACGATGTGCATGACATGGGAGTAGCGCTCGATGGTCATCAGCTCGGGCGTGTGCACCGAGCCGTATTCGCAGACGCGGCCCAGGTCATTGCGGGCCAGGTCCACGAGCATGACGTGTTCGGCGCGCTCCTTCGGATCGGCCAACAGCTCGCGCGCCAGGGCCTGGTCGGCGGCCAGGTCGGGGCCACGGGGCCGCGTGCCGGCGATGGGGCGCAGGAGCGCCTGTCGGCCCTCCAGCCGCACGTGCACCTCGGGCGAGGCGCCGATCAGCCGCAGCGGCTCGGGCCCGGCCAGGTGGCCGAAGTCGAAGAAGAACATGTAGGGCGAGGGGTTCAGCCGGCGCAGGGTGCGGTAGATGGCAAACGGCGCGGCGGTCGTCTTCCGGCTGAGGCGCTGCGATAGCACCACCTGGAAGATGTCGCCGGCCGCGATATGCTCTTGGGCCCGGACGACCCCCGCCATGTACTGTTCGGCCGCGATGGTGGAGCACAAGGCGCTTGTGGCCGGTTGAACTGGGGCGGCCTGGATCGGCGGCAGCGGCCCGGCCAGGCGGCGTTCCAGAGCAGCGAGCCGCGCCTCGGCCTCCTGCCGCGCGGCCGCCTCATCGTCCGTCACGTGGGCATTGGCGATCAACAGCAGGCGGCCATACGCGTGGTCGAAGGCGATCACCGTGTCGGCCTGGAGGAAGATGGCGTCGGGTTGGGTCGCGTGCGGCTGCAAGGAGAGGGTCGGCTCGAAGAAACGCATCGTCTCGTAGCCCAGATAGCCCACCAGGCCGCCGACGAAGCGCGGCAGCCCGGGGACGGGCTCGCCGGCGCAGCGGTTCAGCTCGCGGCGCAACACGGCCAGCGGATTTTCGTCGGCCGGCACGTATTCGTGGACGACTCCCTGGGCGGTATGGCGTTCGACGTGGCGGCCGCGCAGCACGATGGCCTGCGTAGGATGAACGCCGATGAAGGAATAGCGCGCCACGTGCTCGCCGCCCGTGACGCTTTCCAGCATGAAGGATGGCCCCTCGCCGGCCAGCCGCAGATAGACGGAGACGGGCGTCTCCAGGTCGGCGGGCAGTTCGCGCACGACCGGGACGAGGCGGACCCGGCCGGGCCGGGCGGTCGAAACGGCAGTGGTTTCTGGCACCATGGTGAACCTCCGCAAGAGTCTGGCAAACACAAAGCCCTCTCCCGTCTCAGGGACGGGAGAGGGCTTTCCCGCGGTGCCACCCTGGTTAGGCCGGCCCGATTCCCAACGGGGGGAAACAAAAACCCCGCCGTGATGACGACGGGGTTGTCAAAGCCAGCCTCACTCGTTCGAGTACGGCCGCAGCGTCGCCGCGCGGCTTATACTCTTTGCCCTGATAACGGTGGCAACTCCGGCACAGGCTACTGGCACAAGCCCGTCGGGCTTTGCGTTCGCCCTGCAGCTCCGAGGTCCATTCGGCGCCGGCGCGTGGGCGGGGCTTTCACCTGTCCCCCGCTCTCTGGACCACCGGTCCAGCGCGTACTCGTCCTCTTCACAGCCGTTGAAGATCGTGCTATTCGGTTGGCCGATAATATACCAGACCTGCCCGTGGATGTCAAATCGCCGATCGGCCGTTTCGGATTTGGTGCGGATGCCTTTGGCTGCTATAGTATTGTCCCGGAGTCGTTGCGCCGAACGCGCAGTGACCGGCTGAGAGCATAGACGGAGGGAAACATGATCAGCTACCGCAAGGAGCTTTGGTTCAACGTGCCGGGCCGGCGGGCCTTCATCAACATCACGCCGCAGGTCGAGGCGTGCGTGCGCGAGAGCAACGTCAAAGAGGGACTGTGCCTGGTGAACGCGATGCACATCACCGCCTCGGTCTTCATCAACGACGACGAGTCCGGCCTGCACAAGGATTACGACGACTGGCTCGAACAGCTCGCGCCGCACGAGCCGGTCAGCCGCTATCGGCATAACCGCACCGGCGAGGACAACGCCGACGCGCACCTGAAGCGCCAGGTGATGGGCCGCGAGGTGGTGGTGGCGATCACGAACGGCCGGCTCGACTTCGGCCCGTGGGAGCAGATCTTCTACGGCGAGTTCGACGGCGGCCGCGCCAAGCGGGTCCTGGTCAAGATCATCGGCGAATGAAGGGAGCAGTGCGGTGAGCATAGAAAGAGTGCTGGTGACGGGCGGCGCGGGCTTCATCGGCTCGCACATCGTGGATGCGCTGGTCGCGGCCGGTTACACGGTCTCGGTGGTGGACAATCTGATCAAGGGGAAGCGGGAGAACGTCAACCCGGCCGCCCGTTTCTATGCGGTGGACATTCGCGACGCGGCCGCGCTGGCCGGGGTCTTTGCGCGGGAGCAGCCGCAGGCGGTGATCCATCAGGCCGCGCTGGCCGACGTGCGCGAGAGCCTGCGCGATCCCGTGGGCTACGCGGCCGTCAATGTGATCGGGACGCTCAACTTGCTGGAGGCCGGCCGCGCCACGGGCACAGTGCGTCGGTTCGTCTTTGCCTCCACCGGCGGCGCGCTCTACGGCAATCCGGCCGAGCTGCCGGCCACCGAGGCGTGTCCGTTGGGGCCGCTCGATCCGTATGGCGCCAGCAAGCTGGCCTGCGAATACTACATCGCCACCTATCGGCACAACTACGGCCTGGAGTATTGCCTGTTGCGCTATGCCAACGTCTACGGTCCGCGACAGGACGCGGAAGGGGAGGGGGGCGTCGTGGCGATCTTCTCCGCGCGCATGTTGGCCGGGCAACAGGCGATCATCCACGGCGACGGCTTGCAGACGCGCGACTTCGTCTATGTGGGCGATGTGGCGGCCGCCAACGTCCTGGCGTTGGCGCGCGGGCAGGGGGTCTACAACATCGGCACGGGCGTGCCGACCGACGTGAACACTATCTTTCGCCTGTTGGCCGGCATCACGGGCTATACCCTGCCCGAGGTGCACGATCCGCCCAGGCCCGGCGAGGTGCGCCACTCGTATCTCGATGCCCGCAAGGCGCGCGCCGAGCTGGGCTGGACGCCTACGGTGGACCTCTCGACCGGCCTGGCGCAGACGGTGGCGTTCTTTCGAGAAAAGATGAGCGTAGGACGAACTTAAGTTCGTCCTACTACTTCGAAAGAGGCCGAGCGCGCAGTGTGTAGGGCGAACTTAAGTTCGCCCTGCTCTGAAAAGGGCGATGCGTGTAGGGCGAACTGAAGTTCGTCTTACTCTGAAGATGGCGATGCGTATAGGGCGAACTGTTGCAGATTAACAAAT
>Ga0209162_1001213_pt1 | contig 26097 bp, 23 predicted proteins | sample YNPNPMetaG_FD_187121 | JGI IMG/M metagenome (GOLD analysis project Ga0209162, IMG submission 187121) | Anoxygenic and chlorotrophic microbial mat microbial communities from Yellowstone National Park, USA - YNP NP MetaG (SPAdes) (version 2) ...
ACCTCGGAAAGATGATAAATGGTTCCGTATTTGTCTTTGGCCAGGTCGCCTCCGACCCGCTCCTTGCGGATGATGAAGACCGTTGAGACGCCGTCGTTGCCCAGCTCCTTCAGGATGAGCGAGAGCAAGTCCATGTAGCGAAGCTGCTCCTCGATCCCCATGTCGGTGATATGCTTAATGGGGGGAATATCGTCCGTGAAGTGCCTGCCCAGGTTCACGATGCTGGCCTCGTTGATCCCCATCTCGAAAACCGGGACCATGTCCGGCTCCTGGAGGTTCAAGGCCTTCAATATCCGCTCTTTTCCGGTCATTGGCTCACCCATGGTTCCTCCTCTCGGCTCGTCCGAGCTCCCTTGGCGCGCAGGTTCTGATCCGGCATGCTTCGGGGCGGGGCATGCGATGCCAACGGCCACCCGGAACCCCGTTCGATGCCCGGCAGCCATGCTATAGGCGAGACTCGCCTCCCGTCAATCCGACGCATCAAGGCAAGAAGCACGAAGTTCGGATCCGGGACGGTCGCGCTTCACTCCTTCAATCACTTGTCCAGAAGCGAGGCGGCTCCGCGATTGAGACCTTCGGTCTTACCGACGAGGCCCGTGACCGGCTCGGCAGAGCCTCTTGACAAAAGGGAGGATCACTTCTATATTTCGTCATATAGCGAATAGATTCGGCCGTTACTTTTCTCTCCAGACCGCATCATGAGCCAAATTTCACTCGAAGACTTCGCGCGCATCGCCCAGGCCCTGGCCGACGAAAATCGCGTCCGGCTGCTGCTGGCCTTGCAGGGCCGCGAGCTTTGCGTCTGCCAGATGGTCGAGCTTCTCGGACTGGCCCCTTCGACCGTGTCCAAACACCTGTCCATCCTCAAGGCCGCCAGGCTCGTCCGGAGCCGGAAGGACGAAAGATGGATGTTTTACGGGCCAGCGGATCCCGCGGCTCCGGCCGCAGTCCGCGAGGCGGTCGCGTGGACCATGAACGCCCTCTCGAAGGATCCGCGAATCGATCAGGACGGCAAGAAGATTCGAGAAATCCTCAAGGTGGACCGAACAGAGCTTTGCAAGAAGCACACAGGCAGAGGATCCCGCTGAACCGAGCCATCCTAACGGGGGACGTTTGGAGAACCCATGGCCGAAAGACACTGGAAGCGATACGTCGGCGGTTCCGTTCTCTTTCTTGCTGTTACGATCGCTGCAGCCTTTGTCACGAAGCTTTGGGTCATCACGGCCCTCCCCATCGGGTTCCTGTTCGGTTTTTTCCTCCAAAAAGGCGACCTGTGCGGCGCCTCGGCCTTCAGCGAAGTGCTTCTCGCCAGAGACTGGCGCAAGATCCAAGGCTTATGGGTGTGCATCGTCGTCTCCATGGTTGGGTTCGCGCTCTTGGAGAGGCTCGGGCTCATCAGCCTGAACGTAAAGCCCATGTACTGGCTTAACTACATCGTGGGCGGCGTTCTTTTCGGCGGCGGCATGGTCCTGGCCGGCGGCTGCGTGAGCGGGTGCCTGTATAAGGCGGCCACGGGCAACTTGAATTCCATCGCGGCCCTGCTGGCCATGCCCTTTGGCATGGCCCTGGTGGAGTACGGGCCTCTCAAGGGCCTTTTCACGGACATGATGACCGTGGTCACCCACGCTCCGGGCGGCAAGCCCCTGGGACTGCCGGCGCTCACGGGGATCCCTTACTGGCAGTGGACCGCGGTGTTCGTGGTGGCCACCCTGGCCGGTGCCTTCCTGCTGAGACGGAACAAGCGAGCCCATGCGACCGCAACCGGGCCGTCTTCCGGCGTCTTTCTCAGGATTCTCACGCGACCCTGGAAGCCATGGAAGGCGGGCCTGGCCATCGGGGTTCTCGCCTGGTTCGCCTACCTCTCTTCGGCGGCCACGGGCCGGAACTACCCGCTGGGCGTAACCCACGGGGTCCTTTACGCCCACGCCCTGATTACGGATCACGATGTAGTGCACGTGTACAAAAAGGCACCTTCCCCGCCGCAGGCCGGCCCGGCCTCGGCGGCCGGCCCCACCGCACCGGCCGGCAAGAAGATCATCTGGTGGCTCGTCCTCCTGGTCGGAGGCGAAATGCTGGGCGCCTTCGTTTCCGGGAAGCTCTCGGGGGAGGCCAGGCTTCTGCCGAAACCTCCGGAGCAGACCCTCTGGGCGGTGCTGGGCGGGTTCCTGGTAGGCGCAGGGGCCGTGTTCGCAACAGGATGCGTGATCGGCAACATCCTCTCAGGGTGGGCCCTGATGAGCATAGGCATGTTCCTTTTCGGCCTGGTCACGGTTCTCACCAATTGGGCCGTGACCTACCTCTACCTCATGGGGGGTAGCCTTTTCCCGGAGAAATAGGCTAGACTTTTCGGAAAGGACATTTCGAAGCACCGGAAGGGACGCGAGAGCGGCCCCCGACCGGCTGGGTAAAGGGCCAACCATCAGGAGGGAGGGAAGGCATGATGAAGATCCTACGCGTCGACATGACGAATCAGACCGTGCGGACCGAGCCTGTGCCCAAGAAGTGGGAGAAGTTCGGGGGCCGAGCGCTCACGAGCGCGATCGTGTCCGAGGAAGTGCCTCCGCTGGCGCATCCCTTGGATGAGCAGAACAAGCTCGTGATCGCGGGCGGGCTTTTGTGCGGAACCACGGCGCCCATCTCGGGCAGGATCTCGGTCGGGTGCAAGAGCCCTCTGACCGGCACGATCAAGGAATCGAACTCCGGGGGCCAGGCGGCTCACATGCTGGGCATGCTGGAGATCGCCGCAATCGTTGTCGAGGGGAAGCCCGAGAAAGGGAAGCTCTTCAAGCTCCTGCTCAAGAAGGACTCGTTCAAGCTGGAGCCGGCCACACAATACAGGCTTCTCGACAACTACGAGCTGGTGGACAAGCTCAAGGCCGAGTACGGGGACAAGAACGTGGCCTTCATCACCATCGGGTCGGCCGGCGAGCGCCTGTTGACCGGAGCGAGCGTGGCGATAACCGACACCGAGATGAGGCCCACCCGGCACGCGGGCCGAGGCGGTCCCGGTGCTGTGATGGGCTCGAAGGGACTCAAAGCGATCATTTGCAACGCAGAGGGCTGCGAGCGGAGGAAGCCCGCGGACGAGGCCAAGTTCCGCGAGGCGAGCCGCAAGTTCGCCAAGGCTCTTTCCGAGCATCCGGTGACGAGCGAGGGACTGCCGACCTACGGGACGAATGTTCTGGCCAACATCATCAACGAAGCCGGCGGGTATCCCACGCGGAACTTCTCGGACATGGGTCGGTTCGAGGCCGTGGGCAACCTGAGCGGCGAAACCCAGACGGACGTGATGAAGAAGCGCGGCGGCATGATCAGCCACGGCTGCCACAGAGGCTGCGTGATCCGCTGCTCGGGCCTATACAACGACAAGGACGGCAAGTACCTGTCCAAGCGGGCCGAGTACGAGACCGTGTGGGCCTTCGGGCCGAACTGCGGCATCTCGGACCTCGACGAGATTCAGCGGCTGGACCGGGAGTGCGACGACATCGGCCTGGATACGATCGAAATGGGGGCCGCGATCGCGGTTGCCATGGACGCCGGCTTGTGCAAGTTCGGTGATGCCAAGGGAGCTTACGACCTCCTCCAGGAGGTCCGCCGCGGGACGCCCCTTGGCCGGATCATCGGAAGCGGCACCAAGGTGGTCGGTCAGGCTTTCGGAGTGGACCGCGTGCCTGTGGTCAAGGGCCAGGCCATGCCGGCCTACGACCCGAGAGCCATCAAAGGGATCGGGGTCACGTACGCCACGACCACGATGGGCGCCGATCATACGGCTGGGTACGCCATCGCCACCAACATTCTCAATGTGGGCGGCAAGGTGGATCCGCTCGGACGGCAGGGCCAAGTGGAGCTTTCCCGCAACCTGCAGATCGCAACGGCCGCGATCGACAGCACCGGCCTGTGCCTGTTCGTGGCTTTCGCGGTCCTCGACAAGCCCGAGGCTTTCGAGGCGATCTATGAGATGCTCAACGCCTTTTACGGCTGGAACCTCAAGGGCGAGGACGTCACGGAACTGGGGAAAGCGATTCTGCGAATGGAGCGGGGCTTCAACACCCGGGCGGGCTTCACCAAGGAGCAGGACCGGCTGCCTTCGTTCATGAAGCGGATTCCCCTGAAGCCGCACAACGCGGTCTTCGACATCCCGGACGAGGAGCTGGATCAGGTTTTCAATTTCTAACAGATCGGCCGACGTTTTTTTCGAGGGGGCTCCGGGAAGGGCTTTCCCGGAGCCTTTTTTTTCGCCCCGGACCGCACGAGCAAAGGACGGGCAGGGCCGTCTTTTCTGGCCGAACCCGCTGATTTTGGAAAGAAAGCGCCATGGGTCTCCCCAAAAGTCGAGAAAGCGACGGATCCTCGACGCCGGAAAGAGAGGCACCCCTTCCCGGAATCGAGGCAAAGACGCCGGACATCCGCAAGGCCTTCATCGAGGTCACAACCCGCTGCAACCTGCGCTGCAGCATGTGCGTGAAAAGTGCCTACCCGGGTCCCGAAGGCGACATGGATCCCGGCCTGTATGAAAGGATCCTACGGCAGGTGCCGGGCATCTCGTTTCTCGGCCTGAGCGGCATTGGAGAGCCTTTGCTCCATCCGAACATTTTGGATTTCATCCGTCTGGCCAGAAAACGCCTTCCGGACCGCACCGTCATCGGCTTCAACTCGAACGGCGTGCTTGTGGACGAGCCCCTGGCTCGGTCTCTGGCGGAAAGCGGCTTGGACAAGATCGCTCTTTCGATCGATTCGGTCGACGTTGCGACGTACGGGTCGATTCGCAGGGGCGGGACCTTCGACCGCGCCCTTGCCGGCATGGACATCCTGGCCGAATGGATCCGGCGGACCCCAGGGACCCGTCTCAAGCTGGGGGTCCAAACCGTCCTCATGAAGGAGAACTTCCGGTCCCTGCCGCAGATGGCGCGCTTTTTCGCCGAGCACGGGGCCCGTTTTCTCATCCTCTCCCATCTTCTCCCTTATCAGCTCCACATGGAGCAGCAAGTCGTCTACGACGCCAATTCCGAAGGGGCCGTGAAGATTTTCGAGCGCTTCCGGGACGAGTTCCGAGCGCGGGGCGTGACGTACGAGCGGTATCAGAAGATCATGCAGAAATTCATCCGGACCGACGAAGAAAGGGAAGTCGTCGAGCTCGTTCAAAAGGTCATGGATCAGGCGGCCCGCGAGAACGAGTACGTGAACATCCCTCACCTCTTGCAGAAAGACGAGGCCCTCATCCGGGAAGTGGAGGAAGTCTTTGCCGAAACGAGGGAAGTCTGCACCCGTTACGGACTCGAAATCGAGTTCCCGAGGGTCATCCCGAGTTCGGAGCGGCGCTGCGACTTTATCGAGGAACAGAGCGTCTTCATCGATTTCGAGGGAAAAGTTTACCCTTGTTATTTTCTCTGGCACTCCTACCTTGCCTTTGTCCACGGCCGCCGAAAGCACGTCCGGCGCCGCGAAATGGGCGACCTTGCCAAAGAGGACCTCTCCTCGATCTGGAACCGAGAGGAATTCCGGCGATTCCGGGAGAGCGCGAAACGCTACGACGTTCCCTTTTGCACGGACTGCAATCTGGCGGCCTGCTGCGACTATGTGCTGGCCGAGGAGTTCGAACAGGACTGCGCTGGCACGCAGATCCCTTGCGGCGACTGCCTCTGGTGCAAGGGGATCTTCAAGTGTCTTTCATCCTGAAGAGGGAGGACAAGAAGGCATTCGACTCGAGTGAGGGAGGGAGTTGACATGGCGACTGAAGCCTGCGTGACCAAGCAACCCAAAGGACTGGGCTTCTTCGAAAGGTACCTCACCGCGTGGGTGATCCTGTGCATTCTGGCCGGCATCCTGCTCGGGAAGGTCGCTCCGGGTGTCGCCAAGTACCTGGACGGGCTCGCCATCTACGTGAACGAAGCCCCGGTTGTCTCGATTCCGATCGCGATCTGCCTCTTTTTCATGATGTACCCGATCATGGTGAAGATCGATTTCGGCGAGGTGATCCAGGCCGGCAAGAATACCAAGCCCGTGCTTCTCACCCTGTTCGTGAACTGGGCGATCAAGCCCTTCACCATGTACGCGATCTCTCTCTTCTTTCTCGGCACGCTCTTTCACGCCCTGATCGGCCCGGAAGCGGTCGACTACGTCAAGATGCCCCTCGGCCTGGATCTGCCGGTCGGCGAAGTCCATGGGGCGGGCAAGGTCGTGCTCGTCAACGGCCTGAAGATGCTCGAGGTGCCCTTATGGCGGAGCTATCTGGCGGGCTGCATCCTGCTCGGCATCGCGCCTTGCACGGCCATGGTTCTGGTCTGGGGCTTCCTGGCCAAGGGGAACGACGGGCACACCCTCGTCATGGTCGCCATCAACTCGCTCACCATGCTCGTCCTGTACGGCCCCCTGGGCGGATTCCTTCTCGGCGTGGGCCGGCTGCCCGTGCCCTGGCAGGCCCTGGTCCTTTCGATCGGAATCTACGTGGCCTTGCCCCTGGTGGCCGGATACTTTTCCCGCAAATTCATCATCCGGGCCCGCGGAGAAGCTTGGTTTCGGGAGAAGTTCCTCCATATTCTCACCCCGATTACGATCATTGCGCTGCTCATCACCCTGGTTCTTCTGTTCTCGTTCAAAGGAGACGTGATTGTTTCCAATCCCTTAACCATTCTTTGGATCGCCATTCCGCTGTTCCTCCAGACGAACCTGATTTTCTGGATCGCTTACGGGCTGGCCAAAGTCATAGGCCTTACGTACGAAGACGCCGCTCCTTCCGCCATGATCGGAGCCTCGAACCACTTCGAGGTCGCGATCGCCACAGCCACCATGCTCTTCGGCCTGTCGTCGGGTGCGGCCCTGGCAACCGTGGTCGGGGTGCTCATCGAGGTCCCGGTCATGCTCATGCTCGTCAAGATCTGCCTGAGAACACAAGGCTGGTTCCCGGCGGAAGCGCGGAGGTGACGCCATGAAGATCGAGGTCATCGGACCGGGCTGTCCCTTTTGCAAGCGCCTCTACAACAGAGTGCGGGAAGTGGCTGAAGCCGAAAGGCTCCAGGCCGAAATCCTGCACGTCAAGGATCTCAAAACAGCCTGGAAATATTTTCCCCATACGCCGGTTCTGCTCGTGGACGGCCGGGTCCTGCACCGGGGCAAGAGGCTCCCCTCCAAGGAACGAATCCTCGAGCTGCTGCGGGAAAGCCGGCCGGACACGGTCCAGGAGGAGACAAGATGAGCGAAGCTTGTGCTTGCGAAACCCGATCCGTGATGATTCTGCCTTGCTCAGGGGCTTCGAACGTGGGCCAGATCGCCAATCAAGCGGCTCTCGAGCTTCGGGCCGAAGGATACGGCAGGATGTATTGCATTGTCGGCATCGGAGCCCACATCCAACCCATGGTCCAGTCCGCCCGGGACGTGGACCGGATCGTGGCCATCGACGGGTGTGAGGTCTGCTGCGCCCGGAAGCTCCTCGAGCACCTGGAAATCCGGCCCCACCAACATGTTGTGGTGACCCAGCTCGGAATCGAAAAGAGCTACGACATCACCTGGCCTTCGGAACAGGTGGTGCGCGTGAAGGAGGCCGTCCGGGGTCCCGGCGTCGCGTCGGCCGCTGGAAGCCCCTCCGCGGGGAAAAAGGCGGCCTGCTGCACCTGAAGGGAGATAGAGCGGCTGAAGAGGACTACATGGCGGGCTCTGCCCCGTAGGACCGCGGGATCGGCCTCGGAACGAGGTCTGTGTGAATCCCGTCAGCTCCCTGTTGATTTCAAAGGCGATTTAAAGTAATCTTATAAAAACCGCAGAGGGGGTGGAGTCCCCCGCAACCGCCCGGATCCGGGCCGATGACTCCTGCCGCATGTTCGATAAAGCGGCGGGAATCGCCCGGGACGGAGCGAAAGCAACCCGCCGCAAGGCGGGTTTTTTGTTGGCCCGTACAGGCCTGGCCCAGCACCCAATGAGAGGAAGAACCCGATGACAGGTCCCTTTGCCCTAGCCGCTCTGTGGCTCGCCTTGGCCCTTGTTGCAACCGTTCTGGCCAATCATTTGCGTGTGTCCATGGCTCTCATGGAGATATGCGTTGGCGTCGTGGCCGGTTCGCTGGCTGAGCACTTCGTAGGCCCGGACGCGCTCGGCGCGAACGTGGATTGGCTCCGTTTTCTGGCTGCTTCCGGCGCCGTTCTTCTCACCTTCCTCGCAGGAGCCGAGCTGGAGCCCGAAGTGCTCCGGCGCAAATGGAAAGAGGTCTTTGTCGTGGGGTTGGTCGGCTTTCTGGCGCCCTTCCTGGGCTGCGCGGCCCTGGCTAGATGGGTCCTCGGCTGGGACCCGCGCGCGAGCTGGTTGGCAGGAGTGGCTCTGTCCACCACTTCTATGGCCGTCGTTTACGCGGTCATGCTGGAAACCGGGCTCAATCGTACTGAATTCGGCAAGGGAATCCTCGGAGCCTGCTTCGTGAACGACCTCGGCACTGTGATCGCCCTGGGCCTGATCTTCGCTCCCTTCACCTACAAGACCGCGCTGTTCCTCGTGGTGAGCGCCGCGGCTCTTGCCTGCCTGCCTCTTCTCACCCGAGTCTTCACGCGGCGTTACGGACACCGAACGGCCGCGATCCGGGCCAAATGGGTCCTTTTCATTCTTTTCGGACTCGGAGCCCTTGCGCTCTGGTCCGGAAGCGAGGCCGTGCTGCCGGCCTATATCGCAGGCATGGCCCTGGCAGGCGCTGCGGCCCAGGACCATCACTGGGTCCGCCGGATGAGAACGCTCACCATAGGGTTCCTCACGCCCTTCTATTTCATCCGGGCCGGGTCTCTGGTCTCGATTCCCGCCATCGTCGCAGCTCCGGCGCTCTTTCTCGCATTGCTCGGAGGCAAGGTCGCCAGCAAAATTTTCGGGCTCTACCCGGTGATCTATCCCTTTCGAGAGCACGCCCGTGAACGCTGGTATTACACGCTCCTCATGTCCACTGGACTCACCTTCGGCACGATCTCAGCTCTTTACGGGCTCACCAATGGTATTGTCTCACGCAGTCAGTACTCCTTCCTGGTGGCGGCTGTGATCGCAAGCGCCGTGGTTCCTACGCTCATCGCCAACGCGGCTTTCCTGCCCAGGCATCTCCTTCCTGAGCGCGCAACCCTGGAGGAAGGGGCCATCCCGCTCGCGCCCCCGGAGGCTACGAGGGTCGAGGAAGAAGAGGAAGGATTGCAGAACGAATAAGGCCGGCCTTCCGCGGACCGCACGGTCCAAGACCCATCTAGCCCATTTGCAGGAGCCAATAGAGGGCGAGGCAGAACAGGGATCCTGCCGCACTCGCCAAGGAGAACCTGCGGTCAGACCGCTTGTGGAAAGCGACCCCGGCGAGGAGGACCGTTGCGGAGAACAAGACCTCCACCACCCATCCCCTCACGTTGGCCATGTTCCCTAAACTCGTCACAAAAGTCCAGGCTGATCCGGGGAGTCGATGGACCGGCGGGAAAAGAGAGATGGGCGAAAGGAACCTCCTTTCACTAAAAGGCCAGAAGAGAGCGATGCCGTAAGGTTCTGATACGTCCGCGGCCAGGCAGTCCAGCAAGGGATGGGAACATACACAAAAAACGCAAAAGACCGTTACAGCTCCTCTGCGGATCTCAGGCAGACCCGCCCGGAAGAACGGAGACAGCGCAAGGGCCGCCACCAAGCACACGAGCAGGCTGTGCGTCGCTCCCCTGTGGTACCGGACAGGATCGCCCAAAACAAATCCCGGCAGGAAATCCGCGTCCGGCAGAACCGCCAGAGCCACTCCTCCGGCCAGAAGAAGGGTCTGCTTCCAGAAGGACGCGGTCTTGAGATCGCGCCTGAGCCAAAGAAAGCCGAGAGCGGGAACCACGGAGTGAGCTATCGGTGACGGCACGAAACGGCCTCCTCAAGAGCGCGAAGATAGCGCCTAGCCATTTTGCCCGCCCCCTGAGGCATCATCAACCCGGAAAGGACCGCAACTCCATACGCCCCGGACTGAAGGCATTCGGCAACCCGATCCGGCGTCACGCCTCCGAGAGCCAAAACCGGAACGCGAACCCCTAGGCTGACTTTCTCAAGGCTCTCTCTTCCCAAACGCGGTCCGTAGCCTGGTTTTCCGGCCGAGGGATAAATAGGACTTAAGGTCACGAAGTCGGCTCCTTCGGTCTCCCGTCTTTTCACTTCTTCGAGGCTGTGCGCCGAGCATCCAACGGCCAGCCTCTCCGCCGGGCCGCCGAGTGCTTCTCGCACCGGCGGAGCCGTGGAGGGAAGATGAACGCCCGCAGCTCCGACCGCCCGGGCGATCCGGACCCGCGAGTTCACGAAAAGGCAGGCACCGAAAGAGCGGCACAGGTCGGCCACCGAGGCCGCGAGAGCCAGATACGCGCTGTCGGGCATATCCTTCTCCCGAAGCTGCACGGCCCGCACGCCGGCCTCGAGGATCTCGCGCACGACTTCGGCCAGAGGCCGCGGAGCGCACGCCTTTCGGTCCGTAATGACATAGAGTCGGGGCATAGGGTCGTCCACGACATCCTCCTGCAGCAGTGCCCTCAGAGCGCGACCCAGGCATTCTTGATAGGCCCGGCTCGGTCGAGACGGCCCCTCGGAAACGTTCAGGCTTGCTCGCCGCTTTCCGGGACTGACGCCGGCGGCGGTGCCGTGTGGATCGAGATCCTTCCCTCCATGGGACTCGACGCCTCGGCGTAGAGCTTCACGGGAATCCTTCCGGCCAGGAAAGCCGCGCGGCCAGCCTCAGCGGCCTTTCGCATGGCCTCGGCCATGAGCACCGGCCGCCGGGCCCGGGCCACAGCCGTGTTCAGAAGCACGCCGTCGCAGCCCAGCTCCATGGCGATCGCCACGTCCGAAGCCGTGCCCACACCCGCGTCCACGATCACAGGCACCTTGGCTCTCTCGCGGATGATCTGGATATTGTAAGGATTGCGGATCCCCATGCCCGAGCCGATCGGCGCGCCCAGAGGCATAACGGCCGCGCAGCCGAGGTCCTCGAGCTTCCTGCACGTGATCGGGTCATCGTTGCAATACGGCAAAACAACGAACCCCTGCTTGACGAGAGTCGACGCCGCCGCAAGGAGCTCCGGCACGTCCGGGAAGAGCGTTTCATCGTCCCCGATCACCTCGAGCTTGATCCAGTCCGTGGAAAGGGCCTCCCGGGCGAGTTCGGCCGTAAGAACCGCCTCCTTGGCCGTGTAGCACCCTGCCGTGTTCGGCAGGATCCGATACCCGGCCTCGCGCAGAAGACTGTATAGGTCCTCTCCGGTCTCCGAACCCACCTTGACCCTCCGAACCGCCACCGTGACCATCTCGGTGCCGCTCGCTTTGAGGGCCCGGAGCATGACATCGGCGCTCGGGTAGCGAGCAGTCCCCAAGATGAGCCTCGACCGAAAGGCGACGCCGGCAAGGATGAGGTCGTCCTGTCCCGTTTTTTCCATGGATTCACTCCATCTTCCTCGTCCTTAGCAAGAGAGAACTTCCGAAAGAACCGCCTTCATCCGCCCTGAAGGGGACGCACGATCTCCACGGAGCTCCCCTCGGCCAGCTCTCTCTCCTGCCAGGCGCTCCGAGCAACCACCCTGCCGTCTACGGCCACGGCGATCCCAGGCCGCGAGGGATCGATCCCCAGCGCTTCCAGGAGCCTCCGCACCGTGCAGCCCTGCGGCAGGATCCGGCCTTCGCCGTTCACTTTGACGTTCATCCAAGCCTTCTCCCAAACCTTTCGATCCCCATGGGCGCGATGAGGTCCGATGTTTTTCCGCTAAGGAGCAAAGCGGCTATTTCCCGGGCCGTAACCGGCGCCAGGAGGATCCCCTTGCGGAAATGCCCGGTCGCCACGAAGAGATTCTCGACAGGCGTTTTTCCCAAGATCGGTGCGTGGTCGCGGCTTGCAGGCCTCAAGCCCGCCCAGGTTTCGACCATCGGGTAGTCGTAGACGGCCGGCACGGCTTCCCAAGCTCCCCTGAGCAGCTCGTAGAGCCCTCCTGCGGTGATCTGCGTATCGAACCCCATCTCCTCGCATGTCGCGCCCACGAACAAACGGCCGTCCTCCTTGGGAACCAGGTACGCATCGGGCGCGTGCACAACGTTGCGCAACCGAGCTTCCTGGGTCATCCGGAGGGCCACCATCTGGCCTTTCACCGGCCGGACCGGCGGCCGGCAGGCCTCGGGGAGCCCCCCGATGGATCCAGACCAGCAGCCTGCAGCCACGACCACGGCGTCCGCTTCGAGAAACTCTCCCCGGACCCACGCGCCGGCCGCCTTGCCGTCTCGGATCTCCACGCGCTCGACCGGCGCCTCCTCGGCCAGCTCGCCCCCTGCCTTGCGGAACGCCACAGCCAGCGCCTCGATCAAGCGCCTGTTGTCCACGTGCCGGTCGTCCAGGCACCAGACGCCCGCCGTGACCCTCGGCGAAAGGAGAGGCTCCATCTCCCGGGCCTCGGCGCCGTCAAGCCACCGGACCCGCAGGTCGAAGTGCTTCTGAATTTGAAAGCGATGCTCCAGGTCGCGGGCATCGTCCCGGTCGAGGGCCACGATAAGCGTCCCGTCCGTCCGGTATCCCACGGTGAGACCGCTCGCCCCCTCGAGCTCCTCGACCCAGCCAGGATACAGAGCCGCGCTTTCGAGCCCCAACCTGAGCAGGTCCTGTTCCTCGAAGTGGACCTCCGCCAGGGCCGAAAGCATGCCCGCGGCCGCCCAGGAGGCCTCCCGGCCCGCTTTGCCGCGCTCGCAGATTCGGACCGCGCATCCCCGTCGGACCAGTTCCCAGCCCGTGGCAAGACCGATGACCCCTCCTCCCACGACGAGAACGCGCTTCTCCATCCTGTTTGCTCCGGCGCTCAGATTCCCTCGCCCGCTCCGCGGCCGAGTTCCTATGCCATCAGCCTCCGGCGATCCATTTCCCAGTTTTCCACTATGACTAGAAGGGAGCGGCCATGTCAAGGCACCCCGGCAGGCTTCCGGCGGATTCCGAAAATGGAGCGGGCGCGACGGAGCGCGTCCCTCCATGGAAAACCCCGTGGAGGGCCACGCTCTGTCGTGGCCGCAACATGAAAACCGTCATCGCCGCGCAATAAAGACGGACGCGACGGAGCGCGTCCCTCCATGGAAAACCCCGTGGAGGGCCACGCTCCGTCATGGCCGCAAGGGGAGGATGGTGGTGTGAGGGCCAATCCCTGAGTAACGTGAATTAGGAGTCAACGATTCTTTTTCGGACACCCTTTCGACAACATTGCGTGTGACCCCATTCACCCTTCCCTTGCCGCCTCAGGCCCTTTCGGCTATTCTGACCCCGTCTGGGGGTGTGGCTCCTTGCCAGAGGCAAAGGGCGGTCTGGGCACGTCCCTTTTCGGCGCGCTCATTCTCGTCATGAACTTTGAAAAAGACGCCGGACAGCCTCTCTCTGTGAGAGAGCGAGGATCTTCTTCCCTGCACGGAGGAACCGTACATGAAACCCAAGACCGCGGCCATCCTCATCGTGGCAATCCTTTTTCTGATCGTCCTGTTCCAGAACCTGGGTGCCGTGCCCCTTCGGATGCTGTTCTGGAGCTTTCAGATCTCCTTGCTCCTGGTGATCCTCGTGCCGTTTCTCGCAGGCCTTGCCATAGGCTGGTTCCTGAAGACAACCCCTTCCTTGCGAAAGCCTCAAGACCAAGGGTTGGCCAAAAAATCTTGACGCTTCCAATTTGGAGAAGCCTTGCGCCAGAGCTTGTGCGAAGCGCGCCAAAAAGGCGGGCTGTCCCGCCGTCAGGCCTTTGTCCGAAGGATGCGTTCTCACCCAGCCGATACCAACTCAAAAACCTCGACTTCTTCGGTCCTTCCCTTGATGCAGATCCGCCCTAGAGACCTCGCTCGAACCGCGGATCCGGCTCTTTCCACGACGGCGCGGCTAGCCAGGATCTCGGTCCCGAGATCCTTGTTTGCGCCCTCGAGCCGACTGGCAAGATTCACGGTATCGCCCAAAACCGTGTAGTTGTAAAGTTCCGAAGAGCCGAAGTTGCCGACGGTGACTTCGCCCGCGTGAATCCCGATCCGCATGCGCAACTCGGGCAGACCTTCGCGCCTCATTTCTTCCCGCAGTGTCACCATCCTCGCCTGCATGGCCAGAGCAGCCCGACAGGCGTTGGCCGCGTGCTCGTCGTCCGCCAGCGGGGCGCCCCAAAAAGCCATAATGGAATCGCCGATGAACTTGTCGATCGTTCCTTTATGAGCGAACACGATACGGGTCATTTCCGTGAAGTACAGGTTGAGGACCTTTCCCACCGCTTCGGGCTCGAGTTTTTCCGCCAGGCCCGTGAACCCGGCCAGGTCCGTGAAAAGCACGGTCACCTCGGCTCTGTGGCCTCCAAGCCTCACGTCCTCCGGGCGACTCAGAACGGTCCGGAGAACAGCCGGGGACAAGTAGCGGGCGAACATGTTTCGAATCTGGCGTCTCTTGCGTTCGCTCTGCAGGTAGGCCCGCGCGCCCGCTGCGCCATAAGGCAGAAGAAAACACAATCCTGCGGGCAGAGTCGGGAGCCATGCGTCGAGAACGAGAAAGGCCGCGCAGACGCCGGCCCCGTACAGCACGAGGCACAAGCTTGTCAGGATACCGCTCCGCAGGGGCTTCCAGCCCGCCTGGACAAGGCCGGCAAAAACGGCCAGGCTGACGAACAGGGCGAGAGACCCGCCGCGGGAAAGCCTTGTCACCCACCGCCCCTGAAGAAGCCCGTGGATCATGTTCGCATGGATTTCGACGCCGGCCATGAGGCGGCTTTCAGTCGAGAAAAGAAAGGGAGTGGCGAAAAGATCGGGTCCGGAACGACCCGGCTCCGGAGAGATCTTCACCGCGCGGCCCACAAGGACGATCTTGTCCTGGAAGAAGCCCTTTGGAAGGAACTCCGTCGGCGAAAGGGCCTGATAGTAGGAAACCGTGGCGAACGTCCCCGGGGGCCCCGCATAGCGGATCCAGGCGCCCTCTGGAGCCCGAAGACCCTTGCCGGCGTATAGATCGGCCACCGCCTCGGCCAGGGATCTTTGTCCCTCCGCGAGCGGCGGGGGCCTTCGCACCACGCCGTCCGGATCCAAGGGAACCGTGGCGATGCCAGCCGATGCGCCGTCCTGCAAATCCCCGAAAGGCTCGACCACCATCTCCCCGTCGTACCCCTTGCCGTGGAGATGCTCGATGTCCGCAGCCAGAACCACCCGGCCGAAGCTCCGGATCGAGCGGGATAGCGCCGCGTCCTCCTCGGGCATGGACGGCTCGGCGAACAGAACGTCGAAGGCCACGACCGAGGCTCCCTCGGCCGCCAGGGCCTCCACAAGCCTCGCGTGAAGACTTCGCGGCCAAGGCCACTGTTTGCCGATCTCGGAAAAGGAAGGCTCGTCGATCGCCACGATGACGATCTCGGGCGGGGGCGCCGGAGACCGTCGAAGGGCGTGAAGGAGGTCGTATCCCTTGAGATCCGCCAGCTCCAACGGAGGAAGCAAGCTCAGGGCCCAGGCCGCGAGGCCCGCCGCACCTCCGAGAAGCAAGTGTCGTGCGAGTGTCAGAACCGGTACTCCAGGGTGACGTACGCCGACCGTCCCGGCGCCGGATCGCCCTCGTTGAACAGGTTGTTCACGGAAAGGCCGATGAACCCGTGCTTCTGGAAAGGCTCCCAGGAGGCCGAAAGGCTTGTGAGCCAAAAGGACGAAAGTTTCTCTTCGTTCGAATAATCGGTGTACTGTTCCCCCACGTACGTCTCGGTGAGCATCACCTTCACGTACAGAGGCGAAATCCAAACGACGCCTCCGCTCGCAACGTGATCGGGCACGCCCGGCACGGAAAGACCGTCAAAGGCCCCTCCACTCCCCTCGGCGTCGGAATACAGGTAGCGGAGAAAGAACCCCAGTTGCTTCGTGACAATCGCGTTGATGGCGGCCATGGCCCGGTTCGAGTCGATCTCCCGTTTCGGCAGTCCGCCCGCCAGAGCCGCGTCCTTGAGCTCCACCCGTTCACCCCCGAGCACGGTGAACAACCGGGACGTCCAGCGCGACTCGAGACGCACCTGATAGTCGTACAGCCTGGATCCCTGCAGGCCGAGGCTGTTGTCCACCACAAGACCCGCCACGGCGACCGGCGCCAGAGTGCCGGACGAGACTTTCTCCAACCAGTGCAGGTAGCCTACACGCACGATGTGGTTCTTCAGGAGCCGGACCGCGGCACCCACCCGCGGATAGGCGCGGTTGTCCTCATTCTCATCGTCGTAAAAGGACTCGAAAAAGACGGCTCCCTCCAGGAGAAGCCAATCCGCGACCTTCCAACGGTCGTCCACATACGCGGTGATGAACCTTCCCTCATCCGTGGACCTCTCCGTCACCTCAACCGGAGAGACGAGGTCGAATTGCCACCCGTAGACTTCAGGGTCGAGAATGGGCTCTTCGAAAAAGTAGATCGTGTCCTGCGGCACGAAAACGTTGGTCACCCTTTTGCTTCTCACCTTGAGCGGAATGTATTCAGCGCCCCAGGTGAACTCGTGCCGCTCTCCCAGATTCACGAGCTGGCGTCCCTGAAGAAGAAAGGTTTCCTGGTCGCTCTTTTCGTAACGCCTCAGGTCCGTGTCCACGAAAGAAGGAAAACTTCCGGGCAGAAGGACCGCACCGGGCGTCTCCGCAAAGGTGCCAGTGGAATCAGTGGCGAGCGTGATCCCTCCCTGGTCCGGAGGAACCAGCGCGCTCACGTCGTAGACGCCCTGCTGAAAGAACCTCCTCGTCTCCTCAATCCCGAAGCCCGCGTAGAGGAAGGAAGCCTGGATGTCGGTTAGCCCGGTCCCGAAAGGCGCCGGGTTGCGGCTCTTCAGGATCCAGCGGTCATAGGCAGCCCGGGCGATCACGTTGTTCTTGGGCCCGAACCGGTGGCGGTAGCCCAAATCCGCCGACAGGTTTTCGGTTTTCAGGCGGTCGTCCGGATCCAGCTCCGGGCCCGAGCCCGGCTGCCCGGCCTCGTCGCGGCCCGCGGTAAAGCCGACATTCAGGCTGTTCCGATAGTCGGGTTTTATGCCCAGCCCCAAAGCTAGACTCACGCCGTCGGAGTCGCCGTTTTCGACAGACCCCTGCTTGTCGTATCCCTGCACGGCGAGCGAGCAGGCGGTCTCCCAGAGTTTGCGCGTATAGCCCTGAATGATTCCCGAATACTGCTGGGAAAACCCGCCGTCTTCGTCTCCCCAGGTCCCGGAGAGCGAAGCATCCCAGCGGGGCTTGCGGATGATGTCAAGGTAGCGGGCCGACCTGGAGTTGGCCAGGGGGTCAAGAAGAAGTCCCTGCACCAGCTCGCTTACGGCAACATAGTGGTTGTCGTTGTATCTGCGGGACGCCTGAAAATGGCTCGACGCATTGTGCGGGTCGAACGATTCCTGCGCGTAGGACTCCGACCACTCGGACAGTCCGAAGCCCAGCAAGGCCGACCCCAGGTTCGACAGCCCGACCTTGGTGTTCTCGATCTCTTCCACGCTCTTGAGGTAAGGAAGCAATTCAAGAACCCTGCGGGCTTCCTCAATCGCCTCGAAGGGCCGGTAGGTGTCCTGGTAGATCAGGTACGCGATGAGGTGGGGAAAGGGATCCTTGGGATCCAGGCGGCTGGCAACGGCCAGTTCCCCCAGGGCCCTGTCCACCTGGCCGAGCTGATAGTAAGCCACGGCAAGAAAGCTGTGGGGCTGGGAGAAACCCGGCTCGAGAAGGCTCGACTTGAGAAACGACTGGATCGCCTCCTCGGTTCTGCCTTCTTTCAAGGCAACCAGACCGAGTCCGCTCAAAGTCACGTAGTGCGTGGGGTCCCGATCGAGGGCTTCCTGATAATCGCTGCGCGCGTCCGCCAGCTTCTCGATCAATGTGAACAGAAACCCCCGGTTCGCCCACCCCATGGGGTTTTCGGGCGCGCGCGCAACGGTCTCGGAGAGCTGCTCTCGGGCTTCTTCGTATTCCCCTCTTTCCATCTGGAGAAGGGCGAGCCCGTTGCGGGCCACGGCGTTGGTTGGATCCAGCTCGATCGCCTTTCGGTAGGCAGCTTCGGCTTCCTTGCCCTTGCCCTCGAGGTGCTCGAGGCCCGCCAGGACACCGTATCCCTGGGAGGAGGCGGGATGGAGCGCCAAGCCCCTCCGGACCGCTTCCCTCGCCTTCCCCGCTTCGTCAAGGACGGTATAGAAACTCGCCAGAAGGATCGGGAAACGTTCATCTGTCGGATAGAGACTCTCGTAACCCGAGGCCGTCTCCACGGCCTTCGTGAAGTCCCCGAGAAACGCATCAAAAACCGCCGAAACCACGCCGACCTGAGGCCGCTTGCCGGCATTCTCTACCTCCCGCAAAAGACTTGCGGCCTCGGCCACACGGCCTTCGTGCAAGGCCACCCCCACGCGGCCCAGCAGAGCCTCGACCGTCGAGCCTCCGCTCTGATTTTCCAGGGCGCGGTCAAAACAGGTTTTCGCGGTCTCCACGTCTCCACGGTCGAGCGCCAGCAGTCCGCGGAAAGCCAGGGCTCTGGCGTTCTTCGGATCCCGGGCCAGCAGCTCTTCGAAAAGCCGCAAACTCTGGTCCTTCTCGCGCAAGTCGAAAAGAAGCCCGGCCAAAAACAACCTGGCGCCGTCGTCCGCCGGATTCTCCTCCACCGCCTTCCTCGCCGCTGGAAGCGCCTTGAGCACCACCTGTCTCCGGTGGGAATGGAAGAACACCAGATCCGCTATGTTCATCGGATAAGAAAAGACCCACTGGACTCTCTCCCGGGGCCGGACCAGAAAAGATTTGACCGGCGCTTTCCCGGGCTCGGCCACGGCCTGCTGGCCGGCCTCCACGACGAGGCTTCCGTAGTTGTTGAAGAAAGAGACCGCTCCTGCCAGGACCGTAAGGTGGCTTCTGCCTGTCTCGTCCACGTTCAGGTCCCAGTCCGTCCCTCGGATCGCCGCCGTAGCCGCGGGGGTTTCGATCCTGAGCCCCTCAGGCAACGCCTGCGACCGACTCCAGACTTCCCCCACATCCAGGCCCAGGACCGTGGATTTCTTGCCGCCGGCGGCAGGAGTTTCCCGGATGGCTAAAGTGGTCTTTCGGCTCACCCGGATTTGAATTCCGTCGGCAAAGAGCACGCCCATTCTGCCGTACTCGCCGGTCCGCAGGAGGTCCCCAGCCGTCAGAATCTGCTCCCGGAATGCATCGAGCCATCCCTCTTGTTCCCGAAACCTCACCCAGCCCTCCCCACTCACCGACACGAGTTCAGCGTCTTTCGGGACGGCCGGTCGCGGGACTGGCCCGGAAGCCGCGCAAAGACCAGGCAGCACGGCCCCGAGGAAAACAAACGCGACAAAAAGCGCAGGGGCGTCTCTCTTCACGGCGGGCCTCCTTCGGCGCGAACTTGTCGAACGGCCGGCTCCAGCCTTTCCCGGGGGAAGGGGGTGCGGAAGGCAGATGAAAACCTCTCTTCCTCGGCGCCGGCAAACACCCATGCCGGACCCTCATGCCGAGGCCGCCTCGCCGTTTCTCATGACAGTGGACAGCGCCCAGATCGAAGCAAAAACGCGATCGCAGAGGAAAAAACATTCCCCGAGACGCGCACCCCCTTGGTGCCGCGCCAGTATACCACTGCGGCTTTCCGAACTGTCAACCGCGAGCCGCTCTAGGGCGCTCGCAAGCGCTCATTTCGCCAGGAACTCGTAGAGAAGGGCTAATCCGATGATCCCGGCAACGAGCAGCAGAAACACGAGCCCGCCATGCCTCTGGGCCCAAGAGGACGAAGCAGGATCCGGAGCGTTTTTCTCCTCCAGGGGTGCCTCCCCCGGGTCGGAACGTTTCGGCGTTTTCTTGGACATGTTTCGCCCACCTTTCTGAATCTCCAAGGGGCTCATTTCCATCCGAGACGGCGGATGATGAGAAGGCATGCCTCGGAAAAGCCAGCGGCATATCAGCGAGAAAGGATCGGAGGGCGGAAGATTTCCGGAAGGAACCCGGGCAGGAGAAGCGCGCAGAGTATGATGGACAACCGCTCGCCACCCGAAGTGCAGTTGGGCAGCGCGAAGGTCGGAAGCGTAAACGGGGAGGGGCCGCCCTTTCCGACCCCTTGAGAGCCATTGGTTTCTATAGGGCCGGAATCACCGCAAGGGAGCTGAGGAACCAGCCCGACATCCGCCCTCGGGGAATCTGCCAGGACGGGGAGGCCCGCCTGGAGCAAAAAGACAATCGGGGAGCCCAACAGCACGCCAAGGGCGACGCAAAAGAGGATTCGTGCAGCCCTCCCCCTCATCGCAACCCCCTTTGTTGCTCCAACTTCGATGGCTGAACATAGCACATCCCTGAACCGGGATCCACCGAGCCGATTCAGCTGGCGTGGAGGCGACAGAGCGCGTCCCTCCGCGGAATGGCTCCTGGAAGGCCACGGTCACCTGTGGCCGCCGGCAATGGAGGGCCACGCTCTGTCGTGGCCGCAGGCGAATCTCATCTCCATGGAGGGCCACGCTCTGTCGTGGCCGCAGGCGAATCTCATCTCCATGGAGGGCCACGCTCTGTCGTGGCCGCAAGAGGAGGATACGGGCGTGTCAGACCTGAAGACGCTACGAAGCGCCTCCCTCTAAAATGCAATCTCCCCGGCTCGACACTTTCAAATGCTCTCCGCCTCAGGGCAACATGAACTACGAGTCAACGATCCTTTTTCGGCCTCCTTTCGGCAACACTGAATAGGAGTCCATTCGCAGTAGGCGCCCAGCCTTGACAGGGCCAAACGGAGCCCGTATGTTGCCAGGCTGCCGGCAACGACGTGGGGAAAAGGACACAGGCACCGGCAGGAGAGGAGAAGAGAGATGGAAAAAGCGTACGTTCGCTGCCAGATCGACGAAGGGATCGCTGTCGTCACGATCGACAACCAGGCGGCCCTCAATGCCCTGAACGCGGCCACCCTTACGCAACTCGAACAGACCTTCGACGAGCTCGCAAGGAATTCCGAAGTCAAAGGGGTCATTCTGACGGGCGCCGGCGAAAAATCCTTTGTGGCCGGAGCCGACATCTCCGAGTTCACCGGAATCTCCGGAATGGAGGCTCCGGAGTTCATGGGCAGGGGCCAGCGGGTCTTTGACAAAATCGAGGATTTCCCCCTGCCTGTGATCGCGGCCATAAACGGCTATTGCCTCGGCGGCGGCAACGAACTGGCCATGTGCTGCGACATCCGGATCGCGGCGGAAAACGCGGTTTTCGGGCAGCCCGAGGTGAACCTCGCCATTATTCCGGGATACGGGGGCACCCAGAGGCTCCCCCGTCTCGTGGGGCCGGGAAAAGCGAAGGAGATCATTTTTGCCGACGAACGCCTGAACGCCCAGGAGGCTTTGAGGATCGGCCTCGTCGAGCGGGTCGTTCCCAAAGGCCAGGCTGTCGAGGAAGCCAAGAAGCTTCTCAAGAAGATCCTCTCCAAGGGGCCGGTCGCGATCCGGATGGCCAAGAAGGCAATCAACGAAGGGCTGAAAATGCCTCTGGCCGAAGGTCTCAAATGGGAAGCCTTGCTCAACGGCGTCTGCTTCAGCACCGAGGACAAGAACGAGGGCGCGAAAGCCTTCCTGGAAAAGAGGCCCGCCCGATTCCAGGGCAAGTAACGGCAGTCGTCCTTGTACCGGACAGAACCTCGAAGAGGAGACAAAAGATGGAAATCCGAAAAGTTTGCGTTCTGGGCGCAGGGCTCATGGGGTCTGGAATTTCCCAGGTGGCGGCCGAGGCCGGCTACAAGGTCTCCATGCGCGACATCGAGGACCGGTTCGTGCAGGGAGGCTTGACGACGATTCGAAAAAACTACGAACGCGCCGTGGGCAAGGGCAAGATGACCCGCGAACAGGCAGACGCGGTGCTCGCCAGAATTCAAGGAACGGTGGAACTGGAGGCTGCCGTGCAGGGCGCCCAGGTCGTGATCGAGGCGGTCATCGAGAACATGGACCTGAAGAAACAGGTGTACCGGGATCTCGACCGGCTCGCCGCGCCCGAGGCGATTCTTGCCTCGAACACCTCGGGGCTGTCCATCACGGAGATCGCATCGGTCACGAAGCGGCCTGACAAAGTGATCGGCATGCATTTTTTCAATCCCGTGCCGGTCATGAAGCTTGTCGAGATCATCCGGGGCCAATCGACTTCGGACGAGACCTTTCAGACGATCAAGGACCTGGCCGAACGAATGGGCAAGACGCCCATCGCCGTGAACGAAGCGCCTGGGTTTGCCGTAAACCGGATCCTTGTGCCCATGATCAACGAAGCCATTTTCGCCCTCCAGGAGGGAATCGCCTCGGCCGAGGACATCGACAAGGGAATGATGCTCGGCGCCAACCATCCCATCGGCCCCCTGGCCCTGGCCGACCTGATCGGACTGGACACGCTTCTTATGGTCCAGGACAATCTGTACAAGGAATTCGGCGACCCCAAGTACCGGGCCTGCCCCCTCTTGCGCAAGCTCGTCCGTGCCGGACATCTGGGCCGCAAATCGGGCAGGGGCTTTTACGATTATTCGAAAAAGTAGCGAGCGCCCGGGCCGGCCTTCTTCCGCGCCGGGCCGGATCAACGTTTGCGGTACAGAGCCGCGATCCCCTGGCAGGCCAGGTCGGGAAGAAGCAGCTCAAGATTTTCGTATCGCGGCAGGACCTTCGAAAATCCGTAGACCAGGTACAAAGCTCCTGGCGAAGCCTCTGCTGCGATCTTTTCCGCGAAACGGTCGTGAAGTGTGATGTAGGTGTAGAAGAGGTTCACGTCCTCAAAGCACACGCCCGTCTCGGACCGGATTCTCTGGTATGTTTCGGCCTCCAGGGAATCCCCGTGGAAAAGATGAAGGTTGCTCGGCGGGGGCGTAAGTCCCTGACTTCGCAAAAGGGCTTCGAGCTCTTTCCTTCGCGGCTCGGCCTCGGCCAGGATCTCGGCATCGATTTCGATTCCCAAGGAAAGCCTCACGAAGTAGCTCGCAAGCACGTTGACCCGACCGTCCGCGCAGCCCAAGTCGAGCAAGACCGTACGGTCGCGGCTGAGTAGGCCGAGTTCAGTACAGGACTCGAAGCAGGCGGCCAGTCTCCGCAGGTCCGTGGATTTGCGCCATCCCTGCCATCCCTCGTACCCGTACCGGCACCCGTTGTAAAACGCGGCGATCCGCTCCAGAGTCCCGGCCTGCCACCGATCACGGACCATCCGCCTTTCCTTCCCCTATGCCCCGCAGTCTCCGCTTGAGCTCGTCCTCCAAAAGAAACAAGCTCTCCATCTCCCGGCCCGTAACGTCCTGGACCCGAACAATCGCGGCCAAGGGCAACCGCTCCTGGATCTTCAGACAGAGGTAGTTCACGCACAAAACGTGGCGAGCGGTCAGCCGGCAACCGTGCTCTCCCAGAAAAAAGCAGCCGTCCGAAACCTCCGGTTCCTCTGGCAGGGGCGAACCGAGAAGAAGGTTCACGGCCAGCAAGACAGGGTCGTACCGGTCCTCGATGCCCGCGCCGCAACAACTGCCCCCTTCCTCCTCCTCACACTGCCGGCACAGGTCGAAGATCCCGGCCGCCTCCATGGCCTCCCGCGAAGCCTGAATCGCGCCGCGCAGTTCCTCGACGAGCGCCCGGATCCGCCCGTCCGTCCGCCAGGCCGGCCCCCACTGCGCAAAGAGGGCCCGGGCCGCCAACATCTTCTCCTGTACAACCATCTCCGGTCTTGTCCGGCCGTCGCCCTCTCGGCCCACCCCTTCCTCAACCTCGATGAAATCTTGTTTCCGGTCTCAGAGTCTCTGTGAGGATGTACCGAAACGCGCCCTTCGCATCCCGCTCTGGGCATATGCGGCGCCAGCTCCACCACATCCAGGGGTACACGTATTCTTCCAGGAGGCGGACGTAGGAGCGCACAGCCGACTCGATCGAACCCTGGCTGGAGTCCGGGCAGAAAATGGGAGGGTGCAGAACGATCCGGTGCCTCTTCATCCCGAATTAGGCAAGGCTGTTTCGACACATGCTGTTGTTTTTGCATTTTGAGAGCCTATGAGCAGCCGAATCGAGCGCTATCGGCGATTTCGTCAGGAGCGGCCCTCTGGCTGTTGATTTTGGCTTTTCCTGGGGCGATTTAGGACAGACCCTCCCCTGGAGACGCAGGGCCACGTCAATCTTGGGGGTAAGGGGGTGAAATTTTGCGTTTCTGCATTTTTCTCTGGACTTTTCCCTCCCCTTGTCCTATTGTGGCCCCATGCTCGATCCTTGCCTTACCGAGGAACAGCAGCGCCAGATAGTGCGGGAAGTCACGCTGCGGCTGATCACCCCCCAGGAGCGACCCCGCTGGGACCATCTGATGCGCTCTCACCACTACCTGGGCCTGCGGTGCCTGGGCGGCCGCCATCTGCGCTATGTAGCCCTGTGGCGGGGCGAATGGATCGCTCTGCTCGGCTGGCAAGCCGCTGCTCTTAAATGCCGCCCTCGGGACGCCTGGATCGGCTGGCCTGCCCATCTGCAGTTTCAGCGCCTGCACCTGATTGCCAATAACGGCCGCTTCCTGATTCTTGCCCCGGTGCGCATCCCCCATCTGGCCAGCCGCCTGCTCGGCCTGAACCTGCGCAGGCTCTCCTCTGACTGGCAGGCTGCCTATGGGCACCCCCTGCTTCTGGCCGAAACCTTCGTCGACCCGAGGCGCTTTTCGGCCACCTGCTACCGGGCTGCCAATTGGATCTTTCTGGGGACCACCCGCGGATTCGCCAAAACCGGCTCCAAGTACCTCTTCCATAACCAACCCAAACAAGTCTGGATTTATCCCCTCCACCGGCGTGCCCGTCAATGGTTAGCCGATCCGGTCGAACAGCCCCTCTGGAGGTGCACCATGAACCTGAATGCCTTCAGCAGCCGTCAACTTCAAAAGCTCCATCAACTCCTTCGCAGCCTGCCCGACACCCGCCACCGCAGAGGGCTTCGCCACCGCCTAAGCGCGGTCTTGACCATCGCCGTAGCCGCGGTTTTATCCGGCGCCAAGGGATATACAGCCGTAGCCGAGTACGCGCAGAGCCTGAGCCAGGAACAGCTCAAACGGCTCGGCGGCCGCTACAACAGACGCACCCAGCGCTTCGAGCCTCCCTCGGAACCCACCCTGCGCCGGGTCATCCAAACCGCAGACGCCGAAGCAATCGATCAGGCCGTAGGCCCCTGGTTCCTTTCCGTCTGCCAGGACAAGGGCCCGCTGGCCGTCGACGGTAAATCCCTCAAGGGCGCTCGAGAAGCCTCCGGTGCCGAAGTACGCCTCTTGAGTGCCTTCCTGCAGCATCAGGGGGTCACCGTCGCCCAGCGGCAGGTCCAGAGCCATTCCAACGAAATCCCCGAAATGAAACCCCTGCTAGACCCTCTGCCCCTCCAGGGCCGCCTGATTACCGCCGATGCGCTCCATACCCAACGGGAAACCGCTCGCTGGCTCGTCGAAGAAAAAGGAGCCGACTACCTCTTTACCGTCAAGGACAATCAAGGGGGCCTCAAGCAGGATCTGGAGGCCTTGGATGAGGCCGCTTTTTCCCCCGCAGGTGGAAACCGTAGACAAAGGCCACGGCCGACTCGAGCGTAGATCCATCCAAGTCTCTACTGCGCTGAACGACTACCTGCGCTTCCCCTACGTCGGCCAAGTGTTCAAAATCCGCCGCTCGGTCCTCGAACTCAAAACCGGCCGGACGCGAACCGAACTCGTCTACGGCCTGACCAGCCTCAGCCCTCAGAAAGCCTCCCCGGAGCTGTTGCTCCAATACAACAGGGGCCACTGGACCATCGAAAACCGCTCCCACTACGTACGAGACTTCTCCTTCGACGAAGATCGCCTCCAAATCCGCAAAGGAAACGGCCCCCGTATTATGGCCACCCTACGCAACATCGCCATCAATCTGTTGCGCCTGTGCGGAGCCACAAACATCGCCAAAGCGCTTCGGGCCTGCCAGCGCTCCAAAACTCTCCCCCTGGCCTTGCTCGGCTACTGAGAAGCCTCACTCTGTCCCCTACACCCCTCTGTTCCTCCCTCTGCTCCCTAGTCGAGCTGCGCCCGCTCAAAGGCAAAATCCCTCCCCAACCCCAAAACGCTCCTTCCTACGCTACCCCCCACTTGCTAAACCTTGCCCTCCTCTCACACCCCTCGCCCCCCTCTCACCCATCTCACCCCAAACTTTGACGTCACCGTGCCGGAATCCCGGACTGC
>Ga0209162_1001214_pt1 | contig 26077 bp, 16 predicted proteins | sample YNPNPMetaG_FD_187121 | JGI IMG/M metagenome (GOLD analysis project Ga0209162, IMG submission 187121) | Anoxygenic and chlorotrophic microbial mat microbial communities from Yellowstone National Park, USA - YNP NP MetaG (SPAdes) (version 2) ...
ACAGGGAGGACAGCCCGGTCGCGGTGGTTTGCCCAAAGGCGCTTATCAGATAGTCGCTGTACAAGTCCAGGAGTTTGCCGTTTTTCATACACCAAGTTTACTCAAATCTGCGTAAGGTGAGTTAACAGCATAGATTCTCGAAAATTCAACTGATTGCGGGCAGCGGTCACAAAACACAGCCCTTCGATAAACCAGATCAATAACTCTGCACCAACCAAAGTAGGAAGATAAGGATTCGGTAAGAGCTTGAAGATAACCCAAAGCCCTGTCTGTGTCCAAAAATTTGCCCACACACCTGTGGTAACAATATTGACAATGGGTTTCGTCCTTATCCGGCAATAGAGGAGGTCAACCACAGCCTCAATCGCAATTGTGACCAGCAAGGTCATGATTTCTTTTTTGAACGACGAACAATCACAGTCGCGATGGCGATGATCAGGATAACTGTAAGACAGATAAATCCCAAACACAACCAGGGCAAAATCATGATGTCGAAGGGATTGAACTGTTCGCTGACAAGTAAATCCTGTTCACGAATGAGCACTTTGTATTTGCTGTTGAATTGTCCTTTTGAAAAGACGTTGCTTTTCCGAACAACGCCATCCGAGAAAGTGATTTCCAACTGGTTGTAGGGGGCGAAACCATACGCCAGCGCGCTGCACTGCATGGCTTCGCAGGTGAAGCGCTGCGGACCTAATTCGGGCAAAGGTTTTGCGTCGCGGCAATCCACTTCTTCGCATTGTAGCAGCATACCGGAGATGATTTGCAGCGGCACGCCCTTAAAACCCTGAACAAAGGTAAATTCCATGCGCGGCTTCGGACCAACATCGGCGTAAACCGGATTGGCGGATAAAGCTAATGTAAGCAAAAACAGGATCAAGATAATCCATCGAGGGATATGCTGCATGGCAGGGCTCCTTGCTTTGTCTTGTGGGGTGAGGTGTGGGGGAGTATTGAAAAAGGCATTCTTTAAGTATATAATATTTTTGAGAAAAACAGAGGCGACGACCTCTCTGTGCAATTTGGGCGCCAGGCGCAGAGAAGGTAGCCAGTGGCGCAACCGGCTGTGTTTTTGCTTAATTTTAGCTGGAGGGGCGTAGATGCGTTGTAGAATCGCGCCGGTTTTTGTTTTTGTCTTTTTGTTTTCAATAGTGTTTCCTGTTCGTGCGGATTCAATTCTTCCTTCACAACTTCCGCGTCCCTTGCAAACTGCTTCCGCGGCAATCTCGTTGAATGTTCCTGATACTGCGCCGTTAGGAGCGGACTTAACGTTTCAGGTATCTTTTGATAATACTGGCGATACACCTGGTTATGGTCCAATCGTTGACCTGATTCTGGATACCACCGGAGCTGATGGCGTGTATCCGGGTTCACCAGCCCCAGATAATGTTTATGATGGGCTTGGTACGACGACCGTTAACGTATCTTTTGCCACTTTTCCCATTCCTTCCAGCGACGTCATCATTTTGCCTTTTGATTCCGATGGCTGCGTAGATCATCCTTTTATGCTGGACAGCAGCAGCCAGCCTGTCCAGGTTTGCGGCACGCCGGGGGATACTTTGGTCGTTGTGCGTCTGCCTTTCGGCTCTTTTACTCCAGACCAGCCTGCGGCAACACTGGATGTTACGGTGAATATGAGTAACTGGGCTGATGTGGGGATGCCTCTCAGTGTGCAAGCGCGCGGCGGATTTCAATTTGGGCAGGACCCGCTCAACAACCCTGCTGTGGACGATCCCTCAACCACCTTAACATCTTGGAGTAGTGATACAGTTACTCCTGCTGTGCTTACGCTGAATAAGTCTTACAGTGGTCCAGAAGATGAGACCGCAACTGGGCCAAATTATCCACGGCAATATACTTTCACTGCCACCATTGCCGGCGGACAGACGTTAACGGACTTTCACCTGGTTGATTCTTTGCCCGCAAACCTGGCTTATCTTGGCAATCTGAGCTGTTCGCCGGGGAGCTATACGGTGAACAGTGAGCCGCCGCTGAATATCCCAGCCAATCCGCCCAACAATATGTTGGATGTATCTTGGACGAGTGTTAGCGGCACAGTATCCTGTACGTTTGAGTTTTTCATTCCTCGCACGGATGCGGATAACAATGTGGTGATTGACCCTGACAGCGGTGACGATGTCATTTCGTGCAATCAAGCTTCTGCAACAGGGTCGTGGGTACCCTCGGACCCGCGTGATACCGGTCAAACCTTTAATCTTGCTCCCAGTGGTTGTGAACATTCTTTGACTGATAAGTCCATCGCTATTCAAAAAGATGTTACGATTGCAGTGGATAATAACGCTTCTGGCGTTTCCCCCGGTGATGTACTGGAATATACGCTTAGGCTGCAGGTTTCTGATTTCTTTGCCTTTGATTCTGTAGTGGTTACCGATGTAATTTCGGATGGGCAGCATTTTGATCCTTCTTTTACGCCTACCTTGCAGGTGAATGGCAATGGTCATGCTTTAGCGGAAAGCCCTTTTAACATCAATAATTATTCGATAGTTTGTAATTATACGGGAGGACCCGGCAGCGAATGTACTTCTGATAACCCTGGTACAAATGACGGAACAACTACCATTCTTTTAGATATTTCGGATGAAATCATTACCCGCGGACAAGATGGGCGTTTGGTTGGCGGATGTATTAACCCCAGTACCGGCAGTAATCCACCGGATTGTACTGTCTATAACGATGAGGCTACAACTGCAATCATCACTTTCCGCACTGTTATCCAGCCAGATTTTACGGATACCTATCCTTCAGGGGACGTCAGTGTGGATCAAGGGGATGTGCTGGATGATGGGGTAACGGTACAGGGAAATGTGCTGAACACAATCAATTTTTTGCCCACCGGACAAAATGAAATAGACATCAGCGACGCTGAGGTTAACATAGAATATGGCGGTATTTCCAAAAGCATTTATGCGGTTAATGGCAGTACGTCTTATCCTTCCCCGGTACGGATTGCTCCTGGCGATACAGTCACCTATCGCATTCGCTATACTCTGCCAACCAGCCGCTTTGAAGACCTTGTCCTAACAGACTATCTGCCTTTGCCGGTTTTTCATGTCAGCGAATTCACGGGATTTTCCAACACAATTTGCGGTATTCCTGCGGCGGGCACAGCCTGTCTTGGTCCTGCGGACACGTATCACTCGCTTCCAGGCGCAAACGCTCCCAGCATAACTGTTTCTGCGGCAAACAATTCAATCTCTGGGAATTGGGGAGATTATGATATTACGCCGCCTGTCAGCAGCGTGATTGACATCGTGTTCACTTTTACCGTTTCTACCGATCCCTTTGCAGATGGACTGTACTTAACGAATTTGGCAACCTCACAGGAGGGCTCTACACAGGGCGCCAGTTCCACAGCCAATGGCGCTGTTCAGATTCAACTTCAGGAACCGCAGGTCAGCATTTTCAAGGGTGTTGTGTGGACAGACAACCCCAATGGAATGTTTGATCCCGCTGCGGTTGGTCCGGTTGCTTTTAATGGAGACGCCGTAACCTGCGCCGGACGGATTGGCGGGACGATTACCTCTGCTGGGCTTTCAACGCAGCCGGTGAACAGCAATTTAAGTAACGTGGACGCCGGCGATAAAGTAATGATGGCTGTTGTTCTTGAGAACACCGGACGCAGCAGCGCTTTTGATGTCAGGATTAAGGATGTTTTGCCTTCTGGCATGAGCTATATTCCTGGTTCTCTTTGTGTCACGGATGGGACGGGAGAAGGTTTTGGATTTACCGATTTAGGCGGAGGACTTTTTGGTACAGGTATTGAGCTGGATGATCCCGGACCCACCCCCGATCCGCCGGGTGCGCTTGATCCGGGAAAGGCTGCGGATGGTTCTGTTATCAATACCGGCCGCAACATCGCTGTCATTACTTATTTAGCCAGGCTGGATGGCAGTGTGCAAGGCGGAGAGATTTTGATCAACAGGGCAACCCTCTTTCATTATGCTGGCGCAGAGGGTGGAGGAAATCATGTGCCGGGCGGATTAGAGGATGACGCCAGGGTCCAGGTGCGTTATGCGGGTTTGAGTAAGGTCTTCACCACTGAGATCGTTAACTCTGGGAATGGAAATACGCAGGCGGTCATCGGGGAATTGGTGACTTATACCGTTTCCATCATTGTTCCTGAAGGACAGTTGCTCAATGTGGTTCTGGGCGATTATCTTCCGGCGAGTCTGGCTTTTGTCCATTGCGTCAGCGTGACGCCGTCCTCTTCTGATGTGACGACCGACCTGCCCGGCGGGTTTGCTGCTGCCTGCAACGATCCAACAAATCCCACCGTTTCTTTTGGTGGTCAAAGTTTTACGTTCACTCTTGGCACCATTACCAATGTGAACCGTGATAACACTGTTGAGGAGAGAGTGGATATACAATTCAATGCGGTGGTACTTAATATCTCCTCTAATCAGGCAGGTACTACCTTGAGAAATGAAGCGCAACTGGTGATTGATGGCGGCGCAGGCGGTACGGCGACCGTTTATTCCTCTGACCTGACCATTATTGAACCGACGGTCAGTATTACAAAAACTGCCGCTAAGGTTATTCCGACCCCGCCTCCCCCAACGGTGGACGGCGGGGACACGGTGGAATTTGTCATTACGGTCTCCAACCCTGCCAGCGTGGATGCCTTTGATGTGACCATCACGGATACCTTCTCCGCACTGATTGAACCAACTTCCTTAACGGTCTTCAGCGTGACGGATAGCGATGGGGCTCTGACGCCGTCTGATTTTTCAATTGCCGGTAACGCGCTCACTACCCTCAATCCGTTCGATTTGCCGGCTAACGGTGCGCGCACGGTCAGCGTAACCGTGCGGGGAAACGTGATTGGCAGCTTGCCAATTACCAATCCGGCTCAAACGATCCCCAATACGGCACAGGTTCGCTGGACCAGTCTGGATGGGGATGTTCAGGACCGTTCTTCGTATAACTCTGCTTCGGATGAACGCAACGGCAGCGATGGTCCCGGCGGGGCGTTGAACGATTACGCGGCAAACGGTTCCAGTACCGTGTTGACCGCTGCAATGCCGGCAGTACAAAAGTCGCTGGTGGCGACTTCTGAAAACCACACGCCTGATACGCCTTCTCCCGCCCGTTATACCATTGGTGAAATCGTACGGTATCGTCTGGCGGTTACGGTACCGGAAGGGCAGATGACCAATTTTCAATTGCAGGATCAGCTTCCAAATGGTCTGATGTATCTAAACGATGGCACGGCGCGCGTGGCATTTATCTCTAACGGTGCCGGGATTAGCTCATCGGGTATTGGGATTGTGCCTGCGATCCCTGCTGGCTGTACGGTAACGGGCAACAGTCTGGCTGGCTTGCCTTCGCCTTTGCCTTGTGTTTTACAGAATGGAAATGTGGGCAGTACGAATTCCACAAGTGTGGATGTGGATAATTACTTGAGCGGCACGGATCCTTATTTCAAATTGGGTAGTCTGGTAAATCAGGACAATGACAGCGATGCTGAGTATGTGGTTGTGGAATTCAACGCGCTGGTGGACAACACAACCAGCGGTGATAATGACCGCGGGGAAGCTCGTAATAACAATTTCAGGTTGTATATAAACAATGTCTTGTTTTCTACGTCAAATTCGGTTAACGGGCGCATTGTTGAGCCGGTTATCACGGATTTAGCCAAGAGCGCTGTACCCAATGCAGGTGATGCGGGTGATACGATTACTTACACGGTGACGTTTAGTAATAGCGTTGGGGGCGCAACAACCGATGTCAGTACAGCATTCGATGTGCTTTTCACGGATACCTTGCCCTCGCCGCAAATGGATACGGTAACGATGGGCAGCGTTGCCTATGTTCCTACTGGCTGCGGCGTGCTGGCGTCAGATAACTCAGCGGGCAACACCATTTCTCTGTCGTTTTCTTCTGTCAACCCTGGTTGTCAGGTGACGATCACCTATACCGCCCGGCTGACGCTTTCTGTTGCACCAGGTGAAATTGTGTTGAACACTGCGCGCGTTGAATATACCAGTCTGCCGGGTGCAAACGGTACATCTCCAAATCCTACCGGCTCTACCACGCCCGGCGGCTCTGGCGCAGATAATGGCGAACGCAACGGCAGCGGTACAGGCAAGAATACCTACTTTGATACTGCAAATGCGCCGGTAACAGTCAATGCAGTTGCGCCAGGCAAATCTATTGTTCAGACTTCAGAAGCGCACAGCGGGGTCGTTGGCGGTTACCCGCGTTTAGTGCCGGGCGAGATTGTACGCTATCGTTTTGAAATGGCTTGGCCTGAAAGCACCAGTACTACTGCTCAATTCCGTGACTTTCTACCGGATGGTCTGGTATTCCTGAATGACAATACCGCCAAAGTCGCGTTTGTTTGTAACGGTTCCGGACAGGATGGCAATCCAGCGACAGACGATTGCATGGTAGCGCCACCGCCATTTGGCAGCGCACCAGTTATGATTGGGAATGAAACTACCTTGTCCAGCATCACACCCTCTTATACACTGCCAGACGAAGCAATTTCCTCCAATCCGGCTGTCAATGAGGATAATTACAGCAGTGGAATGGATGTTTATTTCACAAGTTCAATCGTGAACTACGACGATGACTCAGACCAAGAGTTCATCGTGCTGGAATTCAACGCGCTGGTGTTGAACGAATCCATTAACCAGAGCGGCATCCAACGGGACAATGCTGTTCAGGTGACAGTCAATGGGGTTGCTGGTCCGATATCGCCGGCGGTATCTTTGTTTATTGCCGAGCCGCAGCTCTCTATATCTAAATCTATCACTATTGCGCCGCTGGATGCAGGTGACCAGATTGTTTATTCTTTGTTGATACAGAACACGGATACCAGCGCCAATGGGGCTACAGCTTTTGACTTGATCCTGAGCGATACTTTCGATTCTTATCTGAACGGGCTCGCTGTTACCAGCATTACCACCACGCAGGGCGCAGCCTGTAACGGCGGAACGGTTTTCAGCCACAATGGTGGTTCATTTGCCGGCAGCACTCTGACGTTTACAGCCTCTTGTCTTGATCCTGGTCAATCTATTACCATTGAGGTAAGTGGAACGGTTGGGGTGGGAACGCCGGCTGGGTACGTCATTCCCAACACTGCCGGTTTAACTTATACCAGCCTGCCTGGTGCAGGCACCTCGCCCAATCCTACCGGCTCTGTCACGCCCGGCGGCTCTGGCGCAGATAATGGCGAACGCAACGGCAGCGGTACAGGTTCAAACGATTACCTTGCTTCTGCAAGCGCTCATGTTACTCTGGCGGGGACTCCTGCCATCTCCAAACAGGCTCCTGTGTCAAGCGGCTATCCGATTGGCGCACTGGTAGCGTACCCGATTCGCATTACCCTGCCTGAAGGGGTGACCCGCGCAGTGCGCGTCACTGATTCTGTGCCTGATGGGATGCAATACGCTAGTTACAGCGTGGATACGAGCGGATTCAATGGCACGGTGAACACTACGCCTGGTGTGAGCGGCGGCGCAGGCAACGGCGAGGATGTGATCTTTGATTTTGGCAGCATCACTACTATAGATGATAACGATCCTGACAACAACACCTTTATCCTGATCGTCACTTTGCGCGTCCTGGATGTGCCAGCCAATGAACTTGGTGTTACTCTAACCAACGGTGCCAGCCTGACATACAAACCCGGCTTAGGTGATACGGACACGACTTTAGATGGCGGCACGCAAAATATTATCATTCAGGAACCGCGGATTGAGACGAGTAAATCTGTCAGTCCAGCCTCAAACGTTCAAGCAGGTGATACGATTACCTATACCGTGCGCTTTACCAACACAGGCACTTCCACCGCTTACGATGTTACCGCCGCTGATACGCTTGCCCAGGGGGTGAATTACAACAACGATGCTGCCTGCATATTCTTTGATGGTACGACCAGCGCTACGATTGGCGTCACGGTGAGTGGTACCACCACGCTGAGTTTCGACGGCAATCCTTCTGGTTCTTGGGATATTCCGGCTGCTACGCCCAACGCTTATATTGAGTGCACATACACTGTTACGGCGCAGAGCAGTTTATATCTTGACGGCAGCCACACAAACACCGTTGACGCTGATTGGACTTCGCTGGATGGCGTGGATGTCAACGAACGCGTTTATGATGACAGTGTCAGCCGCACGGTGGACGGCGCGCAGGATACTGCGGCTGCAACCTTTACCAGCCCTGCTCCGACTTTCGATAAGAGCGATAACGCCGCGAATCTGCCCATCGGCGCTGCCTACCGCGTTACCCTGACGCTTACCTCACCGCTTGGCACACTGCGCAGCCTGACGGTGAGCGACGTCCTGCCCGCCGGGCTCATCTACGTCGCTGGATCGCAGACCGTGAGCAGCGGCATCTCTCCTGTGCCGACTTTCACCGTCTCTTCGCCCAACGACGGCAGCGTGCCCGTCACCCTTGCCTGGACTTTCGGCGATGCTGTCATTTCCTCCAGTCCAGTGACCATACAGTATGATGCCATCGTTGCCAACGTGGTTGGCAACCAGAATGGCACCATGCTCACCAATGATGCCGCATTGAGCTATACGGATGCTCCAGGCGCTTCCAAGAACCTGACTGACAGTGATAACATCGTGGTTGTTGAGCCTGTCCTGACAATGGATAAAACCATTCTTGTCCCGCCTTCTCCGCCTGATGCTGGCGGTGTAGTCACCTACAAGGTGGTCATCGAGCATGATGTCTCCAGCGCAGCCACCGCCTACGATATAGATTTTGTGGATACGCTTCCGGTAGAGCTTACCCTTGGTTCCGTGAGTATTTCGCTATCGGGCGGCGCTTCAGGTGCAAGCGATAATTCTGCTGGCAATCAGGTGAGGGTGCGTGTTGCCGAAATACCCATTGGCGGCTCGGCTACTATCACTTACAGTGCTACGATCAACAGCGGTGTAATCCCCGATCAGAGTATCCTGAACACCGGGAATCTGACATGGACTTCAACTGCCGGCAGTAATTCCTATGAGCGCACTGGCGCGGATGGGCAAGGCGGAACGCTCAATGATTATGCCGATAGCGATCAGTCTTCTTTTCAGATCAGTGGTGCTTCATACGATAAAACCCTTGAAACCAGCTCTGCTTCTCATACCAGCGGTAGTAACCTTGCTGTTGGTGAAGTGGCTACTTTTGGACTTTATGTCAACCTGCCAGAGGGTACTACTCCGTCCCTGACTATTGTGGATGACTTGCCGGCAGGGATGCAGTACGTCTCCGGCTCTGCGCAGGTTGTTACCACTACTGGCGGTGTTTGCGGCAGCAACTTAACAGCCGACTTTAACGGCAGTGTTCCGCTTCCCATTGTCACTGCCCCTGGCGGCAGCGGCGGCGATGTTACCATCCAGTTCGGTGCTGTCATTGTTGCCGGCGATAACGTTGCGGACAACAATGCTTTTGTCGTCTGTCTGCAAGCTGTTTTGCTCAATGAGAGCAGTAACCAGAATGGCGGAACACTGTCTAACAGCGCCTCTTTTCAGATTGGCAGCGGGACGCCGGTCACGGATAGTACGACTATCCATATTGTGGAGCCCGAGCTGAACGTTGACAAGACTGTGGACGATGCCACTCCTGGCGTTGGTCAAACCTTTACTTATACCCTGACGGTCAGTCACTTGCCGTCCAGTACTGCTGATGCTTTTGATTTGAGTATCAGCGACACTTTACCCTCCAGTGTTAGCGTCAGCGGTGCGCCGACAGTCAGCGATGTGCCTTTGGGTTGTGCCGGGACAATTACCAACAGCAGCGCCGGCAACAATATCGCTCTGACGGTTGCTTCCCTGCCGCTGGGGTGTGTCCTGACCATTCAGTATCAAGCAATTGTTAATTCCCCGCCTGCCATGCCCGGCGATGTCATCTCCAATACGGTTAACTTACTCTGGTCTTCGCTGGCTGGCGTGGACCCGAACGAACGTACTGGAACGGATGGCTCTGGCGGCTTGAACGACTATGCCGACTCATCTACACAAAACGTTACCTTCACAGCAGTTGATCTTCGTATTGAGAAAGATGACGGCGGAATCACCAGCACAGCGGGCGGAGTGATCCAGTATACGTTGACCTACACCAATCTTGGCAACAGCGACTCCAGCGGCGTAACCGTCATCGAAACCGTCCCAGATAATACTGTCTTCAATGCTGGCGAAAGCACGAGCGGGTGGTCATGCCCCGATGGAAGCCCGGCTGGTACAGTTTGCACCTATACCGTTGGCGGACTGACCGCAGGCGGCAGCGGCTCGATCATCTTTGCTGTTTCTGTCAATAATCCGCTTCCAAGTGGTGTGATACAGATTGATAACACCGTTTCCATTGAGGATGACGGTACGCATGGCGGCGATGTCAACTTGACGAATAATCGTGATGATGATGATACTCCGGTCGCCGCTGCACCTGACCTGCAAATTACCAAAGATGATGGGGTGACGGTTGTCTCGCCCGGTCAGGTTGTCACCTATACACTGACCATCCGCAACGTTGGAACACAGGATGCAACCGGTGTGGTGGTGACCGATACCATTCCAGCCGACACCACATTCATCTCTGCCAGCGATGGCGGAACGTACAACAACATCACTGGTGTGGTGACCTGGCCGACCTTTGACCTTGCTGCCGGCGCAGCTCCTGTCACGCGCACAGTTACCGTTCAAATCAACAATCCTTTCCCCGGTTCATCCATTCTCAACCAGGCACATGTGGAAGATGACGGCAGCAATGGCAATGATCCAAACCTGGCTGATAATGATGCCAGCGATACCGACAGCGTGATCACTTTGCCCAATAGCGACCTCATTAAGGCGCTTACTGCCACCAATCAGACTTTCACTCCCAATCCAGCCGTCGCTATTGGCGAGATTCTCACCTATGATGTTACTTTCACTGTCCCTGCCGGCGGCACCATGTCTGGATTGACCTTGACGGATATACTTGATCGCGGGCTGGCGTTTGTAAATTGTGTCAGTATCACGTCTTCTTCAGCAGAGATTACAACTACGCTGGCTGGCGGTTTGACCGCTGCTTGTAATGATCCGGTAAACCCGACGATAGCGACTGAACCCGCTGGCAGCACCAATCCAGCGGATGCTGGAAGGCTTGTCCGCTTTGATCTGGGGGATGTCAGCAACAGCGGCTCGACTGATGGAACGGTAACGATACGTTATCGAACGGTTGTCCTGGACAGTTTCGAGAATCGGGATGGTGTTTCTTTGAACAACGCTGTTACGTTGAAGTGGAGCAGCGGTGAGCTTTCTTCCTCTGCAGCAGATGTTCGTATTGTCGAACCTGATTTTGAGTTACGGAAGGCGGTTGATCGCACAGTGGTCACACCCGGTTCGATTGTTACTTTTACTCTGACGCTGCGTCATACGAATCGTAGTGATGTGAATGCTTATGATGTGCTGCTTACCGACCGGCTGCCTTCTGGTTTGACTTATGTACCCGGCTCGCTGACGATTGTTAGTGGTCCGGCGGGCGGGGTAACTGATGACACTGCCCTACCGCTTTTGCGCGTGCGTTGGGATGAATTTCCGTTGTTAACTGGCGGCAACCGCACTGAGGCGGTCGTACAGTTCCGCGCTCGTGTTGGCAACCTGTCTGCTGGGTCTTCCATTACCAATACTGCCGCTTTGGAATGGAGCAGTTTACCGGGCAATGTCAGCGCCGCTCAATCTAGCTATAATTCCCTTTCTACAGAGCGGTTCTATGACCCGGGCAGCAACATCAATATCTATGGGGTACAAGCCAGCGCAGTTCTGACCATTCCGGGGCTGCCGGAGACCGGCTTTGCGCCGGGACGGGTAAGCGCGTTGCCAGAACAGCCTGTTGAAAAGACTTACCATGGCGCCGGCGAACTATGGCTGGAGATACCCAGATTAAATAAAAAGTTACCTGTTGTTGGTGTTCCGCTTTCTGGCAAGGATTGGGATTTACGCTGGCTTTGGGATCAGGCGGGCTGGCTGGAAGGTACGGCTTTTCCAAGCTGGGCAGGCAACTCGGTCATTACGGCTCATGTTTATTTGCCCAATGGTAAACCCGGACCTTTTGTTAACCTCAACACATTGTATTGGGGTGATCCAATCATCCTGCGCGCCTATGGAAAGCGATATGTTTATGAGGTGCGTGAAGTACTGGTGCTTTACCCCGATGATCTGCGCGCCTTAAAGCATGAAGAATATCCATGGCTGACTTTGCTGACCTGCCAGGGATATGATGCGTTCAGCGATACTTATCGTTGGCGCGTGGCAGTTCGAGCGGTATTGGTCAAAGTGGAATAGAGATACTGGTGCTATTTCACCGCTTTGCTGTTTGTCCCCCTCAGCCGGTAGCGGCGGATGGCGGCGCCGGGGATTCGCGCAGATTCTTCTGCCTGCTCAGGAAAGCAGATAATGGTAAGGTTGTCAATGGTCATTTGCCAGTCGTAGCGTTCAAATGCCAGCGTCCGCATTACGGTATCAATGTTCTGTGGCGTCACATCGTCATATGCCAGCGTGATATGCGGCAGCCAGTAGTCGGGGTGATAATAGAGGCTGGGTTGGTCAGCGATTTCAATCAGTTTTTCCCAGATTTGACGATGCAAGATGGTCAGATAGGGGTCTTTGACAACAGCCATGTAAATAACAGGGGTTGTGCCGCTGAAGATACCTAACCCGCTGGTGCGCACCTGGAACGGCGCAAACTGTTCACTCAATCGCTGGACCGTTGCCGCGAGTTGTTCCATTGGATAACTGCGGGCGATCTGCCAGGAAAAATGTGGATAGGGTGTTTCTCGAATGCTGATCAACCCGCAGCAGCTTTCCAGTCTGTCCCAGATGCGCTCTACCTGCGTATAATAGGGTTCAGGAAGTATTGAAGCCAGTCCATACATGGGTTTATTTGATGATTAAGTATGCCCCGATCAGCAGGATAATCATTCCCAGCAGGCGGGTGAGATCCATCGGGCGCACCACGGACACCAGCCAGCCAAAATGATCCAGTATGGCGCTGGTGATCAACTGGGCAACGATGGTTAGCGTGATCGTGCCAAAAATACCAATGCGCGGAATGGCATAAACGATTGCACCGACAATTGGAATGCCCATCACTCCTGCGCCAAGTGCATACCAGGGTACGCTGCGCCAGGCGGCGATGTTGCCCGGAAACAGTGCCAGGAGCAGGGCTGAAGCCAATAAGCCGCCAACATGGACAATGAAAACACTGCCAATCACCCCGGTGCGCAGGCTGATCATGGCATTTAAGGGGTCCTGGATACTGATGGCTACTCCGGCAATTAAGCCACCCAAAATGGCGGTAAGTTTGTTTTGCATAGCGGACTCCTTTTTTCTCCAATCTTACCCGAAGATCGTAGAATTTAGGAGTTATTCGCCAGCATTCTCTGCAGATGAAGAAAGGAAGGGTAATTGAATTGACAGGCTGGTTTTAGACTGCCTTGACAATACAACGAATGATGAAGCTGACTTAAGATGACTTCGGGGCAAGCAAGTGTGTATGCAGACAGGTTGAAAACCAGTCCTGATAAAACCCTAAAGGCAGTTATACCGCTGCTGCCAGATCAAGACTTTTTGCTCTCGCCCTGCGTATAGGCGTGATGTAAGCCAAGGTCATCGCTGGAGAGCATGGCTTGCTGCATTTCTGGTGCCATTGCCACCCCATGGCGGTACTGGAAGGGCCACATGGAGCGTAAATGAAAGAAAGCAACGCGATCGCCATCCTGCAGGGGGTGATCCAGGTCAGGTTGTAGTCCTGGCATAGCGCTCAGATCGCCGTTGATGAAAGTGATGCCGCGCTCTTCGCTGTGCATGCCCAGTGCCGCCAGCAGGTCTCTTAAGCGGCTACCGGCGGGCAGGGTGATTTGTGGGTTGGCGAAGGCGCTGCCCGCAGCGGCGCCGCCAAAGTGTGCCAGTTCGCCATACAACCAGACGTCAATGTGAATCTCAGACATGGTAACCGCCTCCTATGGGCGGAAAGATGCCGACATCATCGCCATCGTTGAGTACATACTCAGACGGCTGGATACGTGAATTAACGAAGCATACCTTGATCTGCTCGTTGGGGAGTTGCAAGTACTGTGTCAGATCATTCAAGGTGGCGCCTGACGGCAATTCCAACTCAAAGGGTGTGCCGGGCAGCCCGCCTTGCGGGCTGAAGCTCGCCAGCGAAGCAAAGAGTTTAACGCGCACTTTCATAATCTGAGTATTTGTCTCCTCCGAAAAGCTATTTCTGCCAGGTCAGGCTTTGTGCTTTGTCTTTAGTGTATTGTACCTCCTTCTAAATTTTTGAAGTGAACGTCCTTTATCCACAGCGTGGCATTCAAGACTCGAGCGGCAGTAAGGATAACACTGTCAGCCACGGGCATTTTTTAGTTTGTGCAAGATTCAGCGTGGACCAATGCAATTTTTACGGACACCGAATAATATCCTGTGCCCAGAGACAATCGGCGCAAGAAGGATTCCAGCCCCAGCAGCCTTCATTGCGTCCGCGCAGATCACAAGTCTCGCGCAGGTCGCAATCGGGACAGGATGGAAAATGGAACGAACGCACTTCGCTGCGAAAACGTACATATTCTTCAGTAGTCCAGATATCCGCCAGTGTATCTTGATGCACGTTGCCGAATAGATAACGGGAGACTTCTTTGTTCCTGCCGTCAATAGCATAATAGCTGTAATTATGCGAGAGTGCATAACATGGCGAGACTCCGCCGTCCCAGCCAACAACGATGGCGCGATCTTGCACAAAGCGGCAACGGCGCTCCGCTCCCCAGTGCATGCGCGGAAATTCCACCGTTCCCCACATCACCCAGGCATCTGCCCGCACCGGGAAACCGCCCGCTTTGAACGGCATTTGCGGTTCGTAACCGTACAGCACCTGTTCGCGCATCTCGTTAGTATAGGGGAGAACGTTGCTGACCAGCACGCGCGAAGCGTGCAGACGCATCGCCAGACCGGTTAGTTCTGACAATTCGTGCAGATTACTTTTGAGCACAACGAACTCAATGCCCAGCGCCGGGGTAAGCGAATTCAAGCGGCGCTTGGCTTCGTTCAGGTGACGGATGTTTTCCAACACCTGCGCCAGCGCCGCGCCGCGTACCTGCTCATAGGTTTCTGGTTTGACGCCATCTACTGATACAACCAGACGGTCTACACCGAGCCGAATCAGTTCTTCGGCAATTTTCGGGGTAAGCAGTAACCCATTCGACCCAACCGTAACCGCCAGATTGAACTGGCGAACCTTTTCAATCATCTCCAGAATGTGCGGATGGGTGAGCGGTTCACCAAAACTGGTGAAGATAACCCGACTCAACTGCGGGAGGGCAGGGATAGAAGCAAGGATGCGCTCAAACGTCTCGTCCTTCATGACCGCTTGTGGGTCGCTCCAGACGTTGCGGATGCAGGTGGCACATTGCAGGTTGCAGGCAGTAGTTGCTTCCAGATACAGCTTGCGCACGTCAGCCAGGCAGGGGTGCAAGATCAAATCTCCCTCACGCTCATCCAGCCAGTACGCAGTGCAGGAAGACATATGCCGGCGTTTCAGGAAATCTTCGGGCAGAATCAGCCTGCCTTGTTCGTCAGAAGTGATTTTAGGCAATTCAGCCTCCACCAGCGATAAAAGGGGTTCTTGCGGTTTGTTGAGCCGCAAGAACCCGCCTTAATCAGGTTATGATGCGCTTACAGCTCGGCATATACCGAGTCAAGGGCGCTATCAGGCACATCAAAGGTTTGGTTGTGCGGCGGCAACGGCTCGAGCTTCATAAATTCGGGAACACGGTCGGCTTCTTTGGGGATACCAGCAGCCTCGTTGAAGGCGCGCTCGGTCTTGAGGACTTCGCTGCCGAACTTGAGGATATCATCTGCCGTCCAGTTGGTACCCAATACGCCGTTGACTTCATCAATCATGCCCTGATAGCCGCTGGCAATATCCAGAATGGCAAAGGCAATGAACAAGCAGTGACCGCTAGAGTCGATAAACGCGGTGGTCGCCTGGAAAGCTCGGCTGAGAGCAGCTTTACCTTCAGGGCTAAGCGGGTCTTGTTTGCCCATCACGCCTAGGATTTCAGGGGCGATGGTATAGCCGGCGGTGTGGTCGGCGCCCATTGTGCTGGTGGCGTAGGTGATTCCAATACCTTTGACGGCACGCGGCTCATAGGCGGGCATGCCCTGCCCTTTCACGGCTGGCACGCGGGTCACACCCAGCACCTTGCCCGCAGCTCCTGTTCCGCTGCCGAGGATGCGTCCCATCGGGGTGCCCTTACCCATTTCATGGATCAGGTTGATGGCGCCTTTGGCATCGCCGAAGGGGATGACGCCGGCTTCCATTGCCACACCAATAGTCACACCAGTCTCGATTGTGTCCAGCCCGTAAGCGTTGCAGAGCTGCACCATCTCTCCTACTGCGTCCAGATCGTCAATGCCGCAGTTGGCGCCCAGCGCCCAGTCAGATTCATATTCGATGCATGAAGTTTTTTCCGTTCCATCTTCGTTGTGCCACGTGTTGGAGCATTGGATGATGCATCCGGGGCTGCAGGCGTGGTTGAAGAGTTCTTTGCCCAGGCGCGCTTTGTTACCCTCAAAAATTGCTTCGCCAGCAATCTTGGGTGCGCCTTCAAAGCGCCCGCTGGAGAAATTGCGGGTGGGCAATCCGCCGGCTTCGTTCAGGATGTTGATCAAAACAGCCGTGCCGTAAGTATTCAAGCCGCCCTTCGGTTTGGTAATGTCGTGGGTACGCAGGGCATCTATCATCTTCTTGCGCCCCTCTTCAAACAGAGCTTTGTCGGCAATTTCAACACCCGGGGCGCCCTTCGCGTTCAGGACGATGAATTTCAAACGCTTGCTGCCCAGCACGGAACCAAGTCCACCGCGGCCGGCATAGCGGCTGGGTCGTTTTGCCATATCGTCGAAGACTACGCCCGCATTGGCATAACCATACTCTCCAGCCACACCGCAGCCTGCGATAGAGACTTTGCTATCGCCGAACTTTTCGTACACTTTGGGGTACACATCATAAAGATTCTGCCCGGTATATGGCGTGGCATCAAAGAATTCCGCTTTGGGCTTGCCGGCATCGGCATCCCAGGTGATATACACACCCCAAAATTTGTCCTTATCTTTGGGTTGTCCCTCAATGATCAGCGCTTTGACACGCATATCTGCCAGCATCGGTGCCCAAGGAGTGCCCGCGTTAGCTTCCTTGATACCGCCAGTTAGTGGGGATTTGCCGCCAACCGATAGGCGTGCTGAGGTCGGAGCGGATGTTCCAGTAACAAAACCGGGTGCGAAGACGATTTTGTTGTTTGGACCCAGCGGATGCGCCAGCGGCGGCACCTCTTTTGCCACCAGCGTAGAGGTCAGTCCACGCCCTGCCAGGTATTTATACTCGGCAGGCATCTCTTCGACCTTATAGGTCTGATCGGTCATGTTAATTCGGATAAACCACATGCTTTACTCTCCTTTTCTTTTTGAATATTTATGGAAATATCAGGTGTGAGAAGCGTGGATAAGATTACGTGTCTTGGCTCAAACCTCCTTGTATGAAAGTTTCTTAACCGAAAGACCGTCGTCAGTTGAGTTGTTTTTAATCTTGATAATGAGACACAAAAATGCGCAAAGTGAAGCGTTCACCGGTAAACTACCGACCGAAAGCCTCCTTTGCGCACTGGCGGGCGACGGCGATTGCTCTCCGTGCCTTATCGTTCACCTATCCACGTGGGAATTGGTGAATCGGAGGATGAAAAGATTTGTATTTCCAAGATTTATTATAGGATAAAAATCGGTGTTGTCAATAATACTTGACGATTTTTTGTTGTTGGATTGTATAGACATTGCTCGTTGGCTGCGTTTGACTTATAGCCTGTCATGCCGAAAAAACTTTCCGATTATCGGGTAGAATATTAACAACGAGCCATATAATGGAAAACAAGCGCTTGAAACTGGTTGATGTGCGGGGCACTTTCCGTGAGATGGGGCAGCAAATTGGCGAGGCTTGCGCTGAGCAGGTTAAGCACAGTATCGAAAGTGCTCACCGTTTGCTTGAAGATGCCTATGATGAGTTACAGTTGAACTGGGACGGCGCCATCATTCAGGCGCGCAAATATATTCCCTTTGCTGAGGAACGCTATCTACAATATGTTGAGGAAATGAAGGGGATTGCTGAAGGGGCGGGGGTTTCCTTTGATGATGTGGCGGTGGTCAATGCAATGGAAGCGGTGACTGTGGATGCGTTGCACTTGACTAAATGCACCAGTATGGCAATTAGCCAGGAGCGCACTGCCAACAGTCATGTTCTGGTGGCACATAATGAGGATTGGGTACCAGAGGATGAGATGGATGTGTTTATCGTCCGCGCCCGTCCTAAAGATGAGCCTCCTTTCCTGGCGATGACCTATGGGGCATTGTTGCCGAACATCGGATTCAACGCATACGGTATTGCCCAGTGCTGTGACTCAGTACATCCAACGGACTGCCGCATTGGTATCCCTCGCATTGTCGTTTCTCGAGCGGTGTTGGCAGCACGCACGCCGGGTGAGGCAATTCGACAAATGCTGGCTCCGCACCGTGCTGCGGGATATAATCATTTACTGGTACACGAGAGCGGGGAAATGTATAACGTGGAGGTCTCTGCTCGCCGTTTTGCAGTGCTGGGCGCTGAAGATGGGATAATTGTACATACCAATCATTATCTAGATTATGAAATGCAGCAAATTGAAGACGAGCCGGATGAGCTGATCAGCACGCGTGTGCGTTATTTCCGTGCCCTGCGATTGTTGCGGCAAACACAGCGTCACACGGTGCTTACGCTGCAAACAATTCAGAAAGATCACATCAATTTTCCAGATTCGATTTGCAATCATTCCACTGAAGGCAATCCGCTGGACCGTGAAAAGACCATCGTGGCGTTAGTGATGGATTTGACCAACCGCCAGATGCACGCCACTTGGGGTAACCCATGCAGCGGGGTATACGTAACCTTCCAGCTTGAGTAAATGGATTTTTTCCCTCTTGAATTGCGCGATAAATATTGTTATACTGCTTATATGGCTGGTGGTTTTACCAAAAACTTTGTTGATTTATTGTTGCGATTTTGGTCATGGCAATTTTTGAACCACTCAAAGCGCAAAGTTTGAAAGAGACCTGCGTGTGCCGTTTGGAGGAGTTGATCCTCTCCGGTGAACTCAAAATCGGTGAGCGACTGCCTTCGGAACGTGAACTGGCGGCACGCCTCAACATCAGCCGTCCAGTGCTGCATGAAGCTCTCGTTGATCTGAGTGCCAAAGGCTTAGTGCGCATTGTGCCTAGACGCGGGGTCTTCATCAATGACTACCGTCGTGAAGGTTCACTGGCATTGCTTTCTTCACTGCTCAATTTTCATAATGGGCAGCTTGATCCGCTTTTTCGGCAAAGTCTGATAGATATGCGCTTGACGCTGGAGTGCGAAACGGCGCGCTTGGCAGCGTTGAATCGCACGTCTGAACAGATTGAGGAATTTCACGGCTTATTGAAGCAGGAGGCAGCGGTGGATCGTTGTGACGCTGTCCGTCTTACCGAACTGGATTTTGCTTTCCATCTCTTAATTGCCATTGCCTCTGGCAATATCTTGTATCCCTTGGTTATTAATTCATTTCGCGGGGTCTATACCAGTCTGACCAGCGCTTTCTTCCGTCATTACTGTGGTACTCCGGTGGTCAATGAAGTGCTGAACTATCATTGCAAGTTGAGCGCGGCGATTGAGGCGGGGGATAGCGGATTGGCTGGCGCTTTGATGGCGGAAATGCTTAAACATGGTGAAAACCATCTGAAAGCTATTCCAGATGGTTGTGTAAGTTCGAGGAAGGAGGACAAGGGATGACAACAACAATGATTGAAAAACCGCGTTATCAGATCAAGACACCTAAAAACCTCTCGCCGCGCATTCAATGGCTGCGTGATTATTATTTCCGAGGCGTCCAACGCGCCTGGAATAATGAATATACTGCCTGGACCACTGGAACACCTTGGGATTTTCAATATAACGAACTCAATTTCTATATCGTTCCAGAGACATACACCTTTTTCCAAACCTTTCGTTCTTCGTATAGCCAAATGGCGCATCCAGTAGCATTACACCCGGACTTTTGGAGATGGAGTCTACCGGAACGGCGTGCCTGGTTTAACCGCGAGGTTATGGTGCGTTACTTGCCCAAAGAAATCCTGCCCGGCGATTTACTGGCTGGGGCGCGTTTCAACATTCAAACTTCAGCCTGTCTGAATCGGCGTGAAGCAAAAGAACGGGATCGTATGGTAATGGGGCGCGGCGGTGTACGCGAAGCAGTGTTCTGGTTTCATAATCATGGCTACGGCAACGCTGGCGCAACAGGAGGGCATCTTATTCCAGATTACGCACGCGTCATTCGCGAAGGCTGGAAGGGGATCTGTGAGGAGCTTGAACGCTTGTATGAACACTTAAACGAGAAAGAGAAGCATGGTAAGAAAGGCGCCCAACTGCGCGCCATGATGACCGCAGCGACCATGCCTCGTGATTTGGCGGCAGAATATGCCCGGGAATGCGAACGTCTGGCGCAGGAAGAGCCTGATTCAGTCCGCCGCTGGGAATTGTTACAAATGGCGAAGAATTTGCAGCGTGTGCCGTGGCTGCCGGCACAAACGTTTTGGGAAGCGGTACAGGCTTTGTGGCTAACTCACATGCTGGTCATGGCGGATGAGAACTACCCGGGTCCAGGAGATTCCTTTGGGCGTATTGATCAATACTTATTCCCGCTTTGGGAGAAGTCGCTTTCTGAGGGGATGGATCGCGAATTTGGCAAGGAAATTCTAAAGTGCTTCTGGGTACATTGTAATACAGCTTATGATGGGATGATTCGTACGGGGGGTAATCAGGGCATTACGGCAGGGTTTGGTCAGTTGATTACCCTGTCTGGCATGGGCCCAGGCGGTCGGGATATGACCAACGATCTGACCTATGCCATTCTGGAAGTGATTGATGAAATGACCCCTATTCTGGAGCCCAAACCCAATGTGCGTTTGCATCGCGGTACACCGGAAGCCTTGCTGGATAAAGTGGTAGATATGATCGCTTCCAGTCAGGGGGCGCCGTTTCTGTTAAATTTTGATGAGCGCTCAATGGCTGGGCTGATGTTGCAGGCGAAGAAGTCCGGAGTGGAGCACCTGATCAATGAGAATAATGTTTTTGATTATGCTCCGGTGGGTTGTCTGGAAAACACAATGGTTGGCAATGACCGCTCTGGGACGGTGGATGCCAATCTGAACCTGCTTAAGGCGGTTGAACTGGCGCTGACTGGGGGATATGACCTGATTCCTTTCGCAGACCCGATGACTGGTAAGGCCGAAAAGCCGCGGCGTTGGGGAGCGGACACGGGCGACGCACGGCGCTTTCAGACATTTGAGGAATTCTGGGAAGCCTATGCAGTGCAGACGCGTCATATCGTCAAGCGGATTGTTGATTTATATGAACGTTCGGAAGAAGTGCGCGCTCGCTTTGCACCGACACCGTATCTTTCCTGTCTGGTCAAAGGTTGTGCCGAGAAAGGACTGGACATTACACAGGGCGGCGCTCAACTGGGATATGTGACCATCGAGGCGGTTACCTTCGCCACGACGGTGGACTCGTTGCTGGCGATCAAGTATCTGGTGTTTGATAAGAAAATTTGCACAATGGAACAACTGATCCAGGCGCTACGCGATAACTGGGTTGGGCATGAGGTCTTACAGGCGCAAGCGATGAATAAAGCGCCAAAGTATGGGCGTGATGATGATGAAGCTGATGCGATGGGTTTTCGGGTGATGAAACTCTGGACGGAGGAAACATGGAAATACAAGACTCGTTGCACCGGTCGCCAGTTTCGTCCTGGCATGTTGAGTTGGAATTACTGGGTTTCGGACGGTTTTATTTTGCCAGCCAGTCCAGATGGTCGTCCAAAGGGACGTTTTCTTTCCAATGCGCTTTGTCCCTCCAATGGTGCTGATAGCAAGGGTCCAACAGCTAATGTCAATTCGGTGGGTAAGGTATTGGGTGGTAAAGCGGTGGATGGCAAGGGCGACTGGGCAGAGTATTTGAACCTGTTGCCTAATGGCGGCAGTCACACCATGACTTTCAACCCTTCGCTATTACGCGATCCGGAACATCGGGCTAAGTTTAAGGCATTTTTGCGCGGCTATATCGAAAACGGTGGAACAGCATTGCAGATTAACCTGATAGACGCGGATATGTTGCGAGATGCTCAGCGCCACCCAGAAAATTATCGCCATTTGCTGGTGCGTGTGACTGGCTATAATGCTTATTTCACCAGTATTGGCAAGGAGTTGCAGGATGAAATTATTGCGCGCGAAGCTCATCGTATGTGATAAAGGCAGGGGATAATGGCTACTACGGTGCGCGGGCGCATTCTTCACCTGCAACGACTTTCCACTGAGGATGGACCTGGTATTCGGACAACGGTGTTCTTTAAGGGCTGTCCGCTGCGTTGCGCCTGGTGTCATAACCCGGAGAGCATCTCGCCGAAGGTCGAGATGCAGTGGTACGCGGTACGCTGTTTGAACTGTCGCACTTGTGTGAACGTTTGTCCACAGCAAGGGCTGGAAATGACCGTTGATGGATTGAGGATTGACCGCCAGCGTTGTCAGGGCTGTGGCACCTGTGCTGAAGCCTGTCCGGCAAATGCCATTGAGGCGCTGGGACGGGATGTAACGGTGGAAGAAGTGCTGGACGAGGTGCTTAAAGACCGTGTCTATTATGAAACATCCGGCGGCGGGGTGACACTTTCCGGTGGTGAACCGACCATGCAGCCAGATTTTGCATTAGCGCTGATGCGATCTTTGCGGGAGGCAGGCATTCACACGGCGCTGGACACCTGCGGGTTGTGCCTGGATACCACGTTAGAGCTTCTTTTGCCTTTCACCAACTTGGTGCTTTATGACTTGAAGTTGATGGATGACGAAGTGCATCAGCATTTTACTGGTCAATCCAACCGGCGCATTTTGGAAAATCTGCTCCACTTGCGCGACTGGATGGATACCCATTCGCCTTCGCCTCAGTTATGGATACGCACCCCATTGATACCATCTGCAACTGCAACGGATGAAAACGTGCATTCAATCGGGGCTTTTTTGGCGCAGAATCTTAACGGCTATGTGGCATGCTGGGAATTGTGTGCGTTTAATAACCTATGTCGTGATAAGTACACTCGTCTAAACCGGGACTGGCAATTTGCAACACAACCGCTGCTCTTGCCAGATGAGCTGGCTCACCTGGAGGATGTCGCCAGAAGTTCGGGTGTGGATACAGCAATTGTCCAGACCAGCGGCGCAACACGTTTACAGGAGGAATCATGCTCCAGATGACTTATACTGCGTTTTCGGATGAAGATATTCTTGCCATGCAGCCGGCGATGAAGATAGGTTTGTTGGCAACGGTTAACCCTGAAGGGTTGCCGCACCTCACGCTTATTACCACTTTGATGTCTTGCGCACCCACTCAACTTTCTTGGGGACAATTTACCGAAGGGCTTTCCAAACAGTTTATTCTGCAAAACCCGAAGACAGGCTTTTTGGTGATGAGTTTGGATAAGCAGATGTGGCGCGGCAAAGCAACGTTCACGCATACAGCGCGAAAGGGTAAAGAATACGATTTTTATAACAATACGCCAATGTTCCGCTACAATGCTTATTTTGGTGTACATACTGTGTATTACATGGACCTGGTGACACATAGCGGCAGACAGTCCTTGCCGATGGGGAAAATCATCTGGGCAGCGATGTTGACAATGTTGACGCGGACGCTAGGCAAAAAAGACGGCAGAGAACCGGTGATGAATGATTGGACGCGACGGCTGATGAACAAGATGGACAACTTGAAGTTTCTCGCTTATGTGGATGGGGATGGCTATCCAGTGATTTTGCCGGTGATTCAGGCACAGTGTCTGGATGCCAACCAAGTCATTTTTTCCATGGCGGCTTACGGAGATGAGTTAGACACTATCCCATCTGATTGCGCGGTAGCTGTTTTTGGTATGTCATTGACAATGGAAGATGTGCTGGTGAGAGGGACGTATCTTGGTAAAAGACGAATAGCTGGCGTGCAAGCCGGCAGTGTGGTGGTAAACTGGGTGTATAACGCCATGCCACCGGTTCCGGGGCAGGTGTATCCGCCGTTGCCATTAGAGGCGGTCAGGCAATTTTAGAGTAGCGTTAAGCGGCTAGGCGCGGCGTAGCCGTTAATTTGTCTGCTTAGTTCAATTTCAAAATGGAGGGGATGTATGTCAGATTATGATGTCATTGTGATTGGGGCTGGACTGGGGGGGCTTTCCGCCGGTGCGCTGCTTGCCAGACAGGGGCGCAAGGTGTTGGTGTTGGAGCAGGCTGAGCGGATTGGCGGATGCTGCTCGACGTTCGAACGCGATGGATATCATTTTGATGTAGGCGCTTCAATCGTCGAGATTATCCAGCCGATTGAGCTGGCTTTTAGGCTATTGGGCACCACGCTGCAAGAAGAAGTTGATCTTATCCCTTGCGATCCGATTATGACGTTTATCTTCAAAGACGGCAGTCGGGTCACCTATCCGCTTTCAGTTGAAAAGACGGGGGAGATTATTGCGTCCATCTCGCCGGAGGACGGGCAACGCTGGAAAGATTTTGCTGCTTTCATGCATGAGCTGATGGAGGTGACGCTTAATACCTTCTTTATTGAGCCGGTAAACACTTTCGGTGACATGCTCAAACTGGTCAAAAAAGACCCGCGCTTCCTAAAGTTTTTGCCCGTTTTCTTAAGCAGTTATCAAGACATGCTGCAACGGTTCTTCAAGAGCGAGAAGGTGCTGAGAACGATGGCGTATCAGTCGCTTTATTTCGGCTTTCCACCCGCAATTGTGCCCGGACCCTATGCCATGGTACCTTATTCAGAGCATGTTGGTATCTATTACCCGCGTGGCGGGATGATTAAAATACCACAGGCTTTGCAGCGTGTCGGGGAGCGACATGGCATGGAGTTGCGTTTGAATACGCTGGTGGCCAAAGTGCTGGTCAGAAATGGACGGGTGCAGGGTGTGCGCCTGGCAGATGGCAGTGAGATTACCAGCCGTGTGGTAGTCTCGAACATCAACGCTCGTACACTTTATCTAAAGCTGATTGGCGAAGAACACCTGCCGCAATTGGCGGTCAGAGGAATTAAGAGTTATCGCTACTCTAAAGGTGTACCGATGATTTATGTTGGACTGGATGCTGCGCCACAGCTTGAGGCGCACCACAGTGTGATTGCGGTTTCACCTGAGGAAGTCAATCGCTACTGGTGGGACAACGTGGAACGCGGCCGTCTGCCGGAAGAGACTTTTGGTTTGATCTGCTGGCCAACCCATTCTGATCCAAGCCTGGCGCCGAAGGGTTGCCATGTGCTGAACCTGATTCCGGAAGCGTTCTATCGCCTGAGCGGTAGTGATTGGGATACCGAGAAGCCGCGCTTTGTTGAGAAGACATTGAATGATCTCTCAAAGACGGCAATTCCTGGTTTGAAGGATCATGTCAAAGTTGTGGAGTGCGCGACGCCGTTGGATTTTGAACGGCGGTTGCTCTTGCCGGAAGGAGCAATTTATGCCCTGCAACAGGATTTGCCGGCAATGGCGGTATTCCGTCCATCGGCGAAATCTAAAGTCATTCAGGGGCTTTACTTAAGCGGATCAACCACTCATCCCGGCGGTGGCGTGCCGACCACCATTGCTTCGGGTATTATCGCCTCACGTCTGATTGAACGATACGAACAATAGGAGGGGAGCTATGTTCAGAAAATCACGTTTGCTGAGTTTCTTGTTTGTGCTGGTTTTGCTGGTATTGGGAGGCTGGCTGTGGTATTTGCAATTGGATGAGGCGCGCAAACGTTTTATCCAGAATCTGTTGCGTCAAGTGCCCGACTTGCCGGGGCGGTATGTAATTTAGATACGGTTGTTACATTTTGTAAGTCCGTTATCCTCCCGCAAGCCAGGACTTGTGGGAGGATGCTTTGCTGACTTCATAGCTGATTTCATTAAAACTTTGATCTGAATTAGAATCAGACTGCAAAGTTACAGAGAGGAATT
>Ga0209162_1001218_pt1 | contig 26034 bp, 24 predicted proteins | sample YNPNPMetaG_FD_187121 | JGI IMG/M metagenome (GOLD analysis project Ga0209162, IMG submission 187121) | Anoxygenic and chlorotrophic microbial mat microbial communities from Yellowstone National Park, USA - YNP NP MetaG (SPAdes) (version 2) ...
TGAGACGCTCGGCGGGGGTCTGTGACGCTCGGCGGGGGTCTGTGACCCCCGCCAGGGGGGCCGCCAGGTCCCAGACCTGGCGGGAGCAGGGCGAACGGGGCGCTTTATGCTTTTGCTACGAACACCCCCCACCGGTCTGATTTGCCCGCGCACCCGTTCCATGCTATAATTTTGTGCGATTCTGTGGGTGAAGGAGCGAGGAATGACTGAAGATGTCACGTTGACAGGGGCGGGCATGTTGCCGCGCCTGGTGGTCCGCGTGGGCGGACGGGTCATCCAGGAAATCGGCCTGCGCGCCGAACTGAGCATCGGCCGGGCCGAGGACAACGACCTGCGGCTGGCTGACCCCAAAGCCTCCCGGCACCATGCCCGGCTGCACCGGCAGGGAACCGCTTTCCTCCTCACCGACCTGGGCAGCGCCAACGGCACGCTGCTGAACGGCGTTCGCCTGACCGCTCCCCGACCGTTGCAACACGGCGACCGGATCGTCATCGGGGATACGGAGTTGATCTTTCAGGAGCCAGGCCGTTCGTCGGAAGAGACGATGATCAGCCCGGCACCCATCCCTGTGGCCCGGCCGGCTCCGGTGATCCCCCCGCCGCCGGTCCCCGCCCTCGCTCCCCGCCGGACCGGTGGCAGCCGTGGGCTGACCATCGCCCTGGTCCTGATGGCCGCAGCCCTGCTGGGAGCCCTGGTGCTCGCCGCCCTGTACCTGCTGGTCCCCAACCTGTTCGGACCCAAACAGCCCCTCGCTCAGACGACCCCTACCACGCCGTTGACCGTCGCCTCGCCCACCCTGTCGGCCGGACCGGCGACGACTGTGGAGCCGACGGCGACCCTATCCGAAGCGCCTACAGCGGAGCCAGGCCCGGCCCTCCCGGCCAACATGGATGACCTCCTGGCCCAGGCTGCACTCCTCACCCGGCGGAGCAGGTTCGAAGAGGCCATCGCCCTCTATCAGGACCTGGTCCGCCAGGCACCTGGCGATGCCCGGCCTGAGGTGGGCTGGACCTGGGCGCTGATCCTGGACAACCAGCCTGATCAGGCGGTGGCCCACGGCCAGAAAGCGGTGCAACTGGACCCGACCGGCGCCGAAGCTGCCACCGCCCTGGCCCGCGCCTATCTCGAAAGTGGCGACACAGCCCAGGCTGTGACCCTGGCCGAGACGGCGGTCAACCTCAACTCCGGCAGTTCCCAGGCCAACGCCGTTCTGGCCGAAGCCTACATGGCCAGCGGCAATTTGCAACAGGCGGTGGACAAGGCCGACCTGGCCCTGGTTCAGGATGTCAACAACGCCGAGGCCCACCGCATCCGCGCCTGGCTTTATTATCGGGTGGATAACGACCTGGGGCGGGCAGCCAGCGAGCTTCAGATCGCTGCCGGCCTGCAACCGGAACTGTGGCTGCGGCGCCACGAACTGGGCAGGCTCCTGCTCGAAGCGGAAGATTATGTCACAGCTCTCATGGCCTTCCAGGATGCGCTGAATATCCGGCCCAAGGCGGTGACCTACGCGGCCATCGGCGAGACCTACTACCGCATGGGGCAGTTCGACCAGGCTAAAGCCTCGTTGCAGCAGGCCCTTTCCGCCGGCGCAGCCGATCCAGATACCTATGCCCTGCTGGCAGCCACCTACGCTCACCTGGGCCGCTGTGATGAGGCCAGGAGCTACTACGACCAGGTGTTGGCCCAGGCCGCCGACAACCCCCTGGCCCTGGAGGCCAGGGACCTGTGCCAGGCAGTCCCCCCTTCTCCTGCCCCTTCGGCCACAACCGAAGCCGCGTCACCCTCCCCTCCCACCTCCACGCCCAGGCCGACGGTTGCGCCGACATCCAGGCCGACCGCCCCGCCGGCGCCGCTCAGCGGGCGGATCGCCTTCCCGGTGTGGAACCCGGAGACAGGGACGTACGACACCTACATCGCCAGGGCCGATGGCAGCGGCCGACACCGGGTGGTCGAAGGGATGCACCAGCCGGCCCTCAGCCCAAACGGCGAGTGGCTGCTGGTGAACGGGGAGAAGCGGGATTACATGAACATGTACCTGGTCAAACCTGACGGCAGCGGCCTGAAAAAGATCACCAACTTTATCGAAGATGCTCAACCCTGTTGGTCGCCCGATGGCACCGGCTTTGTCCTGGCCACCACCCGCGATCAACCCGACCATCCCCAGCGGATTTATGTCATTGACGAGGTGCCGTTCGTCGGCAAGATGGAACCGGGACGGCTGTTGAACACCCCCTCCGGGCCGGTACAGGGGGAATACCCGACCTGGACGCCCGACAACCAGATTGTGTACAAGGGCTGTGACTATACGGTCCTGCCCCAAGACTGCGGCCTGTTCCTCATTTCTGTGCATGGAGGCTCGTTCAAGCAACTGACCCACAACCCCAACGATACGGCCCCGGCAGCTTATGGCGGACGGATCGCCTTTACCTCCAACCGCGATGGAAACTGGGAGATCTATCTTGTGAACTATGACGGCACCGGCCTCAAGCGGCTGACCCACAACGCCGCCGATGACGGCCTGCCGGTCTGGTCCCCCGACGGCAAAACCATCGCGTTTGTCTCCAACCAGGGGGGACCCTGGGCGATATGGGCCATGAACTCCGATGGCTCCAGCCGGCGCAAGCTGTTCGACATCGGCGGCGGCGGGTTGGTGGCCGATTGGCTGCGTGAGCGGATCAGTTGGGGACCCTAGAGGAGGATGAAGTTGATGCGGAAAAGGTGGATCGCGCCTGTCCTGATAATCGGCGTGGTGCTGCTGGCGGCCGGGTGTGGTGGCAGTCCGACCCCTCAGGGCAGTGGGGGACGGCCGACGGCCACCCCGCCGGTTGTGTACGGCATGGCCAGGGTCAAGACCTCCACGCCCGCCATTGCCCCGAACGCCACCGCTACCAGAGTTGCCCAGGCATCCCCCCGGCCCTCACCCACGCCCGCCATTGCCCCGAACGCCACCGCCACCAGAGTTGCCCAGGCATCCCCACGGCCCACCAGCCTGTCGCCCACGCCTGCTGCCGGGCAGGACGAACAGGCCGACGTGCCCCGCATCGGTGTGGCCGAGGCCAGGGCCAAAGCCGAGGCCGGCGAGGCCGTTCTGGTGGATGTCCGGGGAGCGGCGACCTACGAAGCGCAGCACATCGCCGGGGCCATCTCGATGCCGGCATCTCAGGTATCCAGCCGGTACATCGAACTGCCGACCGACAAACTGGTCATCTTTTACTGCGCTTGAGGAAACGAAGCAGAGAGCGCCGGTGCGGCGCTCCTGGCTATGAAAAAGGGGCTGACCAACGTGGCCGCCCTGAAAGGGGGGTGGGCCGCCTGGTTGCGGGCCGGCTATCCGGTGGAGGGCAAACTGCCGACCAACCCGCCCCCCCAACCAACGGCCCTGCCGACCGCCACGCCACAGCCCGTGGCCCTGCCGCCGATCCGGGGGGATGAAGCCGGTGTGCTGGGCAGCTCTACCGCGCCGGTCACCATCTTTGAGTTCTCTGATTTCCAGTGTCCCTATTGCGGCCGGCACGCGCTGACAACGCTGCCCAAAATCAAAGAGACCTACATTGACAGCGGCCAGGTGCGCTACGTGTTCAAAGATTTTCCGCTGTCTTTCCACCCCAATGCGCCCAAAGCAGCCGAGGCAGCCCGTTGTGCCGGCGCTCAGGGCGCATTCTGGGAGATGCACGACCGACTGTTTATGGCTCAGGGCAAATGGTCGTCGTTGGGGCCACAACAGGCGATGGACGCCTTTGTCCAGTATGCCGGCGACCTGGAGTTGGATAGGGCCGCCTTTCGCACCTGTCTTGAAACCGGGCAGTTTGCCGCCCAGGTGCGCCAGGATATGCAAGAGGGGCAAAAGGCCGGTGTGCGGGGAACGCCGTCGTTCCTGATCAACGGCCGGCTTCTGGTAGGTGCCTACTCCTTCGATCAGCTTCGGTCGATCATCGAGGCCGAGCTGCAGAAGGGCAGGTGAACCACATGGGCGACGGCAGAGCCGTCGCCCATCTTCTGAAAGCTGTCGGCCCCGGCGATTTTACCGTTCAGCGGGGCATCAACTGCCTGACCGTCTTGAGCAGCAGGGCCGGCTGGATCGGTTTGGAGAGCCAGGCATCCACCGCAGCCTGCTCGCCGGCAGGGATGCTGGCCGCATATTCGCCGGCGGCGATGGAGGAGATCAGGACCACCGGGATGCCGGCCAGGTTGGGATCGGCCTTGATCTCCTGGCCGACATCCAATCCCTCCGACGTTGTGGACAGCATCATGTCCAGCAGCACCAGGTCCGGCCGGTCCCGGCGTATCCCCTCTAACGCCTGCCGACCGTTGGTGGCCGTCAGCACCTGATACCCCCCAGCCTCCAGGACCGTTCGGCTGACAAAAAGAAAATCGGGGTCGTCGTCTACGATCAGGACCTTGCCGGGCACTCTTACCCCAACACGCGGACAAAATCGGCCGGGGTCACACCCGGGCTCTGAATGCCATGCCCGGCATAAAAGCGGGTGATGACCTCTTCGGCCTCCTCCGGCCGCACCCCAACCAGCGCTGCTTCCAGGTCGGCCAGGCGATGAGCCGGGTAGAAGAAAAAGTCGCCGGAGAAGGAGACGGCGGCTATGACCCCCTCCTGCATCTCGACCGTGGCGCGGATGAGGCCGCCGGGAGCTTTGTACATCTTCTGCAGGACCTGGACTCCGGCGCGGATGGTCACTGCCCGGCCCTCTCTGGGGCGACCCCGGCGATGCAGCCATTCGTCGGTCAACATCGTCGCCGCCAGAGTGTCGGCCTGGGCCCGCCAGGCGGCGTCCACCGTTGTCTCCACCTCCAGAGGGCCCAACACCTCGGCGAATTTGGCCGCCAACAGGTCCCACAGCTCCTCACGAGGCGGAGCAAACCCAAGCTCACGGCGGATGGTGGACAGATTATCCTGGAGGGTCTTGTACACCTTGTCCCGAAACTTTTCGTCCGGCACTCGCAGCACGCGGACCATCCTTTCATAGTCGAAATCCACGATCAGGTTGCCGACCAGGATGTAATAGTCGCCGATCTCGGCAGCCCCGTTGCCGGAGATCTTGCGTCCGTTGGCGATGATGTCGTTGACCGGGCGGTATTCGGCCGGGATGCCCAGGGCCCGGTAGGCGTTGATGGGAGCCTGCAGGAAATGGCGGTAGAACGCCTCCCAGCCGGCCGGCAGCAGGGGATTATCCCGATGGATGATCAGTTGATAGAAAAGCTGCTCGCCGTCCAGATAGACAGCCCCACCACCCACCTCGCGGCGGAAAACAGGAATGCCCTGCTGACGGCACAGGTCCAGGTCCACCTCCTGTTCGGCGTCCTGGAAGTAGCCGATGCAGACATAGGGCGAGCCGGGTGACAACAGGTTCAACCCTTCCCGGCCCAGGCGCGGCAGGGCGTGGTACAGGAGCTGAGAATCTTGCCAGCTTACAGTGCCCAAACGGTAGAGTTTCATCGTTTCCCCCCGGCAGAGAGCGGAACTGTCTTTATTTGCCGTACCTGGCCCGCTCGGCGGCGATGAACTCGGCAAACTCTGGATCGGAGGCCTTCATCAGGCCCGTCGGCTCAGCGGTCAGTTCCACCCTGGCAAACCAGCCGGCGCCATACGGGTCGTTGTTGATGACGGTGGCCTCCCATTCGATCTCTTCGTTCGCCTCGACGATCTTGCCACTGACAATGGCCTTGATCCGGCCCACCCATTTGCCTGATTCCAGAGACATGAACGGCTCGCCCTGCTTGAGCTCGCGGCCCACACGCGGCACCTCGGCATAGACGATCTCGCCCGCCAGCTTCTGGCCGAAATCGGTCATGCCGATGGTCGCCATATTGCCCTCGATGCGCACCCAGTTGTGCTCCCGGTCATAGAGCAGGTCATCCGGGAATTCGTACTTGTCAATTTTCATGGTCTAATTCCTCCTTTTTTCGTATTCCATATTTCGTATTCCGCATTCCGCACTCCGCATTCCGCATTCCGCACTCCGCATTCCGCATTCCACTATTGGATGGCCTCCCACAGCAGTTCGCTGATATCCAGTGTACGGATGCGGACCTTTTCTTTGCGTGCTGCGCCCAGCAGGGTGCGTTTGCATTGCTGGCAGGCGGTGATGATCAGCTCTGCGCCGGTCTCCTGGGCCTGGCCCAGGCGACGGCGGGCCACCGCCCCCGACACCTCGGCGTCGGCCATCTCTACATCGCCGCCGCCGCCGCAGCACAGGGCATACTGGCGGTTGTCTCGCATTTCCACAAACTCCAGACCGGGGATGGCCTGGATGATCTGGCGCGGTTCATCGTAAATGCCGCTGGTGCGCCCCAGGTCGCACGGGTCATGGTAGGTCACCTTTTTGTGCATCTCTTTCAGGTGAAACGCTCCAGCTTTGACCAGATCGGCCAGGAATTCGGTTTCGTGCCGGACGGCAAAACCCAGGGGTTCGCCCAGCAGGTGGGGGTATTCGTGCTTCCAGGTGTGGTAGCAGGAAGGGCAGGCCGCCACCAGCGTCTTGGCCTTGAGCGCCCGCACCGCCTCGACATTGTGGCGCATCAGGGCGAGGGCCTCTTTGCCCATGCCGGCGATCATCAGCGGAAAACCGCAGCAGTATTCATCGCCACCCAGGGTCGTAAAGTCAACCCCGGCCCTGCCCAGGAGGGCCACCAGGCTCTGCGGCACGCTGTAGACCATCGGATAGAAAGCGGCCACGCACCCCATGAAATAGACGACCTCTGCGCTCTGTCTGCGATCCAGCCCCTCCGGCACCGTCGGCAGATTCGCCGTCCAACCCAGGCGGTTCTGATTGGGATCGCCGGAGATGTTATAGTGGGTTGTGACCGTATCGCGCAGCCGGTTCATCAGTGGGGGATGCAACCCCAGCTCCACCAACTGCTCGCGCATGGCGATCCACAGCGGCCGCATCTCGATCCCCACCGGACAGACCTGATAACAGCGGGCGCACAGGGTGCAGTCGTACACCCCCTGGGCAAAGAGGGTCAGTTCCTCGTCGCTCACCGGCTTGCGGCGCAAGAGACGGGCCAGCCAACCATCCCGCCGCAGGAAACTGCGCAGCGCGTCAATCTTCTTAAAGGGGGTGATCGCCTCCAGAGCCCCCTTTTCGGCAAAGGTCGGGCACCATATCCGGCACTCGCCGCAGCGGGTGCAGGCATCCAACTCGATCAACTGGCGGACGGTGAAGAAGGAAGGGTCTATCTTGGCCATCAGTGGCTTTCCTTTCGAGCTGCGTCAAGGCCGGCGATGAACGGGCCGGCCAGGATGTGCATGAACTTGCTGAACGGCAGATAGGCAAAGAAGGCGGCAACCAGCCAGGCGTGCAGGTACCACAGCACAGGGTAGATCGAGGTCCACCTCAGGTTCAGCCAGCGCAACAAGGCTGCAACCCCATAACCCAGAAAAGAATGGACGGCCACATCGGGCGGCGTGCCGGCGCTCAGCAGGCGGATCCCCTCGGTCAGGATGCCGATCAGGAGGATAGCCCCCAGCAAAAAGAGGGCCGTCCTGTCCTGGGCAAAGGTCAGCAGCCGTCGGTCGCGCAGGAGGAAGCGCCGGAACAGGGCAAAGAGGACGCCCAGGAGCATCAACGTGGCCAGGAAATCGTACGCCAAGGCCACACCCGGCGCATCTTTGTTCGACAGCGTCTGCGTCCAGGCGGCAGAGGGCCACAACGCCTGGCCCAGCCAGGTGATCAGGCCCAACAGGAAGCGGGCCAGGAAGGGCAGATAGATCAGGGCGTGCATGGCCCAGCGGCCGACACTCTCCCGCAACACGCGCCGCAGGAAGAGGCCGTCGGCTATCACTGACCCAAGAAAGCGCAGGAAACGCCTCGAAAACAGAAAGCGGGTCGTGTCGGCCGCCAGATAGTTGAGCTTTTCCATAGGCGTCAGGCCCGGATGGCCGGGGATCGTCCCCCGCAGGTAGAGGGAGGCGTTCCACACCATGCCCACGCCCAGGATCAGCAGGGCAATGAGGGAGCCATAGTCGGTCTTGACCGGGGTGGGATCAAGCGGGGCGACGCTGACTGTGGGTGAGGCATCGTGGCAGGCCATACACAGCACGCTGCGGGCCGGCAGGGCTACGGCCGGTGCGCCCACCTGATTGCCTGCCGTATGACACCTGTCACAGCCGATCTCTTTGACGATGGCATGGGCGGTGCGATCCAGCGGGGTGCCGCTGGCATCCACTCTGGCCAGCACCACCCGACCTGTGGCAGTTTCCTTCGTCACCGGCAGGTCAGGGCGGTGGCAGGCGGCGCAGTCGGTGCTGGCGTGCGGAGCGCCCATGTTGACGTGGCTCAGAATGGCCGAATGGCAGTCGGCGCAGGCCACGGCCTGATCGGCACGGTGCGGGTTGCGGGCCAGGTCGCGGTGGCAGGCCACACAGGCGATTCCACCGTGAAGGGAAGCTCGATACTCATCCGCATCCACATGCACGGGGCTGCGCCCTGCCGTCGCCCACCCATCCACGCGGGGATCGGCATGGCAGTTCAGGCAAAAGGAGAGGCTGGCCTGGCTCCCCTCGACCCCGGCCAGATTGGGTTGTCGGTGGCAGGCCAGGCAGTTCTGACCGGTTTCGGCCGGGCCCTGGGCCAGTGTCGGCAGGGTGGCCAGCAGGGCGAACAGGATGGCCAGAGGGATCATCACAGGGCGGGCAAGTCGGTGCATCATCGGACCTTCATCTCCTCTATCCGCCCCGGTTCGGCCTGGAGCCGTTCCCACTGCAACGGCCGTTCGTGACGGAGCTCTTCCTCCGTCTCTTTGCCGGTAAAGATCACCTTGTTGAGCGGGAACTTTTCAAAGCGGATGTGGGTGTTGAACAGATGGACGATGTAGATAAAGCCGACGGCCAGCAGGGCTTCGTCGCTGTGCATGATGTGAGCGATGTTGATGACAAAGCCGGGCAAGAACTTGCTGAAGAATGTTGGGAACCACAGCACCAGCCCGGACAGGCCGATAATCGGCACGCCCCAGAAGACGGCCCAGTAGTCGAATTTTTCAAAATAGGTAAAGCGGTCAAACAGGGGCCGGCTGCCCTGGCCCAGGAAGTAGAGAAAGTTGTGCCAGAGATCCTGGAAATCTTTGATGGACGGCACCGGGGTATCCGGCCCCCACGGCTTTTTCTTGCGCACCAAGACATAGTGGGCGATGTAGACCAGGTGCAGCAGGCAGTAGAGGGCAATGATGATCGCGCTGATGCGGTGGATGATGCCCATCACCGCCACCCCCCCCTGCAGGCGGGTGAGCAGCCTCGCCCAACCGGTGTGGGGATACTTGAGCGGCATGCCGCTGATGGTCGAGCCGAAAAAGCTGACCAGGACCAGGAGGTGGATCACGCGGTGATAGACATTGAAACGCCAATATTCGACCGGTCTGGTCGGCCTGTCAGTCATGAGGGCCTCCCCTTTGTGGTTGTTGTTCATGGGGTCCCCCGCGCCGCAACCGTTCATGCAGACTGCGCAGGAACCAAAGCCCGGTGTGGGTGTAGAACAGGGCCAACACGCCGACGACCAGGCAGGTGAAAAAGAGGGTCACCCAGAAAAAGAGTTTGAAATCGGTGGCACGTGGATCGTGAGGGTCGGGGTTGAGCGTTGCGGCAGCGTGGATGCGATAGCTGGCAAACTGGTCGTTGGCCGCCGGATGGCAGCGGCGACAGGCAGGCAGCGATTCGCTGGTTTCATACAGGGCCAGGACGGTGTGGGCGCCGTGACAGTCGGTACAGGTGGCCGTCGTCTCGCGGCCCAGGAGGGCTGCCTTGCCGTGGTAGTTGTGCTCGTAGCTCTTGACCGCCTCTGGATGGCAGTTGCCGCACGTCTCACTGACGCTGGTCAGCAGCTCGGCCCGCGTCTCTTTCGTAACGTAGTGAGGGTTGTGGCAGTGGCCACAGGTGGGGGCCGGCTGATCCGGCCTGATGTCAGAGGGGTTGGCTCGCGCCCCGGCGTGGACGCCCTGCGTGCAGGCTGCGTACTCGTAGGGGTGGCACGCTGCGCATCTCTGATAGTCGTAGAGCGCCGTCGCTTCGGTCGTCAGCCGGGATGGGTCGGGATGAGGAGTGGTCGGCTCGCCGGGTTGGATGTCGGCATGGCAATCGGTGCAGGTCAGGTTGCCGTGTGCCGAATGCTGGAAACGCTCGATGTCCACCTGCCACGATGAGGTCTCTGCCGGCCTGGCCAGGGAGGGGGGCCAGGTGGGTGGGCGGGGCGTACACCCCAACAAAAGGATCGAACACAGCAGAATGGTCAGGAACCTCTTTGTTCGCATGATTCCCTACCTTATTGGCGACTATGAATCGTCCACCATGACGTGGAATGGCCAGGTCCCGGCCTTCCTTTTTCGCCAGGCATGATACCCCACCTGGTGGAAAATGTCAAAGGCAGGGGGCAGCATGACCGGCGTGGCCCAGGATTCATCCTGGGCTACGCTTCTTGCCAGTTGTCACCCGATATGGTATAATAAACGTATGCTCGCCCAGATCTGCCGGACAGACCGATCCGGAGCCTGACCACGGGCTCTGGGATTCTATGGAGGCAACTTGAGCATAACGGCGATCCAAAAACAGAGAATGCCGAGAGGTCGAAGCCGGCCCCCGGTGTGGCTGCAATTCTTTATCGGCTTTTTCCTTTTTGTCTTTTTAACAGGCGGTTTCTACTCCGGCTATCTGTTCTATGCCACGATCCGCGAGATTGTGGCCCGGACCGAGCTGCCGGCCATCCCGATCATCCAGATCCCGATCCGCCTGCCGGAGGCCGCAGCCGGGGAACAGGAGGCAGCGATCGAACCGCCGCCCCAGTTGCCGGAGATGACCCCCGAAGTGAATAACCTCCCGCTGACCTACCAGCAGCCCCAACCTCCCCTGATCACCGCCGACCGGATCAATGTCTTGCTGCTGGGCATTGACCGGCGTGGCGGACAGGGGTGGGGCTACCGCACCGATACGATCATCATCGTCACGGTGGACGAGAACAACAAGACAGCGGCCATGCTTTCCATCCCCCGCGACCTGCAATTGGAGATCCCGGGCTATAAGGAGGACCGCATCAACACGGCCAACGTCTACGGCGAATCGAGCCGCTATCCCGGTGGCGGTCCGGCCCTGCTCAAACGGACCATCGAGTACAACTTTGGCATCCCCATTGATTACTATATCATGGTGGATTTTCAGGGGTTCGAGACGATCATTGACACCCTGGGGGGGATTGAGGTGGATGTGCCCCGCACTCTGCACGACACCCAATACCCCGATCCCCTGCCGGGCGACCCCTATCATTACAAGACGATCCACTTTGATCCCGGCCTGCAACACATGAACGGCAAGCGGGCTCTGCAATATGCCCGTTCGCGCATGAGCACCAGCGATTTCGACCGGGCCAGGCGCCAGCAACAGATCCTGGTGGCCATCCGCGACAAGGCACTGAGTCTGAATCTGCTCCCCAAGCTGCCCTCGCTGATCGCCACCACGGGGAGCATGGTCAAAACCGATATGACCGTGGACGATATGATCAGGCTGGCCCGGCTGGCACCTCAGATTGACATGGGGAATGTCAGGCAGGTGGTGCTGCAGAAGCCGTATGTCTACGGCCATCGCCGGGCAGCCGATGGCGCAGCCGTGCAGTTGCCCAAATGGGACCTGATCAACCAGTTGGTGGCCGACCTGTTCAGCGCGCCGCTGGTCATCGCCTCCCCCACGCCGACCTTCGCACCGCCCACGCCGACCCCCACGCTGGCACCGGTCCAGGTGGAAGGGTTGCAAAAGCTGGCCGCCGAGGGAGCGCGCATTGCCGTGCAGAACGGCACCTCAGAGCCCAACTTTGCGGCCCGTGTGGCGGCCCTGCTGATGGAACAGGGCTACCAGGTGGTCGAGTTTGGCGATGCCGACCGGCTGGACTATGCCAGCACGGTGATCGTGGACTATACCGGCAAGAGCTACACCCTGGGTCGGCTGGTAGAACTGTTCCAGGTCGCGCCGGAAAATGTGCGCCAGAGCCCCAACGTCCGCAGCCAGATTGATATTCGGATCATTGTCGGACAGGATTTCTTGCTCCGGGTACCTTGAGCCAATGACCAGCGTGCCCCTTGAGTCCTTTGTGTCCGTGGTGATCGAGGAGAAACTTTGAAGCGCTATAGCCGCCCCTATCGCCCTGATGAGGCACAGGGGGGGGTCCTCATGCCCTGGCGCATCCAGCATCTGACGGCGCAGCAGGTCCTCACCGTGGAGGGAGGCGTGGTGATCGAGGAGCCGTTGGAGGTCCGGTTGGATGGCCAGCCGGTGGCGGTCTTGATGCGCACCCCCGGCCTGGAGAAGGAGCTGGCCATCGGCTTTTGCCTGGGCGAAGGGCTGGTGGCCAGCATGGCAGATATTGCCCTCGTCCGCCACTGCGGACGGGTTCCATCCCCGCAGCCCTTTGCCGGCGAAGGAGACCCGGTCGAGGAGGATCCCCTGGACCGGTCGCGCAATCGCGTGGACATCACCCTGTTGCCCGGCGCGGTCCACCCCGGCCGGCAACCCGATGCTGCCCTGCTGATCCGCTCCGGTTGCGGGCGGACGGAGGTGAAGGCGCTGGCAGAAAACCTGGTCCCCCTCACTGCCAGCTTGCAGGTGCCGTTCGAGCGGCTTCCCCTCTTTTTGGGCCAGATCACGCGCCAGCAGGCCGCCTACCGGGCGGCCGGCGGCATCCACGCCGCAGCCATCTTTGAAGCCGATGGCCGGGCGGTGGTGGTGTGTGAGGACATCGGCCGGCACAACGCCGTGGACAAGGCCACCGGCTACTGCCTGCTGCGGGGCATCCCGCTGGGGGACAAGATCCTGGTGAGCACCGGCCGGGCCAGCTACGACATGGTGGCCAAGGGGGTGCGGCTGGGCATCCCGATCCTGATCTCCATCTCCTCCCCCACCTCCCTGGCCGTGGAGCTGGCCCAGGCGCTGAATTGCACCCTGTTGGGCTACCTGCGGGGCAAAGCGTTGAATGTGTATACCCACGGCTGGCGCATCGTCCAGGAGCCTGTTTCATAAAATTGCACCGCAAAGGCCGCAGAGACCACCGAGTTTTTATGATTCCTCTGCGTTCTCTGCGTGCTCGGCGGTGAAAAAAAGAGGTTCTTCAGCCCCCTCGTGGAGAGGGAAGGGGGCCGGGGAGCAGGGGCATAGGCGTCCAGTTAAGCGACTCAAGTCGCACCTCAGGAGCCTGCGGCCAGGCGTCCACCGGCGTGGACGCCTCCGTCCGCGCAGGCGGACGGTAGGGGCAGAGCGCCGCTCTGCCCCTACCGGTGCGATCCAATCGCCCGCTGTAAGTTGTAGGACAACTGCTCGCAGTTGTCCTACAAAGCGGCCAGGCCCGACGAAATTGGGACACGCCCGGGGAATGGGAGTGGAGCCTTCAGGCGGGAAAGGCCGGCTGAAGCCTTGACTCCAGCCTTGACCGGAGGAAGAATCATGAGAATTGTTGTTTTGGGCGGCGCAGGGATGATGGGCTGCATTGCGGTCCAGGACCTGGTCAGCAGCGAAGGGGTGGACGAGGTGGTGATCGCCGACCTGAACCTGGAAAGGGGGCAGCAGGTCGCAGACTATCTCCGCAGTTCCAGGATTTCGGTGGCGCAGGTGAATGTCCGCGACCACGAGGCGCTGGTCCGGTTGTTGCGCGGCGCAAACTGCTGCTTGAATGCCACCGTTTACTACTTTAACCTGGAGGTGATGGGCGCCTGCCTGGAGGCGGGGGTCCATTATACCGACCTGGGGGGACTGTTCCACACCACCCGCAAGCAGTTGCAATTGCACGAACAGTTCAAAGCAGCGGGCCTGTGCGCCGTGCTGGGCATGGGCAGCGCGCCCGGCGTGCCCAACATCCAGTGCCGTTACGCCGCCGAACGGCTGGACACGATCGAGTCAATCCGCATCTACGACGGCATCAAGCCACCGCCTCCCGGCCCCGTGGCCTTTAGCTATGCCGTGCCGACCATTGTGGATGAGCTGACCCTGTCACCGGTGGTCTATCGCGACGGCGATTTTGTTGTCTGTGAGCCGCTGAGCGAGTTGGAGGACTACTGGTTCACCCCGCCCCTCGGCCTGTTGCCTGTGCACCTCTCCCTGCATTCCGAAGTGGCCACCCTCCCCCTCACCTTCAGGAATAAGGGGGTGCGGGAGTGCTTTTTCAAGATCAACTACTGGGGCATGGCGCCGGAGACGGTGGAGAAGGTCAGGGTGCTGGCCGACCTGGGGTTTGCCGGCCGCGAGCCGGTGCGGGTGGGGGAGGTCGAGGTTGTCCCTCGTGACCTGATGCTCACCCTGCTGGGCAGCTATGTGCCGCCCCTGACCTCGTTTCTGGAACCGCCCAGGAACCAGCCCCCCGACTGGACCAAGGAGATCGTCACCGAGGTCAGGGGCACACGTTTTGGCCGGCCGATGACCTATCGCCTGGGGACTCTGACCGTCAAAGGCTCCCTGCCCACCGGCGTTGCCCCGTCCATCACCGCCCGGTGGCTGGCCGAGGGCCGCGTGGCGGCGGGCGTCTTTCCCCCAGAGGTGGCCCTGGAGCCGGAGCCGTTCTTCAAGGAGTTGGAGAAGCGGGGTATCCTCACCCAGGTGACCGTGACCGAATTTATCTAGCAGGCTGGCCCCGGGGCCACAGGCCCTGCCGGAGCAGAATGTCTACAGGCTACCAGCGCTGGTGGACGTAAGGACGGATCAGCCGCTCATACAGCTCCCGCACGGCGGCCATGGTCTTGTCGCTCAACGGCGGCAGGTCACTGGCCGCCGCGTTGTCAGCCGCCTGCGCGGGATGTTTGGCGCCGGGGATGGTGCAACGGTTTACTCCTCCAGTTCTATGGCCATCGCCACCGCCTCGCCACCGCCCAGGCACAGGGTGGCCAGGCCCCGCTTCAGGCCCCGGTCTTGCAGGGCATAGAGCAGCGTCACCAACACCCGTGCCCCTGAGCAGCCGATGGGGTGACCCAGGGCGATCGCTCCGCCGTTGACATTGACCCGGCTCCAATCCCACCCCTCTTTTTCCAGTTCTTTGCCGTCGGCCAGCGTCTGGGCAGCAAAGGCTTCGTTGATTTCCACCAGATCATAGTCGGCCAGGGTTGTGCCGGTGCGCTTTAACAGGCGGCGCACAGCATAGGCCGGGGCAATGAACAGCCATTGGGGGTCCACTGCCGCCTGGTCATAGCCCAGGATGCGGGCCAGAGGCCTGACCCCCAGTTCCTCGGCCTTGCGGCGGCTCATCACCACGACCGCCGCCGCCCCGTCGGTGATGCCCGGCGAGTTGCCGGCGGTGACGATGCCCCCTTCTTGAAAGGCGGGCTTGAGCCTGGCCAGGGCCTCCAGGCTGGTGTCACGGCGGGGGCACTCGTCGGTCTCAAAGAGCAGGGGAGGGCCTTTGCGCTGCGGCAATTCCACCGGCACAATTTCGGCCTTGAAGCGCCCGGCGTCTATGGCTTCTATCGCTTTTCGATGGCTGTGATAGGCATATTCGTCCAGCTCCTGTCGCGTCAGGCCGTACTGCGCGGCAATGAACTCGGCCGAATTGCCCATATGGTGGTCCATAAATGCACACCACAGCCCATCGTGGACCACGGCATCTACCAACTGGCCATGGCCCAACCGGTAGCCGGCCCGCGCCTGGGGCAGCAGATAGGGGGCCAGGCTCATGTTCTCCATGCCACCGGCCACATACACCTCCCCATCGCCGGCGCGGATGAGGCCCGCCGCCAGCATGACCGCCTTCAATCCGGAGCCGCACACCTTATTGAGGGTCACGGCACCGACCTGGGGGGGGATCCCGCCGCCAATGGCTGCCTGGCGGGCCGGGGCCTGGCCCATCCCGGCCGGCACCACACAGCCCATGAACAGTTCATCCACCACCGCCGGGTCAATGCCCGCCCGCCGCACCGCTTCCCGGATGACAACGGCGCCCAATTGCGGGGCCGGCGTGGTCGCCAGTCCTCCCATAAAGCGGCCGATGGCCGTCCGGCAGGCCCCGACAATAACCACTTCTTGTTGATTCTCCATTGATTCCTCCTGATTATCTCGATAATGCTCGATTTTGCTGCCATTTGTGTTCATTTACAGGACTTGCGCAATGTCCAAGATTTCCTGGTAATTCTTCGTGTCTTGGTGCCTTTGTGGTAAGCCTGTGGGGTCAACTGCGTAACTCCTGTTGATTTAACATTGTAGCCAGGGGTTCAACCGTTTCTCCTGACCGAGGGTCGTCGCCGGGCCATGGCCGGGGTAGACGATCGTCTCATCGGGCAGGGCAAAGAGGATGCGTCGGATGCTGTCCATAAGCTGGGTCCAGCTTCCTCCCGGCAGATCGGTGCGGCCCACGCCCTGGTAAAAGAGCAGGTCGCCGTCGAACAGGACGCCCTCATCCGCTTCGTAGAAGCAGACATGGCCGGGGGTGTGGCCGGGGGTGTGGAGCACCCGCAGGCGCAACCGGCCCACCTCCAACTCATCGCCGTCACGCAACTCCAGGTCGGGCGGGGGGCTGGGGTCAGCACGCAGGCCAAAGAGGGCCGCGCCGCCCGCCGCCTGGAGCAAGGGCCGGTCGGCGGCGTGCAGGGCCAGGGGGGCACCGGTCGCCGCGACAACAGCCCGGTTGGCGTCGGTATGGTCAAAGTGGGCATGGGTGTTGAGCACATAGTTGACCGCCAGCCCGTGGCGCTTCACCTCGGCCAGGATGCGCTCCGGGTGGCCACCGGGGTCAATGATCGCCCCCTCTTTGGTCTGCTCACAACCCACGATGTAACAATTCGTCTGAATCAGGCCGACATGAAGTGTGACGATCAGCAACGCAACCCCCGGTCATTCGTCCTTCGTCAATTGATCGCTATCCAGCGGCCGGGTCTCCACCTTCCAATAGAGGGCTTCCAGCAGGGGGTAGAAGGCCGAATAGCGGACGATGGTCTCTTCGATGAAGGCGGCCAGGAGGTCGGGCAGGCCGACATAGAGCGGTTCCCCTTCGTTCACCACGCCGAGGCGCAGAACGAGGGGCATCCGCCGCAGGTCCGCCAGTTCAACCCCCTCCATCCCCAGGGCCTCGGCCACGGCCAGCTCCAGCTCCAGGTGCTTCGGCCAGGGGGGGGAGGTGGTGAACAACGCTGCCAGATGGCAGTCACCCGAGCGGCGCAGCCCAAAGGCATAGATGGCTGCCAGATGTGGCTCCCGGCTACATACCTGGCGGAGCCGCGCCAACTGGCCCTCGGAAAAGGAACAGCCCGGTTTCACCCCCCACCTCCGGCCATTAACAGCAGGGCAACTGCGAGCAGTTGCCCTCCATTTAGATGTCCACCTCCTCGGTCTCGTCCAGCGCCTCCACGGCGGCCATCGTCTGGGGCCTCATGGCTGCCTGACGGCGCGCGTGCCAGCGGGACCAGGCACCGGCCGCCAGCAGGATCACGGTCGGAGCGACCATGACGGTCAGCAGGTAGGGCAGCACCGGAATGGCCGGGGCTGCGGAGAAGCGATCCAGGTTGAGCAGGATGACTGCCAGGCTGAGCCACACGGCCAGAAAGTTGGGCACCGCATCGCCCGAGCGGAGCCATTTCAGGCCCATCGTCCGCTTCCGGGTGATGGGGAAGAGCAGGTTGCTGCCCATGAAGCCAAGCTGGTCTTCGACCACGTGGGCCAAGGCAGCCAGGGCCATGGCCAGCCCGTAGACCGGGGCGATGAGCAGGCCCACCGCTCCCAGCAGCAGAGCTACCGTCAGCGAGTGGGTCCAGGCCCGGTGCCAGGGCAGAAAGGTCACCTCAATCGCCTCACCGGCCCTGTCAAAGGCCAGCGACGGGCCGCTAAAGATGTCAATCCTGGTCTCGGCGTCGTAGGTGTACAGGATCGGGGCCTTGACCTGGGCCCGGCCTGGCCCCAGGCCGGCGATTTCACTGCCGGCATAGGGCACCTGCCCGGTGGTCACCACCGGCCCGATGTGGACCACCACCTGATTGTGTTCCAGGTCAAAGGCCACGCTGTAGCGCCGCCACAGGTCGGCCCCCAGTTTGAGAGTGTGCAGGTGCACCTTGACCCGCCGGCCGCTCTCATAGGCGCGATTCATCGCCGCCGCGATCCGGTCGGCCATGAGCTGCGGATCGGGATGGCCGGCCGGGGTGGTGAGTCTGGCCGGGTCAATCTCCTCGTCCAACCGGTCAAAGTAGCGCACAAATTTAAAGTCGAGGGTGTCGGGCAGCAGGCCGGCCAGGCCACCCAGCAGCGGTCCAAAGCTCAGCTCCTGCGCGGCCTGGTGGACGATATCGGGGAAAAAGGTGGCCACCGCCACGCCGGTGATGAAATGAGCAATGCCTTTCATCAGGCTACCCCCTGGCCGCACTGCGGGCAGAAGCGCGCGCCTGGGCGCAACTGCGCGCCGCAGTGAATGCAGAACCGGGCCGGGGCCGGCTTTTCCTCCCCGGTCAGACGAGCGCCGCAGGCCTGGCAGAAAGCGGCACCGGGCACGACGGTCACGCCGCACTGCGGACAACGGGGGCCGGCCCTGACCTCCACCGCTGCCGGCTGAGGCGGCGGCTGTAACTGTTCCAGCTCCGCCTCTTTCTCCCTGATCTGGGCGCGGATCTCCTCCACATTCCGACACAGGCTGATCAGCTCCGGCTGAGTGAGGGTCCTGGCCTCGTACAGGGCCCACACCTGGGCGCTCAGGGCGTTGATGGCCTGGGCCTCTCGCCCCTGCAGGTCGCGGAGCTGCTCCTTGACCAGACCGATCTTGCGCTTGCGGTCGGCCTCGGCCATCTGGTGGCGCAGGCTGCTGATGGCTGACTGAATCCGGCCCCCTTTGTCCACCTCCGCGATCACCTGACCGGCGCTCTCTTTCAGCCTGTCGAACAGGTCGCTCATGATTCTCTCTCCCGGCGGTGCAGAATGTGATAGCCCACCACGGCCAGCGACACATGGACGTTCAGCGATTTTCCCTGGCCGTACATCGGCACAAAGACCGCTGCCTGGCACAGGGCCAGACAGGAACGGGTCACGCCATGATCCTCGTTGCCCAACACCAGGGCCACCCGCGGCGGATAATCCACGGCATAGTAGGGCCGGCACTCGTCGGTGATCTCCAGGGCCACGAGCCAGTAGCCCCGCTGCCGCAATTCCTCCAGAGCCGCTTCGGGCCGTTCCACGTAGCGCCAGGGCACATACCGCTCCTTGTCGCGCCCCACTTTGGCGATGGTCGGGTGGGGCGGCGTGGGAGTGATGCCGGTCAGCACGACCTCGACGACATCCAGGGCATCGGCCAGGCGAAAGATCGAGCCGACGTTGACCGGATAGGCCACACTCTGACAGACGATCACCAGCTCGGTCGGCGATGGCGGCCCTGGTAGAGTCCGCAGAAAACGCTTGAGGGGTGTGCCCCGCAACTGCTTCATCCTGCCCGCCCAGGCGCCGGGCCCCTCTGGCTTTTCACCTGCCGATGCTGGCGTGGTACACCGGCAGCAAAGCCTGGAACAGGGTCACCATCTCCCCCACGATCTCAACCCCGGCTTTCACCGCCTCGGCCGTCGGCACCTGTCGGCGCACATATAACTCACACCGCCTTTCCGGCGCAAATGTCTGGAGATAGTCGGCGAATTCCTCCAGGCTCATGGGGCGTACCACCTCCCGGTCGGCATCCTGGCGCTGCCATTGAAACCCTTCACCCTGGACGGTCAGGCGCGCCACCTGGCCGTACTGGATCTCGGTGGTGTACAGGTCCAGGCGGAGGTCATGGGCCGCCATCGCGGCCCACAGCGCCCGGCACACCTTCTGGTCGGCCACAGCGGACAGCAGGGCCACCCAGGGCCAGTCGGCCTGGACCGGGCCATCGGGCTTGCCGACGCGAAAGCCGTAAGACACCCCTTCCTCACCCAACGCCACGAAAAAGGCTGCATTGCGCTCCACCGCCTGCCGGTCATACACTCCCCGGAGAGCGATCTGGATCAGCGCCTGGTGGGGGACGAGCCAGTGGCTGAAAGACTCTCCTGTGAGCCGATTCAATTCCTGGGTCAGGGCTTTGCCCAACTCCTCACGGCTCGACCAGGCAACACCGCGCCTGCCGGTTTCAAAATCGCTCTCCTGAAATCCGGCAAAGGCCGGGCTGGCCCGGGCTCGTCGAGGTCGGGCGGCCTGTTGCCTGGCTTTCTGCCTGGCCTCCTGGGCCTGTCGCCGCCGCTCCTCGGCCCGGGCCATCTGCCTTTCGAACTGAATGTTCTCCCAGATGCGGGCCTGAATGTTCACATCGGTGACCAGCGTTCCGCCGCCCACATAGCGGATGGTCATCTTGTCACCGTCAAGGGCCAGGACGACATATTCGCCCTGCCGGTTCCGATAGGTTTTCCCGACTTCAAAGGGATGGGTCATACACTTTCTTCTCCCAACTTACACCAACCCCAGCCACCCGGCCACCGTTGTCCCCAGGCCGGCCATGTTCAACATCAGGGGCAGCAACAACACCCCCATGCAGTTCATCCGCCGCGAGCCCCACATCACCGGCAGCAGGCCGATGCCGGTCGCCACCACGGCGATGAGCAACCCACCCCAGCCGGTCAGGGCGATCACGACGCCGAGCAACAGGGCCAGGGTCGCTGCCGAAATCCAGCGATAGTCCACCCGGCTCACCAGCCAGATGGCCGCCCGGCTCAGCCCCAGCAGGAGCAGGAAGGCCAACGCCCCACTGAGCAACATGGCCGCTACGGCCACCCAGTAGATCGCCGGGGTGTAAGGGGTATAGACCACACTCAACATCCAGGCCATGCCGCCCCGGGTCAGGTGCAACCCCGGCACAAAGAAGAACAGAAAGGCACCCACATAGTAGACCAGCTTGCTGGCCCCCTGGCTGACGATGAACAGCCGGTCGTCACGCTGGGCGGTGGCATGGCCGGCCAGAAAGCCACCGATGCCGCCGGTGACCACCGGGAAAAAGGCGGCAAACAGCCCCCCCAACGCCCCGGCCCCCACCCCACGGGCGATCAACTCCGGGGACAGGTCCACCGACTCGCCGATATGCTGCGCCGGCACCCGCGCCTGCGAGATCAGATTTTGCAACACCCAGGGGATGGCAAACAGCCCGACAAAGGCCGGCATCAGGTTCTGGAAGGCCATCTCGGTCGGCACCAGGCTGCTGTAAAACAGGATGAAACCGAGAATCCCAGACAGAAAAAAGGTCAGCAACCCTGCTGCCAGCGACCGCCAGGCGTCGAGAAATCTGGCCAGGCCGGTGCGCCCCCGGTCGGAGCCTTTGGGCCATTCGCTCATCAGCATAAACAGGATCACCGCCCCCAGAATCCAGTGCAGGTGCGGCCCCACCACCGTGCGCACCAGGGGCAGGACCCGGGGCAACAGCGGCGACAGCAGGAGCAGTACCAGCAGGCCGCCCAACCCCCCCACTCCCGTCAGCACCGAAGCCTCAAAGCCGCGCTGTTGCATCAGGTATTTTTGCCCCGGCAGGACGATAAACACCGTGCTGTCGTCCGGTGCGCCGAAAAAGATGCTGGGGATGGTGTTGAGCACCGCATAGCCGACCACCAGGCCCAGCATAAACAGGGCCAGCAGGTCGCCCGGCAGGGTCTCCTCAAACCGGGTGGCCAGCAGGATCAGCAGCCCGGCCAGGTTGTAGATGTGCAACGCCGGGATGCACGACAGGAAGGCCGACAGCAGGGTCCCGGCCAACGCCGCACCGAGGAGAGGGAGAGAGTCCATCATTTCACCACCTCCACGTCGGCCCCGGCCAGAGGGACGATCTCGATTGTCCCCTGGTAGAGGTCCACCTCTCCGGTCACCCGCACCTTCACCCCCGGCCCGAGGCCCGCCGGCAGGTACTCCACCGCCCGTTCCGGCACAAAGACCAGGATCTCCCCTGGGCCATCCTTGAGCCACAGCTTGAGCCACTTTTTGCTTTCGGTGCGCGCCACCCGGCCCTCGATGGTAAAGATGCGTCCTTCATCCGAGGGGGTGATGTTGCCGGCCGTCCGCTGCTCGATGGGGGGGCGATCGCCCCGCTTGAGCAGGACCACATCCGCGCCCTTTTGTGGGATCACCTCCATTTCGCCCTGATATTCGCCGATCTCGCCGGTGACCCGCACCTGGCTGCCAGGGAACAGGTCGTAGCGGTCGGGCATCTTTTCCAACACATTCTGCCACACCAACAGGACAATGCTGCCGCTGGCATCGGTCAGGGTGTACCTGACCCCTTTGGAAAAATAGGCCACATTGGCGATGCCGGCCCGGGCGATGGTGAAGGTTGCCCCTATCTCGTTGGCCGTGATCTGGCCGATGGTCCGTGTCTCGACAGCCGGAGTGGGGGTGGGGGTGGGTGCAGGTGGGCGGGTGGGCGCAGGAGTCGGTTCCGTCGTCGCCGTTGCTGTCGCTTCGAGGGTGGGCGGCGGCGTGGCCGTGGCCTGGGAGGTGGGCGTCATCTGAGCCACCTGGCCGGCACCGGTCACCTGGAGGTCGCCCGGCACCTGGGGCACAATTTCCAGCTCCCCCTGATACTCGCTTATCTCCCCTCGCACCGACACCTGCGCTCCCACGGCCAGCGCCGCCGGGTCGGTCAGCCGGTCGAGCAGGTCCTGCCACACCAGCAGGGTGATCCTGCCCGTGCCGTCGTCCAGCCTGTACTTCATCCCCCTGGAAAAGGGGGTCACCTCGACGATCTGGCCGGCCACCTGCACCGTCTGACCGGCGTCGTCGGCGGTGAGCCGGCCGATGGCCCGCCCCTCCGCCGGCAGTTCCACCACCCCTGTCACGGTCACATCGCCCGGCACCTGGGGCACCACCTCCAGCTCGCCTCTGTACTCACTCACCTCGCCGACGACGCGCAGCATGGCCCCCGGCACCACCGCTGCCGGGTCGGCCAGGCCATCATACACATCCTGCCACAACAGCAGCGTCACCGTGCCGGTGCCATCGTCCAGTGTGCCCCTCATCCCGGCTGAAAAGCTCCGCAGCGAGCGGAGCACCCCCTCCACCTGGACCATCCGACCCACATCCCCGGCGGTCAGTTCGCCCAGTTGCCGCCCGATCACCGTCTGTCCGGCAGCGGCCAGCACCGTCACGTCGGAGGGGACTTCGGGCACGATCTCCAGTTCGCCCCGGTATTCCGACACCTCCCCCTGAGCCCGGACCCTCGCCCCGGCCACCAGCGCCCCGCGTTCCGGCAGCGCCTCATACAGGTCCTGCCACAGCAGCAGCGTCACCGTCCCGGTGCCGTCGTCCAGTGTGAACCTGACCCCGGCGGAGAAGGGGCTGACCCTGGCGATGGCCCCCTCCACGGCAGCCATCCCCCCCACCTCCGCGGCGGCCAGTTCGCCGATGGGCCGCAGCGGGGCAAGCGGGATCGTCTCCTCCAGCAACACCAGATCGCTCCCCCGGCCCACCGAAATCTGCGGCATGCCCCGGTACCGGTCCACCGCGCCGGTCACCTGCACGCTCTGGCCGACCTTCACCTGGGGCAGCGGGCCACCGACCACGGTTGTGCTGGTGGGCAGTGTCACGTCAATCGCCCCGCTGGCATCGCGCAGGGTGAGGATGCGCAGGCCGGCGTAGGGGGTGCGGTCGTCGCGGACCACGCCGCGCACCGTGACCTGTCGGTAGAGCAGGCCCTCGTTCACCTCGGCAATCGTCAGCGTCAGAGGCTCGGCGGGTTGGACCTGGGTGTGCTGCGGCACGTTGAGCACCAGATACTGAAAATCCTCCCTGACCCGGAGCGTTCCTTCCACGCTCACCCGATCGCCCATCACCGGCACCCGGCCCTCGGCCAGCAGTTTCTCCACCTCGGCGCGGTAGGCGGTGACCATGATCTCACCGGTCCCATCCCACACCCAGAATTTGAGCGAGCCGGCCTCCGGGTCGTAGGCCGGCTGGCGGGTCACCGTGCCCTCGACGCGGACGTAGGCCCAGTTCATCGTCCCGGAAAGATGGCCGATCTCGACCGTCGGCACCCGGCTGTGCCTGGCAACCAGGAGCAAGACTGCCAGCCCCACGAGGGCCAGGGCCAGGCTGCCGTAGCGGAAAAGGCGCACGGCCATCCGCCGGCCAACGACCGCGCCACAATAGGGACACCGTTCATACGGGCCGACAAAGCGGCCACAACTGGGGCATTCGCCGGAACGATTTTGTCTCTCGGACATGATAACCCTCAGAGGCTATCTCGATCATGTTCGACTCGACTTCACCCCTACCCCCTGGCCCCCTTCCCTTCCCCTTCCGAATTCGGAATTCCGAATTCGGAATTCGGGGGGGAGGGGGTGGAGGGATGGGGTGAGGTCCACTTCTGTTAACTTAACATTGTCGAGTTATTTAACAATCCACACAAAGTCACAAGACGATTCTGCCCGTGATGCTCCGCCCCCCCACATCCAGGATGCCGACGCTGGGATGACGGTCCGGCCCCGGCAGCGCCGAACCGGGATTGAAGAGCAGCACCCCACCGTGCATCCTGACATAGGGCTGATGGGTGTGCCCAAAGACCACGGCGTGCACGTCATCGGCGGCAAACCGTTCCAGCAGGAAAGCCGGCAGGGCCTCCGGGTCCGGCTTCCAGCCCAACAGCCGGCGCAGGCTGCCCAACGCCCCCTTCTGCTGTTCAAACTGGTGGCCATGGATCATCCCCACCCGCCGTCCGCCGAAGCGCACCACCCGCTGCTCCTCCAAATAGAGGCGCACCTCCTCATGATCCGACTCACCGGATACGGCAAAGGTCAGTGTGTAGGTCTCCTGGAACTCCCGCAGGACAGACAGTTCGCAAATGTCGCCCACATGCAGGATGATGTCCAGTCCTTTGAACAGCTCGGCAATGCGGGCCGGGAGCACAGGGCTCAGCTCAGGAATGTGAGTATCTGCGACAACACCGATCTTCATCATTCATCCTTGTAGGGCAACTGCTCGCCGTTGCCCTACTCGCGCGCGATCCGGTTGGTGAGGAACAACACCCGGTTCATGCCACCGCCAGCGCAGCGGTCAGCATCGCTGCCATCAGCCACGGCCAGGCCCGGCGGCCAAATCCCAGCCGCAGCGCCTCCTCGCCGGTCCGGAGAGAAGGCTGCAAGGCAACCTGGCCGAACAGGAACAGGCCGACCCCTCCTGCTGCCAGGGGTTGTTGCAACGCCACCAGCAGCAACAGGATGGCCGCCAGGGTTCCGTTCAACAGCCACAAACCGCCGGCCTCCCCCCGGCTTGCCCGCAATGCCCCCACCATCGCCCCAGTGAACGCCAGTGCCAGGCTCATGACAGGCCAGCCTGGCCGGGCGAAGGCGGTGTGGCCGGCCAGCCAGCCAAGCCCCACCCGCAGCAGCGCCTCTCCGGCCACCGGGTCCTGGCCCCTCCGCCGCTGGCCGATCCCCAGCCCGATGAGGGCCACCAGTGCGGCGTTGAGGGGACACAACCGGTCAGGCAGGAGCAGGCTCAGGAGGGCGGCCAGTGCTGCTGCCGTCACCAGACCGACAAATGCCGTGCCGGCTGCCGGCCAGAACGCCTCCTGCCACCAGGCCACCAGACGGCTGAGCCAGCGCCCCATACGCCCGCCCGGCGAGCCGGGCAGGGTGTATGGCAACGTGGGGATCTCCATCGGCTGCGACGGCGGCCATCCTTCGGCCAGGGGGTGGAACCAACGGGTGCCCGTCCCCAGGCTCCACAGGCTGCCCCAGGCCAGCACCGTCAACAACAAGACCAGCCCCAACAGCAGCAGGCTTTCCCCTCGCCAACGCAGGTGGTTCGCCGTCAGGGCGCCACAGCAGGTTGCCACGGCTGCCGTCAGCCCCCAGGGAAAGGGCTTCAACCCGCCCCCCTGCGTCGGCGGTTCGATGGGGCTGTCACAGAGACCGTGTGCCTCCATGGCGCATATTATACCACAACTTGTCCCATTTGTCGCATTCCTGGCAGGCGACGACAAAAAAGGCGAGGGGCAGATGCCCCATTGGCATCCAGTGAAGGCGCGAGCGATTGGAAATCGCCCCGGTCGGGGCAGAGCGGCGCTCCGCCTAAACCACCAAGGACACCAAGGACACGAAGGATGATCTTGGAACCTGCCCTTGCAGGCCCTTGGTGTCCTTGGTGTCCTGGGTGGTACG
>Ga0209162_1001223_pt1 | contig 25976 bp, 24 predicted proteins | sample YNPNPMetaG_FD_187121 | JGI IMG/M metagenome (GOLD analysis project Ga0209162, IMG submission 187121) | Anoxygenic and chlorotrophic microbial mat microbial communities from Yellowstone National Park, USA - YNP NP MetaG (SPAdes) (version 2) ...
GTTTTCTCAAAGTCAAATCTTTCACCGCAGAGCCGCTGAGAACGCAGAGAAAACCACAAAAAATCTCTGCGAACTCTGCGTCTCAGCGGTTAAAATTCTCAATTGCCGTGTTTCGCACAGGGCATCAAGGGACTTTGAGAAAGCCATATGGGGGAAAATTGTTTCACTTGACCATCCCCTATTTCTCGGCTAAAATCTGGCGGCTTTCTAAACTCTTTTTTAATGAAGTCAATCTGTGTTCGAGACTCTTACTGGCCGACTCAATCAACTCTTTGACCAACTGCGACGGCGCGGCAAACTAACCGAGGCCGATGTAGATGCCGCTCTTCGCGAGGTACGCCTGGCCTTGCTTGAGGCGGATGTCCATTATAGCGTGGTCAAAGATTTTCTAACGCGCGTGCGTACCCGAGCCGTGGGGGCGGAGGTCTCTAAGGCGCTTAACCCAGGGCAGCAAGTTATCAAAATCGTTAACGAAGAGTTGATCGCTACTCTCGGCGAACCGGCTCTGCTCAACCTGAGCGGGGAAAAACCGCGCGTACTGATGCTGGTCGGTTTGCAAGGCTCCGGCAAGACGACTGCGGCGGGGAAACTGGCCAACTTCCTGCGCTCGCGCGGGGAACGTGTCTTCCTGGTTGCAGGGGATCCTTACCGACCTGCTGCTGTAGAACAATTGCAAATCCTGGGGCGGCAACTTGATGTTCCTGTTTTTTACGAAGAGGGGGTTCCTCCCCCGGACCTGGTAAAACGCGCCTTTGAGAAAGCCAGGAACGGTGGTTATACCGTTGTGATTGTGGATACCGCTGGCCGCTCGCAACTGGACGATTCCTTAATGGCCGAATTGCAGGCTATTGTGAAGAAAGTACCGCCCGCTGAGATCCTCCTCGTGGTGGACTCGATGATCGGTCAGGAAGCGCTCCATGTGGCGGATGGCTTTCGCAAAGCCATTCCCCTGACCGGCCTCATTATGACCAAGATGGATGGCGATTCGCGTGGCGGCGCTGCCATTTCTATTCGTTCGGTAACCGGAATTCCGATTAAGTTCATTGGTACGGGCGAAAAACTGGATGCCCTGGAAGCCTTCCAGCCTGCGCGGCTGGCCTCCCGTATTTTGGGCATGGGCGATGTCTTGGGTTTGATTGAAAAAGCCGAAGCAGCCTATGATGCAGAGCAGGCACGCAAGCAGGCAGAACGTTTGTCGAAGGGTGAGTTTACTCTGGAAGATTGGGCCGAGATGATGAGATCTACAAAGAAAATGGGGCCGATCAGCCAGATGCTGGATATGCTGCCTGGTGAGATGGGGCGTGCTGCTCGCAATGTTGACCCGCAAGAGGTAGAGCGCTTGTTGAAGCGCACTGAGGCAATTATTAACTCGATGACTCCTGCCGAACGCCGTAATCCTGATATTCTGAATGCAAGTCGCCGCCGCCGCATTGCGCGTGGTTGTGGACTGGAAGTGCAAGACGTGAATCGTTTGATTAAACAGTTCCGCGAAATGCAAAAACTTATGAAAACATTGCAAAAAACAGGAGGCCGTGGATTGTCCAGGCTGTTCGGGTAGGATATAATAGAAGTCCCCTTTCGCACGGGGCTATATTGTAAAAAATGCTTTGCAAGAAGTGGTGATGGAAACATCACTTTCTATTGTCTTCAGCGTCCTGATGAGCATTCCTTTCTGCTCCCTCCCATCAGGAAAATGCGAGGCCACAATTTTTCAAAACTATACAAATTCATGAAGGAGTAACTTCTGATGGTTCGTATTCGTCTTCGCCGCACTGGCTTGAAAGGCCAACCCTCGTATCGCCTTGTCGTTGTAGATAAAGAAAGCCCGCGTGATGGGCGTTTCATCGAAATCGTAGGCTTCTATAACCCGCGCACAGAACCGCCGACCATTGAACTCAAAGAGGATCGCATTTTTGAGTGGATGAACAAAGGCGCTCAGCCTACCGAATCGGTGGCCCAACTGTTCCGCACGACTGGCACGACCGAGCGCTTTGAGCGCTTCAAGAAAGGTGAATCGCTTGAGACGCTTCTGGCTGAGGCCGAACAGGCTCGCGCCGCACACGTAGTTAATCCCAAAACGAAAAAATAGACTTGCCCGGCTGGCCTGGTGATCTCCAAGCCAGCCAGGTCTTTGAGACGCGATGAAAGCACTCATTGAATATATTGCCAGATCGCTGGTGGATAACCCGGAGGAAGTGACTGTCAGGGAGATTCGCCGCGGCGAGCGCACCATTCTGCAATTGCATGTCGCAAAACAGGATATGGGCCGCGTGATTGGGCGTGGTGGCCGCGTGGCGAATGCCATCCGCACCCTTTTGCGGGTGATCTCCGAGCGCGAAGGTTGTCAGATCACGCTTGATGTAGTGGATTCCTGACGGTATGTCATCGCAATTGGAACGACCGGCAGGCTCGCCCCAGTCCGGCGAGCCTGCCTTTGTAGCAGTGGGTAAGATTCGCCGTCCGCATGGTGTGCGCGGTGAGGTTGTTGTAGAAATTTATACTGACTTCCCGGAACGTTTGAAGCCCAAAAAAGAACTCTTTGTGGGTGAAAAGCACGAACGCCTGATCATTCGCAGTGTGCGGCCCCACAATGAAGGGTTGTTAATGGGGTTTGAAACGTACGAGACCCCGGAGGGGGTGGGACGTTTTCGCAACCAGATCTTGTACGTGCCAGTCAAATCCTTACCCCCTTTGCCCGATGGACAATACTACTTCCATCAACTTCTTGGCTTGACTGTCTTTGATGAAAGCGGGCAATTACTGGGCGAACTGACCGAGGTACTCGAAACCGGGGCTAACGACGTTTACGTGGTCACATCTTCCGCCGGGGCTGAACTCTTGCTCCCTGCTATTCCCGATGTCATTCTCAATGTTGATTTGGAGGGGCACCGGATGATCGTTCATCTTTTGCCCGGTCTGCTGGAGACGGGGAAAGATGAGTAAGTTCGGTCGAAAGATCGTCTTCCGAGTTCGTATGGAACATGGATAAACGCTATTGGGTCGGCTTTAATCTGGTCAAGGGAATCGGCGCGGTGCGATTGCAGGGATTGCGCGACTATTTCGGTTCTCTCGAACTGGCCTGGCAAGCACCGGTGGAAGCCTTACTCGCGGCGGGACTGAGCCCAAAACTGGCCGAACGCGTGCTCGAGGTCCGCGCCGGAGTTGACCTGGATCGTTACCTGGCGCAAATCGCCGCCCAGGGCATCCAGATCTTGACCTGGGAAGATGATCTTTATCCGCCCCAACTAAAAGAAATTGATCAGCCGCCTCCCGTCTTGTATGTGCGGGGCCAGTTGACCGCCGAAGACGCGTGGGCGATTGCCGTGGTTGGCACTCGACGCGTGACTGCCTATGGGCGCCAGGTGACCGAAGAACTGGCCTCCTTCCTGGCAGCCAACGGCTTGACGGTGGTCTCAGGGTTGGCGCGCGGGGTGGATGCCATTGCCCATCAGGCAGCGATCAAGGCAGGGGGGCGTACGGTGGCCGTGCTAGGCTGTGGCGTGGATCGGGTGTACCCGCCCGAACATGCCCAACTGGCTGAAAAGATTTGCGCTCATGGTGCGCTCATTTCTGATTATGCGCCTGGAACCCCGCCCGATGCCTCGAACTTTCCTCCCCGCAACCGGATTATCTCTGGCCTTTCGAAGGCGACAGTGGTGGTTGAGGCGGGAGAGACGAGCGGTGCACTCATCACCGCCCAATTTTCCATTGATCAGGGGCGGGAAGTGTTTGCAGTGCCTGGCAATATCTACGCGCCGCAGTCGAAAGGCACCAATCGCTTAATTGCCCAGGGCGCTCGTCCCCTCATTTCGTGGCCAGATTTACTGGATATTCTTAACCTTACCTACCTTCATCAACAACGTCAGGTTCGTCAAGTTTTGCCTGGTGATGAGACAGAAGCCCGCTTGCTCAGCGTGCTCAATCAGCACGAGGCACTCCATGTGGATGAAATCCACCGTCAAACTGGCTTGCCTGTTGAACGTGTCTCGGCGACTCTGACGATGATGGAACTGAAAGGCCTGGTGCGTCAGGTTGGTGGTATGAATTTCGTCGCTGTGCGCGAGGATTCCGCAGTATATCGGGTCAATCACACCAATCAGGATTAGACTCATGGAACACATCTACGCCGTGATTATGGCCGGGGGCGGTGGTACACGACTCTGGCCAGTCTCTCGCCGGGGGCAGCCCAAGCATCTTTTGCCGTTACTGGGCGAGGAAACCCTCTTTTGCTCAACAGTTTCTCGCCTGAACGGGCTTGTCTCGCCGGAACAAATTTTTGTTGTCACCACGTTAGAACAATATGAGGCTCTTCGTTCTCAGGCGCCCGAAATCCCCTCTGAGAACTTCCTGATTGAGCCACAACCACGCGGCACGGCAGCGGTCATAGGACTGGCAGCCACCGTTTTGCTCCGCCGCGATCCGCAGGCCGTGATGATGGTGTTGCCCTCTGACCATCTGATCCGCAATGCCGATGTGTTTCGGCTGATTATGCGAGCCGCTGTGCAAGTTGCCAATCAGAATTATTTGGTCACCCTCGGCATTCCTCCTTCTTTCCCTTCGACGGGGTATGGATATATCCAGCGCGATGCGCTCTTATCAGAAAGTGCCGATTACCCGGCTTACCGGGTGCTGCGGTTTGTGGAGAAACCGGATGAGGCCAGGGCGCGGCAGATGCTTGCCACCGGCGGCTATTACTGGAACTCGGGCATGTTCATCTGGCGCGCGGACCGAATCCTGTCTGAGATCAATCGCCTCATGCCCGACCTGGCGCGTGCTTTGGCCAGCATCGGCGCAGCATGGGACACCCCGGAGCGGGACGCGGTCCTCCGCTCGGAGTGGCCGCGGCTTGAGCCGCAGACGATTGACTATGGCGTTATGGAACACGCACAGGAAGTGGCTGTCCTCCCGGCCAGCGGCCTGGAATGGAACGACGTTGGCTCATGGGATTCGTTCTTTGACGTCGTTTTGCCGGATGAAGCCGGAAATGTGGTGGTCAATAGCGACCACCTGCCTTTCGATACTTACAATTCGCTGATTTATTCGGTGGGGAAAAAACTGATTGTCACGATTGGGGTGGATGACCTGATTGTAGTAGATGCCGGCGATGCGCTTCTCCTCTGTCACCGCGATCGGGCACAGCAAGTACGCCAGGTGATCGAAACCCTGAAAACCACACATCGAGAGCATTATCTTTAGGAGGTATTTTTCATGGAAGCCTATTGCATGAAATGCAAAACAAAGCGCGAGATCGTCAACCCCCAGCCAGATTTCAACAAAGCGGGTTCTCCTATCACCCGTGGCACATGCGCCGTGTGTGGCACGGCTCTCTTCCGTATCGGCAAGACGGAAGCGCACGAGAGCCTGTCCAAACCGGACAAGTATGCTCACCGTTCCGGCAAACTGGTCATTGTCGAATCGCCGGCCAAGGCCAGGACGGTTGGGCGCTTTTTGGGGAAGGGGTACACCGTCCGCGCTTCGGTGGGGCACGTTCGGGACCTCTTGCGTTCGCAACTTTCGGTAGATATCGAAAACAATTTCAAGCCCAAGTACCGCGTGCCCAATGAAAAGAAAGAGGTGGTCAAAGAATTGAAAAAACTGGCTGCGGAACATGCCGAAATTTACCTGGCGACCGACCCCGACCGCGAAGGAGAAGCAATCTCGTGGCACTTGATGGAGGCAGCCGCGATTGATCCCAAACTTGCCAGGCGCGTTGTGTTCCATGAAATTACCGAACATGCCATCAATGAGGCGTTCGCCAATCCGCGTCAGATTGATATGAACCTGGTCAATGCCCAGCAGGCGCGGCGTGTGCTGGACCGGCTGGTGGGCTACAGCATTAGTCCCATCCTGTGGGAAAAAGTGCGCTCGCGCCTTTCGGCAGGACGGGTGCAGTCGGTGGCGTTGCGCATGATTGTGGAACGCGAGCGCGAAATTGAGGCCTTTGTGCCCGTGGAGTACTGGACGATTGGCGCCGAATTCAGACCCGAAAGCGAGAAAAAGGCCACTTTCCTGGCCAAACTGGCAAAAGTTGATGAGAAAGAGCCAGAACTCCCGAATGAAGAGGCAGTTAAGCCATTGCTTGCCGATATGGAGCGTGCTTCCTACCAGGTGACCCGCGTCAAACGCGGGGAACGACGCCGCAAACCACCGGCTCCTTTCACTACTTCTACCCTTCAGCAAGAGGCTTCGCGGAAACTGGGCTTTACGGCGAAGCGTACGATGGCGCTGGCGCAGGGACTTTACGAAGGCCAGGATGTCGGGGAGGGCGGCACGACCGGTTTGATTACTTACATGCGTACCGACTCGACTAATATCGCCGAGGTGGCGATTCAGGAGGTACGCGGCTATATCGGTCAGCGTTATGGTGGCGACTTTTTGCCCCCACAGCCGATTGAATACAAGACCAAGGCCAAGGGCGCGCAGGAAGCCCACGAAGCCATTCGCCCCACCTCTGTACTGCGTGACCCGGAGAAGGTGAAACCTTACCTGGAACCGGCCATGTTCAAACTCTATCAACTCATCTGGCAGCGTTTTGTCGCCTGTCAGATGGAAGCGGCGGTGTACGACACGCTCTCGGTCGAGGTGACCGGACGCGGGTCCGCGCACGAATACCTGTTCCGTGCATCCGGCTCGGCGGTGAAATTCCCCGGTTTCCTGGTTGTCTATGAAGAAGCCAAGGACGAGGACGTCAAGTCGGAAGAAGAAGACGAAATGAACGTCCGTATCCCTGCCTCGGTGGTCGAAGGCCAGAAGCAGGAACTGATGCGGCTCATTCCTGAGCAACATTTCACCCAGCCACCGCCTCGCTACTCGGAAGCCAGTCTGGTGCAAACTCTGGAAGAATATGGCATTGGGCGTCCCTCCACCTATGCGCCGACGATTTCGACGATTCAGCAGCGCGGCTACGTGGAGCGTATTGACCGCCGTCTCGTGCCGACCGAGACTGGGATCCTGGTCAATGACTTGATGATGCAGTATTTCCCGGACATCGTGGATTACCAGTTTACGGCGCGGATGGAGGAAGACCTGGATCGGATTGCGGAAGGCGAAGAGAAGTGGGAACGGGTGATGCAGGAGTTTTACACGCCTTTCGCACAGATGGTTGCCAGAGCACAGGCCGAAATGCCGGCCACCAAAACTGGCCCGGAGCCGATTGGTCGCGCTTGTCCGCAGTGCGGCAAGGAACTGGTATTGCGTTATGGGCGGTATGGCAAGTTTATTGCCTGTTCTGGCTTCCCGGAATGCCGCTATACCGAGCCATGGCTGGAAAAAATCGGCGTTCAGTGCCCGAAATGCGGCGGTGACATTGTGGAACGGAAGACTCGCAAAGGACGAATTTTCTATGGCTGTGTCAATTATCCCAATTGCGATTACACGTCGTGGAAGCGTCCTCTGCCTCAACCATGTCCCAAGTGCAATGGCTTACTGGTGATCGCAAACAAGCGCGAGGCGCAATGCACCGCCTGTGAAGAGATGTTTATGCTGGAGGATGTCATTCCTGAAACTGTGGAGGAGGAGTAAACCATGTTGCTGTATCTTGATCCTGGTTCTGGTAGTTTTCTTTTACAACTTTTGATTGCTGGACTGGCCGGGTTGAGCATTTTTCTCGGCTTGCAATGGGCGAAAGTAAAGAAACTCTTTAGAAAACGACAAGATTCGGCCCAAAATCAGGATGATGAAGAATAACGGTACGTTGGGCGCCTCATTTCGCGACCCGAGCGGATTCCTTTTTACCCGCGACGGGGAGTTGTATCGTCAGGTGAATCAGGTATATGCCGGGGATTATGAGCGCCTCATGACCTCGGGCCTGTACGATAAACTGGTTGAATCGGGCCGCCTCATCCCGCATGTCGAGGCAAGCGTGGAGCCTGCCACGCCAGGGGCGTACAAAATCTTGCGCCCGGAACGGGTGCCGTTTATTTCTTACCCCTACGAGTGGTCATTCGGCCAGTTGAAGGAGGCTGCTCTGACCACGCTTGCTATTCAGAAGCGCGCTCTGAAGTATGGCATGTCGCTCAAGGATGCCAGCGCTTACAATATCCAGTTTTACCGGGGCCGGGCCATGTTGATTGATACGCTCTCTTTCGAAACGTACCAAGAGAGCGAGCCGTGGATGGCTTATCGTCAATTTTGTCAACACTTTCTGGCTCCGCTGGCACTCATGGCGACGCGGGACGTGCGTCTCGGTCAATTGTTGCGGATCTACCTGGATGGGATTCCCCTTGATCTGGCCAGCCGCCTCTTGCCGGCGCGAACGCGTTGGAGTCCGGGCTTGCTTTCCCATATTCACTTACATGCGGCTGCCCAAAAGAAATTTGCCGACATTTCTGTGGCTGAGGCCCGTCGCGGCCGTACCATGAGCCGCGAGGCGCTGTTGGGATTGATTGAGAGTTTGCGGAATACAGTTCGTAAACTGGAATGGCGGCCTGCTGGCACAGAATGGGGCCAGTATTACGGAAATACGAACTATACCGATGTTGCTTTTGAGCATAAAAAGCAACTTGTTGCCGAGTGGGCGAAGCGAGCGACGCCCCGTCTGGTTTGGGACTTGGGGGCAAATACGGGGGTTTTCGCGCGGCAGGTGGCGGGTCCGGAAACGTACGTGGTGGCCTGGGACATTGATCCGGCGGCAGTGGAGCAGAACTGGCGGCAGGTCCAGCAGGAGAAGGAGCAGAATATCCTGCCCTTGATCCTGGATTTGACCAACCCCAGCCCGGCGATCGGTTGGGATCATCGCGAGCGCGAGTCTTTTGCCCAACGTGGGCCGGTGGATTTGGTGCTGGCCCTGGCGCTCATTCATCATCTGGCCATTTCGAACAATCTTCCCTTTGAGCGGATTGCAGAGGCGCTGGCGCATTGGGGCAATTGGCTGATTATCGAGTTCGTGCCAAAGGGCGACTCACAAGTACAAAAATTATTGCGTAGCCGGGCGGATATTTTTTCCGATTACACCCAGGCTTCCTTTGAGGCTGCGTTTGGAAGATATTTTGAGATTGTGGAAAGTCGCCAACTGCAAGACTCGGAGCGTTTCCTTTACCTGATGAAAAAATCTGTGCCGTGATGTTTATTTTGCTGTATAATCAAGTCATGGACGAACGCCGCAAAGGAGAATGACTATGATTGGATTTCTGAAAAAGCCTCTTGTCGCTGCTGTGGTTTGGTTTGTAGTGGGCCTGATCATTGGCCTGGTGGTTTTGGGGTGGGGCCTCTGGCCGGTGGAATGGAAAGATGCCTCTCCTGCCTATCTCAATCAAGATTATGCGGAAGATTATTTGCGCATGGCGATTGACTCTTATTCTGTGAATAATGATGCCGCACTTGCTCTGCAACGCTATCAGGCTCTTGGCAGTATGGGCCCTGTGGCGATGGATAAAGTGTTAAACAATCCCGGCACTGTGGATGCAAGAGCGATTCTGGCGTTTCAAACCATCGTCCAGGCCGGAGAAGCGCTCAATCCTACGCCGACCCCTGTGGAAGAAACATCCACCAACGGGATGACGATTGTGATCCTGGTCGGGGCTTTGGTGGCGGTGGCGCTCATTGGTTTCCTGATTTTCCGTTATGTCTTACCGCTCTTCCGTGGGTTCGGTTCTGGCGCAGGATCGGCAGCCCGCCGCGCTCAACAACTTTCCAATGAGACCCCGATGACCGATTATGAGGCCATGGGAGAAGAGCCGCCGATTGCTCAGTTTGTCACCACGTATGTTGTCGGCGACGACCTCTTTGATGACTCATTTAGCATCGAAACCGAAGCCGGCGAATTTCTCGGTGAATGTGGCATTGGCATTTCTGAGTCCATCGGAGTAGGGGAACCCAAGCGGGTGACGGCCTTTGAATTGTGGTTGTTTGACAAGAGCGATATTCAAACGGTGACCAAGGTGCTGATGTCGGCACATGCTTACAATGACCCGGCCACGCGGCAGCGACTGGAGGCGAAAGGCGAACCGGTTCTTTTGGAGCCAGGAAAGCAGATTGTCCTGGAAACAAAGGCCTTACAACTGGTTGCCGTTGTGACGGATATGGAGTATGGCAAGAGTTCTTTGCCCGATCAGAGCCATTTCGAACGCGTTACGATTGAACTGGCGGTCTGGCCTAAAGTGGTGGAACCTGAATAGAGTCAAAATAGTCCCGAATAGCAAAACAGGCGGATTCAGCCGCCTGTTGTAACTACTCAGCCATGTCATTGCGAGCCGTTTTCTGGCGAAGCAATCTCCCGTTTATCAGGCCAGATTGACCGCTTGGGGATTGCTTCGTCGCAAAGAACGCTCCTCGCAATGACAAACACAACAGTTTTGATGCAAGACTGAACAGTTACCGCCTGTTTTTATTTGAGTTTGGGTGGAATGGCTTTTTGTGATCGCTTGCTATTGCATGGGGGAATTGCTTTGCTGCATGCGCTGGAGTACACGCCCAGAGCAGCAACGCCTTATTCGATCTTGAGAATTTTGAGCCGGATTTTCCCGCCGGGGGTGTCAGCCTCTACAACGTCCCCCACGCGATGCCCCATCAGGGCCAATCCAATCGGCGATTCGTTGGAAATTTTGCCGTTGCGGGGATCGGCCTCTTTCGCGCCAACGAGCATAAAGACTTCTGGGTCGAAGTCATCTTCCTGGACCGTCACGCGAGCACCAATATCAACAACGTCACGGGCTTCTCCCGTGTCTTCCACGATGATGGCATTGCGCAGCACGTACTCAAGTTCTTGAATACGTCCTTCGAGAAAGGCCTGGTCTTCTTTGGCTTTATGATAATCGGCGTTTTCAGAAAGGTCGCCCATTTGAATTGCTTCGCGCAAACGTTTGGCCAACGCCTCGCGTTCGGGGCCTTTCAGGTGTTCCAGTTCGGCTTGGAGTTTTTTAGCACCTTCGGCAGTAATGTATTGTGGTTCGGGCATACTTGGTTTCCAGTTCTTTTTCTTTCAAGGATTTTGGGGAATATGGATGAAATGGAGATGTCTCCAATCAGGGTTTGAAGAAGGGGTCATGCAGACGGGCGTGTTCGTCCACGGCGTAGCGGTCTGTCATCCCGGCGATGTAATCGCAGATGGTGCGCTCGAGGCCTCGCTTGGGAATCCACTGCTGAACGTGGTCGGGCAGAATGGCGGGTTGAGCACGGTAGGCTTTGAACAAGTCTTCAATGATGCGCTCTGCCTTGACCTGCATGCGTACGACGCGGTAATGGCGGTACAGATTGGCGTAGAGGAAGTCCTTTAACTCGCGATGGCGGCGTTGCATCTCGTCGCTATAGCCAATGACGTTGTAAGGTAATTTTTGGACTTCCAGCGCTGACCGAGCACCGCTTTCTTTCAAACGCCTGTCGGTGGCGGTGACCATGTCGGTGACCAGCAATCCGACCAGGTGACGAATCATGCGGTGGCGTTCCATGTCTTGCAAAATGGGGCCGCGCCATTGAAATGTTTCGGCCAGGATTTCCCACAAAGCGATTCCCTCCAGCATGTGGGGGGTAATCATGCCAGAGCGTAAGCCATCGTCCAGGTCGTGGGTAGTGTAGGCAATTTCATCGGCTACGTTGCAAATTTGCGTTTCCAGGTTGCCGCGCAGGTCGGGGTTGTAGTCGCTGGCGTCTGAAACGTCATATTCTGTTTCGTGCTTGACAATCCCTTCGCGCACCTCCCAGGTGAGATTGAGGCCGGGAAATTCGGGGTAACGCTGTTCCAGTTCGGTGACGATGCGCAGGGATTGCTTGTTGTGGTCAAAACCGCCGAAATCGGCCATCAGACGGCGCAGGGTGTATTCGCCGGCATGGCCAAAGGGGGAATGGCCGAGGTCGTGAGCCAGGCAAATCGCTTCGACCAGGTCTTCGTTGGCGCCGAGGGCGCGGGCAATGGTGCGCCCAATCTGGGCGACTTCCAGCGTATGGGTCAGGCGGGTACGAAAATAGTCTCCTTCGAAGTTGATAAAGACCTGAGTTTTGTACTCTAACCGACGAAAGGCAGTGGTGTGCAGGATGCGATCGCGGTCGCGCTGAAAGGCGGTCCGGTACTCCGGCTCGGTGTCCAGGTACGCGCGGCCCTTACTGTCCCGGCTGCGCACGGCGTAGGGCGCTAAACTGCGGTCTTCAATTTCTTCGAGTATTTGACGAGTGTACATAAGCATCTCCTCTGAAGGAGCGAGAAGTTTAATCGAGTCGGCAGGACTGTCAACGATGCAAGCGGGTGCCGATGGCCTCCCCGGCCAGGGCGCGACGGAGATTGCCGTCGGTCTCGCCGGAGAAGATGACCACTTCCAGGTTGGAAATCTCCTCGACCAGTTCCATCATTTGGCGGACTTTGGCTGCCATCCCGCCTGTCACATCGGCGCCGGTGGCGCTGCCGAGACCTGGAGCCTGCCGCGCCAGGTCTCCGGGCGTGATCTCTGGCAGGAGGCGGGTACGCGCCGGGAACGCTTCCCAGACTCCCTCTTCGTGCCCTGCCAGGAGGATCCGATTGGGACGCAATTCACGCGCCAGGTGGGCGAACAGGTCTTCGGTTGAGAGAATCGTGCCGCCGCGTGCCTCGTCGAAGACCACGTCTCCATGCACGACCGGCAGCAGGCGGTGGCCGAGCGCCATTTGCAGGGTGTAGAGGTCCCAGATGAGCACGCGTCCCTCGTGGGCTGTTACGGTCGAAAGGGGCGAAATGGTCACGGCGGGCAAACCGGCCTGGCGCAGGGCCTCGATGACGAGCCGGTTGAGGGCAGAGGCCTGGTACCAAACTTCGGCGAAGCCGCGCCAGCCCTCAGGTCCAGAAACGCCGCGGTGCGTACCGAACTGGCTGGCGGCTTGATGGCCGAAGGAGCCGGAACCGTGCCCGAGCAGGAGACGGAGGCTGGGTTGTTCCTGCAATGCCTGGGCAATTTCCTGTGCCAGAGCGGACAGCCGGTCAAGACGGGGGGTGTAGGGGCGGGTTTTGTCAGTGATGAGGGATCCGCCGAGTTTGAGAAAAATAAACATGCCAGAAATGTAGCATGTTCCGGTGTGGGCGTCAAGAAGGTATAATCGGGAATGATGAATCTGGATATTCACGCAGCAATTGTCACGACGGTCCTCCTGGCTGTGGTGGGGGCGCTGGGGGCTGGATGGCTGGGAATCTGGCGTATTCGTAAGGGACGCAAGTTGATGTATTATCGCTTGCGCCGGAGGGAGGTCGGCAGTGGCTGGCGCAGTCTGTTTTGGGCGCTGGTCTTGCTGGGAACGGCCTGGCTGGTGGGGCGCTTTGGCGAGCCAACGGTGTATCTCTTTTTTTCTCCCAGTCCTTCTCCCACGCTGACTCCCACAATTAGTCTGACGCCTACCATCAGCCTGACCCCGACAATTTCGCTGACGCCGACCGAGACGTTCACGCCGCTTTTTAGCGATACGCCGACGGCCACGCTTACGCCGTTTGTGCCCGAGGTGGTGGCGTTGCAGTTTACCAGCAGTGTGACGCCCGATCCGCGGGCGGTGTTCAGTCCGATTACGTTTTCGCGGACGATTGCCAATTTTGTGGCGGTTGATCCACAGACGACGTTTGAGAATCCGATTCGGCGGATTTTTGCCACGTTTACGTATGATTACATGACCGACGGGGTGCAATGGACGGCCCTGTGGTATCGGGACGAGACGCTGGTTTACTATGAAACGGAGACGTGGAAAGGCGGAACGGGGGGATATGCCTATTCGGTCTGGTCTCCGCCGGCAGAGGAGTGGTTGCCGGGCACTTACCGCGTGATTATTTTTGTTGGCCTGGAGTGGAAAGTCGCTGGCGAATTTCGGGTAGTGGGGGATCCACCTACCCCGACACCAACGGCTTCGCCTACTTCGACGCGGACGCCGACGCGCACATTTACGCCGACGCGCACGTTCACGTTTACCCGAACGCCGTTCCAGTCGCCATCTGCGACGCCGACTCCGTAAGGGTGGGGAAACTCAGATCAGTTTCTCTCGTTGGGAGGATGCCCAGGCGCAGGCAATTTGGGCGGCCAGCCTGGCGTTGTTGAGCAGAAGGGCGAGGTTGGCGCGCAGGGATTCGCCGCCGGTCAGTTCGGCGAGACGGGCGAGCAGGAAGGGGGTCAGGGGCTGGCCGTGAATTCCCTGTTCATGGGCCTCGCGGCGGGCTTGTTCGATGAAACGGTTGATTTTTTCAGCCGGGATTTCCTGCTCAGGCGGAAGTGGTTGACAGACCAGCAGGGCTGATTTCATTCCCAGGTCCCAGTGGGTGCGGGCAAAGTGGACGATTTCTTGCGGGGAATCGAGTCGGGCGCTGACGGGCAGGCCACTGTGCCGGGAGTAGAAGGCGGGGAATTCGTCGGTCTGGTAACCGATGACCGGCACGGCCATCGTTTCCAGATATTCCAGTGTAGCGGGAAGGTCCAATATCGCCTTTGCCCCAGCGCAGACGACGATCATGGGGGTATCGGCCAGGGCCTGGAGGTCGGTGGAGATGTCGAGGGTTTCGACCTCGTGGACGCCGCCGATGCCACCGGTGGCAAAGACTTTGATGCCAGCGCGATAAGCGGCGAACATCGTCCCGGCGACGGTGGTGCCGCCGCATTCTTTTTTGACGATGGCGGTGGCGAAGTCGCGGCGGCTGATTTTGCGGACGTTGGTCTCGCTGGCGAGGCGCTCCAGTTCGGCATCGGTCAGGCCGACGCGAATCTGGCCGTCAATGACGGCGATGGTAGCAGGCTGCGCGCCGTTTTCGCGGACGACGCGTTCCATGTCACGGGCCAGGGCCAGGTTCTGCGGCCGCGGCAGGCCGTGGGTGATGACGGTTGATTCGAGGGCAACGAGAGGGGAAAGTGATTTGGACATAGTTAGAGAGGCTTTGCAACAGCGATGACAATGCCGAGAATGGTATCTTTGGGGCGAACCGCGATGGGCGGATGTTTGTGTTCGGCTTTTGTCTCTGAAAGAAATTGGGAGTTCGTCTGGTCGTAGCGTTTTATCATCCACTGGTACCCGCTTTTTGACGAGTCTGGATGGGCAACGATGACGATCTGGTGATGATCTGCAGTGCTGGCTTTGTAGAAGAGCACATAATCGTGTTCGCAGATGGGGACTGGTTTTGCGGCGTCCATGCTATCGCCGAATACTTCTACCCAGCCGTATTCTTTGCCGCTTTGCACGTGAATCTCGCGGATGCCAGGGATGGTGGAGAAAAGAGAATAACTCTTTCCCTGGAAAGTAAGTGTTTCTATGGAAGGCCTGACAACAAGAGGAAGTTCAACCCAGGTGGGTCCGAAAGGGCTGGCCTGTACACCACTATAGACAGGCATTATGCCGAGTTGGAGATTGGCTGAGACGGGGATGGGGTTTCCTTCGCTGATAAGAAGGTCGAATTCTTTTTGCAGTTCTTCGACTTGTGGATCGTAATCCTGATCGTGGGTAGGGATGTATTGTTCCTGGAGGGTACGGATGGCTTCTTTGTAGGTCAAGATAGCCTGGTGTCTGTTCCCTTGGGCGTCGAGGATGAGGCCGTGCAGTTCCAGAGCGTGGATCAGGTTCCACGTGTTGTTTACGTTCAAAAAGTGTTGCTCGGCTTCTTCAGCCCTGAGAATCCCTTTCCCATATTCCCCAAGGGCGAAATAGCAAATTGCCATAAAAAGAGAACATTCTCCCTGGCTATCGCACATGTAACAGTAACGCGCTTCGTCGTTCAGTTGCTCTATCAACAGGCGAACTGTGGCCTTGTTTGGGTAAGAAGCCAGGAGATGTTTTCTCTGTTCTTGTAATTGCTTGTCGGAAATGCGGAGCCGTTGCAGGATGTTTGAAATGATCATCGCAGGCCTCTTTCAAGGCGCTGGTTCATCCAGCATAGCATAGATTTTTTCGAGCGTTTCGATGGTTTCTTTTGCCAGGTAGGCTCGCATGAGCGGGTCGTGGAGACTTTCGGAAAGGATGCCTGAGAGAGAGAGAAGGAGAGGCTCGCTGTATTGTTTGTCCCGGTTTTTCTCGAGACCATCGGCAATGGCCAGAATCAGGTCACGTTGGGCTTCGGCATAGGCTTTCTCTTGCAGGCGGATTTGGGTGGCTTTGGCGTCTCCCTGACGCAGGGTTTCAATACGGTCTTGTTCAGTCTTCCAGTACTCTTCACGCAACCTGGCGATTTCTTCTGGAATCTGGATGCTGGTAATCTGGAAGTCAATGACATGGACCCCAAATTTTTTGGTCGCTTCTTGTAAATCCTTAGTGATTTCTGCTAAAGTATCTGGTGCCAGAATTTGGCCTCTGGAGCGGTCGGCCAGGAACAAGTCGTCAAGGAAATGGCTGCCAATGTGTTTGGGGACGATGCCGGTCACCTGTCCCCAGGCAGCGTCAACCCAGGTGAATTCTGACGGTTCCTGCTTGGGATCAGGCCAGCGCAGGGAGGTTCGTTCAACTGCCTTTTTGACCGCCTCGGGGTCAAAAGGGAAGACCTGTTTACCGGTAGGATCGCTGGGAGAGGGACTGCCGATGCGGCACTCCAGGCGGGCTTTGACGGTGATGTTGATCCCATCTTTGGTCCAGGAGGAGATTTCCCCTTCTTTCACCTGCGTTCGTAAATCTACCACGTACTTGATGGTCTCGTGCCAATCCAGGAAGGGGGCTCCTGGACCAACTACCCGCGAAAAGCGGTTGCCACGCTCGAGATAGAGTGCCCACCCGTCGAACACAATGAGCAAGATGGGGCCTCCCATGTTACGACTCATCCAGGCTGGCCACGCCTCTTTCTTTTCCAGGTCGCCATCTTTGGCCAGGATATACTCGAATTGCGAGAATGCCGCCAATGGGCCGGGCAGGCGGGTTCTGCCATAGAGACGATAATTAATCACTCTGGAAGGGGGGACATACGAAGGGGAACGATAAAACTTTTCGAAAAAGTCGGCAGAGAACCGCATGGCTGCCTGGTATACAAGTATGGCCAGGAGCAGAATGAGAAGGACACCGCCGCCAATTATCCACAACGGGGTATGATCGAACAGGCTGATCAAAATCCAGATGGCTGCAATGACTATAAACGGCCAAATTGTAACCAGGCCAGCCGCAGAACTTCGCTGATCCGACTCTTGATAAGCGTCATCCCGCGTATAGGCGCTTTGCCATTCCAATGGGCTGGCAGGTGATTTGAAGGTCATTTCAACTTCTCCTCGCCAGGGAAGAAGGTGCTTTGCCAATTCTGCAAATAGGCTTGCAAATTGGCAATTTTCTTCTGGCTTTCGGCGTCCTGGGCTTCGGCGGGCATGGCGCGAATATATTCCTGCAGGGCACTAAAGAAGCGCATGGCAATCACATAACGATGAAGTTGAGGATGCTTCTCTTTTGCCTTTTGTAACCCTTCGGCGATGGCCCCTAACAGCATAGCCTGAGCATATGCACGCGCCTCTGCCTGCATTTTTTCGGCTTCGGCGGCTGCTTGGGCCAGCCGTTCGGCCCGCTTTTGCATCCAGATCGATTTCCATGAAGCAATTTGCCGCTCCAGGATTTGATTGGTCTCACCTTTTTTCGCCGGGAAGGAAAAGTTCACCACCCGTGCTGCATAGACCAGAATTCCCGCTGCGCGTAGGATGGGAAATACATTTGCTTTGATTTCGTTGGCGATATTTTCGAGGGCGTTGGCAAGCGGCTTATCGGGTACAGGACGCCATAACTCATCCAGATTTTTGAGGGCGATGACCTTGCGCGCCTCGCTTTCTACGACCTTTAGCGCCCACTGATCCCAGGGGACGATGGTCTTGGGGTCACTGGCCCAGGTAGCGGTGGTGCTGATGGCAGCCCGAATGCGCGCTCGGGCATGGGGAAAACTGCCGCGGGTGTAATCCAGCCGATTTGCCCCGCGCATCAGCACGTTGCGGGAGCGCATTTCTTCGTAAGTTTTTTCATCCCATTCTTCGTTGTCCATCCGGAAGGCCGTAAATACCCGCGCCTTGAGACTGACCCCATCTTTTGTGACCACGTCAATTTCGCTGGTGCGCAACTGCAAACGCAGGTCTATGACCTGCAGGGCGCGTTCCAGTTTTCCTGTAAAAATCACTCCCGGGCCATCCACGCGTTTAAATTGGGTCCCATCGGTGATGGCGACTACCTCATGCGAACGAGTCCATAACAGGCCGGGGACAGGATAATCCCATGTGAAATCGCCCCGGATGCGCGTCTCGGGCGGCTTCCAGGCGTGTTCTCCCGAAACAAGAATAGGAAATTGGATGCCCCACGTAAAGGCAGCCAGAATGATGAAGCGCTTTCGTTTTTCTTCCTTTGTCCTGGCTTTTTCAGCGGTATCTTGTTCCTCCTCTTTCGGGTAAGAGGCAGGGAGCAAAATGTCTGAAATTTGGTATAGAAAAGCGTAGTAGGCAAAAAAAGTTGGCAAGGAGATAAAAATCATCCCCAGCCAACCTTTCATCAACCATCCGATGAGTAAAACGGCCAGGTGCCCTGCTGTTGAATAGATCCAGCGCCTCTCGCCGTTTTCGTGCCCAAAATAATAAACAACGAATGAAACAAGTGCAGAGAAAATCCCCCATTGAATAAGCGAGAATGGCCACGAAGCGGCCAGTTGGCCCTTCAGCCGACTGATCAAATACTGGTACCCGGAAAGAGGAAGGACCAATTTTCCTGACCAAACAAGATAATCGACGATAAAAGGAAGTCCCAAAAAAAGGACATTGAACATCAGCAGGAAGCCCCCAAGAAGAAACCACTGAAAGATGACTTCTCTCCTTGACAGTTTGGGCTTTTTATTTTCTCGAATAGCCTGTGAATACTTTTGCAAATTTTGTACCAGGTAAGAAACCCAGTAAAACCCCTCTCCCCCTAAGAGCAGACCTAATGCAAGCAGGCCCAAAGCGTGGTTAATTGCCTCTATAAACGATAAGCCTTCACTGGCGTTCTCCATAAAGAAACTGCCTCCCTGCAGTTTCACCTCAGTGCGTGTAAAATGCAGTATATACTGTTAGAATTAACTTTGTCAAGCAAAAAAACATGATTTGCATAGACTTTCATACCCACACCTCTGCCTCTAAAGACTCGCTGACTTCTCCCGAAGCCCTGATTCGCGCCGCCCGCCGCCGCGGCCTGGACCGGGTCGTTGTCACCGACCACAACACCATCGCCGGTGCCCTCGCCGCTCACGCTCTCGACCCGGAACTGGTCATCGTTGGCGAAGAGATTATGACCACCCGCGGCGAAATCCTGGCCGCCTTCGTGACCGAAGAAGTCCCCCCCGGCCTCTCTCCCCACGAGACCATCCGTCGCCTGCGCCAGCAGGGAGCGTTTATCAGCGTCTCCCATCCCTTCGACCGCTGGCGCGGCGGGGCGTGGGAACTGGATGATTTGCTCGAAATTGCTCCCCTCGTGGATGCCATCGAAATCTTCAATGCCCGTTGCCTGACTCTGGCAGAGAACCGCCAGGCGGCTGAGTTTGCCCGTCAGCACAACCTGCCCGGCACGGTGGGATCGGACGCTCACGCCGCGTTCGAGGTGGGGGCGGCCTGTTTGGTGGCAACGCAGTTCGCCGGTCCCGACGGGCTGCGGGAGGTGATCCGGGAAGGGAAAATCCAGGGCGGGCTGTCCCCGTTCTGGGTCCATTTTGCCTCCCGTTATGCTCGTCTGCGCAAAACCGTTGTATAATTAGGGCCTGAGGGGCGGTGGCGGAATTGGCAGACGCAGGGGACTTAAAATCCTCCGGAGGTGACACTCCTTGTGGGTTCGACCCCCACCCGCCCTACCTGACTGACGCCGCATTGCGGCGTTTTTTGTTGTGACAGCCATCGTTCAAACGAAGGAAAAAAGTCTTTAGTGGGGGAGAGTATAATGTACATGCCACTTTGCGCAGAAAGGAAACAGCCATGTCGAGAAAATTTACTCCCACGCCGCTCAACCTCCGCAGACCGGTGCCATCTGATATCGAGATTGCCCAGGCTGCTGTCCTCAAACCCATCACCCAGATTGCCGAAGAACTCGGCATCGAAATGGACGAACTGGAACTCTTCGGCCCCTACAAAGCCAAAATCAAACTGGAAATCCTCGAGCGCCTCAAAGACCGCCCCGACGGCAAATACATTGACGTTACCGCCATCACCCCCACCCCGCTCGGTGAGGGCAAAACCACCACCACCGTCGGCCTCTCCCAGGCGCTCGGCGCCCATCTGGGCAAAAGCGTGATGACTGTCATCCGCCAGCCCTCCCAGGGACCGACTTTCGGCATCAAGGGCGGCGCAGCCGGGGGCGGCTACTCGCAAATCGTCCCCATGGAAGACTTCAACCTCCATCTGACTGGCGACATCCATGCCATCACCGCTGCCCATAACCTGTGCGCCGCTGCCCTCGACGCGCGCATCATGCACGAAGCCAAGACGCCCGACGACGAAAAACTCTTCAACGCTCTCTGCCCACCCGACAAAAACGGCCAGCGCAGGTTCTCGCCCACCATGCTCCGCCGCCTCAAGAAACTTGGCATCGAGAAAACCGACCCCAACGACCTGACCCCCGAAGAGCGCCGCCGTTTTGCCCGTCTCGACATTGACTTTAGCGGCGTCCAGTGGCGGCGGGTCATTGACGTCAACGACCGCATGTTGCGCGAAATCACCGTCGGACAGGGCGATGAAGAGGCCGGTTTCGAACACAAATCCGGTTACGACATCACCGTCGCCTCCGAAATCATGGCCATTCTCGCCCTCACCACCAGTCTGGCCGATATGCGTGAGCGGCTGGGGCGCATGGTCGTGGCCGTCAACCGCCAGGGCGAAGCCATCACCGCCGAAGACTTGGGCGTTGCCGGGGCCATGACCGTCCTCATGAAAGATGCCATCAAACCCAACCTGATGCAGACCCTCGAAGGCACCCCGGCCCTTGTCCATGCCGGCCCATTTGCCAACATCGCCCACGGCAACAGTTCCATCATCGCCGACAAAATCGCCCTCAAACTGGCCGATTACGTCGTCACCGAATCCGGCTTTGGCGCCGATATCGGCATGGAAAAATTCATGGACATCAAATGCCGCTATTCTGGCCTGATTCCCCATGTCGTCGTCCTGGTGGCCACCGTGCGCGCCCTCAAAATGCACGGCGGCGGGCCGAAAGTGGTGGCTGGCAAGCCCCTCGCCCACGAGTACACCGAAGAAAACCTCGACCTGCTCCAGAAGGGCCTCCCCAACATGATCCAACACATCGAAAACGCCCGCAAATTCGGCGTCAACGTCGTCGTGGCGGTCAACTCCTTCGCCACCGACACCCCCGCCGAACTGGAAATGATTCGCAAAGCCGCCCTCGAGGCCGGCGCCATGGACGCCGTCGTCTGTACCCACTGGATGGATGGCGGCAAAGGCGCGCTGGCACTGGCGGAGGCCGTCGTCCGCGCTGCCGAACAGCCCAGCAACTTCCGCTTCCTCTACCCCCTCGAGTGGCCCATCAAAGACAAAATCGAGACCATCGCCCGCGAAATCTACCGCGCCGACGGCGTGGACTATACCCCCGAAGCCGAAGCCAAAATCGAACAATTCACCCGTTTGGGCTTTGCCAATCTCCCGATTTGCATGGCCAAGACCCACCTCTCCTTTACCGACAAAGCCGAAATCAAAGGCGCCCCGCGCGGCTTCCGCATCACCGTCAGCGACATCCGCGCCAGCGTCGGAGCCGGCTTCCTCTACCCCCTGCTCGGTACCATGCGCACCATGCCCGGCCTGCCCACCCGCCCTGTCTTCTACGACGTGGACCTCGACCTCGAGACCGGCAAAGTCGTCGGCTTGTTCTAGAACATGGGGCGGACCGTGTGTCCGCCCTTTTTAGCCACAGATGAATGCTGATTTTTCTGGAATCCTGGATTTTGCTTTCCTCCCCCAGCGGGAGAGGTGTTGGGGGTGAGGGCAAAGGATTTGACCATGGACCTTGACCCTGCCGCACTGACCATTTCCTCGGCCCTGGCCGCTCTCCGCGCCGGAGAGTTGACCGCTGCGGGACTGGCCGAAGCCTGTTTCCGTCAAATCGAGCGTTTCGACCCCCTGATCAACGCCTTCCTCACCCCTGCCCCCGAACAGGCTGCCCTTGCCGCTCTCCGGGCCGATTCGCTCTCTGCCCATCTCTCCAACCGATTCGATGTGCCGCTGTTGGGTATCCCCATTGCGGCCAAAGACCTGTTCGACACAGCCGGCCTCCGCACCACCGGCGGCTCCAAATTTTTTGCCGATCACGCCCCTGCCGAGGACGCCGAGGCCATCCGGCGGATCAAAGCGGCCGGGGCGGTGCTGTTGGGCAAAACCAACACCCACGAAATCGCCCTCGGCGTGACCGGCGTCAACCCCCATTACGGCGCGGTCAAAAATCCCTGGGACCTCAGCCGCATCAGCGGCGGGTCCTCCTCTGGCTCGGCCGCGGCGGTGGCGGCTGGCATGGCCCTGGCCGCGCTCGGCACCGATACGGGCGGCAGCATCCGCATTCCCGCCTCCCTGTGCGGCGTGGTGGGACTCAAGCCTACCTATGGGCGCGTCAGTCTGCGCGGCGTTTTGCCCCTCTCGTGGACTCTCGACCACGTCGGGCCGCTCACGCGCACCGTCCGCGACGCAGCGCTCCTCCTCCAGGTGCTGGCCGGGTTCGACCCGCACGACCCCGCCTCGGCGGATGTGCCGGTGGACGATTACCTGCTCCACCTCGAAGACGGCGTCCGCGGCTGGCGCGTGGCCCTGGCGGTCGGCGAATATGTCGAGGCCTGTGAACCGGCTATCTGGCAGGGAGTGCAGCAAGCCGCCCAGCATTTCCGCGACCTGGGCGCGCAGGTGCAGCCGGTGGACATGTCCTGGCTGTCCGACCTGGCGCTGGCCAACGGGCGCATCACCCAGGCCGACGCCGCCGCTTTCCACCGCGAGCGCCTGGCTGCTCATCCCGACTGGTTCGGCGCGGACGTGCGTCAGCGGCTGGAGACGGGCGCCGCCCTGACCTCCACCGAATATGCCCTGGCGCGGCGGACGCAGGTCGAGGCTCGCCGTCGTTTCGAGATATTTTTCAGCGATTATGATTTGCTTGTCTTGCCAACGACCCCCATCGTCGCGGCGCCTATCGAAGGGATGCAGGCTATCGAAGCCGCCCGCCGTCTGACGCGGCTTACTGCCCCCTTCAACCTGACCGGTCTCCCGGCTCTTTCCCTGCCCTGGGGCCTGGCAGATGGCCTGCCGTTTGGCGTCCAACTGGTGGCGCGTCCCTGGGGCGAGGCGGCTCTGTTGCGCGCCGCCCACGCCCTCGAGACGGCTATTTCTGCAAACAGGCCGTCAGATTGGCGAGTTCCCTCGCTGGTTCGGCGGGAAAAGTAATCAGCACCGGCGCCGTCGCGGCGACGAAGGCCTCGGCCACCTCGTCTGTTTTCAGTCGGCGCGTCAGCAGGCCGATGGCGTGGACGTTATCGGCGACAGCCTGGATCATTGCTTCGGGGCTGGTTGCCAGCCGCGCCGTCGAGGTGACCGGCGCGCCGTTCAGGACGGCAGTTTCAAAAATCTGCTGGATGTCCTCTCCGGCGGCGAAGACCCACACCTCCACCGGCGCGTTTTCTCCCCCTACCTGTTCCCAGTTCGTGATGGTTCCCGTGAACAAACGGCGCACCTCGTCGGCGCTCAGGGGTGCAGCCGGATTCTGCGGATGGACGATGACGAGAATGTCCTCGCTGGCGATCTGGTAAGCGGGGGCGGTCAGGTTCTGGTCGCCGAGGCGCAGGCCCAGGTCCGCGCCGGAAAGGTCGAGCAGGTCCAGCGGTCGCTGCTGGAGGTCGAGGGCGGTCTCCCCGGCGCAGTCGGCCAGGTCCGACAGCCACGGCCGGGCGGCCACGGTGTATTGGACGTGTAAAATGTTCACCGCCGGCGTGGGGGAGGAGGTGCAGGAGGAGAGGAGGAAGAGAGAGAAGAGAGCGGTAGCACAACTCTTTAGAGTTGTGCTATGAAAAAGCAAAGGGGCGATGGTTTTGGACATGGGGTTAGAGCAGTTGAACCGTCAGGACGAGCAGGCCGAGGGCGGCGCAATAGGCGGCGAAAACGTAGAGCGAGTGCTTGCTCAAGTAGCCAATCAGCCACTTGATGGCCAGCCAGCCGAAGACTGCCGCGGTCAGGAACCCTGCTCCCAGCGGCAGGAGAAAACTGCCCAAATCGGGCATCTTCAGCACATCCAGCAGTTCGTAGGCGCCCGCGGCCAGCATCACCGGTACCGACATCAGGAAGGCAAAGCGCGCTGCAGACGGACGGTCGAGGCCGCGGAACATGCCGGCGGAGATGGTCGTGCCGCTGCGCGAGGCGCCGGGAAAGACGGCCAGGACTTGAAAGAGGCCAATAAAGAGCGCATCCAGCCAGGTCAACGAATCGAGGCGGCGGGATTTGCTCGTCAGCCACTCGGCCAGAGTCAACAGCAAGGCGGCGGCCAGCAGGCGGATGGCGGCTTCCAGCAGCGGCTGACGGAAGAGCGCCTCGACCGCGTCTTTGAGCAGGTATCCGGCCAGCAGGGCGGGGACGGTGGCGAGCAGGAGATAAAGCCCAAGATTTCTTTCGGGCGTTGGGTGTCGAAAAGCGAGAGTTGCTCGCAAGATGATGATCAAGTCTTTCCAGTAGAAGGCAAAGAGGGAAACCAGCGTGCCGAGTTGGACGATGACCAGGAACGAGAACACGGCGTCGCTGGCTGGAATGCCGAGCAGTTGTTGGGCGATCAGCAGGTGGGCGGTGGAGGAGACAGGGATGAATTCGGTCAGGCCCTGAAGGAGGCCGAGCAGAAAGGCTTGGGGAAGGGTCATGATTTTTTTCGTAAGTTTTGTGTTACCACAAAGGTCACGAAGTTGTACACACCGGAAGACGGTTTTGTATCATCTTGGGGGCTTTGCGAGCGGCTCTCTTTTGGCGTTGCCACGCCATTGAGCCAACAGAGCCGGAATTTTTGCTTCGAACGTCCCGTCCTGGATGGCAAGGCGGATGGTTTCCATCAAACGAATCAGAGCACGCAGGTTGTGGATGGATAGAAGCGTTCCGGCCAGGGTTTCCTTTGCGACGATGAGATGCCGCAGGTAGGCACGGGTGAAGGTGCGGCAGGTGTAGCAGTCGCAGGTCTCGTCAATCGGGCGCTTGTCGCGGGCGTAGGCGGCGTTCATCAGGTTGAGACGGCCTTCGGGTGAAAAGGCGGCGTTGTGCCGCGCCAGGCGGGTTGGCAGGACGCAGTCGAAGATGTCCACGCCGCGGGCAACGCCTTCGATGAGGTCTTCGGGCGTGCCGACGCCCATCAGGTAGCGCGGCTTGTCTTCGGGCAGGAGGGGAGTGACCACGTCGAGGGTGGCGTACATTTCGGCCTTGGTCTCGCCGACCGAAAGCCCGCCGATGGCGATGCCGGGAAAGGGCAGGGAAGCGATGAATCTGGCGGAAGCAGTCCGCAGGTCCGGGACGATGCCGCCCTGGACGATGCCGAAAAGGGCCTGGTCGGGGCGGGTTTTGGCAGCCAAGCAGCGTTCGGCCCAGCGGTGGGTGCGTTCCATCGCTTTGGCAGTGTAGGCGCGGTCGTTGGGGTCGGAGCATTCGTCGAAGGCCATGATGATGTCCGCGCCCAGGTTTTCCTGAATCTGGATGGATTTTTCAGGGGTGAAGCGGTGCAGCGAGCCGTCAATGTGGCTTTTGAAGGTCACGCCGTCGTCGTCAATTTTGCGGCTGTCAGCCAGCGAGAAGACCTGGAAGCCGCCTGAATCGGTCAGCATGGGGCCGGGCCATTGCATGAACGGGTGCAGGCCGCCCATCTCACGGACGAGGTCGTCGCCGGGGCGCAAGTAGAGATGGTAAGTGTTGGCGAGGACGAGCGTCGCGCCCAGTTCGCGGACCTGGGCCGGGGTAAGCGTTTTGACGGCGGCCTGCGTCCCCACCGGCGCGAAGACGGGGGTGAGCAGGTCGCCGTGCGGCGTGTGAAAGACGCCGGTGCGGGCGCGCCCGGCGCGGGCGGTGACGGTGAATTCGAACATGGAACGAGAGTACCTCTTACCGGAGATAAACGGAGATGAATAACCGGAGATAAACGAAGATGAA
>Ga0209162_1001226_pt1 | contig 25959 bp, 17 predicted proteins | sample YNPNPMetaG_FD_187121 | JGI IMG/M metagenome (GOLD analysis project Ga0209162, IMG submission 187121) | Anoxygenic and chlorotrophic microbial mat microbial communities from Yellowstone National Park, USA - YNP NP MetaG (SPAdes) (version 2) ...
GAGAGCATGGCCATAATCTGCCCGACCGCCTGACTGATCATCAGCCCCACCCCGATCACCACCCCGGCCAGCAATCCGGCGATGGCCAGGTTGCCCTTTTTCAACTCCTCCACCTCGTCAATGCCCCGTGTCAGGGCGGCAAAGAGGTACAGAGCCAGCGCCAGGGTGATGACCGCCAGGATTAACCCGACCGTCAGTTGGAGTGCTTCGGCCAGCAGGACCCGGAAAAACAAACTCCCGCCGACATCCCAGGTGGCCGTGTTGACCATCAGGGCCGGGCGCAGCACGAGGGCGACCGAGGCCAGGATCGCTCCCAACACGACGCCGACGGCCGGATTGCCTTTGCGCAGTTCCTCCCACTCATCCAGGCCGCGCGTGAACCACTGAAACAGGTAGAAAGCCAGATACGCGGCTATGGCGCTCAGCACGACAGCTATGGCCAGTTGAGCCAGCCCCAGGAACAGTTGACCCATTTTCTCCCCTCCTGCTGAACGGTTGCGATGACAGCGCCGCCCAGTATACCACAAAGCTGTCTAAACGGCAACCGGCAAAAACAAAGTCAGGGAGATCGTGAGACCTGGGAGGCTTTTCAGGCGCTCCCGCCGGGGGGCGTACGGGCGGAGCGCCGCTCCGCCCCATTGGCATCCAGGTAAGGCGGGGGCGATTGGAAATCGCACCGGGAGGGGCAGAGCGCCGCTCTGCCCCTGGCCGTCCGCCTGCGCGGATGCCCGGCCGCATAAACCACCAAGGACACCAAGGACACGAAGGATGATCTTGGAACCTGCCCTTGCAGGCCCTTTGTGTCCTTGGTGTCCTGGGTGGTAAGCTGTTCAGACCGGATGGGGCGTGTTGCTCCGGCGGGGCCTGCGACCTCGCCGCCAACGGGCCGGGGGTCACAGACCCCCGGCGAGCGGAGAAGACACCAAGGACACCAAGGGCACCATGCGGCTTTTATTCGTTTCCTTCGTGTTCCTTTGTGTTCTTTGTGTCCTGGGTGGTAAGCTGTTCAGACCGGCTCTGAGGTGCGACTTGTCGCTTCGCTTGATGCGTATGGGGCGGAGCGCCGCTCCGCCCCGACCGGCGAGCGGAAAATGACAATCGGCGACTTCGGGGCCCTGCATCCTGAACCTGGACAGTTGTCAAGGTCACAGAAACCTGGTATAATAACGCTTGCTTGTGGACAGACTGGGACCTCAACATTGGCCTTCGGAAGGAGAGCCTGGTGATCCAACTGAGAACACAAACTGAAGCCTATTGGCGCGAGTATGCCCTGAGTGGCGAGGATACAAGTTGCATCTATGAACTCATTTTAGAAGCCGCCAGGCCGGTTTCGACCCGCACACTGGTCCTGGCTGTGATCGAGGCCCGCTATCTCCAGGAAAAGCGGCTCGTGCAGGCAAAGTTGAGCAAAGGAGCGGCTTATCAGCCTCGGGACCACTATGAGGTTGGGCAAAAGCTCATCTTCCCGGTTTTCAACTATGCTCTGGCGACCGTTGTCGGCACCCGGCCCGGGCACAACCCCAACTATGGCGACTTGACTGTGATCCAGGTGCAGTTTGAGGGCCAGGATGGAATCCGCGAGTTTGCCTCCGAGTTGCACGGACAGCACCGGCTGAACCGCCAGGAGGGAGAGGAGGAGTGGGCGGTCGCGGATAGTGAGCAGGTGGCCGCAGAACTCGGCGAGAGGTACGGTTCCCTGGTTGAACAGAAGCTCGTGCCTGCCCTGGCCGCCCGCGACGAGTTCGTCCGGGTTGACGACACCTGGTTTTTGCGCGATCTGCTCACCCCGATTACCGAGGGGCACCTGAACATCGCCGAGGCCCTGATTGACATCAAGGCGATGCCCCTGCCTGCTGCCGAACTTGTGTCGCACCTGGACCTGCCGGCTGAGGTGCCGGAGGAGATCCAGCTCCTGTCGCTCACCCTGGCCCTGAATGCCGATCCCCGTTTCGACAACGTGGGCGATAGCGGCCGGGATATCTGGTATCTGCGGCGATTGACCCCCGTTCCTGTCATAGACCCACCGGTTCATCTTCGTCTCGTGGCGGAGCCCTATGACCGGCAGGTCATCAACCAGGAACTGTTGTTGATCGAACGGGAGATTGATGATGAGGGCAGCGGAGAGGAGGTGTTCGGCCCCAGCCGCCCGCTCTACAAAACCAGCCTCACGCTGACCTATCCCCACTGGCGGGCGGGGACCCTGCCGCTGACGGTCCGTACCCGCGGCCTGTTCCCCACACCGACCCATCACCATTCACCGATCGTGCTGGTGGATGGCCAGAGCGGAGACAGGATGCAGGGCTGGGTCGTCCATGAGCATCTGTTTGTTTTTGGCCTGGGTGACTGGTATGCGCGCTACAAGGTGCCGGTCGGAGCCCTGTTGAAGCTGGAACGAACCCGCGACCCGCGCGTCATCACGGTGGACCTGGAAGCGCGACGGCTCAAGCCGGTGTGGTCCAGGTTTGCTGCCATTCAGGATGGCAGGCTGGTGTTCCAGGTGCGCAAGATGCCGGTTGCCTGCGAATATGATGAGCTGATCGCCATCGGTGAGGTCGATCCGCAGGCGATTGATGAATTTCGCCTGCAGGTCGCAGGCCGGGGGGAGAGCCTGTTTCAGATCATGGTCCGGGTGATGCCGGAGTTGATCAAACTCAGCCCGCAAGGCACAGTTCACGCCAAGACGATCTACAGCGCCGTGAACCTGTTAAAGCGTGTCCCCCCTGGGCCGATCTTTGCCCTGCTTTCAACCGAGCCCTGTTTTGTGCCCATGGGCGGCGGGTATTGGACATTCGACGAGGCCTTGGTCTGACGCCGGGAATAGGGGAGTGATCACATGGCCAGGTGGGTGAAGCCAACGATAGACACGAAATTTCACATAGATTTCGACTGGTGGGAGGAAGAAGGACGGAATTTTCGAGTCCACCTGTTGAGCCATCTTTGCCCTGAATGCCAGAGCCGATATCAGGATTACCGGCAGGCCGGGTTGGTGGATTGGATTGATGCCGACACAGCCGAGGTGACCCAGGTAGATGGATTGTGGCATTCGTTGCGCACCTGTTGCAGTCTCAAACCCGATTATATCAACGAACTGACCCCCCTGACGACCGCTATCTTTCGCACTTTTTTGGCCAATGGCAATGAGCCCCTGTCCCCCATCGAATTGCAAGAGCGGGTGCACAGGTCGGCAGAGACTATTCTCCGCACGGTGGGGGGCTTGAAGGTGTACGACGGCATCAAGCCGGTGCGCGAAGAAGAGACCCGTCGGCGTAATCCACCCCTCAAATGATAGGCGCCCCTGCCCTGGACGGCCGCCAGGATCGCCCCTGGGAGACCGCTGAAAAGCCTCTTTTTCACCGGAGAACGTAGAGAGCGCAGAGAAGTCATAAAGGACCCGGCGTTCTCTGCGCCTCTTCGATGGGATCTGGTTCCCTGGGCCGGAAGCGGGGGGACAGGCGATGGAGCAGGCGCTGAAACCAGCGGACGATGGCTGGCCTGCGGTGCTCCTGCGCAAAATCCTCCACCGCTTCTCCGACTCTTTCGCGGGGGGCGTAGTGCATCTGCAGGGCCGCCCGGTTTTCGGCGATCCAGAGGTAGAGGTCGGCTTCGGTCCGGCCGGGGAAGTGGCTCAGGATGTTCGAGGTGCGGATCCGTTTGACAACGGGCAGATACACCTGGCGATACCAGTCGGCAGCGGCCTCTTCCAGGCCTGGATAGCGGCGCGAACGCAGGCCCATATAATATTGATGGACCTCGATATGTTGCAGCAGGCTGCGATAGCCTCCCGGCCGGGTCAATTCGATCTGCTGGTCCGGGCAACTGCGGTCGAGGGACGTCTTTTCCAGAAACTCGGCATAGCCGGCCTTGAGGATCAGATCATCGGGCGAGATGCCGGCCTCCAGCGGCACGCGGACAGGAACCTCCACGACCCGTGCCCGGATGGTTTTGTGGTTACGGGCGCGGGCCACCGACACGCGGTGATTTCCATCCCGGACAAAGTACACCTCGCCGACCTTGAAGACATCAATGGGAGGCAGGTCAACCTGGCCATGTAACTGCTCAATGCGGGTCCAGCGGCCAGGATCGATCTGAGCGCGGGGCAGGAAAGCCCGGTTAAAGTCGCGATAACGGCCCACGCTGCCTACGATCCTGTCCAGGGGGATCTCCTGCACGCTGGCATCCTGAATCGGCACCTTCAGATTGAGCTGCTCCCGGACCTGGTCGAAAGAGAGCAGGTCTCCTGACCGGCCCGACAGCTCGGCCAGCACGTCCTGCATGAAAGCACGGCGTCGCGCCGCATGAAAGATCTCTCTGGAAACCAGTTGAGACCGATCGGAAACAGGCACGGACAACCCGGTTTTCCTCCCTCTTCTTCAGGACAGCAGGGGACCGCCCAGGTCAGGGCGATCACAAGGTGCTATGCTGAACCCTCCAGGGGCGGCAACTGATCCAGGCTGAGCAATCCGAAATGTTGTAGAAACTCAAAGGTCGTGCCGTAGACGATCGGCCGCCCGGCCTGTTCCAGCCGGCCTTGTTCTTCAATCAACCCCCGGTTGACCAGAGTGCGCAGGACGCTATCGGAGTTGACTCCCCGGATACTCTCGATCTGGGCGCGGGTGATCGGCTGGCGATAGGCGATGATGGCCAGGGTTTCAAGCGCTGCCGGGGTCAGTTTGCCGCTAAAATCGAGGCCCAGGAAGCGCCGGACATAGTCTGCCGCCTCCGGGGCAGTCACCATCTGGACCCGCTGCCCTTTCCGTTGCAGGCGGATTCCCCGGCCGGTGTAGGCCTGGGCCAGCCCGGCCAGGGCCGTTTCCACCTGATCGGTGTCCACCTCAAGGGCAGAGGCCAGCCGTTCGACATGGACCGGCTCATCGGCCACAAACAGCAGGCTTTCGATCAGCAACGCGATCGGCGGCCCTGTCTCTGCACCATCCATCCTCTGCGATTGCTCCCTGTCCGGTATTGTGCTATAATGATCTTGAGGGTCAGGCGGTTCCTGGCGCCTCAACTCGGTCTGAAAACCATCAAGACACAGAGGACACCAGGGGCACATGCGGTTTTTTTCGTTTCCTTCGTGTTCCTTTGTGGTAAGCTTTTCAGACCGGCTCTGAGAAGCTGCCCCAGGCGGACCCTGGTCCGGCAGGGGCGGTGGGCGTTCCTGGAAGGCTCTCACGGAGAGGCAGCCTGTCTATGGAGGTCAGGTGACCATGCGCACGCGACTTGACTGGCTTCGTCTGGCCATCGCCGTCCTGATCCTGCTGGGCACGGCCTGTGGCCCCTGCAACCTGCTGTCGGGCGAGATGCCGACCCCTCCCCGCCCCATCGCTGTGTCCACCGAAGCAGCCGGCCAATTGGAAGCCCGCATTCAGCAAAGCCTCGGTAGCCAGCCCGGTCAGCAATTCATCCTGCGCGTCACCGACACCGAAGTGACTTCCCTGGTGGCCACGAAATTGGCCCAATATGATGAATCGCCGGTGGCCGACCCCCAGATCTGGTTCACCCAGGGCAAGATCTACGGCACCGGGCGACTGGTGAACGTGCTGCCGGTCGAAGCCAGGTTCTACCTCATCGCCCTGCCCCGTGTCCGCGAGGGCAAGATCGTGGTCGAAATCGAAAAGTTATCGGCTGGCGCTCTGCCCATCCCCGACAGCTTCCTGCAGACCATCTCCCAGAGCATTAACGAGACGATGGACGAACTGCAACTGGAGATGGAGATCACCGCCCTGGAAATGCTGGAAGGGGAAGCCATTATCAAGGGCACGCGCAAATAACCCCCCCACCTGCCAGTCCGAGACCCCGCGCTGTTCAATTCTCCATCTGTTTCACAATTCACCACCAGGGCACGGAGGCACACAGGTTCACAGTGGTGGTGAACAGCTATTCTTTGGGGAAAGGTGCGTGTTTGATCTTGACCTGCACCTTGCCCAGTTTCAGCCCCATCCGGTCGCTGACCACCTCGCGGGTGACCTGGAGCACCTCCTCGGTTTTCATCGGCACATCAATTTCCGGCGAAGTTTCCAGGTTGAGCTCGATGTCCACCCGCCGCGCCCGGCCGATGATGTGCGGCGTCACCTTGACCACGTCGGGCAGGCGGTCAATATTGTAGGCCAGCCGCTGGGCAATGGACTCGGTGGTGACATGGGCCTCACCCCCGGCCAGCTTTTCGACCCGGATGGTCTTGCGCCGTGGGCGGCGAAGCTCCAACCAGAGCAGGATCAGACAGAGCAGGGTGATGAACCCGCCGATGATCACCCGCGCGGCGGCGAAAAAGGCCCAATCGCTGCCCGGTTGATCATATTGGATCGTGATCTCGTGCGCCCGCTGAAACAGCGCCGTGAGCAGATAGAAGGTGGGCCTGGGCGCAATGGCCACCACCACCACCACCACGATCACGGTCAACAGCAACAGAATCATGACGAGCCGGTTAAAGACATTCATGCAGCGACCTCCTTGTATCAATCTGTTTGCTCAGAGAATGTTCTCCACCACCCAAACCTGGTACCTGCCCGACAGTTTGCAGGACACTTTCCGCCGCTGGACTGCGCTCCAGCGGGAGCGAGAGTGTTTGAACAGATGCCTATTATACACCACCTGGGCTTTCAGGTCCAAAACGAACAGCCCACCCTGCAACACTCAACCCCCAGGCCAGCCATGAGGCCAGGCCCACCCCCAGGCCCAGGCGCACACTGACCGGCCGAAAGCGGAAGGTGACCTGGTGTTCTCCGGCCGTCAGCTCTACCGCCCGGAAATAGAGGTTGGCCCGCAGGATCGGGACCTGATGGCCATCCACTTCCGCCACCCAACCGGGATACCAGGTGTCGGCCAGCACCAGATAGCCGGGGCTATCCAGCAAAGCCTGGAAGTGGAGAAATTCCGGCTCATAGACCAGCAGGTGGACAGCCGACCTCCCTTCTTCCGGCCGGAAATCGCCCTGCGCCTCGGCCAACAGGACCACTGTGCCTGCCGGGTCAAAGGCCGGGTCGCGCAGCACGGCCAGCGCCTCCTCGTCATTGGCCACCGGGCGGGCGTGGTGGACGATAAAGGCACGGGGCAGCGCCTGTAGATTTTCGTAGATCTTGACATCCCCCGAATGGACCAGCCTGTATGTCGGGTTGATCGTCAGGGTGCGGCCGGTGCCGCTTTTCCGGTCAATCAGCGTCATCCCGCGCAGATGGAACTGCCCGGCGGGCAGGAGCGAACGGACCGCAATGGCGGTGGGGCGCCAGGATCGGCCCAGGTCGAGCACGGTGATATAGTCGTTGCCCTGCTCATTGTCGCGCCAGTGGTGGCCCACCCGCGCCTGATGATGGGCCACCATCCCGGCCTGATACAACCCTTCGGCCGTATGCTCACCGGCCCGGAGAATGGCGGTGATCGTCATCCCCCCGGTGGCGGTGACCGTCACGCGGGCCACCGGCGTCCCGTCGGCCAATCCTGCCGTCCCGGTGAGATAGGAGACGAGGCCCAGATGGGTCGTTTCAAAGTCGGGCAGGTCGGTCAGGGTCACCTGACCGAGCGGCACAGTGTGCTCCAGGTCGTAGAACAGGTCATCAATCCACACATCCTGAGTTTTATCGGTGATGAGGTAGCGGACATTGAGCAGCGACAACAGCCGGGCCGCAGGAACCTGCCGAAGCTGCTGGCGCAGCCGCCCGTCAGGCCAGATCTCCTCCTGCTTCAAGAAAAGCCGTTCCATCTGGACATAACGGGCGATGGGCAACAGGCCGCCGTCATAGCCATCCACGCTGAACAGGCGGTAACGCAACGGCAGATTGTAGGCCAGGACCTCCTTCATCTTGGTCGCCACGATCAGGTCGTAAATGGCCTCTGGCGGCAGTTGGCCGCTGTACATGGCCTGCAGGTCGCCCAGATCGCCCGGATCGTAACGGATATCTGACATGCTCAGAAAGCGGAACGGCTCCCCGTCGGCGGCCTGGTGGGCCAGCAGGTGGGCCGGCGCGGTGCGCATCGAATCGAAGGCGGCCGGGGCGGTGGGGTGGTTGTAGGCCAGCTTCCGGCCGGCCAGGAACAGTTCGGCGACCAGGAACAGGGTCAGGAGCAGGCCGCCTCTTTTTCCCCGACAGAGCACCTCCATCCCGATCCCGGCCAACAGGGCTGCGCCAAAGCTGTAGAGCAGCAGCCAGCGGGCCGGGACGCGGAACAGAGCAAAGCCTGGCACCAGCCTGTAGAGCAGGGAATAGACCGGATTGTAGGCCCCGAAGGCCAGAAAGAGGCCGACCAGCGCCAGGATCAGTGCTGTGCCGCCGGGATGCTTCCGCTTCAGGATGGCCCAGGCCCCGACCGCCGCCAGGGCCAGACCGAGCAGGCCGATGTAGGCGATATATTCGCTGAAGGGGGGGACCCACAGCAGCGGCGGCAGGAACGCTTTGAAGATCAGCCCCGGTTTGAGCGAGAAGGAGGCGGCCTCATTGTACGGCAGCCCGCCGCTCCGCACCGACAGCCGGGTCAGCTCCAGGGTGGGCAACAACTGGCCGGCGGCCAGCGCCGCTCCCATCCCGGCCATCCCGGCCAGCGCACCCAGGCCTGACAATCCCCTCCATCCCCGCTGTTGTTCCATTCCCCTCAGCAACGTCCACACCCCCGCTCCAAGCAGGACAATATAGGCCGCCTGGGTGTGTCCGGCCAGCAGTATCAGCGCGACGACGGCACCGCCGCCCAGCAAGGCCGGCCAGCGCCCCCTCCCCCGGCGCATGGCCCCCTCCAGGCAGAGCAGCAACCACGGCATCCAGGCCGAAGCGTTCAACTGGTTGACATGCTCCACCTGCGCGCCGAGAAAGCCACCCAGGGCAAAGACGGCTGCCGCGCTCCAGGCCGCCGTCGGGCCGAGCCGGAGCGCCTTGCGGCCCAGGAGGCAGGTCCCGACACCGGCCAGCCAGATATGGAGCACGATGCTCCAGGCAACCTGCCGGGGCGCGTCCAGCCAGATCAGCGGCCAGTGGAGCGGATACAGCACCGCCGCCTGCGAGTTGGCCAGCAGGGGGGCGCCCATGAACAGATAGGGGTTCCACAGCGGCAGGTGGCCGGCCCGCAGCGCCGCGCTGACAAAGTCACGGTAGGGATAAAAATAGGCGAACAGGTCCAGCCCGGCCAGCACCCGGTTGGTAAGGGCGATCTTCCAGAAAAAGATCAGGGTCAGCCCGGCCAGTGCCAGGATCGCCACCCCATCGGACCAGCGCCGGGCCACCCGGTTGCGTTTCGATCCCATGCCAGTCCCTCATGGAGCACAGGCTCAAGCCTGTGCTACTTTTCCCCCTCCAGGCGGTAGAGCCAGCCGGTCTCCCGGTCCCGCGTGTAAAACAGCGGCACCTGGAGCCCGGCGATGGGGGTCAGCCGATGGCGGGCCTGCTCTTTCTCAATGAACCGGGCCATCAGCCCGCCGTCATCCAGCAGGTAAACCGGCCGCCCCCGGAGCTGCATGGCGTGTAGAAAAGTGCCCCACTCCTCGTCGGTCCAACTGTCGTAGGGGCGGATGGCATCGCGCCCGGTGTAGAGCATCACCGCGCCGGCGTTGAGCGAGGCGCCGATGATCGCCTGGGGCGGGGTCAATGCAGCCAGCCGGTCAAAGGCGGCCCGCTGTTCGGCCCGCATATAGCCGAACGACGCCCAACCCCGCTTCCACAGGTTGTCAACCATCGCCCAGCGGGCCAGGGCCAGGCTGCCGATGGCCCAGGCGACCAGGCCCACCAGCAACAGGGCTGCGCCCAGGCGCTCCACGCGGCTCTGGACCGTGGCCCTCACCCGGCGGACCAGGACAACCGCGCCGTAGCCGGCCATCAGGTCCACCAGCGGGAAGAGCGGGATCAGGTCGCGCAGCCGCAGCGAGCGGTAGGTCAGGTTGACCAGCAACACCGCCGCAAAGCCGGCTCCCAACACGGCCGCTTCCCGGCCCCGGTCGCGGCTCAGCCGGTAACCGCCATAGAGCACCAGCGGAAAGAGATACCCCCATTCCCCGGCCACCAGCGCGTCACGCAACATCTGCCCGGCCACCGGGCCGATATGCCGCACGGCCATCAAGGGCAATTCGGTGGTTTCGGTGGCAAACGGCCCACCAAAGACGCGCCAGCGGTACACAATGTCCGGCAGGGCAGCCAGGAATGCAGCGCCGGAAAAAAGGGTCAGCGGCAGGAGGAGACCGGAAATCGGATGGCGGCGTTGCCTGCCGATCGCGATCGCCAGGAGCAGGGCCACCACCAGGGCTAATTGGGTGTGCCGCACCCAGTAAGCCCAGGCAAAACACACGCCGGCCACGACCCATGAGCCATAACGCCCGACGGATGGCCAGGAACCAGGGGCCGACGACCGGTGCATGGCCCGCAGGGTAAAGAGGAGGGTGAGCAGGGTGAACAGTTGGGCCGGGGCATCGGCCATGGGCACCAGCAGGCGGTCTACCTGCTCCGGGGAGGTAGCCAGCAGCGCCACGGCCAGCGCCCCGGTCAGGGAGCGGACCCTCGTGGGTTCGCCCCGCAGCGTTTCCTGGACCAAAGCCCAGGTGGCTGCCAGGGCCAGCAGGGCGATGAACGGCGTCGTGACATAGAGTCCGACCTCGCCCAGCAATCTGTAGCCGGCAGCCAGCAGCACCGAGGCTCCGGTGGCCCACACGCTGGGGCAATCGCCCAGATCGTTGCGCGGGATGTGATAGCCAACCGGTTGTAGCGGTGCCCAGGCGATGTGCAACGGCATAACCTCTTGAAATAGCGAGAAGCGGTGCAGGAACGTCCCCCGCTCCGCCAGGTCCACCCCCATCTGGGCGTAGGCATAGGGGTCGGTGGCCGTCACACCGTGGGTTCGTTTGGCAAAGTAGACCCAACCGGCCCAGGTCAGCGTCACCGCCAGCAGGCCGATGGCTGCCCATCGCCCCAGGGGCGCTGCCCGGCCAGGTCCGGCGGTTACGACATGGATCTGACACAACAGCGCATAGGCAACGGCGGCCAGGACAATGCCGTCCACGTAGAACAGGGAGGTCAGTGGGTTGGGAAACTCCAGCCCCTGCCAGCCGATCACGGTGATGCCCAGCCAGCGATAGAGAAGGCGCAGGAGCGTGGCCGCATAGGCCCCCCACAGCGGGGTGAGAGCCATGAGGCGGGGCAGCCGGCGGCGGGCCAGCAACGGAGCCTGTGGGATGAGCAGAACCAGGAGCAGAAGAGGGGCTGTCCACCATGGCCACCCATATTGAGCGATGAGCACCAGGCCGATCCCAACCAGGTGCAGCCCCAGGCCGACGAGGAACCTGGGGGAAACGGCCTGGCTCCATCTCCTCTCTTCCTGCTGGAGAGGGGGGAGAAAGGCCAGGATGCGGACCTGTTCGGCCAGCCAGGGGGGCAACTGCAGGTGGCGAAAGCGATAAGCCAGCACCCCGGCCCCGGCCAGCGCCGCCAGGGAGTAGGGCCAGATGCGCGCCGACCAGCCGGGCCAGCCCAGGAACCGGCCCACGACCGTGCCCAACCCGGCCAGGCAGATCCACAGTTCAAACCAGGCCCATGCCCGCCCGGCTGCAGGCCGGGTATCCCTGGCCGGCCCGGCGAGCACCCACAACGCCCCTCCCAAACCGGTGGCAAAGAGGAGGCCCAAAGCCCCATACAGCACCCACAACCCGCCCAGGGGCCCCGGTTCGGACACGACCAGGTATTCAGGGCTGAGCAACCGCTTCAGGATCTCCACCCTCTCTCCGCAGCATCTTGATCACGGCCCTTCCAGGCGGTACAGGCGGAAGGAGACTGTGCCGTCACGCCGGGTGGTCTGAAAGACCGGCACCAGATGGATGCCGGCATCGGCCAGGGCGGCCTCCATCGGCGCACTGTCGCGGAAGCTGGGAAAGGCGATATAGCGCGGCTCACGGCGATAGACACGGGCATCGTGAACCAGGTCGGCGGGGTCGGGATACCAGTGCAGGCGCAGCGGCGCGCCGTAGAGGTAGAAACGGTAGTGATAGCCCAGCCAGTGATGGTACAGCACGGCCCCTGGCGGAACGGAGGTGCGCACCCAGGCGGCCAGAGCATCTATGCCGTCGTAGGCGCCGTGGTCACCGCCGACCGGGATTTCACTGCGCGTGGCCCGCACGACCGGCCCGGCCAGCAGGATGGCCAGCACCAGCCCCAGGCCCAGGGTGAGGCCCCTGCCCCCTGTCAGAGCGACAAAGGCCCGCGCGGCCAGCAGCGCCAGCAGCGGCACCAGCCCTAGCAGGTAACGGTCCCATACCTGGAAGCCCACCGGCCAGTGCAGCACCAGAAAGCCAACGACAAAGATCAACATCGCCCCCTCTGTTCTGCTGAGCGGGCAGGGGAGAATATGCAATCCGGAGCCCCCGATCCACAGCAGCAGTGCTACGGCCAGTAAGCCGTTGAACCAGGGTGAAACCCAGAACAGGCCCACCAGCCGCAGCCACTCCACGGCTCGCTCCCCCAGGGCTTGCGGCCGGACCGGCCCCAGTCCGCCGTAACTGATCAGGCTCTGTTGAAAAAAGCCGGGGCGTTGCAGGCGGGCCGCATCCCAACCGATGACCCCGGCGGCGATGAGGGCCAATCCCAGGAAAAAGCGCAGCCACCCGGCCCGGCGAGGGGAGGGCGATTGCGGCGGACCGGAGGCCACGACCACCACCAACGGCAGAAAAAACAGGCCCTGCTGCTTGGTCGCGGCCGCCAATCCGGCCAGCAACCCGGCCCGGCCCAGATGACCCTGCGCCGCCGCCAGCAGCGCGGCCAACACCCAGGCCGTCATCGGGGGATCGGTGAAGGCGGTGGAAGCAAAGAGGATGTCAAAGGGGGAGAGGGCCAACAGCAAGGCGGCGAGCAGGGCGACCTCTTCACCCCGGCCGGTATGCAACCTCCCCTCTGCCGTAGAGGCTGCTGAAAAAGTCCTGGTTTGCGCCGCCGAGACGCAGAGGCCGCCGAGTTTTTCCATGATTCCTCTGCGTTCTCGGCGGTGAGAGAAGACCTTTTTTAAGCATCCTCCTGTGGAAGAAGGAGGGACAGGGGAGAGGGCCACAGGCGTCAAGGGAAGCGACTCAAGTCGCACCTCAGGAGCCTGCGGCCAGGCGTCCACCGGCGTGGACGCCTCCGTCCGCGCCGGTGGACGGCCAGGGGCAGAGCGGTGCTCTGCCCCTACCGGCGCGATTTCCAATCGCCTGCGCCGTAAGTTGACGCCTGTGGGGGTGAGGGTTCGCCCCAGGGCATACATCAGGGCAACGCCCGCCATACTGGCCATCAGGCCCGGCAGGCGGGCCGCCGTCTCGTTCTGCCCCAGGAGCCGAAAGCTGAGCGCCAGCAGATAGGGGTGCAGCGGCGGCTTGTCCACCGGCTCGGCGTTGAGCATGGGGTCGGCGCCGGTGGCGATTTGCAGACCCCAATAGGCATACAGGGCCTCATCCTCCAGGAAGCGGTTATGGCCCCACGGTGCCAGGCGCAGGGCCAGGGCCAGGAGCAGGATGGACAACAGAATGGCCGGGGTGCGGAATGGACGAACCACCAGCAGCCTGTCAGTCTACAAACCGGTACTTGATCAGCGTCCAGAAGGCCAGCGGCGCGTCCCGCCAGCCGATCTTTTTGCCCTCGTGGTACTCACGGCCATAGTAAGAGATCGGCACTTCGAAGATGCGGTAGCCACGCTTCAGGACCTTGGCCGTGATCTCGGGCTCAAACTCAAAGCGCCGCGCGCGCAGCGGGATGTTGCGGATCACATCGGCGCGGAAGCATTTGTAGCAGGTCTCCATGTCGCTCAGGATGGCGTTATACAGCACATTGGTCGTCAGGGTCAACAGCTTGTTGCCCAGCATGTGCCAGAAGAGCATCGCCTTGCGCGGGCCCAGGAAGCGGCTGCCATAGACCACCGCCACCCGCCCCTCGACGATAGGCCGGATGAGGGCCGGATAGTCGCGGGGGTCATATTCCAGGTCGGCGTCCTGAATGATCAGGATGTCGCCGCTGGCATGCTCAATGGCGGTGCGCACCGCCGCCCCTTTGCCCCGGTTCCGGTCGTGATAAAAGATGCGCAGGTCACCGGCCTGAGCCTCTTCGGCCAGGATATCGCGCGAACCGTCGGTCGAACCGTCATCCACGACCAGAATCTCTTTCTCCATGCCGGGCAACTCGACCGCCCGCACCTGGCGCAGGATGTCGCGCAGCGTATCGCGCTCGTTGTAAACCGGCATCAGGATCGAGAGTTTCATCCTTGCCTCCACATCCGGCCGATGGGCGCGGACACACTCCGCGTCGCGGGGCCATTTATCGCCGCCGGGAGGGGGACCGGCCTTTGCTCCGGGCAACGATGCGGGGATAGCGGGTGCCCTTTTCCGGTTCGGCGATCGCCTGCAGGGTGAGGCGATGCTCGACCCAATCCCCAAAGTCATACACATACTTGAGTTCGTCACCTGGGGCCAGCCCCAGGCCGGCGATCTGCACCCCGGCCCCGCTCCCCCCTCCCAGAGGATCTACATGCCCGATCTCCACCTCTCGGAACCGCTTTCCTTCCCCACGCCGCACCAGTTTCCAAAACCCCCCCAGGTGGTCGGTGGGGTCATGTCTGAATGCGTCGCGGAGGGTCTGGTCGAAATCGGCCAGAGTTTGCCTGCCCTGGATCTCGATCGTGTGCCCCAGCCCAGGACGATACCAGAAAGCAGCGTGGAAGCGGTAGACCTGCTGGCCTTGAGCAGGGGAGAAGGAGACCTGGGGGGGTGGCTCCTCTTCGTAGAAGAACCTATCCCACGGCGAGCGCCAATCGCTGTACCGGATGGTCAGGCCGTTGTAACTCATGCGCGGATCGCGGTCAAGGACCTCAATCCAGTGGTGGCCGGGATAACCGCGTGGGTCGGACAGACGGGCATAGGCTGTCAGCACCGCCATGTGAGGCACGAGCATCTCCGAGGTAGCAGCCTCCAACATGTCGAAGAATCGGTCGGCCAGTTCCTGGTCCTTGCGTTTGATCTCCTCCTGACGGCGATGCGCGGCCGGCTCATGCTCCAATCGAAAGCGGCCCTCTGTCCAATCCTCAACGGTGACCAGGATGTCATCGCCGGGTTGAACACCCTGGGCCTGGAACCAGGAGGGCAGGTCAAAGGCCGGCATCTCCACCGTGGTCGTACCAAAGGGGCTTTCCACCTGCATCTGTACCTTGATGATCCGGACGGGCAGGGGGTGCCCCTGGGCATCCAGGAATTGCACCCGGGCCGGATCGAGTTTCCGGTTCAAAAAGTAATCAAAGGCCGGGCGGCTGAACAACAGACCTCGTTCTACCTCTTTGGCGCCAGGGGTGATGCGGAAGCGGACCCCGCGCATGGCCAGGGCTACAGGCATGAGGGTCCTGGTATCCAGAAAGATGACGGTCTGTCCAGCCTGTTCCTGACGGAGGTGGGTGCGCAAGGTGGCCAGCGGCTTGCTGGCGGTCGAGGGCCAGATGGCCAGAACCCGTTGACAGAATTCATCCAGAGCGATAGGGCCGTCGAGTTGGGCGGCCACCTGCTCAATAGCCTGCCTTCGGCTCAAAGTTTGCCTGTCGTCCATTTCTCTCCCTCCTGAACGGAAAAAGATTCCCTCCACCGCCGAGGCGCAGAGAAGGCGGAGGAATCATCACTCAGCAGCCTCTGAACGGTGGCGCAGGCTTCAGCCTGTGCCCCTGTGAGTCTACCACAAGATGGGCCGCAGGTCAATGTACCTGAAAGGGCTGGAGGGTCTCTCCAGTTTTCCAGATGGGGGTGTTCGAAGCAGAACAGGGGCATGGGGCGCCCCGTTGTCCGGCGGGGGCCTGTGATCCCCGGCGGTGGGGGCCGCCCGGTCACAGACCTGGTGGGAGCAGCAAACCGGTGCAAGGCCGGTGCGTTTGTAGGGCAACTGCTCGCAGTTGCCCTACTTCTTCTTCGAAAGCCTGATCTGACCTGCCAATTGGGAAATCGGGCAAGATGTGGTACAATGAACCATCGGCCATGTCGGTCGTTCGTCATTGAAAGATGATCTACCTGGATGTGTCTTCGGCGGTGCACGCCAAAGCGGGGATCGGTCGCTATGCGGCCAGCCTGGCCCGGGCGCTGATCGCCCGCTTTCCCGGCCGGTTCGCTCTGTTTTATAACCGGGAGCGGGGTACACAGCCGCCGGCCGGGTTGGAAATGGTGCCGGCCCGGACAGTACGGGCCGGGTACAAGCCGTGGCGCATGGCCGTGTGGCTGGGACAGTTGGCCGGGGTGGGGTTCAACCGCCTGGTGCCGGGAGCAGAGCTGTTCCACGCCACGGAGCACCTGCTGCCCCCCTTGCGCGGCGTGCCCACTGTACTCACCGTTCACGACATGATCTTTAAGCTTTTTCCGCAGCACCAGAAACTGCTCAACTACCTGTATCTGAACGCGACCATGCCCCTCTACTGCCGCCGCGCCGATGCCCTCATCACTGTTTCCGAGCATAGCAGGCGGGACATCATAGCCCATTATCATCTGGACCCGGCCAGGGTCACAGTCGTCTATGAGGCGGCAGCCGCCGAGTTCGCTCCCGCGCCGCCGCAGGCCGTGGCAGAGGTGCGCCGCCGTTATGGCCTACCCGACCGGTTTCTCATCCACGTGGGCACCATCGAACCACGCAAAAACCTGACCCGGCTGGTGGAGGCGTTGCAATCTCTGCGCCCCGGCGGGCTGATCATCCCCCTGCTGGTGGTGGGGGGCAGGGGCTGGCTATATAACGAGTTCTTCCGGCGATTGGAAGAGCTGGAGGTCCGTGATTCAGTTCGTTTCACCGGTTATGTGCCCTCTGCCGACCTGCCATTGCTGTACAATGCCGCTACGGTTGCGGTCCTGCCCTCGGTCTATGAAGGGGCTGGCCTGCCGGTGTTGGAGGCGATGGCCTGCGGCACGCCCGTGGTCTGTTCCCGGACCTCCGCTCTGCCGGAGATGGGGGGGGAGGCGGCCCGTTACTTTGACCCCTATGATGTGGCGGCGATGGCCGAGGCCATCCGCGCCGTGTGGACCGATGCCGACCTGCGGGCCACAATGCGCGATCAGGGCCTGCAACAGGCAGCCCGCTTTTCGTGGGAACGAGCGGCCGAGGAGACCCTTGCCGTCTACAAGAATATCAAACCGGACCTTGTATAATCAGGAAGAAGGAGATCGTAACAATGAAGATCCTGGTGCTGAACTGTGGCAGCTCCTCGGTCAAGTATCAACTTTTTGAGCTTGACGGCCACACCGAACATGTGCTCGCCAGCGGGATCGTCGAGGAGGTGGGCCTGGGCAATCCCCGCCTGACCCACAGGCGTCCCGGCTGGCCCAAAGTCGAACGGTCCGACCTGGCGGTGCGCGACCACAGGGACGCCATCCGGATCGTGCTTGACATGCTCACCGACCCTGAAACCGGGGTGCTCAGCAGTGTCCGGGAACTGGAGGCTGTGGGCCACCGGGTCGTCCATGGTGGGGAACGGTTTGCCACTTCGGTGCGGATCACCCCGGCGGTGATGCAGGCCCTGTATGAGAATATCCCCCTGGCGCCGTTGCACAACCCGCCCAACATCCAGGGCATCGAGGCCGTCGCCACCCTGCTCCCCGATGTGCCTCAGGTGGGCGTCTTTGATACCGCCTTTCACCAGACGATGGAGCCTCACGCCTATCTGTATGCGATTCCCTATCGCTTCTACAAAAAATATGGAATTCGCCGCTATGGATTCCACGGCACGTCGCACAGGTATGTCGCTCAGCGAGCGGCCGAATACCTGGGGCGTCCGCTTGAGGAGCTCAAAATCGTCACCTGCCATCTGGGGAATGGGGCCAGTATCACCGCTGTCCGTCATGGGCAATCGGTGCTGACCAGCATGGGCTTTACGCCGCTGGAGGGCCTGGCCATGGGCACCCGTTGTGGCGACCTCGATCCGGCTATCGTCCCCTTCCTGATGGAGAAGGAGGGGCTGGATGTGGCGGGCATCAACCACCTGTTGAACAAGGAAAGCGGCGTGCTGGGCCTGTCGGAGCTGTCCAACGACATGCGCGTCTTTGAGGAAGCGATCCACGCCGGGCCGGAGCATCCCCACTATGAGCGGTCGGTGCTGGTGCTCAAGCATTATACCTTCCGCATCAAACGCTACATCGGCTCCTATGCGGCGGTGATGGGCGGCCTGGACTGCGTGGTTTTTACCGGCGGCATCGGCGAGAATTTTCCCGAAGTATGTGACTGGTCTTGCCAGGGGCTGGAGTTCCTGGGCATTGAGGGGGTGAAAGCCCGGCGGGCCGGCGGCCAGATTGTGGAAGCATCGGCTCCCACCTCCAGGATCAGGGTGCTGATCGTGCCCACCAACGAAGAGCTGGCCATTGCCCGGGATGCGTATGACATTGTCCGGCGAGGGGCGTGAGAGCCGGTCTGAAAAGCTTACCACAAAGGACACAAAGAAACACGAAGGAAACGAATAAAAGCCGCATGGTGCCCCTGGTGTCCTTTGTGTCTTGGTAGTTTTCAGACAAGTTTTGAGGAGGCAGGGCTATGGAGCTTGCTCAACTTTGGGCCGAGTTGGTGAAGGGGCTGGCTGCCTTTACCTGGGGCAACGCGCTGATGATCGTCGTGGGCCTGCTTCTGATCGCCCTGGCTATCGTCAAGGAGTACGAACCGGTCCTGTTGCTGCCCATCGGCTTTGGGTGTGTTCTGGCCAATATCCCTCTGACCGGCATGACCGAGGGGATGGGGCTGTTTGCCGTGCTGTACAGGGCCGGCATCAGCACGGAACTGTTCCCGCTGCTCATTTTCGTCGGCGTGGGAGCCATGATTGATTTCAGCCCGCTGCTGGCTCAGCCGAAGATGGTGCTGTTGGGTGCGGCCGGTCAGTTCGGCATCTTTGGCACCCTCATCCTGGCGACCCTGATCGGCTTTCCCCTGAATCAGGCGGCTTCTATCGGCATCATCGGGGCGATTGACGGGCCGACAGCCATTTTCGTCGCCACCCGGCTGGCCCCTGAGATGCTGGCTCCCATCGCTGTGGCCGCCTATTCCTACATGAGCCTGATCCCCATCATTCAACCGCCCATCATGAGGCTGCTGACCAGCAAAGAGGAGCGCCGTATCCGCATGGAGTATACCCCCAGGCCGGTCTCGCGCCGGGCGCTGATCCTCTTTCCCATCGCCATCACCCTGATCACCGGCCTGCTGGTGCCCGACGCCGCGCCGCTGATCAGCATGCTGATGTTGGGCAACCTGCTGCGCGAAAGTGGGGTGGTGGACCGCCTGCGCAAGGCGGCCGAGAATGAGATCATCAACATCGCCACGCTGTTTCTGGGGCTGACCATCGGTTCGACGATGAGTGCCTCCACCTTTCTCCACTGGAAGACGATCGGGGTGCTGGCGTTGGGCCTGCTGGCCTTTATCCTGGATACGGCCGCCGGCCTGCTGTTCGGCAAGCTGATGTCGGTCCTGAGCGGCCGCAAGATCAACCCTCTCATCGGCGCAGCCGGCATCAGCGCCTTTCCGATGGCCGGCCGCCTGGCGGCCAGGATGGCCCAGGAAGAGGATTTCGAGAACTTTATCCTGATGCACGCGATGGGGGCCAACACCGCCGGGCAGTTGGGCAGCGTGTTGGCCGGCGGGGTGTTGCTGGCGCTGGTGTCGGGGTTGGTTTTGTAGGGCAACGGCGAGCCGTGGCCCTGCTGTTAGAGCCGGTCTGAAAAGCTTACCACCAAGGACACCAAGGACACCAAGGATCTGCAAGGGCGGGTTCCAACATCATCCGTCGTGTCCTTCGTGTCCCTGGTGGTTTTCAGACGAACAGGGCCTCAGCGGGCGCACTGCGCGCGTAGGCCCGGTAGGCCGCCGTCTCGGCCAGGAGGGCGTCGAGGCGGGCGCGGGCGGCCTCTGCTGCCTGGGGGTCCTGCTGGCCTGAGCCGGGGGCCAGCCGCCACAGGTTGTCAGTCCGTTCCACAATGGCGATCTGCCCCTGCGCGGCCAGCCACTCCAGCCCGGCCTGCACCGCGCTGACCCGCTGCGCCACCGCCGCCGCTGCCGCTTCCAGGTCCACCTGCCCCTCTCGGGCCTGAAGCGCAAAGCGGACCATCCCTGCCAGCCGCCGAAGAAAAGCCCCGGCCTCATCCAGGCTGGAGTCCATGCCGGGTGCGGCCGAAGGATCGGAGGCGAACAGGAACAGCTCCTGCGGCCGGACCCGGTCCAGCACGGCCCGCAGTTCCCGCCATCCGGGCGGCAGGGTCCAGATGGCCAGCCGTGGCCCTGGCACCAATTGCCGCCGGGTGCGGGTTTCCACCCCTTCCGGCCCATCTCCCTCGGCCCACACCTGAAGCTCGCCGGTGGCGGCCAGCTCGCGGAGCAGGGCCCCGGCGTTGCTTGCGGCGCGGTAATCGTGCACCCGGAGGGCCGGCGCGGCCCGGACCTCGACGGCTGCCGGTTCCCGTTCGCGGGCGTCCAGCCACTCGACCTGAACCTGGGGCAGGCCGCGATAGTCGCTGGCGCGCACCGTCAGGGCCAGGTCGAAGCGCCCCTGCGGCAACGGCCAATCGGCACCCTGCCACCAGAAAACCGTCTGTGTGCGGTCGTGGGCATCCTCCACCGTCACACGGCGGTGCTCGCCGGTGCGGCCGATCGTCGCTTCACTGAGCACCCGCAGGTCGCGGACGGCCAGGGTCGGCGGCGGGTTGCCCCGGCCAAAGGGGGCCAGGCGGTTGATCGCGGCCACCAGGTCAAGGGTCAGGTCGGGCAGCTCAACATAAGCCTCGATGGACAGGGTTGGTTCCGGGATTTCGGCCACATGGGCCGCGATGGCCCGCGACAGGGCAGCACGCAGCGCCGGGATCTGCTCCGGCTCAAGGCTAAAGCCGGCCGCGCCGGGATGTCCACCGAACCCTGTCAGCAGGGAGGCACAGTCGGCCAGGGCGGCCATCAGGTCCACTCCCGGCACCGAGCGGCCTGAGGCGCGGGCCAACTCGCCCGGCGGGGTCGAGATCAGGACCACCGGTTTGCCGAACCGCCCGGCCAGACGCCCGGCGACGAGGCCGATGACACCGGCAGGCCAGGCCGGGGAGCTGAGGACCAGGGCCTGGTAATCGCGCAGCAGAGCCGGTTCGCGCTCGATCTGGGCCAGGGCGGCGTCGGTCACCTGTCTGGTCAACCATTGGCGTCGGCTGTTCAGCCCCTCGATTTCGGTGGCCAGGATGCGGGCGCGGGTCAGGTCGAGGGTGGTCAGCAGTTCGATCCCTTTGGCTGCGTCGTCCAGCCGGCCCAGGGCGTTGAGGCGTGGCCCCAGCACAAAACCGATGTGCTCCTCGGCCAGGCCCTCAGGCCGCAGGTCGGCGGCTTCATAGACGGCCAGCAGGCCAGGGCGGTCGGTGTGGCGCAGCCGCTCCAGGCCCCGTTGCACCAGATAGCGGTTGTCGCCGCTCAGTTCGCCCACATCGGCCACGGTGCCCAGGGCCACCAGGTCCAGGGCGCGGTCGGCGACGGCCGGGTTCAGAGCGCGGGCCAGCTGGTAGGCCACGCCCACACCCACCAGCGGTCGCAGCGGATGGCCCGGCGGCAGGGAGTGGGGGTTGAGGGCGGCCAGGGCCGGCGGCGGGGTCGCTCCGGGCACGTGATGGTCGGTGAGGATCACCTCGGCGCCGAGCCGGCGGGCGTGGGCCACCTGCCGGTGGTCCGTGATGCCGGTGTCACAGGTGAGGATCAGCCTGGCCCCCTGGCCGATCAGTCGCTCCAGGCCGGGCAGGTGCAGGCCGTGGCCCTCATGCCGCGCCGGGAGATGAAAGGTGACATCGGCGCCCAGGGCGCGCAGGCTCTCCAGCAGCAGGGCGGTGGCGGTCTGGCCGTCGGCGTCGAAATCGCCCCAGATGGCGATCCGCTCCCGGTTGCGGATTGCCTGGCGCAGGCGCTCCACGGCGCGGTCCAGGCCGGGCAGGTCGGTGGGAGGGGCGGGGGTGTAGGCGTCCGGATCGAGGAAGGCGCGGGCCGCCTCGGGGGTGAGGATGCCCCGCCGGGCCAACGCCTCGGCGAGGAGGGGGGGGCCGCCGAGGGCCTGGCGCAGGGCGGTTGGGACAACGACAGGTTCGGGATCGATCCAGCGGGTCATCGGTGGTTTTCAGGCCGGCTCTTAGAACTCGATTTCGGCTATCTGCTCCAGGTCAATTTCCGGCGGAAACAGAGGACCGCTCTGCCCCTCCGGATCGTCGTCCAGGTCGCCCAGGAAGCCGGGTTTGACGCCCCGCTCGCACAGGGAGCGGTAGTTGCAGAAGCGGCACTGCCGTTCGTCGGGGGTCAGGGGCCAGATCTCCTCCCGTCGGGCGACAATCTCGGCGATGAGGCTGGTCAGGCAGGCGCCATCGGCCGCGTGTTGGTCGGCATCGTAGGGGAAACGCTCGGTCGCACCGCCGAACCCGGCGAACCAGTAGACCATCTCCACCTGCTCCGGGCGGGGGCGCTGCCCGTTGTTGTACCCGGCGCCGGCCTCGACGGCCAGGTAGCGGTAGACCCGGGTTTGCAGCCGCCGGGCCAGGGTCGCCCGCGACGGGCGTCGGAGCGAGGTCTTCCAATCTACGACGACGAACCGCACGCCCGGCTCGGCGGCCAGCAGGTCGAATCGGGCGACGAGCCGAAAACCGGCCACCGGCGCGGCGACCGTCACTTCGGCCCGGCGCAGGGCTGCCGGCAGGTCTGGCGGCGGGCAGGCCAGGTAGGTCTGCCACCAACGGGCCAGCGTCTCATCATGGATGGTCGCCGCCAGCCGCTCCGGCTCCAGGCCGAGGGTGTGCTGGCGGGCCAGGCGGTGGAAATCGGCGCCGCGTTGCAGATGCTGCTCGCTCTCGACCGGTGGCTCGGTGATGAGCGCCGGCCAGGGTTGCATCAGCAGATAGCGCAATTGGAAGCGGCGCGGACAGTCCACATAATCTTGCAGGCTGCCCTGGCTGAATTGGAGGGTGGAGATGGGAGGTTGGGGGTTGGGATATTCATCAGGCAAGGGAATGCTCCTTCCTGGCTTTATGGTGCCACCAGGTCTGCAGGGCGATGAAAGGCACGGCCGGCTGGAGCTTTTCGGCGCGGCGGCGGCCTGTGTTCCAGGTGATGATCAGGTCCCGCCGGGCGCGGGTGATGCCCACGTAAAGCAGCCGCAGCCGCTCGGCGATGTAGTCCAGGCGGGCGGCCTGGGTCGCGGCACCCTCTGCCCCAATCTCAGCGATTGGATATTGGCTGTTGGATACTGCCTCCAGTTGGGCCAGCGCCTCCGCTTCCAGATTGAGGCTGTCGCGCACAAACCATCGTTCGGCGATGTAGGTGTCATGGGCCAGGCCGGAGGGAAAGTCATAGTTGTTGACCGACACCAGGTAGACGCGGTCCCATTCCAACCCCTTGGCCTTGTGCATCGTCGCCACGGTCACAACCCCTTGGGGCGGCTCAAAGCCGGTATCCTCGCTGGCGAAACCCAGGAAGCGGCGCTCGTTGCGGGCGATGACGGCCAGCTCCTCGACCAGCTCGGCCAGGCGGCAGGTGGGATGGGCATCGGCCACCTGGCGCAGCAGGACGGCCAGCTTGTGGGCCAGGGCCAGTTCGGTCGGCTCCTGGAACAGGTCGCCCGCCAGGGTGAGGAGGAGCTGGTCTATGGGCAGGGCCGCTGCCCGGTGCCAGCGTTGGGCCACCGGCCGAAAGTCGGTCAGCAGGGCCAGTTCTTCGGCGGGCAGTCCGGGTGCCAGGCGGGCCAGCCAGTCGTGGTCGGCGCGAGGCCAGAGGTACGCTTCCACCGCCGGACAGGCGGCGATCTGTTTGACGGCGGCGCTCAACCGGGCTTTCGTCTCCGGGTCGTCGCGGTCCTCCCGCCGCCAGACCTTGAAGGCTACGGCCAGTTTCCGCGCCGAGGTTGGATCGGCCAGGCAGCGCAACAGGTTGCCCAACGCCCCGGCCGTCTGGCGTGTGGTGCTGGTGGAGCGCAGCAGTTCGACATAGGGGATGCCCCGCTGTTTGAGCAGGTCAATCAGCTCAAAGCCACGCTGATTGCGCGGGGCCAGCACGGCGACCGTCTGGTCCGGATGGTCGGGCAGCCAGTGGGCCAGCGACTCGGCCACGGCCAGCAGTTCCTGTTCCGGGGTAAAGTCGCGGTCCACCAGGTGGACGGCGGTCGGATCGGCGGGCGGGTTGGGCTGGGGGTCGCCAGGGCCGGTGGGCCTGATCGGCTGGCGCAGGAATGCGCCCCGGACCTCCACCGTGGGGTGGTGGTCGCAGGTCCAGTCCACCAGGTAATTGGCCAGGGCGATGATGGCCGGTTGCGAGCGGCCCGACTCGGACAGGGTGACCGCCCTGACATCTGGTTCCTGCAGGTACTGGCGCAGGAAACGGGGGTCGGCGTTGGTGAAGGTCTCGTAGATGGCCTGGTTGGGGTCGCCGACGCGCACCCAGTTGCCCCCCTCGCCGGTCAGCAGGCGCAGGATCTCCTCCTGGAGCTTGCTGGAGTCCTGGGCTTCGTCTTCGAGGATATAGGGCCAGCGGTGGCGCAGACGGGCCAGGTACTCGGCATCGCGGCGCAGGGCCTCCAGCGCCAGGCGGATCAGATCGTCAAAGTCCACGGCGCCGCGATAGGCCAGGCTGCGCTGGTAATCGGCATAGATCTCGGCTCCCAGGCGGGCCAGGGGCAGCAGCGACAGGCCCATCGCTGCCGGCTCCTGCGCCTGGCAGCTTCTCAATCTCTCCAGCAGCAGCTCAGGGGGGATCTGCCGGTCTTTGGCCCGTTTGATAAAGGCCGCTGCCACCTCACGGATCAGCTCCGGCCACAGGTTCCGTTTGACCCAGGCGGCGCGGTCCCCCTCCAGTTCGGGGCAGAGGTAGGGATCGGCGGTGTCGGGATGGGCGCTCAGCCAGGCCTCGACCGCCTCGTCGCGCACGGCGTCGGCTTCCCGCTCGTCCAGGATGCCGAAATCCTCCGCCAGGCCCACCAGCCCCGGCCGCTCGCGGACGATGTCGTGGGCCAGGCCGTGCAGGGTGCGCACCCGATAGCCAAAGCCGGTCAGCAGGCCGCGCCGGGCGATGAGCTGGTTGATCCGCCGCTTGAAATTGTCCACCGCCGAGTTGACCAGGGTGACGATCAGCACCTCCTGATCGTCGGCGATGGCGGTGGCGACCAGTTGGGCGGCCAGCACGGCCAGAGTGTGGGTCTTGCCGCTGCCCGGCACGGCTGAGAGGCCCATCTTGCCCCCGGTATAGGCCAGGGCCTGCTGTTGGCCGGGGCGGGGTTGAAAGTCGGCCATCCTCGTTGACCTGGTGACAGCGAGCACTCGGGGCGGAAGCCGCGATCAGGCGGGGTGCTCTCCGCGCAGCCGTTGTAGCTCGGCCTCCAGCTCGGCGATGCGGGCTTCGGCGGCCCGGCGGGCCTGGGCCTCGTATGTGGCGCGGGCTTCGGCGGCCCGGCGGGCCTGGGCCTCGTGTGCGGCGCGGGCTTCGGCGGCCCGGCGGGCTTCCGCCTCTTCTGCCGGGGTTGGCAGCCAGATGCCGGCCTGCGGGTCGTACAGCCGCAGCACATAGGGCATCCCCTCTCCGCCGTCGGGCCGGGCCCACAACTCCAGGTTCAGCACCCGGCTGGCCAGGCCCAGCACCCCCCGCTCACCGCCGGGCAATGGTGTGAGCCGGACGTACACCCCTCCCTCCAGACGGTACCCCTGCAACAGCGGGTCCAGGTACTCGGCCAATGGGTCGAACAGGAAATATTCCTGGATGTCAAGCCCCTGGTATAGCCCCCGTTTCCAGGTCAGGTCCGCCTGCCAGGTTCCGGCCGAGGCGATCTCGAACACCACGTCCGGCGCTTTGCCCTCCTTCCACAGCAGGTAGTTGCGCCGATGGCCTTTGGGCACGCCAAAAGCTACAAACAGGTCGGGAGCCACCGATTTGTACGGATCGCCTTCGGCGTAATAGAGCAACAGGTCGGCGCCGACGTAAACCCGGTCATCGTGGCGGTAACGCTCCTCCAGGGCAAAGCGGGTGTCGGTGATGCAACGGTATTGAGGATCATGCTCGGCCA
>Ga0209162_1001228_pt1 | contig 25943 bp, 26 predicted proteins | sample YNPNPMetaG_FD_187121 | JGI IMG/M metagenome (GOLD analysis project Ga0209162, IMG submission 187121) | Anoxygenic and chlorotrophic microbial mat microbial communities from Yellowstone National Park, USA - YNP NP MetaG (SPAdes) (version 2) ...
GCGGTCACCGTGCAGGTGTTGACCACCACCGCATCGGCCTCCTCGCCAGGCCCAACGGCCCGGAATCCATGACGTTCCAGCGCATCTTGCAGCAAGGCACCGTCATACTGGTTGACCTTGCAACCCACGGTGTGAATGCTAAACTTCATGGCGATCGAGGACCTTTCTGATCCATCCACCCCCGAGGACCTCGTCCTTTTCGTAGAACACCACCGCCTGGCCCGGAGTGATGGCCGCTTGCGGGACGTCGAACTCCACCCTTGCCCTACCGCCGCCCATCCTGGTGATGGTGGCCCACGCCTCGCGGTGGCGATGTCTGATCCGGGCCATGGCCCGAAAGGGGTTGGAAGATGGAGGGGCTGCCACCCAGGTCGTGCCTTCCGCCTCCAGGGCGCGAGCCGAGAGCTCGGCCTTGGGGCCCACCACCACCTCCCGAGTTGCAGGACGTATCTCGACCACGTAGAGCGGCTCTCTCCAAGGGATCCCGATGCCTCGACGCTGACCAACCGTGAAGGAGTGGATGCCGCGGTGCCTCCCCAGGATCCTACCCCCGCCGTCCACTATCGAACCAGGGCGCAGATCCTCGGGGGGGAGATATGTCTCGACAAACCCTCGGTAATCCCTGTCCGGAATGAAGCAGATCTCCTGGCTCTCCGCCTTGAGCGCAACCGGAAGCCCCCAGCTCCGTGCCATCGACCGGACGGTGGCCTTGGAGAGCCCGCCTAGGGGCAGCAAGATCCTGGACAACTGCTCCTGCCGCAGGGAAAAAAGGAAATACGACTGGTCCTTCTGCCGGTCCCTGGCCTTCTTGAGACGAAAGAGGCCCGCGGAGTCGTCCCACTCGTTCGTCGCGTAGTGCCCGGTGGCGACGCAATCTCCCCCTTCCGACAGCGCCATCTGCAGGAGGGTCCCGAACTTCACGCGCTCATTGCACAGGATACATGGATTCGGGGTGCGCCCTTCCCCGTAAGCCCTCACGAAATCCTCCACGACCATCTCCCTGAACGCCTTGCCCAGCTCCAACACCCTCAAGGTGATGCCCAGGTGCTCGGCCACCGACTGCGCATCGGTCCGGTCCCGTGGAGAGCAACAGGTAGCCCTCCCCTTTCGGCCAGCGAGACGGCAGTCCCATAGGTCCAAGAAGACCCCTTCGACGATATGTCCCTCCCTGACCAGTATGGCTGCGGCGGTAGAGCTATCCACGCCGCCGCTCATGGCTGCCCAAACCTTGAGTCTTCGCGGAGCGGAAAACCCCATGTGATAGATCAGACCAGGGCCACCTGCATCGCCCGGGTCGGGCAGATGGGCATGCAGAGGCCGCAGCCGCTGCAGAGCTTGTTGTCGAAGTGGATCTCCTTGGTTTCCGGGTCCATGTGGAGGGCGTGAGTCGTGCAGATGGCGATGCAGGCCCCGCAGTGATAGCACTTCTCTTCGTCCCGCTGAATGTCCTTTTCAACGGGCTTGACCGTTATCCCGCACTGCTTCAAGTAGCGGATCCCCTTGCGGTAGTTGGCCTGCGGGCCACTCAGCTCCATCACCATGTAGCTTTCCTGGCGAGGGAGAAGCTGCGCCTTGAGGATGTTGAATACGAGGTCATAGTCCTTGACCAGCCTGTAGACAATGGGCTTGTCCCATGTCGCCTTGGTGAAGTAAAGGACGATCTTCTTTGACACCTCTGTGGTCATGGAGGACCTCCCCTTGAGATGGCTGATCCCATCATAGCCGCAACTGCACGGAGCGATCAAGATCCCTTGCCACCCTCCGACATCTGTGGTAGAAGGATAAAGGAGGTGAGACGACCGAGTGAAGAACGGGCCCCTTGGGGGCCATTCTTTTGGGAACGCCCATGGTGGACATCGCTCCGTTTCGCGGCTGGAGGTACAACCCGAAAAGGGTTCCCGAGCTCGAGGAGGTCGTAGCTCCCCCATACGACGTGATCGAGCCGGCTGAGCAACGGTTTCTCCACCAGAGGCATCCTTGGAACGTCGTTCGCCTGGACTTCGGCGAAGACCTGCCGGGCGACGATGACAGGGAGAACCGGTACGCGAGGGCGGCGGCCTATCTCAGCCGATGGAGGCGGGAAGGGATATTGCTCAGGGAAGAGGAAGCCTCCGTTTACGTCTGTCGCCAGGCGTTCACGGGGCTGCACGGGGAACGGATGGTCCGCACCGGGTTCATTGCCCTAGTGAGGCTGGAACCGTTGAGCCGGGGGCGGATATTTCCGCACGAGGAGACCTTCTCCAAGCACAGGACGGACAGGCTCAACCTTCTCAGGGCCACCCGGGCCCATTTCAATCCCATATTCTCCATCTATCCTGATCCTGACGGCGAGGTCGACGCGATAACGACGCGGGTTTGTGAGGGCGAACCGCTCATCGCCCTGGTGGATGGGCAAGGTGTCGAACATGCGCTGTGGGCCCTCGAGGGACCAGGGCTCATCCGGGAACTGATTCGGGCGATGAGGGAGAGACCTCTCTTCATTGCGGATGGACACCATCGCTACGAGACATGCCTGAATTACTGGGAGGAAAACCGCCGCCGTTCGGAGGGGATGGATCCAGGGGATCCGCTCCAGTGGACCATGATGTACCTCACCCCCATGGAGGGCCGGGGTTTGGTCATCCTGCCCACTCACAAGATGGTGAGAGGGGTCCAGGGCCTCGATCCAGTGGCCTTCCTGAAGAGACTGGAGGAGAATTTCCTGTGCCGCGAACTCCCCTCCCCACATCTGCTGAACCAAGGGGGCGACAGCTCCCCTTTTTTGAAGGCCTTGCGGGAAGAGGGCAGTAGGGGATGCGCCATAGGGATGGCCCTCCACGGCCGGGACTCCTTTTGGATACTCACCCCACGGGACGCTGAGAAGCTCTCCAAGGGTCTGGACCACCTTCCCGAGTGCCTGCGATCTCTGGATGTGACCATTCTCCATGAAGTGGTGTTTCTGAGAATCCTTGGGATCGACGTCTCGGATCCTCGAGCCAGACATCTGACCTATCTGCACGACGCAAATGAGAGCCTCCGGAGGGTCCGGGCCGGAGAGGTGCAGATGGCCTTTATCATGAATCCGACCAAGATAGCCGACCTGAAGGCCGTTGCCAGTGCCGGGTACAAGATGCCCCATAAGGCCACGTATTTTTATCCCAAGCTGCTCTCCGGTATGGTCATCAACGTCATGGAAGAAAGGATCCAACAGCCTTGACGCCGACTTGGGTGGAAGGCCCTGGATGGATGATCGCCTGATCCGCGAAGACGAGACCTTGGACGAGCTCTTTCGCGGGAGACTTCGCATACTCCAGAAGCGCCACGGGTACAGGTTCTCCATGGAGCCTATCCTGTTGGCCCACTTCGCATCGCCGCTCCGGGGAGGGAGGGTCATAGACCTGGGGACAGGCAGCGGTGTCATCCCGCTGATCCTGGCCCTGAGAGGGGAGGCGAGGGAGATCGTCGGGCTGGAGGTCCAGGAGGAGCTGGCGGAGATGGCCTCGAGGTCCGTGCGGATCAACGGCCTCGAGGAAAGGGTGACTATCCTCCATGGGGATTACCAGGAGCTGTCAGGGATCTTCCCCCCGCAGTCCTTCGATCACGCGGTGAGCAACCCTCCCTATCACCCTTCCGGTTCGGGCCGCGTGAGTCCCACCTCCTCGAGGGCCTTGGCGCGCCATGAGCTCTCAGGCACCATGGAGGCGCTGGTGGCCGCGGCTAGGTATCTCCTCAAGACCAAGGGGAGGCTGTGGCTCACCTACCCTCCTGCACGGCTGGTGAGTCTTCTGGGATGCCTCCAGAGGCATGGATTCGAGCCCAAGAGGCTGAGGATGGTGCACGGCCGAAAGACCCTCCCGGCGCGCATGGCCTTGCTGGAGTCGGTTCTGGGCGGCAGGGAAGGTCTGGAGATCCTCTCTCCTTTGATCCTTTACAGGGAGGGTAACGCATACACCGAGGAACTGGAACGCATCTACGCCATGGGGTGAGAGCGGAGCCGTTCTCCGGCGGGGCCCTCCGGCGCTACGGTTGCCGGGGCGATACGGAGGGATCCGAATTAGCGGGCCCTTTCGGCCCTCTCTGCGGCGCCCTGAGGTAGCGCACCAGCACCCTTCGAAGGGTGACCTCGAGATCCTTGTCGCCCATCTGGGCACATAGCGCCTCCACCCACGCCGCCTCGTCCTGTGTGAGAGGCCTTGGGGGCGTCTCGGTCGGCAAGGTCCTCCGGCGGCGAGGAGGGCGAAGACCATATCCCCTCGCAGTCCACCTGATGTCCGTGATCTCCTCCTCTCCCACCAGCTTCCAGAGCCTTTGCAGGATCTGATACTTCTCCATCTGGAGTTCGTGCATCCAGACCGAATCTTCGACTTGCACCAGAAGGACGCCCTTTCGTATGCTCACGGGCCGGGACTTCTCGGCGAGGAACTCCCCCACCACCTGAGGCCAAAGGTCATAGACCGGCCCTTGACGGCTCCGTTTCTGGTAGCCCTCCCCGCTCATAACCCGGGAGATGATCTCACCTATCCTCTCCAAGCCATTCCCCTCCGGCCGTGTCCCGTGCACCACACAGGGCGTCCCCGCCTTCCGAGCGAGCCCTTCGAGCAAGAACCTGCACGGCCACCCGTGCCACGCGGGCAAGGCCTTCCAAGAAGGAAGGGTCGGTGAAGCCGCGTCTCCATTTCAACTCCCCCAGCTCGTCGCTGACCACGAGGACGCTCGAGAAAGCCACCTTCCGAAAAGAGGCGACGGTCATCAGCGCCGAGGCCTCCATGTCGACGGCCAAGAGGCCCTCTTCGCGATAACGGATCACCTTTCCCACCGTCTCACGAAAAGGCGCGTCCGTTGTCCACACATGCCCCATCGCCGGATCCAACCCTTGCGCGATGAGCGCCGCCCGAAGAGCCTCCAGGAGGGACGGCTCAGGGGCAATGGTCACCCCTTCCTCCCGATAATGGGCCGAAGTGCCCTCTTCCGCCCTGGCCCCCGTAGGGAGGATCACCCTTCCGATCTTCAGGTGAGGCTGGAGCGAGCCACAAGATCCCAACCCGATTATCCATCTCGCCCCTAGCGCTACTAACCTTTCCAGGAGGTAGACCGCCATGGGTGCCCCCATGGCCCAGCCGACCACGCCTACCTCCTGATCCGAACCAGGGAGCGACCATAGCTTGGCGAAATCCACCCCGCGCCCTGGGACGTCCCCCAGTCCCAGGGCATTGCGGATGAGGGCCAAGTCCAGCGGGGTGAAACTCATGAGCACCCCCGGAGGCACGGCCTGCTCCCCTCTGCCCCGCCGGGGCTCGATGACCGCCTGGTCCTTGCATGCGTGGGAGTTCGCAGTCGTCAAACCGATTACCCGGTTCCAATTGGCGGCCCGCCGCCCCTTCTCCTTGACCTAAGTCCCCTTCCTGGCCTGCCTGATCTCCTCGATCAAATCCCCGCTCATCAGGTAAACCATTCCCCTGCGGGAGATCTCCCAGATCCCGGCGGGCGAGTCCTTCTTCAGGTATCCCTCTTCCATGAGAAGATTGGCCACGCGTCTCAGGTCCTCTCCCCAGCTAGACCTTACCTCCGTCTGCCCCTCGGCCTTGGCCCACGCCATGAAATCCCTTCGAAGGAGCCTCCCCTCGGCGGGGGAGACGCCGTACTTGGCCAATGTCTCCATGAACAGCTTGTCCAGATGATCGTCCAGTGTCGCAAGACGCCCCCCGACCCTTTCCACCACGAAAGAGGCCTGTGCGCCGCCCCCCTCGCTCTCAAGGGTCTCGAGGATCCACAGCCTCAATTGCAATTCCCAGAGGTCGTCAGACAAATCACGTTCACCTTGGTCTTGTCTAACCCTGGTAAGTGATCACAGGGTGGCGGCGTTTCTCGGAGCGGCTTGGCGGAGCCGCTTCGATTTTCCAGGACTTGGACCTGGGGGAAGCCCTCTCGGCCGAAGCGAAGCTGAGGCCGACCGAGAGAGGGGGCGAGCACTCCCCGGAGGCAAAATCCCTCGGAAAATCTAACGCCGAAGACTCGAAGCGGAGAGAAATGCCGTCACCCCCCGTGACCAGTTGCTGACCTTGAGCCCTCGTGGGCCCCGATGATGACCCCAGCGGGTCTTTTCTCGGAGGATAAGGGCATGGGACATTCCAAGTCAAGGAAAATCGCAGGGGGCATCATGCCTACCCAATTACGGGTGGGAAGCCCTTCCTCGCGGAGAGCGGGTCTGGAGCCCTCTGCCGATAGGCCGGAGCGATCGGGCACCCATCGACGCCGAGCGGGAAGGGGGGAAGCCCTTGCGCTGGTCTCTGTGAGAGGGCGACAACGGCCCTAAGGCCCCTTTGAGCGAGACCTCGGGTGCATGTATAATCGAGACGGCCGAGGAAGGGGTCCTTCGCGCTTGGCGGCTTGGCCCGGCGAAGGTGCGCCGCAGAGGAGTCGGCGTTTATGGCAAAGATAGGTCTCATGGGCCTTTGGAGGGCCCCGGTCAAGGCGTTGCGCTTGGTTGGCATCGTCCTCGGGTTATGTGCTGAGGTTTCGGCGTTGGGGGGTTGCGCCACAATGGCTGAGGTGGGATCGATGCTTCCTCGAGAGATCCACGGGTGGGCCCGGCAAGGGGAAGATGCCTTTTACGACGGCGAGACCCTTTTCGACTATCTCGATGGTGGAGCCGAGGTCTACAGGTCTTTCGGGGTCAGAAGGGTCGTGGCCAGAAGGTACGTCAAATCGGGTGAACCGGAGATCATAGCGGACATCTTCGAGATGGGCTCCCCGGCCGATGCATACGGTGTGTACCACCACGACCTTCGGACCGAAGGGGAGGCCGGTGTGGGCAACGAGTCCGAGTACCTCGAGGGGGCCCTCCAATTCTGGAAAGGGCGATTCTTCGTTTCGGTCCTGACGCTGGAGGAGACCGATGCATCTGCCCGGGCCGTGCTCGACCTCGGGAAGGCCATCGCATCGGCGATCGAGGAGACCGGGTCTCCACCGGACCTACTGAGCTTCCTGCCCGGCAAGGATCGATTGGCGGGCCATGTTCGTTATTTTCATGACCATGCCTGTCTCAACAGCTACTATTTCTTGGCGGATAAAGACCTCCTCAACCTGCATCCCGGGACAGAGGGAATACTGGCCAGGTTTCGGAGTGATCCGCCAGGGGTCGGGGAGGGTGTCGTCCTGATCCTGGTGAGGTACCCGTCGAGGCAGGAGGCGATGGCGGCCCAGGGGAGATTTTTCGCTGAATACCTGCCCGAGGCTGACGTGGAAGGCATAGCACGGGTGGAAGGTGGGAAATGGGTGGGGCTTCGCTCCGAGGGAGAGCTGCTCGCCGTTGTGCTAGATGCAGGATCCAGGGCCGAGGCGAAGAAGGCGCTCGCTTCGGTTTTCACCCGTGGCCGGGGGGGTGGGGAGAGATGAGCGACCAAGCCTGGGGAATGACCAGAAGGGACCTGCTCAGGGGCGCGGCGGGTGTAGCCCTGACCGGGGCGGGGGCGTGGTCCAGGGGTGAGGCACAGCCCTGCGGCTCTGCGGGCACTGGGGCGAGGGCGAGGGTCGTCCTCGTGCGCGATCCGAGGGCCATCGACGCCGAGGGCCACGTGAACGGCGCGGTCTTGGGAGAGATGCTCGACAAGGCTGTGACGGCCCTTCTCCAGGAGCCGGATCCATCCAAGGCCTGGGCACGCCTGTTCCGGCCGAAAGATATCGTCGGGATAAAGAGCAACGAGTGGACCTACCTCCCCACCCCTCCCCAACTGGAGTCCGCCATCAAGGCCAGGTTGCTGGTGGCCGGGGTCCCAGAGGGACATGTGGCCATCGGGGACCGTGGGGTCCTGAGGAACCAGATCTTCCAGAGGGCTACGGCCCTGATCAACGTCCGGCCTCTCCGTACCCATCACTGGTCAGGAATAGGAGGGGTCATAAAGAATTACATAATGTTCTCCGAGGATCCATCGAGCTGGCATGACGACTCCTGTGCCAGGTTGGCAGGGCTGTGGGACCTGCCCCTGGTCAAGGGCAAGACCCGCCTGAACGTCCTCGTCATGCTCACCCCCCTGTTTCACGGCAGAGGCCCCCATCATTTCAACAAGGCCTACCTCTGGCCATACAAGGGGATGCTGGTGGGCACGGACCCTGTGGCAGTGGACGCTACCGGCCTCCGGATCCTGGAGGCCAAGAGACGGGCTTATTTCAGCGGTGAGCAGCCCCTGGCGGTGTCGCCCAAACACGTGAGGCTTGCCCAGGAGCGCTTTCGCCTCGGGGTAGCGGACCCGAGCTGTATCGATCTGGTCAGGGTGGGATGGATGGAGGATGCCCTGATATAGTCCTGTTCCGCAAGAGCCGGGGTTGGTCGGGCGATGGGCCTCGATAAGGGGCCAGGAGATTCGGGGCCACAGGCGATATTGAATGTTGGCCTTCGTTCGGTTATCATCGCAAGAGAAGACTCGCGAGGGAATCTCACGATGAAGACCAAGGCGAACCAGGCTCACGCGCCGGGCGAAGAGATCCCCGAGCCCCGGTTGGTGACGATAGCTGTCCCGGAGGATTTCAGCAGGATGAACCTGAACAGCCGCATAGTGTATGTCGCCGACGGGCTCAAGTCATCGGAATCCCAATATCCCGACTGCAAGGAGAGCCATAGGCGGCACACTTCTTTGGTCAAGTTAGGAAAGAAAGAGGTCTCGTACCTCATAGAGTATCTGCCCATCGTCAACAGCGATTACTGATTCGTTCGGACCTCTCTGCAAGAGCAGATCATTTACTGTCACCCTAGCGTCGTCTCTCGGGCCGGCAATGTGGTGCAGAGGCTCCCTATCCCGCGGAGCCAGTCCATCGCAGAGCGCTTGTGGATCGGTTTGGTCGGGCAGTCCGCTCCTTGCAGGGCGCATCCCGCCGCAGGGGCGCGTGCGCGTCAGTCTCTGGGAAAGATCCCGATGACCGTAGGCAGCCTGACTCTGTCTCGCGGTCCAGGCCGGCCCACACCCTCCTGGGCATCCCACGGCCCCAGGCTGTCGTACAGAAAACCCCCCGCCCGCACCAGGAGCTGCGCCTCTTCCCCGCCGTCCATGGACATGGCGTGGATTATGGGAAAAGGGCCTGATCGGAGCAGTTCGCCTAATTCCCACAGGGTGTATCCGCCGCGGGTGACGAAGATCCATATCCTCCCATCGCGGCCCTCAGCCACCACGGTGCGGTTGGCGACGTTGAGGCTCCGCTGTACCCTGAGCAAGCCACTTCTATCCAAGAGCATGAAGGACTGAGCGGCCTCCAGATAACCTGGACTCTGCGGGTGGAAGGTCTCGCTGGCCAGATCGAGGATCTTGGCGCGGGGCGGCATCCCGTCGACGGGTTCCGCCACAAAGAGGGCCTGGAAGAGGGGATGAAGGCGGCCCTTGATAGATCTCCCGCCGTGGATGAGGAGGCCCATGTAGGAGTAATCAGGGTAGTATTGCCCCGCGTTGAAAAGGGCCACAGGGCGCACTTGCTCCAACCATTCCCACGCTGTCAAAGGGTGGGACTCCGTTTGCAGGGTATAATGGAGCACTTGGAATCGAAGACGGTTCGGGTCGGCGGCGAGGACACCGATGCCCGGGTCCCCTGACCTGCAGGCAGGGCCGCCGGTCCAGTAAACCCAATCCAAACCTGGCACAACGGTCCGTCCTGCTAGCGGTGACCCTTCTCCATGGGTCACCTCGAGCGCTGCGGTCCAGATCAAGAGGGACAGACGGAAGATGCCTCCGAGCCTCCTCGACGGGATCAGTCGGCGATGGCCTCCCATGGTAAGTGAAAACGCCCTCACGGGCTCCCCCGCTTCTTCGAACTTACCGCACGGGCCCGAGTTGGTCAAGCGATTCTCCCGTCCGAGGGGTTCGTCCGGTTTGAAGCTTCGACGCGATGCACTGCACGGCCTTGCAAGGCCTTTCGGCGTGTGATAAATAGTTGCCGTTTCGTGCCTGGCGAGAGGCACTTTCCTTGTAGGTCATGAAGATAGGAACCCAGATGGAGCGAGGGCCCCGAACGCGGGGGATTGGGTCATATCCTTTCCTCACTCTCCTTCCGCCTCCCAGGCTGTTCGCCCACCGAGGCGCCTCCGGACACAGACCGGAGAACACCCTGATTGCCTTTCACCTGGCCCTGGAGATGGGGGCCCCGTACCTCGAGCTCGATCTCTGGATGAGCCGCGATGGTCACCTGGTGATCCTCCACGATGAGACGGTGGATCGGACGACGGACGGTTCGGGCTCGGTGAAGGAGATGAGCCTCCAAGAGATTCAGGAACTGGATGCCGGGTACCGCTTTTACTCGCAGGAGGAGGACTCTTATCCGTTCCGGGGCAAAGGGATCAGCATACCGACCTTGGAGGAAGTGCTGATGGCTTTCCCCCAAGCCATGCTCAACATCGAGATCAAGCATGACGATCCGGCCCTGGATTCCGCCCTGGAGGAGGTCTTGTTCCATCACGGGGCCACGGATCGGGTACTGCTGGCCTCGGAAAGCGGCTCGCTCCTCGATCGTTTGAGGAGGCGATTTGAAGGCCGGGTGGCCACCGGCACGTCCCGGGAGGAAGGGCTCAGCTTCGCCCGTTGGATGGCGTCGGGTCGTAAGGGGCGGTTGGATCTGGCGGGACAGGCGCTCCAGATACCGGACCGGCTCTCCGGAAGAGACTACATAACAGGGGAGCTCGTGGCGGCAGCCCACGAGTGCGGCCTTGAAGTCCACGTGTGGACCGTGAACGAGGAGGAGCGCATGAGGGAGCTTCTGGAGATGGGGGTGGATGGGATCATGACGGACTTCCCGGATCGCTTTCCTGTACCGGGGCGCGGCAAGTGACCATGATAAGGGCATCGGGCGCCGCCCAGTGGCCGATCGGTTCCAGCAAGGATTCGCGACGGACGACGGTCGGCTGTCCACCGACCCGGAAGGGAGGAGACCATGTATTATGACGTGCTCATGACCGAAGATGCCAGGAGGATCCGAGACGAGGTTCGGCGTTTCGTCCGGGAGGAGGTCTCTCCGGATTACATCCGCGCCATGGACCGGGAGGAGATAAGATATCCGCGGGAATTCGTCCAGAGACTGGCGTCCCAGAGACTCCTCGGCCTCCGCTTTGACCCCAAGTGGGGGGGGAGGGGACTGCCCTGGGTGGCCGAGGTGGCGGCGGAAGAGGAGGTGGGGGTCCTCGGGACGGCCTTGGGGTGCGCCTTCGTGATGCCCTCCATAGTCGGAGAGGCCCTTCACGTCTTTGGAACGGATGAGCAAAGGGAACGCTATCTCAGACCGATACTCCAAGGAAAGACGATCAGTGCCGAGGCGCTCACCGAACCGAGGGGCGGCTCGGATTTCTTCGGGGCCACTACCAGGGCAGTCTTGGATGGAGATTGCTTCACGGTGAACGGCCAGAAACGTTTTGTGGTGGGGGCCGCGGAGGCCGACGTTTTCCTGGTCTATTGCAGGACCAATTTCGAGGAAAAGGCCCACAAGTACTCGCGCATCAGCGCCCTGATCATCGAAAGGGGCCCGGGGGTGAGCGCCGAGTACATCTACGGACTGATGGGGACCCGTGGGGGAGGGACCGGAAGGCTGGTCTTCAGGGACGTTCGGGTCCCGAAGGAGAACCTCATCGGCGGGCTCCACGGCGGTGCCATGGTCTTCAACCAGATGATGATCCCGGAGAGGATGACTTCTGCCGCCGCCAGTCTCGGGGGGGCGCGAGCGGCCTTGGAGATTGCTGCCCGGTACAGCCATCGGCGCCACGCCTTCGGTAGGCCGATTCGGGAGTTTCAGGGAGTGAGCTTCATGGTCGCTGACGCGATCACCCAATTGGACGCGGCAAGGGGACTGGTTCATCTGGCAGCACGGGCGGTAGATGCAGGGGCCCCCAATGCCCGCAGGCTTGTGAGCGAGGCCAAGAAGTTTGCCACCGATGCGGCGTGGGACATCGCCAACAAGGCCATGCAGATCATGGGCGGAATCGGTTACACCAACGTCTATCCCATAGAGAAGATCATCCGTGACTCCCGGCTGACCCAGATCTGGACAGGGACGAACGAGATCATGAATCTGTTGATCCAACACGAGTATTACGCAGAGGTGCTCTCCGGTTCTGTTCAGGTGCGAGACATCGAAGGGGATGCCATGGAGGCTCAAGAGGCTGAGAAGTGCTTCACGGACGAGGACATGTGGAGGGTGCATCACGACTCGAAACGAGGCTCGGATGCGTGAACGGGGGCAGAGACTTCGGCAGGGGCGTTCTGCCCGTGTCTGTTGAGTGGTGGTCATTTGAAAAACGCAAAAGGGTCCCAAGGGGGTTCGGAACGTCGTCGTTTCCACCGTCGCCATATCGGAGTGCCCGTGCAGTTCCACATCGTGGGGGAGGGAGAAGGGACCAGGATCTCCCGGCTCTTGGAAGGGAGGCTCAGAGACGTGAGCCCCGATGGTATCGCCTTGGAGACGACGACCATCGTTGCCGATGGTCTTCACATATCCTATGATTCGGTGCCGGCGAGGAAGAACAGGGTCTATCTACAGTTTGGACTGCCGTCAGGGACAGCGGTCAAGGCAGTGGCCGAGACGGTATGGTACGAACGCATATCGAGTGCCGAGAAACTGTTCGCCGTGGGACTCAAGTTCGTGGAGATCTCCAAGGAATCCAGGGCAGCCCTCAAGGCGTTCCTCGACTCCTCCAACAAAGAGAGGCCCCTTCCCGTGTAACGAGAAGGCTGGCGCACCAGCTCCCTGCCGACCCCTGAGTCGCGACAGACCGACTCACGGGGTGGGGGAGGACCTTCACTCACCCCTGTTCCGCGAGGGGGAAAACGCGGCGGCGGGGCCAGGATGACTGTAGGAAAAATCAACATGGAGTTGGGTAATGCAACATTTTCTGGATTCACGGGTGATACCGGGCCCTTGGGATAAGTCGTCGGTGGACCACTGTAGGATTTTTCAACAGGTCTCGTGAGGGCCGTTGACGATTAGGCCGCCCGTTACGCTCTGAATCCTTTTTGAGATCAATATGTTGTCCCTAGCTGAAAGAGCTGGCACGAAGGTTGCTTCGCACGGGGTGGGATTGTAAGAAGGGACCGAGACTTCTCTTCTGAGCGCGCGAATTGTCTTCGAGTTCCAACACGTACCCGCACGAGTTGATCGCTTCCAGTTGTTTCCTGGTCGGTCCCTTCTTTGCCCATCCCCGTGGTATGCTTCAACTGGAGTCGCCAGCCGGCGTCTCGGTCGGACGCCGGGGGGTCGAGTCTCTTCGGTCCCGTCCGTGTGCGGGGGGAAAGGACCTCGGTGTTCAGCCATCCTGGATATGAGGATGAGTCCAACCCAGGGATTGGGCGAGACTCTGAGGGGCCCTCGTTGCGGCTTGTGGTCAAGGGGGCGAGGCGATGGCCGTCGATTCCACGTCTCAACATCTTTTAGAGAAAGGAGAGGACGCTGATGGGTGAGATCGGTCATGGCGGAAAGGAGATCGTCGAACGAATCCTGGAGCCGAGGACGGCCGCGGAGAAGATCAAAGGCCTGAAGCAGATCCCGGTGCGGGAACAGATGGCGGTGGAGGTCATCGACATCGCGTACGGGTTTTTCTCTCCGCTGCAAGGCTTCATGGGCAAGGCGGATGTGGAGAGCGTCTGCAAGAAGATGCGTCTCAAGGATGGGACTGTCTGGAGCATCCCCATCGTCTTCGACCTGTCGGACAAGGAGATAGCTGATTACGGCATCAAGGCCGGGGATTCGGTGTTGCTCACTTACGAGGGGAACCCTTGTGCCATCTTCGAGATCGAGGAGATATACGACTACAACAAGCAGGAGCTGGCCAAGGATGTCTACGGGACGAACGACGAGAAACATCCGGGGGTGAAAAGGACCTACCAGTACAAGGACAAGTTTCTGGGCGGCAAGATCACGATGGTGGGCAAGCCCATCATCAACGAGCCGTTCACCCCTTTCTTCCTGAGCCCTCTGGAGATGCGCAAGAAGATCAAGGAGAAGGGGTGGGTTCGGACTGTGGCGCACCAGACAAGGAACGTGCCCCATACAGGGCACGAGTGGCTCATGAAGGGATCCTGGCTCTCGGCCTACGGGGAGCTTCCTGTGGAGAAGATGATGGTCGGGGTTGTGGTCAACGCCATCATCGGCGAGAAGCGCCCGGGCGACTATATAGACGAGGCCATCGTCCTCTGTCATGACGTGTTGAGGAAGGCCGGTTACTTCCGCGAGGATGTGCATCTGACCTCCATCTCTCTTTGGGACATGCGATATGCGGGTCCGAGGGAGGCGGTGTTTCACGCGGCCTTGAGGGCGAATCTCGGGATCTCCCATCACATGTTCGGCAGGGACCACGCAGGTGTCGGAAGTTACTACGACCCCTATGATGCGCACAGGATCTTCGATCAATTCTCGGAGAAGGACCTCAACATAAAGCCCGTGCGGGTGCTCGAGTGGTGGTACTGCCCGGTGTGCGCCGAGGTGACTTACATGGGGCTGTGCGCCCACACGGACAAGAGGCAGAACTTCAGCGGCACCCTCATCCGCAGCATCATCCAGGACGGCGTAAAGCCTCCCAGGCTGATCTTCAGGCCCGAGGTCTTCGACCTGATCCAGGAGTGTGCGGAGAAATACGGAAGGGGGGACGCCTTCGTGACCCCGGAGTACCTCAAGCACAGGAACCCGGTTTTCACGTTTCCTAAGCTCTAACCAAAGTTCGAAAGTCCGAAGAGGAGGGACAGAACTCATGGCCGAGACCTTTCCCATAAACGTCTGGATCAACGAAGAGCGCTTTGCCAAGCTTCAGGCAGCGGGTCTGGCTGATATGTGTCAGGAAATGCTGGCAGGACTCAAGGTCCTGCGGGTGCCGACCACGGCCGAGCAAAGGGACGAGATCTTGAAGAAGTTTCCCATGGCCAAGTTCGACAGCGCCACAACCAAGAGCATCGAGCTGCTCCCCAGGGCCGTCAAGGACAAGATCTTCGACTTGGTCGTTGCCAAGAAGTCGGTGGACGTCATAGGGGAGTTCCTCAAGTCGGTGTGAAGCTATTGGAGGGTCGGTCGCTGCGGGTCCTGGGGCCAGCCTCAGGGGGTTCGGCCACAGGGCGCCTTGCTGGCACGGACCGCGAAAGGAGGTGAAAGGGCAGGAGCTGCGGATAGGCGATGGCAGTGTGGGTGTGCAAAGCGTTTTCCGATCAGAGAATTGTTCCTGAGGAGGTGAGCTTATGCCAAGCTACGTGATCCTGGAGAAGTGCGACGGGTGTAAGGGACAGGACAAGACGGCCTGCCAGTACATCTGCCCCAACGACTTGATGGTCCTGAACAAGGACACCATGAAGGCCTACAACAGGGCACCCGAGATGTGCTGGGAGTGCTACAACTGCGTCAAGATCTGCCCGCAGCAGGCCATAGATGTGCGCGGGTATGCGGACTTCATTCCAATGGGCGCCTCTGTGGTCCCGCTGAGGAGCTCGGACTCCATCATGTGGACGGTCAAGTTCCGCAACGGGATGATCAAACGGTTCAAGTTCCCCATCCGGACGACTCCGGAAGGCCAGGCGAAGCCGTGGCCCGATGAGTGGCAGACGGGTTCCGACGACCTCAAGAGCCCTGTGCTCTGCACGGAACCTGCTTCCCTGTGGCTCAAAGAGGTCCCGGTCCTGAAGAAGTAGCCCCAATTCTCCCAAGGAGGTGAGTTCCATGCAGCCTTTTGAAACTGTTGAGGTGACTACCGATCTGTTGATTTGTGGCGGAGGCATGGCGGCCTGCGGGGCGGCCGTGGAGGCGGCCTATTGGGCCAAGAAGAAGGGCCTCAAGGTCACTCTCGTGGACAAGGCGGCCATGGATCGAAGCGGCGCCGTGGCCATGGGCCTCTCCGCCCTGAACCAGTACGTTGGAGTCGGCGAGGGGGACAATACGCCCGAAGAGTATGTGGACTATGTCAGGACCGACCTCATGGGTATCACCCGCGAGGACCTGGTCTATGACATCGCCCGCCACGTGGATTCCACCGTCCATCTGTTCGAAAAATGGGGTCTCCCCATATGGAAGGACGAACAGGGCAAATACGTACACGAGGGCCGCTGGCAGCTCATGATAAACGGCGAGTCTTACAAGGTGGTGGTCGCTGAGGCCGCCAAGAACGCCATGAAGGAGGCAAACGGGGAGATCTACGAGAGGGTCTTCATCGTCGAGCCGCTGATGGATGGCGACAGGATCGCCGGGGCCGTGGGCTTCAGCGTGAGGGAGAACAAGTTCTATGTCTTCAAGGCCAAGGCGGTACTGGTCGCGATGGGCGGCGCCGTGCACGTGTTCCGTCCGCGGTCCGTCGGCGAGGGGTTGGGCCGCTCGTGGTATCCTCCGTTCAATTCTGGCTCCAGCGCCTACTTCACCATCAAGGCAGGGGCAGAGATGACCTGCCAGGAAGTAAGGTTCATACCCGTGCGGTTCAAGGACGCCTACGGTCCGGTGGGCGCCTGGTTCCTCCTGTTCAAGTCCAGGGCCACCAACGCCTTCGGCGGCGACTACATGGTCGAGAGGAAGGAGGAGCTGGAGAAGTGGGCACCCTATGGCCTGGCCAAGCCCATCCCGGCGAACCTGAGGAACTGGCTGGGGATGCTGGACATGAAGGAGGGCAAGGGCCCGATCTACATGAGGACCGAGGAGGCCATCGAGAAGATCGCCACCTCTGCCGGGGATGAGAAGGCCGCCAAGAAGAAGCTCAAGGAGCTAGAGGCCGAGGCGTGGGAGGACTTCCTGGATATGACCATCTCCCAGGCCATACTCTGGGCGGCCCAGAACATCCAGCCCGAGTCCAAGGCCTCGGAGATCATGGCGTGCGAGCCTTATTTCATAGGCTCCCACTCCGGTGCCTCCGGCGCCTGGGTGAGCGGTCCTGAGGACGTCGCCCCCCCGGAGTACTTCTGGGGCTACAACCGCATGGCCACGGTGAAGGGGCTGTTCTGCGCAGGGGACGCCTCGGGTGCATCCAGCCACAAGTTCTCTGACGGTTCTCATGCCGAGGGCCGCATCGCGGCCAAGGGCGCCCTGGCATTCATCGTGGACAACAACACCCAGCCCAAGGTGGATCCCAAGCAGGTGGAGGCCCTCAAGGAGAGGATTCTCAGGCCCTTGGCGCTCTTCGAGCAGCACAAGGACCTCTCCGACAACCCGGATATCAACCCGAACTACATCAAGCCGAAGATGTACATGTTCCGCCTCCAGAAGATCATGGACGAGTATTCCGGAGGGGTGTCCGCTGACTTTACTACCAGCGGGAAGATGCTCGAGAGAGGCCTGGAGCTCTTGGAGCTCCTCAAGGAGGACTCGGAGAAGCTGGCCGCTCAGGACCTCCACGAACTCATGAGGTGCTGGGAGAACATCCAGAGGACCTGGCAGGCCGAGGCCCACATGCGTTCCATCCTCTTCAGGGAGGAGACCAGGTGGCCTGGCTACTACTTCCGGGCAGACTTCCCCAACATGGACGAGAAGAACTGGCGGGTCTTCGTCAACTGCAAGTGGGACCCCAAGACCGGGCAGTGGGAGATGATGAAGAAACCGGTCCTTAACTGGATCACCGCCAATAAGTAAGAAGCTCCGGGAAAGAGACCGTTCGAGGCTTCACCGGACGGGAGATTCGAGTGCTCCAGGCGGCTTATCGTGGGCGCCTGGAGCACTCTTTTGGGCGCCAACAGGGGCATCCGCAAGGGAGTTGGATGTCCGGGCGTCATCCAGCGGCGGACCCATAGGTCGTTCCCGCGAAGGTTGCAATGCGGCCTCGCGGTATTGCAGCTTCCGCAGGGATGACTCCTCTGGGGTCCGAACCACTCAGACGCTGCATTGCCGAAGGCAAACCCATTCATGGAGGCTAGCGATGGCGGATGATCGCAAGGGAAAAGGGGCCATTTTGGTCTTAGGGGGAGGGATGGCCGGGATCAGCGCCGCCCTGGAGGCGGCTGAAGCGGGCTATCCGGTCTACCTCGTGGAGAGAGAGCCGTTTCTGGGCGGGAGGGTGGCCCAGATCAATCAGTATTTTCCCAAGATGTGCCCTCCCACATGCGGCCTGGAGATCAATTTCAAGCGCATGAAGAGCAACCCCAACCTCACGGTGTACACCATGGCCGAGGTGACGGAGGTCCAGGGCGATGAGGGTAACTTCAAGGTGAAGGTCCAGGTAAGACCTCGGTACGTCAACGGGAAGTGCACGGCATGCGGCAAATGCGCCGAGGTATGTCAGACTCAGATACCGAACCGTTTCAACTACGGGATGGACATGGTGAAGGCCGCATATCTCCCGCACGAGATGGCCTTCCCCATGCGTTACGTCCTCGCCCCTGAGATCATAGGGACGGAAGAGGCCAAGAGGTGCAAGGAAGCCTGCCCTTACGGGGCCATCGATCTGGAGATGGCCTCCGAGACCATGGAGCTCCAGGTCTCGTCCATCGTCCTCGCGACGGGTTGGGAACCCTACGACGCATCCAAGATGGAGAACCTGGGATTCGGGAAAATCGCCAACGTCATCAGCAACGTGATGATGGAGAGGCTGGCCGCCAAGAACGGCCCCACCAAAGGCAGGATCGTAAGGCCTTCGGACGGCAAGGAGGTAAAGGCCATCGCCTTTTGCCAGTGTGCGGGGCAGAGGGACGAGAACCACCTGCCTTTCTGTTCGAGGGTATGTTGTACCGCTTCCCTGAAGCAAGCCCGCATGGTGAGGGAGCAGTACCCCGATTCCCAGGTATACATCTTCTACATCGACCTTCGCGCCTTCGGCCGGAACGAGGACTTCCTGGCAAGGGTTCAGCAGGACCCCGGCGTCAAGATGATCAAAGGGAAGGTGGCCAGGATCACGGAGGATTCCAGCACCAAGGATGTCATCGTGGAGGCGGAGGAGGTCGCCGCTGGCTCCATATCCCGGGTGAAGGTGGACATGGCTGTCCTGGCGACGGGCATGGCCCCGTGTGCGGCGAAGGTGCCTGGCCTGCCAGCCGGCCTTGACGATTACGGCTTCGTCATAGACGGGCCGGGGATATACGCGGCAGGGACGGTCAAGAGGCCCCTGGATGTGGCCGCTACGGTCCAAGACGCCACTGGGGCTGCCCTGAAGGCGATTCAATCTGCGGTGCGGAGGTGATCCGATGGAGAAGAAGATCGGAGTCTATATATGCACGGGCTGTGGTATCGGTGATGTGGTAGACCCAGAGAGGCTCTCGAAGGTGGCCACCGGGGAATACAAGGCCCCCATCTGCAGGGTGAACAGCTGCTTCTGCAGCGACGAGGGGATCGCCCAAATCCGGAAGGACATCGGCGACGAAGGCGTCAACGGCATCGTGCTCGCTGCCTGTTCTCCCAGGGTCAAGACGGATGTCTTCTCCTTCGATCCTTTGACCACGGTGATGGATCGGGTCAATCTCAGGGAACAGGTGGCCTGGAGCCACGAGCCGCAGGCCAAAGGGGGGATCGACGAGGACATTCAGATGCTGGCCGAGGACCAGCTCCGCATGGGCATCACGAAGGTCCAGAACATGGACCCCCCGGAGCCTTTCAAGGAGGAGATCAACAAGAGGATACTGGTCGTGGGCGGGGGTGTCACCGGCATGACCTCCGCCCTGGGTGCGGCCAAGGCTGGATACGAGGTGGTCCTCGTGGAGAGGGAGGGGTCCCTGGGCGGGTTCGCCGCCAAGCTGTACAAGCAGTTGCCGAAGAGCCGCCCCTTTCGCGACCCAGAGCCGCCGGACTATCAGGACCTGGTGCAGGCCTTGAATCAGGAGGAGAAGGTCAAGGTTTACACGTCCGCCACGGTGGAGAAGATCGCAGGGGCGCCGGGGATGTTCGATGTCTCCATTAGGCAGAATGGGGGCACGGTCCAGGAGCGCACCGGCGCTATAGTGCTCGCCACAGGTTGGGAGCCGTATGACCCCAACAAACTCACCCACCTGGGTTACGGCCAGAGCCCCAATGTCATCACCAACGTGGCGATGGAGGAGATGGCTTCCAAGGGGAGGATGTCGAGACCGTCGGACGGCAAGCCGGTTCAGAGCGCGGCATTCATACTCTGCGCTGGGTCGAGGGATCCGGCCCACCTTCCTTACTGCTCCACTGTTTGCTGCGCGACTTCCTTGAAACAGGCCCTCTACGTGAGGGAGAAGAGCCCGGAGTCGAAGGTCTTCGTGTTCTACAAGGACATACGGACACCGGGGCATTACGAGGACTTCTACAGGCGAATCCAGGAGGAGGAAGGGATCTTCCTGACCAAGGGCGAGGTCGTTTCAGTGGCGCCCCAGCCGGATGGATCGGTCCTGGTGGAAGCCGACGATCTGCTGTTGGGTGAGAGGATCCAGGTCAAGGTGGACCTCGTGGTCCTGGCCACCGGGATGGTGCCGAGGACTGCCCTTGGAGAGGAGCTGACGCCGGTGGTCGAGGAGGAAGAAGGTAAGAAAAAGGATCTCGCATCGCAGCTCCTGATCCCGACCAAGATCATCAAGTCCAACACACTGAACCTCGAGTACCGGCAAGGCCCCGAGCTGCCCGAGCTGAAATATGGGTTCCCGGACTCGCACTTCATATGCTTCCCCTATGAGACACGAAGGACGGGCATCTACGCCGCCGGGCCAGTCAGGCAGCCCATGGACATCTCCTTCAGCATGGAGGATGCCAGGGGGGCGGCCTTGAAGGCCATCCAGTGCGTGGAGCTTACCGAGCAGGGCAGGGCCGTGCATCCCAGGACGTGGGACATGACCTACCCTGACCTCTTCATGCAGCGCTGCACCCAGTGCAAACGGTGCACAGAGGAGTGTCCGTTCGGGATGTACAACGAGGATGAGAAAGCAAATCCCCTGCCCAACCCAACTAGGTGCAGGCGATGTGCCATATGCATGGGCTCCTGTCCCGAGAGGATCATATCCTTCAAAGATTACTCGGTGGGAATGATAGGAAACATGATAAAGGCCATCGAGGTCCCGGAGGAAGAGGAGGAGAAGCCGAGGATCTTGCTCCTGGCGTGCGAGAACGACGCGTATCCGGCACTGGATATGGTGGGGCTCAAGGGGCTCAAGTACAACCCGTTCATGCGCATCATACCGCTGCGCTGTCTGGGGTCTCTCAACCTGATCTGGATCGCCGATTCGCTCTCCAAGGGGATAGATGGGGTTCTCCTGTTCGGCTGCGTCCATGGAAACGACTATCAGTGCCATTTTGCCAAGGGGAGCGAGCTTGCCAATTACCGCCTGAGCAAGGTCCAGGAGACCCTGGATCGCCTGGCCCTCGAGTCGGGCAGGATACGCATAGAGCAGATCGAGATCTCAGACTACCACAAGATTCCTGGGATCATCGACGAGTTCTTGGAGACCATAAAGGAGATCGGGCCGAACCCGTACAAGGGGTTCTGAAGGCGGCGACGTGCTTCTATCCGGCGAGGGGTCGCCAAGGACCCTTGTCAGGCACCAGAGGGACACTGGGCGCCCGGTTTGTACGGGTCATCAAGACGAGGAGGTGGCACGGATGTCAAAGGCGATTCTCCTGGATCCGGATCTGGGATTCATCAGGGAGGTCAAGGGGGCCGGCGGCGACACGTTGAAGAAATGCTTTCAGTGCGCCACCTGCTCGGTGGTGTGCAACCTTTCCCCGGACGACAGGCCGTTCCCCAGGAAGGAGATGTTGTGGGGGCAATGGGGCCTCAGGGACCGTCTCATGAGAGATCCCGATGTGTGGCTCTGTCATCAATGCAACGACTGCAGCAAGCATTGTCCCCGTGGGGCGAGGCCGGGTGACGTCCTGGCGGCCTTGAGACGCATGACCATCATGGAGTACGCCTTTCCCCGGTTCCTGGCGAAATGGGTCAACGATCCCAGGTTTCTTCCCGTGGTATTCGGGATTCCCGTGGTCATACTTCTCCTGTTCATGGCCGCGGCCGGGACCTTGGGGATCCCGGAGGGGGAGATCATTTACCGCAAGTTCGTACCGCAATGGCCCGTGGTGGACGTGATCTTCCCCTTGACCGCCATCTGGACCGTGGTCTGTTCAGCGGTCGGCATCAGGAAGTTCTGGAACGCGCTGAGCGCATCGGGCCCCGAGCCGAAGAAGGAATATCGATACTCGCTCTGGGAATGGATCACCATCTACGTCATCGGGACCGTCGTCGATATATTGAAGCACACCAATTTCAAGGAGTGCGTGGTCAACAGGTCCAGGTACACGGCACACTTCAACATGCTGTGGGGGTTCATCCTCCTCGCCCTAACGACCGCGTGCGTGGCCACCGGGGTCTATATCTTCGGCAAGCAGACCCCTTATCCCCTGAGCAGCCCCGTGAAGTGGATCGGCAATTTGGGGGCCATCATCCTGATCCTGGGCTCCTTGCTGGCCATAGCCAATCGGATGTCCTCCGGAGACGATGCTGGCAAGGCGACGTATTTTGACTGGCTGTTCCTCCTGGTAGTCCTGGCCACGGGGATCTCCGGACTCCTCACGGAGCTCCTTCGCCTGGCCGATGTGGCCACTGTGGCTTATCCGGTGTACTTCGTTCATCTGGTCTTCGTTTGGTTCTTGTTCGCCTATCTGCCGTTCTCCAAGTTCGGCCATCTCCTTTACCGGACCACCGCCATGATCTATGCGCGGTGGATCGGAAGGGGTCTGGGCAGGGGGAGCGGGATTTCGCCGCCGAGGCTTGGAGGGGGCCAGCCGGCACACTGAGCCCATAGACCCGGATTCGCCCCTGTGGGACACGGGTGAGTGATCACATGGTGACGGCGTTTCTCGGAGCGGCTTGGCGGAGGCGCTTCGATTTTGCAGTATTTGGACCTGGGGGAAGCCCTCTCGGCCGAAGCTGAGCTGGGGCCGACCGAGGCAGGGGGCAAGCATCTGCCAGAGGTCAAATCCTTTGGAAAATCGAGCGCCGAAGACTTCAAGCGGAGAGAGATGCCGCCACCCCCGTGACCAGTTGCGGACACGGTTCCTGCGGAGCTGGAGGAACCCATGAAGGAGTTGGTCGTACGGCTCTTGAAGGCTGTTTACCGATACGAGAAGGAGCTCGATGATCTGAAACGGCAAGAGGGCGTTGGAATCGGCCACAGCACCTTGGTGGAGAAGATCGCCCGCAAGTACGGGCGTTCGCCGGAAGAGAAGCTACTCATCATGGAAACCCTGGCGAGATATCGCGGGGAGGATTAGCGACGGATGACCTGCTGAGGTGGAAGTGAACAGCAAGAGCGGTTTCCGATTCCGATGTCATCCTGGGCTCCCCTGCTTCACCAAGTGCTGCCGGGACGTGAACATATTCCTTTCCCCCTACGACATCCTGAGGCTGAAAAAAAGGCTTGGGATCTCTTCAGGGGAGTTTCTGGAGAGGTACACCATCTCCCTCATTGCGGGCAGATCGGGTCTTCCGGTGGTCGTCCTGAAGATGGCGGACGACAAGGACAAGAGGTGCCCTTTCGTCGGGTCGGATGGTTGCATGGTCTACGATTCGAGGCCTTGGTCCTGCCGCATGTATCCCCTCGATCGCAAGGAGGCTGACGATTCGTTTGCCATCATAGCCGACCCAGGGATATGCCTCGGCTTGAGGGAAGAGTCGGAGCAGAGCGTGGCCGACTACTTGGTCGCGCAGGGGGTGCCGCCTTACGAGGAGATGGAGGGATTGCTCTCCAGGATCTCGGGGGCCCCGGCGCTCTGCGCGGAGAGGATCCAGAACCCGAAGCTGCAAGAGATGTGTCGCGTGGCCCTCTACGACCTCGATCGCTTCAGGAGGTTCGTCATGGAGAGCAGGTTTCTGGAGATCTTCTACGTGGAGAAGGAGGTCGCAGAGAAGATCCCTTACGACGACCTGGAGCTCATGAAGCTGGCCTTTCGATGGCTGGAGTTCGGGCTTGTCTCGGGGGAGACCATGAGGATTCGGGAGGATATGCTATCAGGGGTGGGAAATGGAAAATAGGCGAGGGGAGGACGGGCTGCGCTCGTCTCGAGCGGTCGGTGGCTCCAGGGGGTGCGGTGCGTGACTGAGATGGCCTTGTCGAGGAGTGCCGGGAGCAGGGAAGAGGGCTTCCGGCCGATATCCGGTGGGAAACTCCGATTTCTCTGTCACAAGGACATCAGTTGCTTCAACCGATGCTGCGCCGATCTCCGGCTCATACTGACCCCGTATGACATCCTGCGCATCAAGAGAAGACTCGGGCTCCGTTCCGATCGGTTCCTCGAGGAATACACGGTGCCCGATCTGAGCGGCGGATCCATCTTTCCCATGGTCAGACTCAAGATGAGGCAGGAGGGCGAGAGGCCGTGTCCGTTCGTGAGCCGGGAAGGGTGCACCATTTACGATGATCGCCCTGGCGCCTGTAGGCTCTATCCCCTGGGCAGGGCCTCTTCGGGAGGGCCTGCCGGCATGCGAGGCGTGGAGTTCTATTTCATCGTGGATGAGTCGCACTGTCTGGGGTTCGGCGAGTCCAGGGAGTGGACCGTGGAGGAGTGGCTGATAGACCAGGGTGCGGCGCATTACAACGAGATGGACCGGGAGTGGATGGAGCTTGTGACGAGTCGGAGTCCCAGACTCAACCAGCTGACCGAGGACAAGCTCAAGATGTTCTTCATGACGAGCTACAACCTGGACCGATTCCGGGAGTTTGTCTTCCAGAGCAGGTTCCTCAAGGCCTTCGAGATCCGAGGGGAAGAGATAGAAAGGATCTCGGAGGACGACCTCCGACTGATGCAGCTGGGGATGAGGTGGCTCAAGTTCGCCATCCTGGGCGATGATACCTTGAGTCTTAGATCTACCGGTTCCTGAAATAGAGTTCGGCGAATTCCCTGGCCGTCTTCTTCATGATCTCCTTGGGATCCGCCACGTGTGCCTCGAACAGGCGGGCGATCTCCTGGTAATCCGGTTCCCTGCTACCCTTGTCGTAACGCGATACAAACTCAGATCTCAGCCCCTCCGGAAGGGCCGCCACCATGTTTCTTCCGAGCATGTTCTCGAAGAGCCTGTACAATGAATCGACCAGTCGTTCCAAGGCGTCCTCCTCCAGCCTTTCGCCCTTCTTCGCTATCAAAGCGCGGCAGAAGTTCTCTATATAAGGGTTCTTCTCGCACTCCACGGTCTGCATCTCCTCACTCCTTCTCTACCTCAACAATCTTCGGCCCGATCCTCCACACCAGAGTCTCTCCCGCCAGGGTTTTTGTCAAGCCCGCTGCCGGGTGCGTCCGATGACTATCATCCTGGGGCTTTCTAGGTCATAGTCCCCTCCTTTCCTGTCTCCCAAGGCCCGGGTCATCTCCATGCCGGCCTCCCTGAAGAGCCTGGCCATCCGCTCCACGCAGTGGTAGCGGACCACGCCGAAACTCCCCCCCTGTCCCAAGGGGAGATCGAAGTGGCTCACCCGGGCCATCTCCTCCACGGTGGACTGCGGATGTCTCACCCTCCAGAACCGCAGGGGATTGGGGTTGTCGATGAGGAGGATGCCCCCTGGCAACAGCACAGTGGCGAACGTTCGTAGCAGGGCGATGTTTTCCCCGTCCTCGAGACAATGCGAGAAGGAACCGCCCAGGATCAGGACGGCGTGGAAGGACGTGCGAAGCGGAAGCGACCTGGCGTCGGCCACGAGAAAGGCGGCTCCGGGTGCCTCGTCTCTTGCCCAGCGGCTGGCGAAGGCTATGCGCGAGCGGGAGATGTCGATGCCAACCACCTGGAGACCCCTCTGCGCCAGTTCGACGGCGTGCCTTCCATTGCCGCAGTATAGGTCCAGTACGCGCGATCCTGCATTCAAACCGAGAAGGCAGCGGATCTCCTCGGCCTCCGCACGGGTTAATGCCCTCTGGCTCTCCCGGTAGGCCAGTTCCTCTTGTTCATCCTGGAATGTCTCTCTGCCCAGATAGAGCCTGTGAAACCACTCCATGTCGACCGTCGAACCCTCAGGACCGAACATGACCCCCGCCCGGTCGAATCCGAGACATGGCAGGGACCAAGAAGGGGTTCAATCAATGATACCGTTCTTGAGGGCATCCCGAGACCATACCGGCAGTGG
>Ga0209162_1001230_pt1 | contig 25916 bp, 24 predicted proteins | sample YNPNPMetaG_FD_187121 | JGI IMG/M metagenome (GOLD analysis project Ga0209162, IMG submission 187121) | Anoxygenic and chlorotrophic microbial mat microbial communities from Yellowstone National Park, USA - YNP NP MetaG (SPAdes) (version 2) ...
TGTCCGTCATAGTTTTGCGCCGGCGACGCCAACGCAGTGGGCATGGCTCCCTCTCCCTCGTAGGGAGAGGGTCGGGGTGAGGGTGGAGACCGCCAATCAGCGCAGATCGCCCCTCACCCCAGCCCTCTCCCCGATGGGGAGAGGGTCGTGGAGACCGCCCATCAGCGCAGATCGCCCCTCACCCCAGCCCTCTCCCCGCTGGGGAGAGGGTGTGCGCGCCCTCGTCTGCAAAAACGTGACGGACACCCCCAACAGTCGGGCCACTTGACCTGGCCCGCCAGGTGAGCTACAATTGTAGAGGGTTTGGCATCAAGTGCCCAACCCCCACCAAAGGATTTTGTGGGAGGATACGATGCCGCTTTACGAGTACGAATGCCCAGATTGCGGGACGGTGTTCGAGCTATTACGTCCGGTAAGTCGCCGGGATGAGGCGGCTCTGTGCCCCTGCTGCGGCCAGTCGCGGGCAACTCGCCAGCTCTCGCGGTTCGTGGCCCGCAGCGGCCTGGATAGGGACGTGATGGACTATGCCTCTAACGTCGCCAGTGGTAGCAGCCGGGGCACATCCTGCGCGTCTTGCACAGCGACATCATGCGCCGGTTGCCGGTGACTCACCGATTGTAAGTGATGGGTAAACGTTTGTCAAGCAGAGGAGGCAGTCATGAGTGCCGTCGCCAGAAGCATCACCCCGCTCCGGCCGATCCATCCGTGGCTACGCCGGTTACGCCTGACCTACGTGCCCGGCCCGGCCACGCCGTTGGCGGAAAGGGTGTCTCTGGAACTACTGGATCGTTTTCGTTTACACGGCCATGAGGTACAGGATCGACCAGACGATAGCACCGACGTGGTCTTGACCACGGCCCGGTTCGGCGAAGCCCTCAGTTGGCGCAAGTGTCTGTTCATCAACATCCGCCGCCGGTTCGGTCTCAGCCGTCAACCGGCTATCTACACGCTGGTACACGCCCGGCCCACCGGGTTTCACGATCTCCTGGAGCATTTCAAGTCCATCCTGCCCCAGGACCCACCGGACCCGGCAGATTACAACTTTCCTGGCCTGGCGCCTCAGGCATACCGGGTGCTCTTTGAGCAGGGTCAGCGGGGTGGGCCTATACTGGCCGCCGAGCGACTGATCCAGGTCCAGGCCATGAACTTTCGCGTGCTCTTGCTGGTGGGGGAAGACCGTCCCCAGGCACTGTATCACTTTGACCTCATCGGCGCGCACCCGCGCACAGAGGCCGACGACCCGGATTTCTTCTATGATGACATCGTCTTGCGTATTGTCACCACCCAGAGCACTCATGAGGCCACTGCTCACCAGGTGGAGGGTGAACTGATCCCCCGGGCAGTCTGGGAACGCCTGAGCACCCCGGCCGCCATGGTGGGAGCCGCCCGGCAGATGGGCGCCCGTCACTTTTTCACCCAGATGGTCTACATTGCTGACCTGGTCCGGGTGCCGGCCGTGCCGGACACCGTAGCCGAGCAATATAGCGAGGGCTGTTTCGCCACCTGGGAACCGGAGCTGGGGGCCCTCGTTGTCACGGCCACCGGCAGTTCCCGCCCCATTTACAAGGGAGACATCTCAGAGAACGACCTGGTAGTCATCACCGGGGTACGGCCGGACGGCAAGGGGGCATTGATCCGGCATGTGGAAGGACTGGCCCATAATGTGCCGTCTACAGAATCAGTGGAGATGCGGGGCATGGACAGCCTGCTGCCCACCATCACGCTGGACCTGAACGGGAGAGCGGTTTCAGTGCCGGTGGTGCGGTCCAAGCTGCATGGCCACCGTGGCATTGCCGCCTATGACCCGCGCCGGGTGGAATATGTGGCCTTAGACCCACCATATTATCACTACCTGGTCACCTGCGGCACCGACGCTCAGGCGCGTGGAGTGGAGGCCGCCTTTGGTCGCGCCGAGGCTTTGCGCCACCCAGAGGATCCGCGCCAGGTGGTCTTTACCGTCTTGCCCAGCCACGGGGCCTTTATCGTAGAGAAATGGGTGCCAGGGAAAGTGCCTTTCCAGACCATCTGGGAATACATGGACGCCGGCTATCTGCAAGTGGAGAGCCAGGTCCCACAAGGTCCCATGGAGTACATCTCTGGTCCGGATGGTCGGCTGGTGCTCCGGGCGATATAAACTCTGACGAAAACCTCCCGCAGGTTTTGAACCTGCGGGAGGTTTCTTCTACTGCCTGCGAAAGACGATCTCGCCGCCGACGGCATCCACCACCACCGTATCCCCCTCACTATACCGCCCTTGTAGCACTTCCAGGGCCAGCGGGTCCAGGATCAGCCGCTGAATGACGCGCTTGAGGGGCCGCGCGCCGTAGGCCGGGTCATAGCCCTCGGTGGCCAGCAGGTCTCTGGCTGCCTCGGTCAGTTCGATGTTCAAGCGGCGTTCCGCCAGACGCCGACTCAACTGCGCCACCTGGATGTCCACGATAGCCTTGATGTCCTGGCGGCTCAGGCTATGGAAGATGATGATCTCATCCACCCGGTTGAGGAACTCTGGCCGGAAATGATGGCGCAAGGCGGTCAGCACCAGCCGGCGCATCTCGTCCTCGTCCCGCACATCGCGGATATACTCACTGCCGATGTTGGAGGTCATGACGATGACCGTGTTCTTGAAATCCACGGTTCGTCCCTTGCCATCGGTCAGGCGTCCGTCATCCAGGATCTGCAAGAGAGTGCTCCAGACTTCCGGGTGGGCCTTTTCGATCTCGTCGAACAGGACCACGCTGTAGGGTTTGCGGCGCACAGCCTCGGTGAGCTGCCCCCCCTCATCATAGCCGACATAGCCGGGGGGCGCGCCGATGAGGCGGGCCACGGTGTGCCGCTCCTGGTACTCGCTCATATCCAGCCGGATCATGTTGTTCTCATCATCAAAGAGGAACTCGGCCAGGGCCCGGGCCAGCTCGGTCTTGCCCACGCCGGTCGGCCCCAGGAAGATAAACGAGCCGATGGGCCGATTCGGGTCTTGCAGACCAGCCCGTGCCCGCCGCACCGCGTTGCTCACGGCCTGGATCGCTTCATCCTGACCGACGACGCGCTGGTGTAGCCGGCTCTCCATCTTGAGCAGTTTTTCCACCTCACCCTCCAGGAGCCTGGCCACCGGGATACCAGTCCAGCGAGCCACCACCTCAGCGATGTCCTCGGCCTCTACTTCTTCCTTGAGCATCTTGTGCTGGCTTTGCAGGCCGGCCAGCCGCTCGTTGGCCTCTTTGAGTTGCCGTTCCAGCCGGGGCAACTCGCCATATTTCAACTCTGAGGCCTGGGTATAATCCCCCTGGCGTTGGGCCTTCTCGATCTGATAGCTCACCTGCTCCATGCGTTCCTTGATGCCCCGGATCTCCTGGATGACGTTTTTCTCCATCTGCCACTGGGCCTTCATGCCGTCGCGTTGCTCTTCCAGCCCGGCCAGCTCGCGTTCCAGTCGTTCCAGCCGCTCCTGGGACGCCCGGTCTTTTTCCTTCCTCAGGGCCTCCCGTTCGATCTGGAGCTGCATGATCTTGCGCTCTACCTCATCCAGTTCGGCCGGCATAGAGTCAATCTCCAACCGCAACCGGCTGGCCGCCTCGTCCACCAGGTCAATGGCCTTGTCTGGCAAGAAGCGGTCGCTAATGTAGCGATGGCTGAGCACCGCCGCCGCCACCAGGGCCGCGTCCTGGATGCGCACGCCGTGGTGGACCTCGTACCGCTCGCGCAGGCCGCGCAGGATGGAGATGGTATCCTCCACTGTCGGCTCGTCCACCATTATCGGCTGGAAACGGCGTTCCAGGGCCGCGTCCTTTTCGATGTACTTGCGGTACTCGTCAATGGTGGTAGCGCCGATGGCGTGCAGCTCGCCCCGGGCCAGCATGGGCTTGAGCATGTTAGAGGCATCCATGGCCCCCTCGGCGGCCCCAGCGCCCACCACAGTATGCAGCTCATCAATGAACAGGATGATCTGGCCATTAGACTCGGCGATCTCTTTGAGGACGGCCTTGAGCCGGTCCTCGAACTCGCCCCGGAACTTGGTGCCGGCGATGAGGGCGCCCAGGTCCAGGGCGATGATGCGCTTGTCCTTGAGGCCCTCTGGCACGTCGCCGGCCACGATGCGCCGGGCCAGCCCCTCCACGATGGCGGTCTTGCCCACGCCAGCCTCACCGATGAGCACCGGGTTGTTCTTGGTACGCCGCGACAGTACCTGCATCACCCGTCGGATCTCATCATCCCGGCCGATGACCGGGTCCAGCTTACCGGCCCGGGCCAGCTCGGTCAGGTCCCGGCCATAGCGCTCTAACGCCTGATACTTGCCCTCCGGGTTCTGGTCCGTCACCCGTTGACTGCCCCGTACCTGGGCCAGAACCCGGTAGATAGCATCACGGTTGATGTTGGATCGGGCCAGCAGCCGGCCCACGACCCCCTTGTCCTCGGTGAGGGCGATGAACAGATGCTCAGTGGAGGTGAATTCGTCCTTCAGGCGAGCAGCCTCGGCCTGCGCCATGTCCAGCACGCGCGCCAGGTCCGACGAGATGTAGACCTGGCCGGTGAAAGCCACCGTGGGCAGTTGCTCCAGCACACCGTGGGCCTGATCGCGCAGATAAGCTGGGTCCAGCCCCAACATCTGCACGATGCGCGGGACCAGGCCCTCAGACTGCTCCAACAGGGCTACCAGCAGGTGCCCCGGTTCGATCTGACTATGATTGCGGCCCTGCGCCAACCGTTGGGCAGCGACCAGGGCCTCTTGAGCTTTCTCTGTAAACTGGTTCATGTTCATGGTATCTACCTCGAATGTGTAATGCGTCAAGCGTCAAAATGATGCCTGACGTTTGTCGTTTTAATCCCTTACCAATTGGCGTAGCCGGGCGATCTCGGTCTCCATCTCCCAGCGCATCCGGTTCATCTCGGCTTGCAGTTGCTCGATGCGTTCGGTAAGGTTCAGGATGATCTCCACACCGGCCAGATTCACCCCCAGGTCCTCGATCAGCCGGCGGATCTGGCGCACGCGTTCCAGGTCACGCTCGGAATAGAGGCGGATGTTGCCCCCCGATCGTTCTGGCCGGATCAGGCCGATCCGCTCATAGTGCCGCAGTGTTTGGGGGTGAATGCCCACCATCTCGGCCGCCACGCTGATGATGTAACAGGGTTCTTGATCGTCAAACATGAGACTTCCTCCATACGAAATAGCCTCCGGCCAGCTCGCCACTGGTCCCACCGGCGTGTGGTTCCAAACCCCGCGCGAGCAGCCCACAGGCTAAAGCCTGCGCTACGCCCACAGGCTAAAGCCTGCGCTACGCCCACAGGCTAAAGCCTGCGCTACGTTCACAGGCTAAAGCCTGTGCTACGTCCACAGGCTAAAGCCTGCGCTACGCTCACAGGCTAAAGCCTGTGCTACGCTCACAGGCTAAAGCCTGCGCTACGCTCAGGCTAAAGCCTGCGCTACGCCTAATGGCGCAGGGCCTTGAGTTCAGCAAAAAGCTTCTTTTCCTGACCAGATAGATTTGTGGGCAGCCGGACCTCGACCCGGGCAAACAGATCGCCGTGTTTGTCCGGCGACTTTAAAAGCGGCATCCCCTGACCGGCCAGGCGAAAGGTGCGCCCGTTTTGAGTCTCTGGCGGGATGGTCAGAGCCAGGGCCTTGCCCCGCAGGTGAGGGACATAAACCTCCCCTCCCAGGAGCGCCGTATACAGGTCCACCGGCACATCCACGTGCAGGTTATCACCATCCCGCTTGAAGCGGGGATCAGGTTGCACTTTCACCCGCAGATAAAGGTCGCCCTGAGTACCGCCACTGGTGCCGGCCCCGCCCTGGCCGGCCACACGCACCCGGGAGCCAGTGTCCACGCCCGGCGGGATGGAGACCTCAATGCGCCGGGTACGGCTGGTTACGCCGGAGCCACCGCAGGTCCGACAGGGTTGATTCCCGCTCAGCCCGGTGCCGGCGCATGTCGAGCAAGGGTCAGTGCCCTGGATCTGCAAGATGCGCCGGGTGCCGGTATAAGCTTCCTGGAGTGAGATCTCCACCTCATGCTCCATATCTTGCCCCCGTCGGGGTCGGCGACGGAGTTGGGCCCAGGGGTCATCGCGGGTCGCCCGACCCAGGCCGCCCATTCCCCCGAACAGCATCTCGAAAAAGTCCGAGAAGCCACTGGCCCCCAGATCGCCCAGGTCGTGGTATTCCACCCGGAACCCACCGGGCTGGCCGGTGGTCCAGCGACCCCAGTCGAACCCGTCGGGCTGTCCACCGGCCTGCTGCCAGCGTTGCCAGTCTGCCCCGAACTGGTCATACTTCCGCCGCTTCTCCGGGTCACTCAAGACCTCATAGGCCTCATTGATCTCCTTGAAGCGTTCCTCGGCCACTTTATCCCCGGGACATACGTCCGGGTGACACTGGCGCGCCAGCTTGCGATAAGCTTTCTTGATCTCTTTCTCCGTGGCGTTCTTATCCACGCCCAGGGTTTTATAGTAATCTTTGTATTGCATAAAGATACCCCCTCCGTTTGACTTTGAACGTCAAACATCGTCTATAGCCCTATGACGCCTGACGCAAGTATAACACTTGAGTGTCATTTTGTCAAGTAGTTCTGAAAAAAGTTGATAAATTGGGCCTAAAGGTACTTGACAAATATCCGCACCTTGTGTTATAATATGGGCCGCAAGGAGGTGGAGATGCGGAATGATCTGGATAGAGGCAAGAGCGGGCATCCGGCGCACGCGCCACGTTACGTCATCAGCGTGGTCTCGCGGTTGGTGAACGTGCCGGCCCACACCTTACGCACGTATGACCGGCTGGGGTTGCTATCGCCAACTCGTACCGAAGGTGGCACGCGCCTTTATTCTGATGCCGATATCCAGCGCATCCGACGCATCGTGGAGCTGACGCGCCAGGGGGTTAACCTGGCCGGGGTCAGGGTCATCCTGGAGATGGAGGCGACCAGGGTCAGCGAGGCCACGACGGAAAACCAGGTTACCGTGACGCGTTCGCGGGCCTTGATCAAGCTGCGAACCGAGATCATTCCCCGTCCACCCAATGAACTATCATCAACAACGGAAAAGGAGGTGTTATGATGAGCCTGACTCGTTGGGATCCATTTCGTGATGCCTGGACGCTGCGGCAGGCTATGGATCGCATGTTCGATGAGAGCCTGCGCCGGCCCTGGCGTATCGTGCGCCGTCGTCAGGAAGAGGCCACCCTGCCCATAGACATGTACGAGACCGGGGAGAATATCGTCATTCAGGCCCGCATCCCCGGTATGCGCGCCGAGGATGTGGACATCACCATGCTGGGCGAGGCCGTGACCATCAAAGGGCATCTGCTCAGTGATGCTGATAAGGAAGGGGCCGAAGACTGGTGCTGGCATTACCACGAGCTATGGCACGGGCCTTTCTCCCGCACCGTGGAACTGCCCGGCCCGGTCCAGGCTGATCAGGCCGAAGCCCACTTTGATAACGGCCTGCTGACGCTGATCATCCCCAAAGCCGAGGAGGCGAAAGCCAGGGTGATCAAAGTCTGCGCCGAATAAGTAACCGCTACGGATGGTCACGGGAATCGCTAAACAGGCTCACGGCGGCGACCACGTCTGCGACCTCACAACGTCCGGCGGACCTTGCCGGGCGCTGGCGTCTGACTTCGTGGCAGGCCGTAGGGAGTGCCGCCCGCCGTTGGACACGGGGTCCCAGACCCCTGGCGAGCATATACTATAACGAGGAGGTGCAACTATGAGTATCGTACGTTGGGAACCTTTAAGCGAGCTGATGAGCTTGCGCGAGGCGATGGATCGGCTGTTTGAGGAGAGCTTTGTGCGGCCCAGAGCGGCCCTGGCGCCTTTCTTTGGCACCGGTGGTCTGGCCCTGGATGTCTATGAGACCGATGATGCCCTGGTGATCACCACCGACGTGCCCGGGGTCAAGGCTGAGGACCTGGACATCTCCATCACCGGCGACATCCTCACCATCAAGGGCGAGACCAAGCAGGAGACCGAGGTCAAGCGGGAGAACTATCACCGCCAGGAACGACGCTATGGGGCGTTCAGCCGGTCGGTGGCCCTGCCCGTCTCGGTTAATGCCGACAAGGCGGAGGCCAAGTTCAAGGACGGGGTGTTGACCCTGACCATCCCCAAGGCCGAGGAAGCCAAGCCCAAGGTCATCAAGGTCAAGAGCAAGTAGACAAGTAGCAAGGAAACAAGAAACGGGGTGCTGAACACATCAGCACCCCGTTTTGCCGGTATCATCAGGAGCAACCGTCCGGCCACTGCTACCGGGACTCGGGCACCACCATGCGCATGATGATGATCACCGTCTCGCCGGTGGCCGAGTCCTTGTCCACCATGATCACGGCGATGGTGTTCTCGCCCTTTTGGAACTGGCCCAACTGACCGGTGGTGGTGCCGGTGGCCCCGGCCGAAAATGAGCCGGACCAGCCCTGATTCGGCATCTCCTGGTCATAGAACTTGACCACCCGGGCCGGGTCATCACGTGTGCTATAGCCCTTCACGTCGAACTTGCCGCCACTCAACCCCTCCACCAGGGTCTTGACGAGGCCGGGAATAGCCACCTCCTTCAGCCGTTGGGCGCCAGGATACGGCGGAATGTCCGCGTAATCGCCGGCGCTGGTGGTCATAGTCGTGGCCCCCAGCAGTCCGCCCAGGTCGCCACAGGGCAGGCAGCAACAGCCGGTAGCCCCCAGGGCCGTCAGAACCAGCAGGCTGATCATCACGATAATCCCAAGTGTACGCACGATTCACCTCCAGTACGACTCACGATCCCCCGGCGTTCCTGGAAGCCCCGCGAGCCGCAAGCCATATGCTAACAGTCCTCACGAACTCCCTCGCCACCTGACGGTTGGCAGAACGGCAATGCCCAACGGGCCGAGACATCCCTCCAAGAGGTAACAACTCGCCAGGCCGATTGCATAGAATGGAATAGCCTCCGGGCTTCCCCGGAGGCCTATCCGTAGCGTTGGTCACCGGCGACTACCACGCCGATAAGCGCGCTGGTCCGCAATGGCTAGATCAACGGCAGCAACAGGGCGCTCGTGCCCCCGCTGGCCGCGATCAGGCCGAACATGCCGAAGAAATAGCACAGGAAACAGACGCACCATAACACGATGCCAAGGACCATGGCGATCAGGCAGTTCTTGCCCACCTGCTTGGACTCTTCGTCATCGCGCGTCATCAGGATGATGCCGGCGATCAGCCCCACCGCGATGCTGATGAACGAGAGGATGTAGAGGATCCAACGAATCGCCGGGCTATACTTTTGCTCCATTTTCACTCCTCCAAAAATTGTGATGTCACCCTGGCCACCTGCCGACCAGGGCGACATCACGATCACGGTTTAGACAACCGGCAGCAACAACATGCCCGTCGGGATGGCAGAAGCGCCAATGCCCATCACTATCGCGATCAGATAGCAGACGCAGACCAGGGCCAGGCTGATGATCGCGGCAATGATGCAGTTCTTGCCCACTGCTTTCGATTCCTCATCACCCCGGGTCATCAGCACGATACCAACGACGATCCCGATAAGTGTGAACAGGAAAGAGATGATGTAGAGAAGCCAACGCATACCGCTGCTGTACTTTTGAGTAGCCATGTTTCCTCCCTAAGATGTGAGTTATTGAAATCACGGTTTTGTGAAAGCTATACCGTTTGCGCTATACCGTTTGCGGTCCCACCCCCTTTCTTCCCTTTCCTTTCATCGCCGCTTGCGCTTCTTACGGCGCCGCTGGTTTGACGGGGTTGACTTGGAGGGCGCCGTTCGCCTGGTGCGGGGCCGCTCGGTGGGCATGTAGCGTTGCTTCACGGCCTCGCGCTCGTAGTCAGCCCGTTTCGCCGGGTAACGCTGCAGATAGTACCAGCTGGCAAAACCGGCGAACCCCAGCAGGGCCACGATCAAGATCAATAGCCAGATGGGCATCGAGAAAAACGGCACCGGGACGAGCGCACAGAGCAGCAGCAACAAACCAACCACGCTGGCCGCGCCCAGGACGCCAGCCAGGAACCCGGTGAGGCGGGCGTTCAACGCGTGCCCGGCGTAGCGCCGCCGGCTGAAATAAAAGTACAGCACCAACGCGGCCACGCCCAGGGCCACGAAAACTACCAGCAACGGGGTGTGATAAGCCATGACCCACGGCGTATTTGCCAGCCAGTTCCCGCCTGATTCCCAGGGCGGCGGGACCGGCGTGGGCAGAGGGGGGGTAACCGTGGGCAATACCCCCGTCGGTACAGCCGTGGTTATTACCGGCACAGTGGGGGAGACAACAGTTGGTACGGCTGTAACCGTCGAAGGGATCGTCGGGGAGACGACGGTGGGCACAGCCGTGACGGTTGAGGTGACCGTGGCCGTGGAGGCCAATATTCGAGCCAGGGAAATCCCTGACGTGTCTGCTGGAGGGATCAGATCAATAAATGGGGGCCTGGCCAGCCCAGACAGAATAGTGAACAAAGCCACTCCTTCTACTTTACAGGCAGTGTGGACCGCAGGACGCGCATATATAATACCACATTTGGGCCGAAATGTAAATACTGATATGGCCCTGTTCGTCTCTAGATTGTGGCGCTCACGCCCCGGTCTTTCAGGCGCCGTAAGGCGGCCTCGGCCATCTCTTTGGCCACGCCGTAACCGTCTTTGGCCATCCGACGCAGAGCGGGTATCACCCGCTCGTCACCCAGTTCGCCCAGGGACCGGGCCGCCGCTGCCCGCACCTCGTTGGAGCTATCATGCAGGGCCAGCAAGAGCGGTTCGATAGCCCGGCTATCACCGACGCGCCCCAGGGCGTCAGCCGCGTATTGGCGGACCTGCACCTCTGCATCCCCCAGGGCAGCGACGCATTGCTCAATTGCTTCCTCGTCCCCGATGCGTACCAGGGCGCGCAGGGCATATTCGCGCACCTCACGGTTGTCGTCGCGGACCATGGAGACCAGTGGCTCAATGGCCCGGCGGTCCCCGATCCGGCCCAGGGCATCGGCTGCCGACCGGCGCAGCCAGGGGTCCTGGCTATCCACCATGACGGCGATGAGGGATTTGACGGCGCGGGCATCGCCGATGCGGCCCAGGGCCTCGGCGGCGCTGCTGCCCACATCCGGCAAGACGCGCGTCAGGTGCAAGACGGCCCGCTCGTCACCGATCAAGCCCAGGGCCTCGGCGGCGCTGGCCCGGACCGCGCGATCCGGGTCGTCTAAAGCGCGGATCAGGGGTTCAACCGCCCGGCGGTCCCCGATGCGCCCCAGGGCCTCGGCGGCTTCAGCCCGGACATCCGCCACCGGGTCACCCAGGGCCTGGATCAGCGGTTCCACCCCCAGCTTGTGCCCGATCTTGCCCAGCTCTTTCACGGCGTATTGCCGCACGTCTTCATCCTCGTCAGCCAGGCCCTTGATGAGTTGCTCTGAGGCCGGCTCCCCGATCCGCCGTAAGGCGTCGGCAGCGCTGGAACGCACCAACCAGTTGCCATTGGCGCGGGCCTTGACCAGGGGCATCACCGCACTGCCTCCATAGCGCTCCAGGGCGGCGATGAGGCGGGCGCGGACCCGGGCATCGCTATCGCTCAAGGCCCGAATCATCGGCTCAATGGCCTGCGGATCGCCGATCTGCCCCAGGGCCTCAGCCGCAGCCTCCCGGACTCCCCAATGGCTATCAGAACGCAGCAGGTGCAGAAGCGGCCCCACTGCCTCGCTCACGTCCAGGCGCCCGAGGGCCTGGGCTGCCTGGGCCCGGATCAACGGGTCGCGATCACGGAGCATCTCCAGCAAGGCCGGGATGTCCCGTCGCTCTAACATCTTGTGCACGCTGGGCCTAAATAAACGCATCAGGACCTCACGGGTCTGCCTTTACGCAGCCCATTATAGCATCTTTGGCCTGCGCGATCAAGCAGTCCGAGCGGGAGGGGTGTCCGTCACGTTTTTGCAGACGAGGGCGCGCACATCCTCTCCCCATCGGGGAGAGGGCTGGGGTGAGGGGCGATCTGCGCTGACCGGCGGTCTCCACCCTCACCCCGACCCTCTCCCTACGAGGGAGAGAGAGCCATGCCCACTGCGTTGGCGTCGCCGGCGCAAAACTATGACGGACACCCGGGCGGGAGCGTTACAAACTGGGGACATGGGCGAAAAGCCCGCAGCGGCCCACTGGAGTTGAGTCTTTAGGGGCACGAACCGGCTAAAGCCTCGACTCCAGAGCCATAATCTGTCCCCAACGCAATACACTCGCGTCCGGGCATCGCCGCTCCCCGGCCGGGCCATTATCGAGTGAGGGCTGCAAAGGTGACCAGTTCTACGTGGCGTTGTTCCAATCGCTCCCGAATGGCCGGGTCGGTCAGGATGCGCAACTCCTGGGCGCGCGGCTCCACATAGTCGCCCTGGGCACGCAGAGCGTCATCCACGTGGCCAGGGTGACAGAGCAACTCCGAAGTGCCCGGCGGCAGTCGGTCAATGATCGCCAACAGATTGTCCAACGTGGCATCCTGGTCATAGAAGGCGTCAATGAAGCGATCCGGGGCCATCACACCGCGCACCTCGGTCAGGCCCCGGGCCGTGCTCCACACATCCCACACCTGGCCCAGGAGCCGGAAGGCTTTGTAGGGATGGCGCAACCCAAAGCGCAGGAACGGCAACACGGCCTCCCAGGAGGTGCCGGAACGCCGGGCCGCCGCCTCGGGCCGGGCGCTGTCGGGGATGGGCTGACGGATGGGAACCTCGTGCCCGGCGGCCAGGTCCAGGAAGATCTGGAAGAACGGCGGGCATAGTACCACCACGTGTTGATGACAGTCCAGGTGGTCCAGGGGCACGCCGGTCGCCAGAAATGCCTCGATCTGGGCCTGTAGCTCGGCCCGGACCTCGTGGAGATGCATCTCGAACGAGGCAGCCAGGAAGGTCTCCATGGAGTGAAAAGTGCCGTCAGACCGGGTGAGAGATGAGACGCGCTCGCCCAACAGCGGCCGGCCGAGGGTCAGGTTCAGGTGGACGCCCAGGCCCAGGGTCGGGCAGCGCTCATGGAGGGTACGCAAAGCTTCCGCCACACCGGGCGAGTTCATCAGTGCTGTGGTGCTGGTGACAATGCCGCGCCGGTGGGCCTCCTCGATGCCAGCGCAGATGCCCGGCGAGCGGCCAAAGTCGTCAGCGTTGACGATGAGACGTGTGGTGTGTTCTGCGCCAGGCATGATGTTTCACCTTTCGCATGGGATGTTTGACGTTCCACGGCCGCATGACACCGGGCACAAAATGTAAACCGGTTTTGAACCATCCATCGGGATAAACAAAAGCGGGCACCCTTGCATAGTACAGGGTGTCCGCCACGCGAACCATTTCTTAGACCCGTTGTTATCCCACATTGCCGCAAAATGGAGCCGGCGGGGGGATTCGAACCCTCGGCCCGTTGTTTACGAAACAACTGCTCTACCACTGAGCTACGCCGGCTCAGCCCGTGTTTATTATAGCATGTGCTGCCGGATTGTCAACCGCTCGACGAACTTGATCCATTTGGCGGCCTGTGTTATAATCCCCCGGCCGAACCAAGTACCGCAGGGAGACATGGTAGATGCCACTTGCTCTGAACCAACAGTCGGGAACGCGCCGCTGGGACCCACCGCGTGCGGGTAACCAGTGGCGTTTTCTATCCCCAGCGCCCGGCGTGCGCGGGCCATCACTACCTGAAGCGAGGTGCGCGATGTTCATGCTCGCGGCGGGTGTATTACCCGCCGCCGGGCGCGGGGTCGCAGACCCCGCGCGAGCACATATTATATGAGGAGGGTACAAAACATGGCGATTCCGTTTCCATCCGACGAGTGGATCAAGGCGCTGTGCGCCGAACTGAATGCCAGCGCAGCCTATCGTGAGGCGGCCAGGACCTGGGAGGGCGATTTTGTCTTCGTGGTCGAGCCTGCCGGCAAACTCAAGGAGACCGTCTACCTGTACATGGACCTGTGGCATGGGCAGTGCCGGGAAGCCTTTATGCTGAAAGACCCGGCCGAAAAAGACGCCGCGTTTCGCATGAGCGCGCCGGCCAACACCTGGCGGGAGGTCATCGAGGCTCGACTGGACCCTCTGAAGGGCCTTATGGTGCGCAAGCTCAAACTCAAGGGCAACATGTCCATGATCATGCGCAGCGTCAAGGCCGCCCAGGAACTGGTCAAGTGTTGCACCCAGATCGAGACCATCTTCCTGGCAGATTCGTAAATGATCGGACTTGCAATTCTGGAGTCGAGCCTTCAGGTCTTGTGGTCACGACCGGCTAAAGCCTCTACTCCTTGTGTGTGCGCCCCGTTGTCCAAAGTCCAAAAATGATCGCCAGAGCAGAGGAGGTCCCTATGTGGTTTTTCCGCAGTCCTGAGATCGTCTTTGGTGAGGATGCCCTGAGCTGGCTGGGCGAACTCAAGGGCCAGCGAGCCTTTATCGTCACCGATGAGAACATCATCAAGCTGGGTCTGCTGGACCGGGTCACCACCCAACTGGAGCGGGCCGGCCTGGCCTATCGGGTCTTTGCCGAAGTGGAGCCAGACCCATCGTTGCAGACCGTGCGCCGTGGGGCGGAGATGATCCAGGAATACTGCCCCGATTGGATCATTGGCCTGGGCGGCGGTTCGTGCATGGATGCGGCCAAGGCCATGTGGGTGCTCTACGAGTGCCCGGGCATCGAGCCGCAGGGCATCTCCCCCCTGGAAGAATATGGCCTGCGCAAAAAGGCCCGCCTGGTGGCCATCCCCACCACCTCCGGCACCGGCGCCGAGGTCACCTGGGGTATCGTGTTGACGGATACGGAGAACCAGGTCAAGCTGAGCTTGGGCTCGCCGGAGAACACGCCGGACCTGGCCATTGTGGACCCGGCCCTGGCTCTGGGGATGCCCCCTCGCCTGACCGCCGATACCGGCATGGATGCCCTGACTCATGCCATCGAGGGTTACATCAGCAACTGGCGTAACGATTTCGCCGATGGCCTGTGCCTTAAGGCCATCGAGCTGATCTTCACTTACCTGCCCCGGGCTTATGCCGACGGGGCCGACGCCGAGGCACGCGAACGGATGCACAATGCCGCCAGCATCGCCGGCCTGGGGTTCATCAATTCGATGGCTTCTATGGCCCATGCCCTGGGGCATTCCCTGGGCGCCGTGTTCCACGTCCCCCACGGCCGGGCGGTGGGCCTCTTTTTGCCCTATACGATGGAATATATCGCTCACGAACACCCGGACCGCTATGCCCCCATCGCCCGGTTCCTGGGTCTGACCGGCTCAGACCCGGCAGCCCAGGCCGCCGCCCTGGTGGAGGCCGTGCGGGACCTGAGCCGCCGCCTCGATTTCCCCACCGCCCTCAAGGACCTGGGCCTGGCCGAGGAGGATCTCGATAGCCGGCTGGACAAGCTGGTCGAAAATGCTCAGGGTGATACCACCCTCCTCACCAGCCCGCGTATGCCCGACGGCGAAGACGTGCGGCGACTTTATCGCTATGCTTATGCCGGCCGGCCCATTGATTTCTAACCCGTAAAACGTAATTTTCGCCATCGCGTACTTTACGTTTTGCGCATTACGGGAACGCCGTGAAAGACCGTCTCGACGCCATCCTGCCCCACGTCACCAAACCGGCGCGCTATACCGGCCACGAGTGGAACAGCATCGTCAAAGACTGGGACACCACGCCAGTACGCCTGGTCCTGGCCTATCCCGACATCTATGAGGTGGGCATGAGCAACCTGGCGGTCCAGATCCTATACGACCTCTGGAACCGTCAGGAAGGGGTCTTGTGCGAGCGGACCTTTGCCCCCTGGCCGGACATGGAAGCGGCGCTGCGGGCGGCCGGCCTGCCCCTCTATGGCCTGGAGTCTTGCCGCCCGCTGGCAGATTACGACATCATCGGGTTCACGCTACCCTACGAGCTGAACTATACCACTGTCCTCAACATGCTGGACCTGGCCGGCCTGCCCCTCCATGCGGCCGGGCGCGACGCGCGCCATCCCCTGGTCATCGGCGGGGGGAGTTGTACCTGCAACCCGGAACCCCTGGCCCCGTTTTTCGACCTGTTCGTGCTGGGTGATGGCGAGGAGGTGGCGCTGGAGCTGGTAACGGCCTATGCTGCCTGGCTGGGCGCCGGTGGCCGCGCCGCAGCCGACCCGCTGGCAGCGCGCCGGGACCTGTTGCGCCGGCTGGCGGCCATCCCCGGCGTCTATGTGCCGGCATTTTACGAGGTGGCCTACCACGAAGATGGGACGGTCGCCGCGATCAGGCCCCGGGAGGATGTTGCCCGGCCCACTATCCTCCGCCGGGTGGTAGACCCCTTGCCCCCGCCGCCCCGCCGCCCCATCGTCCCCTTCGTGGAAGCCGTCCACGACCGGGCCGCCATCGAGATCATGCGCGGTTGTGCCCGGGGTTGTCGCTTCTGCCAGGCCGGGGCCATCTATCGCCCGGTCCGCGAGCGCGCCCCGGCCGAGGTGCTGGCAGCGGTGGAGGAGATCCTGGCCCACACCGGCTATAATGAGATAGCCCTGTTATCCCTTAGCAGCACCGACTATAGCCATATCGAGCAACTCGTGGGGCAACTGGTTGCGCGCCTGAACCAGCGCCAGGTGACCATCTCCCTCCCCTCGCTGCGGATGGACACTTTTTCGATCTCCCTGGCCCGCCTGCTCAGCCGCGTCCCGGTCAGTGGCGGGTTGCCGGCGGCGAGTCGGGGCGGACTGACCTTTGCCCCAGAGGCCGGCACGCAACGGCTACGCCAGGCTATCAACAAGAGCGTCACTGACGAACAGATCATCCACACGGCGGCGGCCGCCTTTAAGGCCGGCTGGACCGGCCTCAAACTCTATTTCATGGTCGGCCTGCCCACGGAGACGATGGACGACGTGCAGGGCATTGTGGACCTGGTGCAGCAGATCTACCGTCTGGGCCGGGAAAGCCACGGCCCCCGGGCCAGCGTGAACGTGAGCGTGGCGACCTTTGTGCCCAAACCCCATACCCCTTGCCAGTGGCAAGCTCTGGACGACGAGGCGACTTTGCAGGAGAAACAACGCCTGCTCCAGCGAGGTCTGCGTAAAGGCAACATTCACCTGAGCTGGCACGACCCGGCCACCAGCCTGCTGGAGGCCGCCCTGGCCCGGGGTGACCGGCGGCTGGCGGCGGCTGTAGAAGGGGCCTGGCGGCGCGGGGCGCGCCTGGAAGCCTGGGCCGAACAGTTTGACCTGACCCGGTGGCAGGAAGCCTGTGCCGCCGCCGGCCTGGAGCTGGACTTTTACGCCCGGCGCGCGCGGCCACCAGACGAGGTGCTGCCCTGGGACCACCTGAACGTCGGGCCGAGCCGGGCCTTCCTGGCCGCCGAGGCCCAACACCTGACCACCGGTCAACCCACAACCGATTGTCATATCGGCCCGTGCCACGGCTGCGGCGCGTGCCCACGTAGCCCTGGCTTGTAGGAGCCTGCCGCTGGCCCGGTACGAGCCGATTTGACTGCCTGCCCTCCCGCAGGTTGGGGCGCAATCGGTCGTCAGAACCTTTCTAACCGGGCGGGAGGGTTCAGGGCAGGATACGAGGGGGGAGCGTGAAAGTTCAACGGTTGCGTGTGACCTATTCCCGTGGCGAGGAGATCAAATACCTCTCCCACCTGGACATGATGCGCCTGTGGGAACGGGCTTTGCGGCGTGGGGACATCCCCGTCGCCTACTCACAGGGCTACAATCCCAAACCCCGGCTCGCCATCGGTGCGCCGTTGCCGGTGGGTTATCTCAGCCAGGCCGAATTGCTGGACCTCTTCCTGAGTCGGCGAATGTCGCCGGCCATCTTCATGCGGCGGATGGACGAGTCCCTGCCAGCCGGGATACGGGTGGTGGGAGTAGAGGAGATCAACCCCCGCCTGCCCTCGCTCCAATCCCAGATCCGGGCCGCCGAATACCGCGTCACGATTCGTACTGCCACTCTGGCCGGCGCCATCGGCGAGCAACTCCAGAACCTGCTGGATACCCCCCGGCTGCTCCGTACCCAGCAACGCCGCGATGGGACAGGCCGGGAGTATGACTTGCGCTCGCTGATCGAGGACTTGTGGCTCTATCGTTGGCAAGAGGATCGGTGTACCATCGGGATGCGGCTGCGGATCGGCCCCGGTGGGGCCGGCCGCCCGGAAGAGGTGATCGAGGCCCTGGATGATAAGGCGATCATTCAGACCATCGAGCGTACCCGGCTCATCGTGGCCGAGTAGCACATAGACCCCAAGGGCCTTCGAGACCCTCTGGGTCTGGAGATAGATGACCTTGAGCGACACCCCCCTTCAGGTGATCCTGGGCCTGGACCCAGGCATGGCCATCACCGGCTATGGCCTGATCTACCACGATGGACAACACCTGACGCCCGTCAGCTATGGCGCGATCACTACCCCTGCTCACACGCCGTTACCGGTTCGCCTGCGCACGATCTACCATGAGTTGACGGCCCTCATCGCCCGCTACCACCCCACGGAGGCAGCTGTGGAGGAACTTTTCTTTGCCCGCAACGTGCGCACGGCCATCGCCGTGGGACAGGCCCGGGGTGTGGCTTTGCTGGCCCTTGCCGAGGCGGACCTGCCGATTCACGAATATACTCCCCTCCAGGTCAAGCAGGCTGTGGCCGGCTATGGGCAGGCTGCCAAGTCCCAGGTGCAAGAGATGGTGCGAATATTGTTGGGGCTGGAGAGCATACCGTACCCGGATGACGCCGCCGATGCCCTGGCCGTAGCTATCTGTCACGCCCATGCGGCCCGGCTGGCAGGTTTGCTGGACCAGTAGGGTGTAAGGAGTGACTGGCGGTTTATGGAGAGCGGGTTATTATCCTGGATACCCCGCCTGGCCGGCCATACCGTGGTCGTGCTGGGTGACGTATTCCTGGATGAGTATCTGATCGGCCGGGCCACCCGGCTATCCCGTGAGGCGCCGGTCCCGGTGCTGGAATTGGTCCGGCGCATCCATCTGCCCGGTGGGGCGGCCAACCCGGCCCGTAACATCACTGCCCTGGGCAGCCAGGCCCGGCAGGTGGGTCTGGTGGGTGCTGACCCGGCCGGGACTCAACTCCGGGCCTTGCTCCGCGCCGCCGCCATTGATGATACCGCCCTGGTGGTGGACCCGGCCCACACCACCAGCATCAAAACCCGTATCCTGGCCGAAGGCAGCCTGCGTTTCCCCCAGCAACTTGTCCGCCTGGACCAGGTGGACCACAGCCCCGTGGACGAGGCCCCCCTGGCCAGGGCTTTGGCCCAGGCTGTCGTCGGGGCCCAGGCCCTGTTGGTCTCCAACTACCGGGCCGGGGTGGTGAGTGACCGGTTGGTGGCCACCTGCCGGGAATTGGCCCGCGCCCACGGTCTCTTCCTGGCGGTGGATACCCAGGGCGACCTGGGCCGGTTTGGCGGATTCCACCTGGTGCGAGCGAATCTGCCCGATACGGAGGCCACCTTGGGGCAGTCGCTGAAAACAGAGGATGAGATCCAACGGGCCGGGGTTAACCTGCTGCGCGAGCTGGTAGCCCAGGCAGTGCTCATCGGGCGCGGGGGAGACGGGATGAGTCTGTGCGTGCCCGGCGCGTACTATCACCTGCCGGCCGCTAACCGCACCGAGGTTTATGACGTGACCGGCGCCGGTGACACCGTGGCCGCCGTGGTGACACTGGCGGTAATCGCCGGGGCATCTTTCCTGGAAGCCGCCCACCTGGCTAACTATGCGGCCGGCCTGGTGGTGCGCAGGCTGGGCAATGCTGTTCCCACCCCAGACGAATTGCGGTGGGCCATCGAACACTGGTAGCCCGGCGCGAGGTGATAGAGTGCATTTGTTTACCGCAGAGACGCAGAGGGCGCAGAGGTCTCTTTCACAGGACGCATCGGCGACCCCCTTGCTTCCTGATGTTCGACTTTTCACGCCTCACGAGTGACACCATGCCTGCGATTTTCCAATCCGTCACCTGGCTACTCCTCGGCGCCGGGGCGATCATGGCCCTGGCCGCCCTGCGTTACCAGGGGCGCGTCTGGTGGCCGTTTCAGGGTGACTGGGCGGTCAGTCTCCGGGAGAGCCGGCCTGCGCGCTGGATCGGTAACTGGCGGCGACGCCAGCCCCGGCGGGCGCGTCGGGCCACTGACCTGGCCCAGATGGAAGCGCACCAACGCCGGCGTCAGGCCCTGGCCCAGGTATTGCGGGAGATCACTCTGGCGCGCAGCGCCCAGATCATCGCCTTCCTGGTAACCCTGATGGCCCTGGGGAACGTCCTGGGGGCGCCGTCCTCGGCCATGCTCTGGGCCTGGGAGCCGGTCACCGACCTGCACGTCACCCTGCTGGCTCGCCTGGACGACCTGAGCCGGGGGTTGGTCCAACTGGCACTGGCGGTGATGCTCCTGACCGTGGCCGCCCAGTCCTGGTCCCGCGATGCCCGGTCTGCCCGCACCCGCGACTATGCCTGGAGCCTGGTAGCGGTGGCAGCCTTGATCCACGCCCTCTATAGCTGGGACCTGATCGCTTTCCTGATCGGCTGGGTGGTCCTGGATATAGCCCTGCTGGCCGGATTGATCGGATGGGCCAGTGAGAAGGATACCCCGCTCCTGGTGGTCAGTGCAGCCGGGAGCATGGTGGTAACGCTGGCCCTGTTCTGGGCCATCCTGGTGATCGGCCCTTTCGAGGGCGCGCTGCTCTTTAGCCGGGCCTCGCCGATCCTGCTAGAGGATCGGGTCCTGGGGATGCTGCTCCTGGCGGCCGTCTTTCGTCTGACATTATACCCCTTCCACCTGCGCTTCCGCCACGCCACTGCCGGTTCGTCGCTATGGGCCATCCTGGGCCATTTTCTGCCGCTGGTGGCCGGCTTTTACCTGCTGGCCCGACTCTGCGCCCTGGCCTCCGGCGAGATGCCCGGCCTGGGCGGCGTCCAGATGCTGGGCGTGTTCTCCCTGGTGGCAGGGGCCGTGCTGATCTGGTGCCGGCGCGATCCCCGGGAGCGGCTTTCCGACGCCTTCCTGAGCCAGGTTGGGGGACTGGTGGTGGTGTTTACCCTCGGCTCTCTGGAAGCCATCACCGCGACATTGGTGAGCCTGCTGAGCCTGGTCCTGACTGCCACTGGATTGTTCTTGCTGGCCTTTCATCCCCTGCCCGGCCACATCGGACGGTCCTGGGTTGACTGGGCGCTGCGGCTGATGCCGTTGGCCTCGCTGGCCGGCCTGCCCCCGTTTCTGGGATTTTGGGGCCTGTGGATGCGCCTGAACGTGACCCTGGAATGGCACCAGCCAGGGTTGATGCTGCTGATCCTGGCCGGTCAGATCAGCACCCTGGTAGCTTTGGGGCGTGCCCTGGCCTCAGAACTCTTCCCGGCCGGGGGAGCTATCCGCGCCTGGGATAACGCCAATAACTCGCCGGCCGATCAGAGTCAGTACAAAGTCGCTCAAAGCGGGCCTGCGACCCCCGGGGAGCACAAAATGCCATCTACTGAGACTGACGGGGAAAGAACCGGGGGGAGGATCAGGGTTATAACGTGGATCTGGCCGGGGACCATCCTGGGGTTGTTGAGCCTGCCCCTGCTACTCCTGGGCCTCTGGCCGCCGGCGTTACTGGCCGGGCTACAGGCTACCGTGGCCCTGCTGGCCGGTGTCCCGGCCCCCACACTGTCAGTCATCAGCCTGTCACCGGCCGCTGACCCTCTCATTCCCTGGTTGACGTCAGGTGCTCTGGGGCTGACGCTGATGGCGATCGTGGCTGGCCTGGGCTGGGGCAGTTGGTGGCGACTGCCGTGGCGTGTCGGGACTCACTGGCTGCGGGTCATCGGGACGGTGCTGGACCTGGCCTGGGCCTATCGTCTGGGCTGGTGGGCCTGGGGGATGGTGAGCCGGCTGGTGGCCGGCCTGGTCCAACCCCTGGATGGCCACTATGCGCTGGCGTGGGTCATCCTGCTAGGATTATTACTCGGATTGGTCCTGCTAGGTGGGGAATTCCTGCCCTGAGCCACTACGTGAAGCCCTGGCAGGGAGTTTGCCCCACCAATGGGCGTCTCATGCTGCCCGTTCTGCCTGCTTGTTCGACTGGTTGTATGATCGTGGGCCGGTGTGGTATACTATTGAGGGATGGTAACTATTCGGAGTTACATTTGTTTGGCGTTGAAGGTCCTGCCAGTAACCTGGAGATCCAGATCGCGGCGTCCAAAGTAGCCCGGTATGCCGTGCGCGAGAGCGGTGATACGTTAGAGATGATGGAGCGGCCCGCCGGCGGCCTGAGTCTGGTCCTGGCCGATGGGCAAGGTTCCGGCGCAGCGGCCAAAGCCCTCTCGCACCTGGTGGCCCGGCGGGCCGCCAGCCTGCTGGCCGAGGGGGTGCGCGACGGCGCGGTAGCCCGGGCCACCCACGACTTTCTCTATGCCCACAAGAAGGGCCGGGTCAGCGTGGCCCTGCACATCGTCTCGGTGGACCTGACTACCAATACCATCGTCGTCTCCCGCAACAGCGATTGCCCGGTTATCGTGGTGGACCCGGTGCATACCCATGTGTATGATCAGCCGTGCACGCCCATCGGCCTCTATCCGCGCACCAGGCCGGTCATCATCGAGGTCCCTATCGCGCCTGGCATCACCGTGGTGGTCTATTCAGACGGTGTTTTGCACGCCGGCGAGCGGGCCGGCCAACCGCTGGATGTCGTGGCGACGTTGGAGGGCCTGCTGCGTGGGGAGCGGCGCGAACTGCCCGATCCTGGGGAGGCCCAGGCCGTGGCCGATGGTCTGCTGGCAGCCGCCATCGCCCAGGATCAGGGCCGGCCCCAGGATGACGTGAGCGTGGTGGTGGTAGCCGTGCGCCCCCTGTCTCCAGGGGGAGATACCGCGCGCCGCCTCCAGGTGCGCTTCCCGATCTTGTGAAGAGACCCTCACGCGCCCCGGCGCACCCCGTGGCACGAAAATACGCCGGTGTGCTCGCGCGGGGTCTGCGACCCCGCGTGCTTCGCACGGCCGGTTACACTCCCGGTGGTCGCCGCCGCGAGCCAGGCCGGGGGGCTATTTTCGAGGGAGCTTTATGGCCAGAGACACGTCCCCCCAAACCATCTATGTGGTGGGGCACAAAAGCCCAGACACCGACGCCATTGCTGCGGCCATTGGCTATGCGGACCTGTACCGCCGTCAGCATTGGGGCGATGCTGTAGCGGTGCGCCTGGGGGATCTGCGCCCTGAGACTCACTATCTCCTGGAGCGCTTCGGCGTGCCTGTCCCCCACTTGTTGGAAGACGTCTATCTGCGTGTCCGCGATGCCATGACTGCCGACCCGGTGACCGGTCGTCCTCACCAACCACTCCTGGAAGTGGGGCGCCTGCTTCAGGAGCATGACATCCGCATCCTGCCCATCACCGATGAGGAACGGCACCTGCTGGGTATCGTCTCCGCCGAGCAATTCGCCCGGCTGTTCTTCGAGGGCCTGGACCCCGACCTGCTGGAGAGCATCCCCCTGGAGTTGGACAACGTTGTGCACACCCTGGGCGGCCGGGTATTGGTGGCGGCCACCGGGCGTCAGCTCCGCGACCTGGTCATGGTGGGGGCGATGGATGCCGAGACGATGAAGAACCACATCCAGAAGGATTGTCTGTTGGTCCTGGGCGACCGGGCCGACGCCCAACGGGTGGGTATCAGCCGGGGCGCGGCTGCCCTCATCATCACCGGTAACCTGCCGGTCTCGTCTGAGATCCTTGAGCTGGCGAGACGCTTCAATGTGACGATCATCTCCAGCCCCCATCGCACCTTCACTACCGTGCGGTTGTTGAACATGAGCGTGGCGGTCCATCATATCATGCAGAGCCGATCTGATGTGGCCACCTGTTCGCCGGACAGCCGGCTGGAGGACGTGCATAACGCCCTGCTCCGCCATCGTTACCTGGTGGTGGTGGATGATCAAGACCGTGTGGTGGGGATGCTGGGGCGCACGGACGTGCTGCACCCCCGCCGGCACAAGGTGATCCTGGTAGATCACAACGAGCGCAGCCAATCCATTGATGGCCTGGAGGAAGCGGAGGTACTGGGCGTAGTTGACCATCACCGCATCGGCGATGTGCAGACCACTGGCCCCATTCGCTTTCGCAACGAGCCGGTGGGGGCCACCTCGACCCTTATAGCCGAGATGTATCAGGAAGCCGGCCTCACCATACCGCCGGACATCGCCGGCGTCTTGCTGGGCGCCATCCTGGCCGATACCCTGATCTTCCGCTCGCCCACCTCCACCGAGCGGGACTGGCAGGCGGCACGCACGCTGGCCGGCATCGCCCAGGTGGAAACCCTGGACCTGGGAGAAGCCCTGTTCGCCGCCGCGGCCGACCTGAATCGCACGCCCCGGCAGATCATCCTGGCGGACTTTAAGGAGTTCATCTTTGGTCAGCGCCATTATGGGGTGGGGGCATTGGAGATGATGAACCGGGCCTTGCTGAGTGACAAGTTGCGCGCAGAGTTGCTGGCCGAGATGAGCCGCCTGCGCCAACGGCGGGGCTATGATTCCATCTTGCTCATGATCAGCGACATCATCCGTAATGAGACAGAACTGCTCGTCGTGGGCCGGGCCGAGGAGATCGCCGAAGCCTTCCAACGGCCCCTGGAAAACGAACATTCGCTCGTCGTGGAATCCATACTATCGCGCAAAAAGCAGGTGGTGCCAGTCCTGGCTGGATTGACATAATACCCACACCTGCCCTCCCGCAGGTTGGAGGGCCAGTCTAACCTGGGAGAGGGTTCAAAGCTGAGCCGCACATGGAAGCGGACCCCCACTACCAACGCGAGCAACGCGAGCGAGAGCGCATGGTCGAGACCCAGATCGCCCGGCGTGGCATCCGGGATCAACGGGTGCTGGCGGCGATGCGCCGGGTGCCCCGGCACCGCTTTGTGCCGCCGGATCAGGTGGATTCGGCCTACCAGGACCGGCCCCTGCCCATCGGTCTGGGGCAGACTATCAGCCAGCCGTACATGGTGGCATTGATGACCGAGTGCCTGCAACTGACCGGCGATGAGAACGTGCTGGAGGTGGGAGCCGGCTCCGGCTACCAGGCGGCGATCCTGGCCGAGCTGGCTCGCCAGGTCACCACCATCGAACGCCATGCCCCTCTCGCCGAACGCGCCCGCCAGGTGCTGGCCGACTTGGGCTACACCAACGTCACGGTGGTGGTGGGCGATGGTACGTTGGGCTGGCCTCCCCACGCCCCGTATGACGCCATCATCATCACCGCTGGCGCGCCTCGCGTGCCCCAGGCCCTCAAGGACCAACTGGCCGACGGGGGCCGCCTGGTCATCCCGGTGGGGAGCGGTGGCTACCAGAGCCTGCTCCGCCTTACCCGGCAAGGCTCTCACTTCAAAGAAGAGGACTTTGGGGGTTGCGTCTTTGTCCCCCTGATCGGTGAGCAAGGCTGGGGTGAGGACGAACGTCGGGGCTGGTGGTAGGATGGAGGGGTGAAGATGGAGGCGCGTATCTGGATCGGCACCAGCGGGTACGCTTACGATGACTGGGCGGGACCGGTCTACCCGCCAGACCTGCCCAAGAAGGATTGGCTGAGTTTCTATGCCCAGGAGTTCAACGCGACCGAGGTGAACGCCTCTTACTATCGCCTCCTGCCGCCGGTCGTGTTTCAACGCCTGATCGCCAAGACACCGCCGGGTTTTCAATTCGCAGTCAAAGCGTATCAGGGCCTGACCCACAAGCGGGATGATGACGCCTCGGCCTGGACCCAGTTTCAGGCAGCCATCCAGCCCCTGCGCGATGAGGGTCGCCTGGGATGTGTGCTGGCCCAGTTCCCCTTTTCATTTCATGCCACGGCCGCGAATCGGGATTACCTCAAACTCCTGCGCGAGCGACTGGGAACCGTGCCGGTGGTCGTCGAGTTTCGCAATGCGGCGTGGCTTACAGAGGAGACCTATGCGCTGCTGCGCGCGCTAGACCTGGGCTTTTGTTGCGTGGATGAGCCGCGCCTGGAAGGGCTGATCCCGCCGGTCGCCGTGGTCACCTCGGCCATCGCCTATG
>Ga0209162_1001234_pt1 | contig 25901 bp, 21 predicted proteins | sample YNPNPMetaG_FD_187121 | JGI IMG/M metagenome (GOLD analysis project Ga0209162, IMG submission 187121) | Anoxygenic and chlorotrophic microbial mat microbial communities from Yellowstone National Park, USA - YNP NP MetaG (SPAdes) (version 2) ...
CGACGATGACATCGGTGGCAATGCTAACATTGGGGATGCGCGCGCGGATCTTCTCAATCAGCGCGCGGTACTCGGCAACAGTATAGCCGCGCTTCATTTTCGCGAGCATGGCATCGTCACCCGATTGTACGGGCACTTCGATATGCTCGCACACTCTGGGCAACGTCGCGACGGCGTCGAGTAACTCATCGGTGATGTAGAGTGGATGGGAGGTGAGAAAGCGAATGCGCTCAAGCCCATCGAGATCGTTGAGGACGCGCAGGAGATCGGGCAAGCGCGGGTCGTCGCCCACATCATAGCCATAGCGATCCACGATTTGTCCGAGCAGGGTGATTTCTTTGACGCCCTGCGCGACGAGCGCGCGCGCTTCGGCAACGATTTCGCCAATCGAGCGTGAGCGTTCGCGCCCGCGCCGATACGGGATGATGCAAAAGGTGCAGACATGATTGCAACCGTAAATGATGGGAATGTACGCGCTAACAAGGTTGCCGCGTTCGTGGACAGGCAAAACCAAATCCGCGTCTTGCAATTCATAGCGCGTTTCGCGTTCGCGCTGTGCAATGACATAGTCGTCGGTAGGGGAGGGGAGATGTGCCGCGCGCGCGCGCAACAGTTCGATGAGTCGTGTAGGATCGGAGGGAGGCAGGAACACGTCCACGAACGGAAAGCGTTTTTGCAGCGGTGACGCATCGCGCACACCGACCAGACAACCCATCAACGCCAGCACCAGGTCAGGGCGCGCGGCTTTGAGCGGCTTGAGTGACATCAAGCGCGCGTACGCCTTGTCCTCCGCACTCTGGCGGACGACGCACGTATTCAACACAATCACGTCAGCGGATTCCGCGTCGCGCGTTGCGCGATAACCCAGTTTCTCCAGCGCAGACGCGACGCGCTGCGAATCCGCCTGGTTCATTTGGCAGCCTTCCCACCACATATAATAGTAGCCACTGATATTAACTTTCATTTTAATCAATTCCTCGTTTCACTACATTGTTTAGGACAGTGTATAGATCCCGTTTGCGCTTGGGATGCTTGATATGGTGTTCCAATAACGTACAGAATTGATAAAGTGAGCGTTTACTTCCGATTGCTAGGACCCACACATCTTTTTGCAACCGATAACCCTTGCCTGTCGGGTCACCCCGTTTTTGAGCTCGTCGAGGTGGGGGACAATTCACACCCAACTGCTGTGTCAGAAAGACACCAATCTCATGAATGATGTTAACATCGGAGGATTTTAATTGGAACTGTGCATAGCCATTACAAGGTACGCAGAAACTGCCTTCTGCGTCAACATAGCCCGCCAGGAAAGATATGAAGTAGTCTGCACGCTCCAGAATCCAGGGTGGAATCTTGTCCTCTTTGTATAGGAGGAACTCAAAGGTGTTATCCAGAAAGCAAAGAATTTGGGTAGATCCGTCTGCGTAATTTGTAATGTGGGTGTGCCCATAAGGCTCAAAGAGCGATTGAACTAGGGTGATCTGCTCATGGCTAGTTGAATGGCAGCTAACAACGATTGTTTTACTGCCTGCACCTGGTTTGTTCCTGCGAACCCAAAGATCGCCTAGGCGCAGGCCGATCAAATATGCCTTTTCATAGAGGTTTCCAGAAAAGGCAGTGCGATGATGTCTGACGGTTGCCTCTGATAGTCCTCGCCGTATGATTCCATACTCATCCATAGCTCGCCACACGCTTCCGTGCGAAGTATTCAAGCGCGCGGCGATAGCATCTATGCCCAAGTGCTCTTCAAAATATAGGCGTTCAAGTTCTTCAGGATCAAGACGCACAGATTTTTTTGCCATCAGGTCCTACGCTTTTTCATATGCACTACAAAACTGCGAAAGAATCCCAACTCTAAACTAAACTCACGTAACACGCGCGCTTCAACCGGAAACTGTGCAAACAATTCCATCCACGCCTCGCGCGGTTGGGCGATGTAGCATGGCGGTGTGCCATAGCGCAGCGCGGGGTACGAGTCAATCGCGCGCGTGAGCGCGGCGCGCACTTTGCCGCGCACATCATTTTCAATGACGATGACCGCGCGCGCCACACGTAACGCCTCACGCAGAATCGCGGCGGGATCGCAGGTGTGATGCAGGACAAAACTGAGCAGCGCGTAATCGAAACTCTCGTCTGCAAACGCGAGCGCGCGACTGTCGCAGATGGTCAGTGGCAGTGTGCTCTGGTTGTACGATGCCACGTCCACCAGCGTCACACGCGCATCGAGTTGGCGTGTGAGTTCTTGCGCGAGCAAGCCCTTGCCCGCGCCGATGTCAAGCACGCGCGCGCGCGGCGGGATTTCCGCCGCGAAGGAAGCGAGGAGGGTGGCAGCACGCGAAGTAGTAAGTGCCAAAATCTATCTCTCCTGTTTAAGCTGTTCGATAAATTCACGTGGCGATAGAATTGAAATACCTTGATAGCTTTGCAGATCACGTAAATGTTTATCGCCAGAGACGATAGCATCAGCCTGTCCGGCGACTGCGCATTCCAGTACACGATTATCGTCGGGGTCTTCTGAAATGGCTTGAATCCTTAAGGTTGATTCTATATAGCAAACATAAGGCGGTGTCTTGAGATGAGTATGTCTGAGCAGCGTGAGCCATTTGTGTCGCGTGGCCGAATCGAGACCATGCCGCTGCATTACTTCGTCAAACTCTTGCACTAACTCTGGTGATGTTAGCACTATAAATTTCCCGCGTTCGAGTTGTTCAATGATTTGCTGGGGTGGCGAAGATGCGGAACTGTAGACTAACCCTGATAACCAGAGGTTAGTGTCCAGAACGACGCGCATGGCGTTCCTTTCGGAGCTCTTCAATCACACGATTCGCTAGTTCCATTGCAGCCTCGTCATCTAGTGGCTTGTCCAGACCGATCGCTGCGCGAGCCTGAGAGCGTGTATCCACAACAAGTTGATGGAATTCAAGTTGCCGTTGCATCCCTTCGAACTCATCGAGCCCAACGAGTACTGCTCTCTCTGTGTTCCGTTTACCTTTCCTGGCAATAATGTATCGTTTTCCACGCACGGCTTTGCTTATCAATTCAGCAAGTTTGGGGCGTGCTTGTGTCACACTAATCTCTTTCACCTGTCCTCCTTTCGTTTGCCACCCTTCGTCATCGCAACACGCGCTGCAGAAATTGTCCTGTGTACGAATGCGGCATCTGCGCGACTTGTTCCGGTGTTCCCTCCGCAATCACGCGTCCGCCACCATCGCCACCTTCAGGACCCAGGTCAATGATCCAGTCCGCTGTTTTAATCACGTCGAGATTGTGTTCGATGACGACGACTGTGTTGCCCGCGTCCACAAAACGGTTCAACACTTCGAGCAATTTTTCCACGTCTGCTGCGTGCAATCCGACAGTTGGCTCATCGAGAATGTAGAGCGTGCGACCGGTGGCGCGGCGCGAGAGTTCTTTCGAGAGTTTGACGCGCTGTGCCTCACCGCCGCTCAGCGTTGTTGCCGGTTGACCCAGATGGATGTAGCCCAGTCCCACGTCGCGCAACGTTTCGAGTTTCGAGCGGATGCGCGGGATGTTTTCAAAAAACGCGAGGGCTTCTTCGACGGTCATATCCAGCACATCGGCAATGTTCTTGCCTTTGTAGAAAATCTCCAGCGCTTCGCGATTGTAGCGTTTGCCGTGACACACTTCGCATGGCACATACACATCGGGCAAGAACTGCATTGTGATTTTGATAATGCCATCTCCCTGACACGCTTCGCAACGTCCCCCTTTCACATTGAACGAAAAGCGCCCCGCTTTGTAACCGCGCATTTTGGCTTCGTTTGTTGTCGCGAACAATTCACGAATGTCGGTAAAGACGTTGGTGTAGGTGGCAGGATTTGAGCGTGGCGTGCGACCAATGGGGGATTGGTCAATGTTGATGACCTTGTCCAGATGTTCGACGCCGAGGATGGCTTCGTGCTTGCCTGGCTTGTCTCTGGCATTGTAAAACATTTGCGCGAGGCGGCGATACAAAATGTCTACGATGAGCGATGACTTGCCCGAACCGCTCACGCCGGTCACGCACACAAATTTGCCCAGCGGAATCCTGACATCAATTTTTTTAAGATTGTTTTCTTCTGCCCCTTGAATGACGAGGGCTTTGCCACTCCCCGCGCGACGTCGCGTGGGAACAGGGATGCGTCGTGCGCCACTCAAGTACGCCCCGGTGACTGAATTCGGACACCGCATGACGTCTTCAAGCGTGCCGGCACACACAACGTATCCCCCTTGTTCGCCGGCGCCCGGTCCCAGGTCCACGATGAAATCCGCCGCGCGCATTGTCTCTTCGTCGTGTTCGACGACAAGCACCGTGTTGCCGAGATCGCGCAGGCGCAGCAACGTGTCAATCAGCCGTTTGTTATCGCGCGGATGCAAACCGATGCTCGGTTCATCGAGGATGTACAGCACCCCCATCAACTGCGAACCGATTTGCGTCGCGAGGCGAATGCGTTGCGCTTCGCCCCCGCTGAGTGATGCTGCGCTCCGATCGAGCGTGAGATAGTCGAGTCCCACATTAACGAGAAATCCCAGACGCGCTTTGAGTTCCTTCAAAATCTGATACGCAATCGTTTTTTGTTTTTCTGTCAGATGATTCGGCAGGTCATTGACCCATTCCAACGCCTGCGTCACGGACATTGCCGTCACCTGCACGATGTTCTTGCCTGCCACTGTCACCGCCAACGCTTCGGGTTTAAGTCGCTGACCTTTGCAGACCGGGCACGGTCGCGTGGTCATATACGATTCGATTTCCTGGCGAATGTAATCTGAATCGGTTTCACGATAGCGACGCAGTTGATTGGGAATCACACCCTCAAACGTTGTCTCGTACTCGCGCCATTGCCCGAACTGATTTTGATAGCGGACCCGAATCACCTCGTCGCCCGTGCCGTACAGAATCTTGTCGAGTTGCTCGCGCGTCAGTTCGCGCACCGGCGTATCCATCGAAAAGTGATACTTGTGCGCGACCGCTTCGATGAGTTTGCCAAAGTAACTCTCGTCATTGCCGCTATCAATGCCATTGGCACGAATCGCGCCTTCGGCGAGGGAGAGGTCTTTGTCGGGAATAATCAAATCGGGATCGAGTTCCATTTGCGTGCCCAGACCCATACACGCGGGACACGCGCCGTGCGGCGTGTTGAACGAAAACGTGCGCGGCTCGATCTCGCCAAGCGAGATGTTGTCAATCGGGCAGGCAAAGTGTTCCGAAAACATCAAATCTTCGGCGTCCTGACGCGCGACGAGCACTACACCCCCGCCGAGTTTGAGCGCGGTCTCCACCGAATCGGCGATGCGACTCCGATCGCTGTCGTTATGACGAATGACCAGCCGATCCACAACGGCTTCGATGGTGTGTTGCTTGTAGCGATCGAGTTTAATGTCTTCGTTCACATCGAGGACTTGACCGTTCACGCGTACGCGCACAAAGCCTGCTTTGCGGACATCCTCAAAGATTTTCTTGTGTTCACCTTTGCGATCCTTGATGAGCGGCGCAAGAATCATAATGCGCGACTCTTCTGGCAGGGCTTGAATTGCCTCCACGATCTGTTCGACGCTTTGCTGTTGAATCGGGCGGCCGCATTTGGGGCAGTGGGGTTGTCCCACGCGCGCAAAGAGCAGGCGCAGGTGATCGTAAATTTCTGTCACCGTGCCTACCGTCGAGCGCGGGTTGTGGCTGACGCCCTTCTGGTCAATCGAGATCGCCGGCGATAGTCCTTCGATTTGGTCCACATCGGGCTTTTCCATTTGCCCGAGGAACTGGCGCGCGTACGCGCTCAACGATTCGACGTAACGCCGTTGACCTTCCGCGTAGATGGTATCGAACGCCAGAGACGACTTGCCCGAACCGGACAAACCGGTGATCACCACCAACTTGTCGCGCGGAATTTCCAGATGGATATTTTTCAGGTTATGCTCGCGTGCACCGCGAATGACGAGTTTATCCTGGGACATTTGTGATTTTTCGATCTACGATTTTTCGATTCAGAGGAATATTCTAGCACAAACAAGGAAAATGGGCAAAGAGAAGTGGAACAAATCGAAAATCGGCAATCGGCAAGCGAAAATTGAATTGTGGTATAATCGGTGCCGAAAGACGAAGCGCAGGAGGTAACGATGCCACAAGAAAGATTTATGTTGCGCGTGGGCGCGCTCGCGGGCGCGCTGGCGGTGCTTTTGCTCGTTCTGATGATTCTCATCGGTTTGCAAATCGGACCCGACTTAGAGCATTTGAGTTCGCTCTCACCGACGCGCGTGGCAGCATTGTTCGTCAACAGTCAGGACAAACTGCGGCTGATGATGGCGATTGATGATTTGTTTGCTCTGGCGTACGTTATCGCGTTCATCGGGCTGGCGATGTACGCAAAGCCGCGCGCGCCGTTGCTGGCGTGGTTCGGATTGGGATTCGCGCTGGCGACCGGCGTACTCGATTGGCTGGAGAACAGCATCACGCTCGGTTTGATTTCGTACACTCTCACTTCACCCAGACTGGTGATGAGCGCGACAACGACGCCGCCACTCAGCGCAGAGCAATTGCTCGCGCTGAACATTGTCACGCAGATAAAATTCCTGGCTGCGAATGGTGCGGTCGCGCTGTTTGGCATCGGCATCTGGAACGCGTGCAGGTTGAATCGCGCGGCGGCGATTTTGTTCTGGCTGTTCGTCCCACTCAACACACTTGCATTTGTCAGCGCGCCGCTGGCGAGTGTACGCATTCTGGGGATGTTGGTGTTATTAGTTGTAGGTGCAATCGTGTTGTGGAAGTCCGAATAGCCATCTTCGCGTAGGCAGAACGATATGCACTTGGCGTGAACACAAATTTTTTGAGGAAGAGAAAAACGCTATGCGAATTCGGCGATTCGAATCGAATTGGCTACCGTAGGGTAGGGGAAACGTAAACGTCTAGCCGCATTTGCGCGTGTTGGGGCGCAATTAATTGCGCCTCAACACGCGCACACCCCAACACGCGCACGCGCGCGCTTCAATTCCACATTGACAAGAGATGAACGGTTACGGGAGAACAAACGATGCTCCATTTCTTCGAGACAGCATTACAACTTCATCCAGAGGACAACGTCGCGATCGCCAGAATGGAGATCGCACCTAACACTGTTTTGCAAATGCCGCACGGCAACGCGTTGACGATCTGCGCGCGCGTTCCTGCGGGACACAAATTCGCGCTGCGCGATATTCCATCGGGCGCGACAGTGTTGCGTTACGGTCAGCCGATTGGCGTCGCGACGCGCGCGATTGCGCCGGGCGATTGGGTACACACGCACAACCTCGCGGTTGGTGACATTGTTACCGAACGTATGTATCGTATCGTGGATGTGCCACCGCCCGAACCTGCGCGTCAAACCTTCCTGGGTTATCGCCGCGCGGATGGACGCGTCGGCACGCGCAATTATGTCGCGGTGATCGCCTCCGCGAATTGCGCGGCGAACGTGGCGATTCACATCGCGCGCGCGTTCGATCGAAAGCGATTGGCAGATTTCCCAAACGTGGAGGGTGTCATTCCGATTGTTCATACCGCCGGCTGTAGCGATGTGCTGGCAAGTCTTGCACATCGCTACGTGCAACGCACGCTCGCCAACATCGCGCGCCATCCGAACATCGGAGCAGCGATTGCTGTGGGACTAGGCTGCGAGGAAAACCAGATTGCGACGTGCTTTGATTTAACAGCAACACCGGGCTTGGTGATTCAAGAAGAGGGTGGCTTTCGCAAAACTGTAGAGGCAGGGATTCGCACAATCGAAGAGTTGCTGCCGCGCGTCAATGCGTGTGTGCGTACACCACAACCCCTATCCGCCTTGACGATCGCGCTGCAATGCGGAGGAAGCGATAGTTGGTCGGGTGTGACAGCGAATCCGCTGGTGGGCTTGACGATGGACAAGATCATCGCACAAGGTGGCACCGCTGTTTTAGCCGAAACGCCGGAGATTTTTGGCGCAGAAGCATTGCTACTCAATCGCGTGGCAAGCGCGGAGGTGGCACACAAACTGATTGCGCGGCTAGAGTGGTGGAACGAACAGGCACGCCTACTCAATTTTAGCGTGGACAACAATCCCACACCGGGCAATAAAGCCGGCGGATTGACAACCATCCTGGAAAAATCGCTGGGCGCGGTCGCCAAGGGGGGTCATACACCACTGATGGCGGTGTACGAGTATGCCGAACTGATCACATCGCGGGGCTTGGTGTTCATGGACACGCCGGGCAACGATCCGACGTCGGTTACGGGACAACTGGCAGGGGGTTGCAATCTCATCGTGTTCACCACCGGGCGCGGTTCGTTGTATGGCAGCCACATCGCACCGTGCCTCAAGATCGCCAGCCACAGTGATCTCTACGCACGAATGCGCGACGACATAGACTTTAACGCCGGCAAGATTCTGGAAGGCACGACGATGGAAGCAGCAGCCGACGAGTTACTCCAGCAGATTATTGCTGTCGCGTCCGGCACACGCACACGGATCGAGCAGCACGGTGTGGTTGGAGCCGAGTTTGTGATCTGGCATCCCGGCCCCGTGGTGTGAACGATTGGTTTTACCGCGACGCGCGCGTCGCGTCGGATTCTGCATCAGCGGTGTAGGTATGGTGCAAACCATGATCACGATTCGACAGCATCGCGTTCGACATTTCCGGTATCATCGCAACGCCATGGCGATACTGGAAGGGCCACATACTTCTCAGGTGAAAAAACGCGACGCGGTCACCATCGTCCAAACGATGCGTTAAATCGGGCTGGATGCCCGGCATCGCGCTCAACTCTCCGTTAATGAAGGTAATCCCGCGTTGTTCCGTCGGCAAGTGCAAAGCGTTCAACAGATCAGCCACCGTGCTACCCTCTGGAAGTTCGACTTTGGCATTGGCAAAGATCGTTTGCTGAGGGTCGCCGCCGTACTTTGCCAACTCGCCGTAGAGCCATGTATCAATGACGATGCCCATTCGGTTATCCACCTCCGATAGGAGAAAAAATGCCAATTTCGTCGCCGGGTTGAATCTGCGTATTGGCATCACGCGCAATGCCGTTGATAAACATCACTTTGACTTGATCGGGAGGTAATCGCAAATACGTCACCAAATCTGCTAGCGTGCTACCCGGCGCAAGTTCGACTTCAAACGGTTGTCCTGCTTTTATCCCCGGGTAGTATCGCACCAGATTGGCATACAAACGTACACGAACTTGCATTGCTCCTCTTTTAGAAAACCAGGTTTTCTTACGGACACCGCACAATGTCTTGTGCCCACAAGCAATCCGCGCACGAAGGATTCCAACCCCAACAGCCCTCGTTCCGTTGCCGCAGGTCGCACGTGGCGCGCAAATCACAATCGGGGCATGACGGAAAGTGAAAGCCGCGCACTTCGCTGCGAAAGCGGACGTAATTTTCGGACATCCAGATTTCTGAGAGCGTTTGGGTATTCACGTTACCTAAGACGTATCGCGTGACTTGCTTTTGCACTCCATCAATCGCATAGTACGAATAGCTGTGCGATAGGGCATAGCACGGCGACACACCACCATCCCAGCCGACGACCATCGAACGATCCTGAACGAAACGACAACGACGCTCCGCGCCCCAGTGCATTCGTGGTAATTCCAACGTTCCCCACATCACCCAGGCATCGGCGCGGACGGGCCAGCCGCTGGCTTTGAACGGGGCTTGCGGTTCGTGACCGTAGAGAATTTGCTCGCGCATCTCGGCAGTGTAGGGCAGCACATTGCTGACCAACACCCGCGCGGCGTTCAAGTGGCTCGCCAGCTCGGACAAGCCGGCGAGTTCACCAATGTTGCTGCGCAAGACGACAAACTCGATGCCGAGTGCAGGAGTGAGTGCGCCCAGTTGACGCTTGGCATCGTTGAGCGCGCGAATGTTATCCAGCACGGTGGCAAGTTGTGCCCCGCGAATATCGGCGTATGTTTCTGGCTTGATCCCATCCACCGAGACCACAATCCGATCCACACCCAGTCGCACCAACTCGCGCGATATTTGAGGGGTGAGTAACAAGCCGTTGGTACCCACCGTCACCGCAAGATTGTGTTGACGCATTGCGGCAATCATATCGAGAATGTGCGGATGCGTGAGCGGTTCGCCAAAACTGGTAAAGATCACTCGTTTGAGTTCGGGGAGCGCGCCCAAGCCCGCCACAACGTTATCGAATGTGGCGGATGTCATTAACGCAATCGGATCACTCCAGACATTGCGGATACAGGTACGACATTGCAAGTTGCAGCCGGTCGTCGCTTCGATGTAGAGTTTGCGTACGTCGGGGCGGCGGGGATGCAGAATCAAGTCGCCATCGCGTTCGTCCAGCCAGTACTCGGCATCAAGCGCGATGTGACGGCGTTGTAGAAACGCATCGTCCAGAACAAGCCGCCCCGCAGAATCTGTTTTTGCAAGTGCCATTGGATAAGAGTAGGGCGTGTGCAAAGTCGCTTGACAAAGCCGCCGGGCGACTCAAGTCGCAGCAACAAATACCCCAAGCCTGCCTCCGCAGGCTGCATTCTAGCCGCCGAAGGGCGGCTTCGGGTATGTGTTGCTGCGGTTTCAACCGCCCGTGCCCAACTTTGCACATGCCCTGGGATAAAAGTAGGGGCGGGTTGCCCCGCCCCTTTCATTTTACAACTCGCCATACACCGAATCGAGCGCGGTATCAGGAACGTCGAAGACTTGATTATGGGGTGGCAGCGGCTCAATCTTCATAAACTCGGGTACGCGATCGTGGGATTTGGTCAACCCTGCAGCTTCGTTGAACGCGCGTTCTCGCTTCAGGATTTCCGCGCCAATCTTGCCCACATCATCGGTTGTCCAATGTGTGCCGAGCACACCGTTGCACTCCTCGACCATCCCTTCCATCCCACTCGCGATGTCCAGAACGGCGAACGCGATGAACAAGCAATGTCCTGTCGTGTCAATGAATGCGGTCGCCGCCTGGAAGGCACGACTGAGTGCGGCTTTGCCTTCGGGAGTGAGTGGGTCTTGCTTGCCACTGACGCCCAGAATCTCCGGCGCGATGGTGTAACCCGCTGTGTGATCCGCGCCCATTGTGCTGGTGGCGTACGTAATGCCGATTCCTTTGACCGCGCGCGGCTCGTACGCGGGCATTCCTTGCCCCTTGACGGCAGGGACGCGTGTCACGCCCAACACTTTGCCTGCTGCACCAGTACCCGCGCCGAGGATGCGTCCCATCGGTGTCCCCTGGCCCATCTCGTGAATCAAGTTGATTGCGCCTCTGGCATCACCAAACGGAACGACACCTGCCTCCATCGCTACGGCGAGTGTGGCACCTGTCTCGATGGTGTCCAGACCGTAGGCATTGCACAAATGAATCATCTGCGCGATGGCATCCAGATCGCCGATGCCACAATTCGCGCCGAGCGCCCAGTCCGACTCGTACTCGACGCACGAGGTGACTTCTTTGCCCTTTTCATCGTACCAGGTGTTTGAGCACTGGATGATGCAGCCCGGGCTACAGGCGTGATTGTACAATTCCTTGCCCAATCGCTTTTTGTTTCCCTCAAAGATGGCTTCGCCGGCGATCTGCGCGGCTTGTTCAAAACGTCCGCTCGAAAAGTTGCGCGTGGGCAAGCCCCCGGCTTCGTTCATAATGTTGATGAGCACGGCGGTACCGTAGGTGTTGAGTCCACCTTTGGGCTTGGTGATGTCATGCGTGCGCAAGGCATCAATCATCTTCTTGCGTCCCTGATCGAAGAGTGCCTTGTCCACAATCTCGACGCCAGGAGAACCTTGCTCGTTCAACACGATGAACTTGAGTCCCTTGCTGCCCAGTACCGATCCCAAACCGCCGCGGCCGGAATAGCGACTGGGACGCTTGGCCATATCGTTGAAGACGACGCCTGCGTTGCCATACCTGAATTCCCCGGCGACTCCACAGCCGGCAATCGAAATCTTTTCGCCAAAGCGTGCATACAATTGGGGAAAGACATCGTAGAGATTCTTGCCGGCGTACTCGGTAGCATCAAAGAACTCCACTTTGGGTTTGCCTGCCGAGGCATCCCAGGTGAGGTGCACGCCCCAGAATTTGCCCTTTTCTTTGGGTTGACCTTCCACGATTAACGCTTTGATGCGCATCGAGGCAAGGTCTTGCGCCCACGACGAACCTGCGTTCGACTCTTTGATGCCGCCGGTGAGCGGGGACTTGGCGCCAACGGAGATGCGCGCAGAGGTGGCAGCAGGGGTGCCGGTGACGATACCGGGAGCAAAGACTGCCTTGTTGTTCGGTCCGAGGGGATGGCACAGTGGGGGCACCTCGTCAGCCACGATGGAGGAAGTGAGGCCGCGTCCGCCAAGATACCTGTACTTTTCCGGGACTGGCTCCAGGGCAAAGGAACGATCGGTCATGTTAATTCTTAACAACCACATTTTACCTCCTCTTTGAGAGTGCGTCCCAACCGCACGGATAGTTGAGGCGCAACAGTCACCAGCCATCTCATTGCCGGTGACACATGGAATCAATCGGTAATATCGTTGTGCACTGACACTGCGCTAACCCTGGTGCAGCACCCAAGGCATATCCGACGAGGTATTCCTCCACCTGTGGCATCGCAATTTTACTACCAATTTCCACCAGCGTCAATATCCTTGCTCAAGGCGGGCAGGGCGCGTGCAAAGTCGGGCACAGGCGGTTGAAACCGCAGCAACAAATACCCCAAGCCTGTCTCCGCAGGCTGCATTCTAGCCGCCGAAGGGCGGCTTCGGGTATGTGTTGCTGCGACTTGAGTCGCCCGGCGGTTTGTCAAGCGACTTTGCACAAGCTCGTCAAGGCGGGCAGGGCGCGTGCAAAGTCGGCAAATTGTCACTTCGAGCGAAGCGAGAAGTCTCGTTTGCACTCTACGAGCGAGATTTCTCGCGGCGAAAACCGCCATGCCCTCCATTGCGAAATAGCCCCACCCCTAGCCCCTCCCCACGCCGCTATGCGGCGTGGGGAGGGGGAAAGCGAGGGAATGGGGTGTGGTCGGGCGGCTTCGCCGCCCGACCACACCCCTCCTCCCATCACCCCCTGATGACGAGCACCGTAACCTTCCGATGGCGGAAAAGACTTTTGCACACCTACTTAGTCGCGCACCAAGAACAACGCATCGCGCGCGCCGAGCGTTACGGCGCCAGACACCCGCGCACTATTGTTCGTTTGCGGGTCTTGCAATGGCAAGCCACGCAGACGACGCCACGTTCGGTTAGGTAAGAGTGTCGCCAGATCAAAAGTGAACGCGCGCAAGGATAGATTCGCCAGAACGAGGCCGTTCTCGAACTCGCGATACATCACATCGGGGTACGCGTATGCCGCGAGGCGACTCAACCACAAGGGCGCGCCGCCTTCAATCTCCAGATGCAATTCGATCGTCTCGCCGCGCACATCGCCGCGATAGTGATAGAACTTGAACGCGTTTTGATTGATCCAGAAAGGCGAGGGTTCGTTGCGCTCGAAATTGATTTGTGCCAGTCGCGCCGTGGTAGCATCCGCGCGCGCGGTGAAAACAACGAGCAAGTCGGCGCCCTGTGTCGGTAGCGTGAGTGTGAAACGCAGCGCGCGCGCCTTCGGATCGCTGGTGGAAATCTTGATGGCATCGCCATCGCGCGCGATGTTCAATCCCGCGCTCTGGATTCGCGCGAGCAATTCGGATGGCGATAAGCCGGCAAGCAAATTGGTTTGCTTCTCAGCCAGATGGATGGCGGGCGCAAGCGGCTGACCCAGCCAACCGATTTTTTGTTCTTGCCCCATCCACAGTTCGTCCCAGATTCCGATGAGCTCGTTTTTTTCCGCAGGCGGCAAGAGCGAATAGCAAATCGCTGAATCGGTGAAAACGGCGCCAGCAAAAACGAGGCGATGGGTCGCGTACGGAAATTGGGCTTTGCTATCGAAATCGCCATCGTTGTTGTGGAACTTGTGATTGATGTACGAAAAACCTGGCGCGCGCGCGTTCGCCACCCAAAACGATTGCCGATTCAATCCGCCCGACCAATCGTCCACGCGCGCATCACTGAGCGAGGGCCAGCCCTCCGCCTCGATTCCGTTCAGGATGCCGAACGCGCGTTGATTGCGCGCGTGGAAACCATCGGCGAGAATCAGGCGATCGTCACCGAGTCGCTCGCGCAGTTGGCGACAAAATTCGATGACACCATTGCCGTAGACGTTGACCCCGCCGATGATTCCCGCGTCGGCGATGCCATCCGCGTCCGCGTCCGCTGCGCGACCGCGCTCGTTGTTGAGCAAAGTGTGCCACAGCACATCGAACGCGATTCCATCGAAATTTTCCAGCACGCCGCCGGGCAAGAGTTTCTCCGCGAGCTCGTCCACCAGAACCTGGGCGCACGTTTTGCCGTTAGCATCGCGCGGACAGGTGAGCGCGTAGTTGTACAGCCACAACAGGTGCGATTTTTCGCCCCAGGGTCCTTCGGTGCAGTGCGCGGCGGCATAGGCGCGCTGCGCCGAAAACGCGCGCGGCGTGGTGCCGTACGCGCCGCGTCGCACCCGAATCGTATTGCGCCGCGTGTCTACCGCGACCAATTCGACTTGCTCGCTCGCGTGCCAATTCGGTTCGCCGTGCGCGTCCAGTTCGCACAAGCCAATGTCCTCGTTCGAGCGGCGGTAGCGGCCGATGTTCACGCGGAACAACGTCGCGTTCGATACGCGGATTTCGGTTTCACCGCTTTCGGCAGATACATCGGAGAGAATGCGCGCGCCGTTGAAGTAGAGCCAGTGCCCGGCGAAGAATTTATTGCCAGCGTAACGGGGATCGCGCGCGTTGCCGTTAAAGTGCAAGAGAACGAGTTGGTCGGGATGTTGTTGCTTGAATCGCGTGAAAAATTCAATGTTGCGTTTGGAACGATTCGGCACTTCTTCGTCCAACACCTTGCCTTCGATGCCCAGCAGGCGACTGAACGCGCGTTCCCATTGGGCATAGTCCACACGCTCATTCGCGGCAATACCTTCGGCAAGGCGAAAGAAATACGCGCGCGGATAACCTGCGGTGAGAATTTTAATCGCCGGGCGACGAGGTAGCGCGGTCGGTGAAGGTGCGGTGATCGGTAATGCCGTTGGTTGTAGTGTTGGCGGCGCGGTGGTCTGTGGTATAGTTGGGGTTGTTGTCGGTGGCGCGTTCGGCGCGCACGCGGCAACTATCGTTGCGCCAATTCCCAGCGCGCTCAAACGCAAAAACTCGCGACGCGTCATTTTCATCTATGACACTCCTCTCCTTGGTGCAAACAGCGCACTTGAGATGACAGTAAAAAAAGAAACCAGGTTTTTCATAGAAACCTGGCTTCTGTTTTTTAATGTCCGCAACAACTGCCTTCGCTACCGCAGGACGAACAGCCGCTGACCTCGTTAGGGTTTTCGATTTTGAATCCACTCCCTTGTGGTCCCTCGATGTAATCTACCGTCGTGCCATCGAGATACAGCGCGCTCTGCGCGTCGAGATAGACGCGCGTCCCCTGCGATTCGAAAACAAAATCGCCTTCTTCGGCTTTGTTCTCGAATGCCAGTCCGTATTGTAACCCCGAACAACCGACACCTGCGACGAAGACGCGCAGACCGTATCCTTCCAGATTTTTCTCCGTCATCAGAGCCTGAATTTTTTGCGATGCCAGTGGCGTCAGCACGATCATTGTCTTCAGCGTGTCGGTCGCCGGTTGAGTGTTCATTTGTGTATTCAAGTTTTCCTCCCAATGGATGATTTGTGAATGGATTATACACGCGACTAGGAAAAAACACAAACGCTACTTTTTCATCTTGCGTGCGGACGAAACGACAAAAGTGCATTCGGTATCCTGACGCGCGAGGCAATGCGTCATTCGCCAAGGCACCTGGGTCAGCGTGCCAATCAGCGCGAGGTCCAACTCGCACACCGCGCGTTGATGCGCTGCAACATTCTGGTAAGGACAATAACACACGTGAATCATCCAATCCCCATCCGATTTCTCCAACCGCGCCGCATAGCCGCGCGCACACAAAACATCCACCGCGCGCGTCAGCCGCGTCGAAAGGCGGACGCGCGTGCGGGGCAGGGGAGTGGTTTTTGCCAGCCGCTGTCCAATGCGGCGTAACGTCGCGCGCATCTCACGCTCGCTGTAGGTGCGTGCGAGTTCGTCCAGCAGTTGCACTGCCAGCCATTCGTACTGATGGGGTAAATGTGCGTGAGCGCGCGCGGTCAAAGCATACACGGCAGGCGGACGTCCCACGCGCGCACGATGCGTCACATCCTGCGGCGCAACCAACCCATCGGCGACGAGTATCCTCAGATGGTAACGAAGTGCTGGCGGAGCAGACTGCACGGCGCGCGCGAGTTCGTCTAACGTCAGCGGACCGCGCTGACTCAGCGTTTCGAGGATCATCTGACGCAGGTATCGTGAGGGCATTGTCTCACTCACGCGCGCGATTTGAGGGCGCGTTCCATCTCGCGCGCGGCATCCCGTTTGCTGATGGCGTCGCGCTTGTCGTACTGCCGCTTGCCGCGCGCGAGACCAATTTCCACCTTGACGCGATTTTTCTTGAGGTACAGCCGCAGGGGTACGAGCGTATAGCCTTTCTCCTGCACGCGTCCTGCCAGGCGCATAATCTCGTGGCGATGCATCAGCAATTTACGATCCCGATACGGGTCTGCATTCTGCCGACTGGCAGGTTCGTATGGCGCGATGTGTGTGTTGAGGAGCCACAGTTCGCCGTTTTTCACCTGGGCGTAACTGTCGCGCAAGTTGACGCTGCCTGCGCGCACCGATTTGATTTCCGTACCGGTCAGCGCGATGCCGGCTTCGTATGTCTCTTCGATGTGATAATCGTGATACGCTTTGCGATTGGTCGCGAGAACTTTGCCTTCGGTCATCGTGGGTTACACAAGATGGCGTATAGCGTACGGCTTATGGCGTATGGCATATGGCGTATGGCTATACGCTACAAGCCATTTGCTATCTGCTATACGCCATCTGCTATACGCCATACGCTATCTGCTATACGCCATTTGCAGGAATTTGACGGCGGCGTCCAGTTGCGGGTCACGTCGCGCTGCAATGTCGTCATCCGTCATCTCAACGACGATGTGTGGTGTCACTCCCACATCATTGATTTCATTTCCGTTGGGACTGAAAAAGTGCGCGATGGTCACTCGCAGTTCCGATTTGTCACTCAAGGTATGGACGTTTTGCACCGATCCTTTGCCAAACGTCTTGACGCCGATGAGTGTCGCGCGCTGATGATCTTTGAGCGCGGCGGCAACGATCTCCGACGCGCTCGCCGAACCACCGTCAATCAGCAGCACCATCGGAATCTCTGTGGCGAGTCCTCCGCCGCGCGCGCGATACTCTTGCGTCCGACCGCTTTTATCTTTTTGAATCAATACGATGCGTCCCGCCGGCAAAAATTGACTTGCCACTTCAACCGCAGTGGTGAGATAACCCCCGGGATCGCGACGCAAATCGAAGATCAAACCATTGGGCTTTTGGGCAAGGAGTTCGCGCAGCGCCGCGCGCAATTCGTCCGGCACCGGACCGCCAAACTGATTCAAACGCACGTACGCGATTTTCGTCCCCTCGATCATCTTTGCTTCGACGAACGGTGTGCGAATCGTGTCGCGCACAATCGTCACTTTGAACGGCGCCTGGTTGCCGCGCTGAATCGTCAGCGTGACCGGCGTCCCTTTGGGTCCGCGAATCAACGAAATCGCTTCGGTGATGTCCATATTGCGAATGGGCGTGTCGTCTACCTGCAAGACGATGTCATTCGGCAACAAGCCGGCGCGTTCCGCCGGGGTATCTTTAATGGGCGCGACAATCACGAGGCGTCCCTCGCGCATTTCTACCGTCGCGCCAATACCTTCAAATGAACCTTCCAGACTGGTGCGCGAAATCGCTGCGCGCTGCGCATCCACAAACGCGGTGTGCGGATCGCCGAGCGCGCGTACCACCCCGCTAATCGAACCGTTCACTAACGTGTCGGGATTGACCGGGGCTTTGTAGAAATCACGTTGCACATAGTCCCACGCTTCAAAGAGCAAGGGGATGGAGGATTTCCACTCGGCTGGCGCGCCTCCATCGGGTGACAGGGGAGGGGGGAAGACCATACGACTGATCGCATAGCCCCCTCCAAACGCGCTCGTCACCAAAAGTGTAGCAAGTAGCGTGAAAAGGGTAATTCGTATCAAACGGCGAAACATAGGCGTTCTTGATGCGTATTGCTATTTGTTGTGACTACTCACCCTGTCATTGCGAGGAGCGGTTTTTGCGACGAAGCAATCTCCCCAGTGCCAATTTGGGGATTGCTTCGCAAAAAACGCTCGCAATGACACCAGGGCTGAGTAGATACTATTTGTTGCTCTGCAAGAATTGTATTGCCGCGTCCAACTGCGGATCACGTTTGGCGGCAATGTCGTCTTCGGTCATTTCTACGACGATATGCGGTGTGACCCCGACCTCGTCAATCTCATTCCCGTTCGGACTGAAAAAGCGCGCGACGGTCACGTTCAGTTGTGACTTGTCACTCAACGTGTACACGTGTTGCACCGACCCTTTGCCAAACGTCTTGACGCCGATGAGCGTGGCGCGCTGGTGGTCTTTGAGCGCCGCCGCGACAATCTCCGACGCGCTGGCTGAACCTTTGTCAATGAGCACCACAAGTGGAATGTTGATCGCCGTGCCGCCGCTTTTGGCGCGATACGTATCGGCGTTGCCCTTTTTGTCTTTCACCACCAGCACGGTTTGATTCGGCTTGAGGAATTGACTTGCCACATCAACCGAAACGGGCAGGTAACCACCTGGATTGTTCCGCAAATCGAGAATCAAGCCAGTGGGATTTTGCGCCTTGAGTTCGCGCAACGCCGTGACCATTTCGTCTGGCGCGGTGGCACCAAATTCGTTCAGGCGAATGTAGCCGATTTTCGTCCCTTCAATCATTTTGGCTTCGACAAACGGAATGCGAATCGTATCGCGCGTGATTTCGACGGTGAAGGGCTCCTGATTGCCGCGCAGGATGAGCAGTTTGACGCGCGTCCCTTTGGGACCGCGAATGAGCATCACCGCTTCGGTGACATCCATATTTTGAATCACCTTGCCATCCACTTGCAAGATGATGTCTTCGGGACGCAAACCGGCGCGTTCCGCCGGGGAACTTTTGATGATGGAGACAATCGTCAGCCGCCCCTCGCGCATCGTGATGGTCGCGCCAATGCCCTCGAACGAACCCTGCATATCGCTGCGCATAATTTCGGCGCGTCGGGCATCCACGAAGGTGGTGTGCGGATCGCCGAGGGCTTCGACCATTCCTCCAACAGTGCCGTTGACCAGCGCATTGTCGTCGAGAGGAATTTTGTAGAAATCTTGATGTACATAGTTCCACGCTTCCCAGAAGACCGCGATGGGTGCTTTCCATTCGGGAGGCGCGCCACCGTCGGCAGGCAGGGAAGGCGGAAACAACATACGGCTGATGCCATAGCCACCCACGAACGCGCCCGCGACGAGTAAGGTCAACAACCCACTAAGCAATGCCGTACGAATGATGCTGCGAAACATTGTCACTCCATTCCGATTGCACTAGGTGCCTTTTTGCAAGTACTGAATCGCGCGATCGAGTTGTGGGTCGAGTTTCTTTTTAAGCGAGTCCTCCGTGAGCGGAATCGCAATGTCCGGCTCCAGCCCCTTGCCATCGAGAGGGGTGCGCTTGGGGGTGTACCACGTCGCGACGGTGATGTGCAATGCCGATCCATCACTCAGTTGCCGAATCACCTGTACCGACCCTTTGCCGTACGTCGGTTCGCCGATGAGCACACCACGTCCGTGATCCTTGAGCGCGCCGGCGATGATTTCGGCAGCGCTGGCTGTGCCGCTATTGATGAGCACGGCGACCGGCAGACCTGCCGCTTTGTTGCCACCGCGCGCGTTGAACGCTTTTTCTGTGCCATCACGATACTTTTCGTACAGGACGACGTTGTTGGGCACAAAGTGCCCGGTAATTTCCAGCACCGGGTCGGGGAAAAGTCCGCCGGGGTTGTTGCGCAAGTCGAGCACCAAGCCTGTGATTTTTTGTGCCCTGAGCGTATCGAGCGCGCGCGCGAATTCGTTGGCAGTTTCCGCCGTTTCCATCGTGACTTTGATGTAGCCGAAGGTGGTGCCGGGCAACACGCGAGCTTCGACTGTCGGGAGCGGATACTTTTCGCGCGTCAATTCGACATCGAACGGTTTGGGTTCGCCGATGCGCCGCACGGTCAGCGTGACCTTGCTACCAATCGGACCGCGCAGTTGATTTTGCGCGTCGGGTACGGTGATGTCGAAAGGAAGCAGCTTGTCGTTGATCTTCAAAATCAGGTCGCCTGCGCGCAAGCCGGCTTTATCGGCAGGTGAGCCGGGAATCGGCGCGATGATCGTGAGGACGTGATCGCGCACATCGAGATTCAAGCCCACGTCGCCGGTTTCGCCTTTGAGATTGGATTGTTCTTGCTGCGCCGGCGCTGGCTCGACCAGCACGGTGTACGGATCGCCCAGCGCTTGCAACATCCCTCGAATCGCACCGCGCGTGAGGGTTTGCTTATCAGGCACATCGCCATAAAAGTCGTTTTGAATGATGCGCCACGATTCCCAGAACAGGCTAAAGCGTTGCGGGATTTCGGTTCGGGGCATCGTTTGCACTTGATAATAGTTGACGCCAAAGCCAACCGCAAAGGCAATCACAAGCACCAGCGCGGTCAGCAACAGGGCAATGATAAGTTTGAGGATAGTACGCATCGTCATCCTTTCGTTGCACGGAAATCGTCTTGCATTGTACACAGTACGGCGCGATTGGTCAATCGAGGTTGCAGGTTAAGTCAGGGCGTGTGCAAAGTTGGGCACAGGCGGTTAAAACCGCTGCAACAACTACCCGAAGCCGCCCTGCGGCGGCTAGAGTTCAGCCTGCGGAGGCAGGCTTGGGACGAATCATTATTCGCCCGTACTTGTTGCTGCGACTTGAGTCGCCCGACAGCTTTGCACAAGCCCTGCAGGTTAAGTTTCAGGTTCTAGCCGAAGGCTGCGCGGTGCGCGTCGCGCATTCGTTTGGACGATACCTTGGCGTAGATGCGCGTCGTCTCCGGCGAAGCGTGTCCCAGCAAATCCTGCACCACCGCGAGATCACCAGTCGCCTCCAGCACTTTGGTCGCGAACGCGTGACGCAATGAGTGGGGCGTCATCACAATTTCGATGCCTGCGGCGCGCGCGAGATGACGGAACACCAGACGCACGCTATCAGTCGTCATTGGTAGAACATTTGTACCAGCCCGCCGATCGTGCCGCGCAAACACGGGCAGTTGGTAGAGGGCGCGCCCGCGCGCGCCATCGTTCCGCGCGCGTAAGTACGTTTGAATCGCCTCCCACGCCGTCGCGTCAAAATAGACCAGGCGTTGTTTATCGCCTTTGCCGGTGACGCGCGCCGCGCGCTGGCGATAGTCTAAATCGTCGCGTTTCAATGTCACCAGTTCGCCCACGCGCATTCCGGACGAACGCAGCGCTTCTAGCATCGCGATATTGCGCAGGCGCGCGAGTTCGAGGCGCGGTCGCTGGGGTTGGGGCTTGACTGCGCGCGCGGCGGCGATGAGCGCGCGAATTGCCTCGTCGGGTGGCAACTTGGGGAGGCGGCGTCCACCGCCTTTGCGATACTGGCGGTACGCCTCGCGCATCCGCTCGATGTCGGCAGCGGAGAGGTTGACGATGCGCTCGCGCAGGAGATAGCCGTAGAACCGCGCGAGCGCGCTCAGATACGTGCGGAGTGTGGCTTTGGCGATGCCGCGTTCTTCGCTCAGCCAGCGCGCGCAACCGAGCGCGTGGTCAACGGAAAGCGTGGACGCGGCACGAGTAGGGGAGTGGTGAACCGAGTCGAGATACTCGGTGAATCGTCGCATTCCTTGCGCGTACGTCTCGATGGTCTGCGCGGATTGACCGACGGCGCGGTCGCGCAAAAAGTTTTGAATCGCATCCTCGATGGTGAGCATTGGGACACCTCAGCAGGGTAGTGGGGGACGAAGGACGGAAGACGAAGGATGAAGGACAAGTTTTTACTCGTCTAAATTAGGATTAACCTGAGTATAACACAGGTGGTCTTTTGTGTCAAATGCGCTTGACGTAATGAATCTTTGCGGTTAGACTGGCTATGTCGTTTCTTTGGAAATTCGGTGTCAACGAATGTCTAACGAATAAACGAATGAGTGCGCTGGATTCGTTTATTCGTTTCCCATTCGTTGACGCGGTTTCTAAATCTTTTTCTTAATGTCTATAGCCATCGGAGGAGGGTGACCAAGACAGATTTGTACCGCAAAAAATTGCGCGCGCTGAAGAACTGGGACGCGTTCTTGCTGGAGGAATCGGGTTTGCCGGGTCCGCGCGGCAACATCGAATTGGCTCAGGTCGTCGCCGACGAAGGCAACGCGGCGTTGTACACGCGCTACCTTGCCTACGACGCGGCGCGCGCGCCCGTCAACTCGCCGTACGAGTTCCTGACGTTCTGCGGCGTCGTCGGCTTGGGACGATTGGTCGCCGAGGGTCAGTTGCAATACCTCACGACCCTGCGCGCGTGCGCGTCCGATTCGCGCTGGCGGATCCGCGAAGGCGTCGCGATGGCACTGCAGCGCGTCGGCGATCGCGATCTGGATTTGCTGTTGCGCGAAATGAAACGCTGGAGCGCGGGCAATATGTTGGAACAACGCGCCGCTGCTGCCGCGCTGTGCGAACCGCGCCTGCTCCGCGAGCGCAAGCAAATCGAACAAGTGTTCGTTGTGCTGGACAAGATCACCGCGTCCATCGCGCGCGTCGAGAATCGCAAGAGCGCCGAATTCATCGCGTTGCGAAAAGGACTGGGGTATTGTTGGAGCGTCGCGGTCGCTGCCCTGCCCGAGGTGGGCAAGCCGAAGATGGAAAAGTGGCTGGCAAGCAAGGATCGCGACATCGTTTGGATTATGCGCGAGAATCTGAAAAAGAAGCGCTTGGCGCGCGCCGATGCATCTTGGGTAACTCGATGGAAAACCAAGCTCAAAGTTTAAGGTTAAAAGTTCAAGGTTCAACGACCTGCAAACCTTGAACCTCAAACCTTGAACTTTTCCATCCGCGCCACCAGATTCCGCGCGATCTTCCCCTCGATGAGCGTGCCGCGCTCGGTAAATTCTTCGCGCGTGACGATGCCGCGCTGGTGAAAAAGCGCGACCAGTTCGTTCGCGCGATACGGAATCTGCACGCGCACCGCGACCATCTCCTCCGCCAGCGTTCGCTCGATGAGCGCGAGCAACTCGTCTAGCCCCTGCCCTGTCAGCGCGGAGATGCGCACCGCATTCCCCTCGCGCAAAAATTCATCCTGTGCCACGCGCGCCACCTCGTCTTGTGTAACCAACCACCTGCCTCCCGCCTCCTGCCTCCCGCCGCCTGTCACTTTATCCATCTTATTCAACGCCACCACCACCGGCTTGTCGCCCGCGCCAATCTCGCGCAGCGTCTCTTCGACCGCGCGCGCCTGTTCGCGAATGTTCGGGTGCGACGCATCAAGCACGTGCAGCAGCACGTCCGCTTCGGTGATCTCTTCGAGTGTAGCGCGGAACGCGGCGACGAGTTGCGTCGGCAGTTTCTGGATGAACCCGACCGTGTCGGTGAACAGCACCTCTGAGCCGCCCGGCAACTTGACGCGCCGTGTTGTCGGATCGAGCGTGGCGAAGAGTTGGTCGGCGACGAGGACGCCGGCATTGGTGAGCGCGTTGAGGAGCGTGGACTTGCCCGCGTTCGTGTAACCGACGAGCGCGACGACCGGCAGCCCTTCGCGCTGGCGCTTGCGGCGATGCTCGCGCCGTTGCTGTCGCACCTCTTCGATTTGTTTTTTGAGATGCGCGATGCGATTGCGAATCTCGCGGCGATCGAGTTCGAGTTGGCGTTCGCCGGGACCGCGCAAGCCGACGCCGCCGGTGCCGCCCCGCCCTGCCGCGCCGCCGGCTTGCCGCGCCAGGTGCGTCCACATTCGCGTCAGGCGCGGCAGGCGATACTCGTACTGCGCGAGCTCGACTTGCAACGCGCCTTCGCGCGTGCGCGCGTGCTGCGCGAAAATATCGAGGATGAGCGCGGTGCGATCCAGAACCTTGATGTCCGCGCCACCGAACGCCTGTTCGATTTCGCGTTGTTGATTCGGCGCGAGTTCGTCATCGAAGATGAGTACGTCGTACGGCGTCTCGGCGCGCGCGGCGACAATCTCCGCGAGTTTGCCCTTGCCAATGAACGTCGCGGGATGGACGCGTTCGATGCGTTGCACCGCGCGCCCGACGACAACAAGCCCCGCCGTTTCCGCGAGACGCGCGAGTTCATCGAGCGAATCGTCCACGCGCATTTGTGGGGGCGCTTGTAGGGGCGCAATTGATTGCGCCCATTCCGCCCGTTGGGGCGCAATGAATTGCGCCCCAACACGCGAGCGCGCCCCAACGGACGCACGCGCCCCAACACGCGCGCGTTTCAATTCCACGCCGACAAGAAACGCGCGTTCAATGGGTGGTTGAGTGGGTTGGGAAATGTGTTTTGAAATTCTTATTCCTCTCCTGAAAATACGTCTGTCCACTAAGGTCACGAAGGAGCACGGTAACTATTCACCCTGGGTCATTGCGAGGAGGCGTTTTGTGCCGACGAAGCAATCTCCACACGGCAAATTCGGGGATTGCTTCGCAGCCCGCCACGCTTCGCTCGCGGCTTCGGCTACTCAGAAACTTCCCCTGTCATTGCGAGGCGTAGTGTGCCGAAGCAATCCCCAACGCCGCATTGGGGATTGCTTCGTCGCAAAACCCGCTCCTCACAATGACAATGACAGCGCAAGTTTCTGTCCTTTGACATGCCTGCCGACAGGCATGAGGTTCTCGCAATGACAGGGTAGCTGAGTAGATACTTTTTTCCGCTTGGGAGCGAAAGATGTTTCGCCCCAGGGCGAAAGATTTTTCGCGCTAGGGCGAAAGATTTTTTTGCCCCAACAGGATATTACTCCGTCGCGCCGTCCAGCGCGAAATCGCCCCACCCCCTAGCCCCCTCCCCACGCCGCTTTGCAGCGTGGGGAGGGGGGAAGCGAGGGAAAATGGGGGTTGTGGTTGGGCGGCGTAGCCGCCCGACCACAACCCTCCTCCCATCTCCTCCTGCTCTCCCCGCGTGGCGGGGAGAGCAGGAGGCAGGGGGATGAGAGGGGTTGTCCCACGCTGACGAATGCCCTCGCCCCTGTGCGCGCCCCGCGCCGCGTTTCGATGCGATGGTGGTGATGGGTGGGTGGTAGGGGCGAGGCATTCGCACCACACAGATTGTCCGACACGGCGTCTGCCCAATGGGAACGCATCACCCCTCCCACAACACGCTGACGAATGCCTCGCCCCTACTCCGATTCTGTTGGGGATTGCTTCGCGAAAAACGCTCGCAATGACCGCACGAGCGAATGCCTCGCCACGGCGCGGAAAAACACACCCAACAGCTCTGTCCGTTCAATCCGCACGCGTCCGTTGTGCTCCCCGCAACCGCGCGATGTACTCTGCATCCTTCGCCGCGTCAGGATGCCCGATCTTCTTTTCGATGGCAACCGCCTTTTCCATCAACTCAATCGCCTGCGCGATTTTGCCTTGCTTTTCGTAAACCAGTGCCAGATTCCACCACGTGCTTGCCAAGCCAACCACGTCGCCGAGTTGTTCACTGATGGCGAGTGATTGCTGATAGAACTCAATCGCCTTGTCCCACATCCCTTTTTGCAGATACACCGAGCCGAGGTTCATATAGGTTTGCGCCATCCCGTGGCGGTCGCCGAGTTGTTCTTTGATGGCGAGTGATTTCTGATAGAACTCAATCGCCTTGTCCCACTCCCCTTTTTGCAGGTACACCGAGCCGAGGTTCATATAGGTTTGCGCCATCCCGTGGCGGTCGCCGAGTTGTTCACTG
>Ga0209162_1001235_pt1 | contig 25900 bp, 21 predicted proteins | sample YNPNPMetaG_FD_187121 | JGI IMG/M metagenome (GOLD analysis project Ga0209162, IMG submission 187121) | Anoxygenic and chlorotrophic microbial mat microbial communities from Yellowstone National Park, USA - YNP NP MetaG (SPAdes) (version 2) ...
AGGCCAGCAGGAAGGATCACATGGCGAGCGCAGGCCTCAGCTACCTCCACCCGTGCGGGTTCTTCGCATCGGTGATGGAGACCTATCGACACGAGGACCTCAAGGCCCCCGGGCGCCGGGATGAGGATATCTGGCTCACCGACGGCCAACTGGGTTACATCTTCCCCGGCAGGAGGGGATCGGCCAGCATCGCGGTGCGAAACATCTTCGACAGACGTTTCAACTGGGTGACAGACCTCTTCGTCTTCCAGGGCAGGGTCCCCGCACGGGAGATCGTTGGCACGGTCTCCATCAACTTCTGACCCTTCCCGGCCGCGGAGGGCTCCTCCCTGACCGCTGCATGCGGCGCGGTATCCGGGCGATGCCCCCTTGGGTAAGTAATCACAGGGTGACGACGTTTCTCGGAGCGGCTTGGCGGAGGCGCTTCGATTTTCCAGGATTTGGACCTGGGGGAAGCCCTCTCGGCCGAAGCAGAGCTGAGGCCGACCGGATCTCGTTGAGACCAAACAGACCAAATAGACGAAACAGACGGAACAGACCAGACAGACCAATGCCGCCCCCCCGTGACCAGTTGCCCCCTTGGGGCATCACTTGACCCCCCATGCGGATGGGATATAATCCTTGACGATCGAACAGGTGGCGTCTGCAGGGGTACGGGCCCTTGAGACGAAGACGGTCCACAGGCCTCCCAGGCAGGGAGGTCGTTGCGTTTGAGGGACGGTCCATGGGGAGGCTTGCTGCCGTGATCCTGGCCGCCGGCAAGGGGACCCGGATGAAGTCCAGCATCCCCAAGGTCCTCCATCCCCTGGCCGGGCGGCCCATGATACATTACCCTGTGGAGTTGGCCCGACGCCTGGGCGCCGAGCGGATCGTGGTGGTGGCGGGGCACGGCCGGGACCGCCTCCAGGAGGCGCTCCGGGGGGAGGAGATCACCTTCGTGACTCAGGAGCCGCAGCTTGGAACTGCTCATGCCTTGGGATTCGCAAAAGGGCCTCTGGAGGATTTCGAGGGACAGATGCTCATCCTGTGCGGGGACGTCCCTCTGCTCGAGTTGGAGACCCTCAGGGGGCTCCTGGCCCATCATCGCCGAAAAAGGGTGCCTCTCACCATCTTGGTGGGGATTCTCGATAACCCGACGGGTTACGGACGCGTGATCCGGGACCCGAGGGGGCATGTGTTGAGGGTGGTGGAGGAGAGGGACGCCACTCGGGCGCAGAGGCGCATACGGGAGGTCAACGCGGGCACTTACTGTGCGGAGCCCCGGTTCGTTTTCAGGGCAATGGAAAGAATAGGGAGGGACAACGCCCAAGGGGAGTTCTATCTCACTGACCTGGTGGAGATCCTCGCGCCGGAGGGGGTGGCCACTTACAGGGCCGGCTCCCCGGAAGAGTTCATGGGCATAAACGACCGGATCGATCTCGCCAAGGCCGAGGAGATCCTCCAGTGGCGCCTGCGAACCCGTTGGATGAGAGACGGCGTGACCTTGCGCGACCCTGGATCCGTGTACCTGGACCTGGATGTCGAGATCGGCAGGGACACCTGGTTGGGGCCCCAAGTCCTTTTGCGAGGCAGGACCATCATCGGGGCCTGTTGCGAGATCGGGGCCGGGTGCATTATCGAAGAGTCGGTCCTGGAGGACGGCGTGGTCGTTCGACCGTGCTGCGTGATCTCGGGGAGCCGCGTGGCCTCAGGGGCGACCATCGGCCCCTTCGCCCACATCAGACCTGGCAGCGACATAGGGCCCGAGGCGCGCGTTGGAAATTTCGTCGAGGTGAAGAAATCTACCATAGGGCGCGGGAGCAAGGCCTCCCATCTCACCTACCTCGGGGACACTGAGGTGGGCCGAGGCGTCAACATAGGAGCCGGGACCATCACCTGCAATTACGACGGCTTCGCAAAGCACCGCACGGTCATAGAGGACGAGGTCTTCGTGGGCAGCGACACCCAGTTGGTGGCACCGGTCCGGATCGGAAAGGGTGCGCTGGTGGGGGCTGGATCCGTGATCACCGAGGACGTGCCGCCCGAGGCCCTGGCCGTTGCCCGCGCTCGACAGGTGAACATCCCCGGAAAGGGCCGACTCCGGTCCCGGAGGAGGAAGAAATAGGGCATGTGCGGGATCGTCGGATATGCGGGAGCAAGGCCCGCCCAGGCCGTGATCCTCGACGGGCTCAAGCGCCTGGAGTATCGCGGGTACGACTCCAGCGGGATCGCGATCCTGGACGGGGAGGAGCTCCAGATCCAACGTTCGGTGGGAAAGCTTTCCGCCCTGGAGGAGAAACTCAGGGAGCGCCCGATGGTGGGATCCATCGGCATCGGCCACACGCGCTGGGCCACACACGGGAGCCCGACCGAGCAAAACGCCCATCCCCACGAGGCCGGCGGGGTGGTGGTGGTCCACAACGGCATCATAGAGAACTACCTCGCGTTGAAGGAGGAGCTCTCCAGGGAGGGGTGCCGCTTCGCCTCGGAGACGGATACGGAGGTGATCTGTCACCTCATCCACAAGGGGGTTTCCCGCGGCCTGGGCCTGGAGGAGGCAGTTCGACAGGCCCTCTCGCGACTCAAGGGCTCGTACGCCTTGGGGATCCTGTACAGAGGTGCCCCGGACAGGATCATCGCCGCCCGCAAGGAGAGCCCCCTGGTCATCGGGTTGGGGGAGGGAGAGACCTTCATGGCCTCCGATGTCCCGGCCATCATCCAGCACACGCGCCGCATGATATTCCCGGACGACGGTGAGATGGCCGTTTTGGGCGCCGATGGGGTTCGAATATGCGACATAGATGGAACCCCGGTGGAAAAACGGGTCCAGTGCGTGGACTGGAGCCCTGTGATGGCGGAGAAGGGCGGGTATCGCCACTTCATGCTCAAGGAGATCTTCGAACAGCCCAGGGCCGTGGTGGACAGCTTCCGGGGAAGGGTCTTTCCCGAGAGGGGGGAGGTGAGCTTCGGACCCCAAGCCCTGCCTCAGGAGGTCCTCGAAGGGATCAAGCGGGTGGTCATCGTGGCCTGCGGGACTTCCTACCACGCGGCGCTGGTCGGCAAGTACCTCCTCGAGGGGATCGCGCGGGTCCCCGTGGAGGTGGACCTGGCCTCCGAGTTCCGTTACCGGGATCCACTGGTGGACCGTGACACGTTGCTCGTGGCCATCAGCCAGTCCGGGGAGACTGCGGACACCCTCGCCGCCGTGCGAGTGGGGCGCTCCAGCGGGGCCAGAAGCCTGGCCATATGCAACGCTGTGGGCTCCTCGTTGGTGAGGTCGTGCGAGGGGGTGATCTACACCCAGGCCGGTCCGGAGATCGGTGTGGCCTCCACCAAGGCGTTCACCACACAGCTGTCCGTCTTGTATCTGCTGGCCATCCACATGGCCAGGCTCAGAGGGAGACTGGACCGGCCCGGGGCCAGGGCCCTGCAGGAGGATCTGATTCGCCTGCCGGGACAGATGGACGAGATCTTGGCAGCGGAAGGGGCCATCCAGGCGGTGGCCAGGAGGTTCATGAACGCCACGGACTTCCTCTATCTGGGCAGGGGGATAAACTATCCGGTGGCCCTGGAGGGGGCCCTTAAGTTGAAGGAGATCTCCTACGTCCACGCCGAGGGCTACCCCGCGGGGGAGATGAAGCACGGCCCCATCGCATTGATAGACGAGTACATGCCCGTCGTGGTCCTCCTGACGGAGGACAGGACTCTGGACAAACTGCTCGGCAACATAGAGGAGGTCAAGGCTCGAAGGGGCGTGGTGATCGCCGTGGCCTCGGCCATGCCAGAGGGCCTCTTGTCAAAGGTGGACGAATGCATTCATGTACCGGCCAACAACGAATACCTGACTACGATCCTCCTCACCCTCCCCCTGCAACTGCTGGCCTACCACGTGGCGGTCCTGAAGGGCACGGATGTGGATCAGCCCAGGAACCTGGCCAAGAGCGTGACCGTCGAATGATGCACGATACAGGATCCAGGGTGCCGGACGCGCGGGGCAGGACTCGTGGGGCGGGGGACTCTCCACGGGAAGGGGCCCCGCGGACTCGGCGTCCTCGATCATGCATCATGGATCATGCGTCGCGGATCCCGAATCTCCGAACATGACACGCTCCCTCGCACCTGACGAAATCCTCCAGGACCTCAATCCGCCCCAGAGAGAGGCTGTGGTTCATCGCGGCGGGCCCCTCATGGTCCTCGCAGGGGCGGGCAGCGGCAAGACCCGTGTCATCACTTATCGCATAGCCCATCTCTTGGCCAAGGGAGATGCCCGCCCCTGGAACATCCTGGCCGTGACCTTCACCAACAAGGCCGCCAGGGAGATGCGCGAGAGGGTCTGGGGGCTCCTCGGCCGATCGGACAAGGACCTCTGGGTGAGCACCTTCCACTCGGCCTGCGCCAGGATCCTGCGGGGCCACGCCCACCTGCTGGGATACCAGTCGGACTTCTCCATATTCGACGATCGCGACCAACTGGGCCTGGTGGAGGAGTGTTGCAAGGAGCTGAACTTCGACCTTCAACGCTTCCCGCCGCGGATGTTCCTGAGCAGGATCAGCGCCGCCAAACAGCTCTACCGCTCGCCAGAGGAGTTCCTGGAAGAGGCCCGAGGCGACTACCTGGGAGAAAGGGTGGGGGCGGTCTACGGACTCTACCAGGAGCGTCTTCGCCGCAGCCAGGCCATGGACTTCGATGACCTCCTCTACAACACCCTCCACCTGTTTCGGCAACACCCGGAGGTCTTGAAATACTACGGCGGGCGGTGGCTCCATGTCTTGGTGGACGAGTTCCAGGATACCAATAACATCCAGTATCGCCTCGTGAAGGCCCTGTGCGAGGGCCACCGGAATCTCTGCGTGGTGGGCGACGACGATCAGTCCATCTACAGTTGGCGCGGGGCGGACCTGGGCAACATCCTCGGGTTCGACAGGGACTTCCCCGACGCCAAGGTGATCCGCCTGGAGCAGAACTACAGGTCCACCCAACGGATCATCCACGCCTCGGGTGCGGTGATAGCCAAAAACGTGTCCAGAAAGGGCAAAAAGCTCTGGACCGAAAACGAGCTGGGGGAGCCCATCTTCATCTACAGGGCGCTGGACGAGCGCGACGAGGCGAGCTTTGTGGCCGAGGAGGTCCGAAATCTGGTGTTGCGCGAGGGATTCCGGGCCGGGGACGTGGCGGTATTCTATCGCACCCACGCCCAATCCAGGGTCCTCGAGGAGGAGTTCCTCCGTAGGGGGGTCCCTTTCTCCATCTACGGGGGTCTGGGCTTCTACGAGCGGAAAGAGATCAAGGACGTGGTGGCCTATCTCAGGGCCCTCGTCCATGGGTCGGACGACATGAGCTGGAGAAGGGTGTTGAACACGCCTCGCCGGGGCATAGGAAAGGCCACCCAGGAGGCGGTGGCCTCCCTGGCGAAGGACCAGGGGATCCCGTTTTCCGAGGCCCTCAGACGCTTCGCGGCAAGAGGGTCGGGCCGCGGCGGGGTTGCCGGCAAGATCCGGCGTTTCCTGGACATGATGGACGACCTGGCGGCAAGGATGGCGGGCTCAGGGCTCAAGGATCTCGTGGGGGCCGTCCTCGCGCAAAGCGGATATCTGGAGGAGCTCCGTAACGAGGCCACCCCGCAGGCAAGGGAGCGGGAGGAAAACCTTCAGGAGCTGCTGAACCTCGTGGCGGAGTTCGAGGAAGATGCGCAGGGGGGTGACTTGAGCGGGTTCCTGGAGCGGGTGGCGTTGGTGAGCGACATCGACCGGATGGACAGCCAAAGGGAGAGGGTCTCCCTCATGACCATCCATTCAGCCAAGGGGCTGGAGTTTCCGGTTGTCTTCATCGCCGGTATGGAGGAGAGACTTCTGCCCCACAGCTCCTCCCTCGACGATCAAGCGGAACTGGAGGAAGAGCGAAGGCTGTGCTATGTGGCCATGACTCGAGCCCAGAAGAGGCTGTACATCTGCCACGCCGCCAACCGCAGGATCTGGGGATCCCTCCAGCGCATGAATCCCTCTCGCTTCCTCGAGGACCTCCCGGTGGAAGCCGTTCAGGGGTCCCCCTTAGGGGAACCCTGCCCGTGGGAATCCAGGGGAGCGGGAGGCGAGCCAGGGGTCTTCATCGGCCGCTGGGTACGCCACCGCGCCTTCGGGGTAGGGACCGTCTTGAGGGTGGAGCGGGACGGGGCCCGGGTGGTGATCCATTTCCCGGGGGTAGGAGAGAAACGTTTCGCCACCGACAGCGCCCCCCTCGATTGGCTGTGATCGGCGGGGGCGCTTTGCCCGCATTCCACGCTTTGCCCTTTTGCTTCGGCCTACCAGAACTGCACCTGGCTCACCTGCTCGCGCTCCTCGATGAGCCTCCGGATTTCCTCCTTGAGGTCCCCGTCGGTGACGGGCTCCACCTCGCTGATGGGACGGCCCTCCTGGTCCCTGCCCGACTTCCAACTCACGACGAAGCCCGGCACCACCGCGTAGCGGCACCCCCCGTACCCGCAGCAGGACGAATCCACCACGGCGCTGCCGACGACATACAGGACCTGCCGGCCCCTCCACCGCAACCTCTCCTCCCTCTCGAGCTCGTACCTCCCCGATATGGAGACCACCTCTCGAGTCAGTTCATGGGTGTACCTCTTGGCCATCCCTTCCTCCCTGGCCGAAACCCGCCATCGATGATCTATCCAAGAGCGAGAGAACACCGTCGGGGGCAATCCCCTCGGGTCCCCGATCGGACCCTGCCCCTCGTTCACGGGGACCGGGGCAGGTGCCCGAATCGTCCGAATCCCAACAAGACGCCTCGACCCCCCGAAGGCAATCCGGGACCAACCGCGGCATGGACCCTTTGCGAAATCGCCCGTCATCGGTATCGGCCATGGCGTCCATCGAACGGGGGGACGACCAACGGACTCGGTCGACCGAACCTCGGCTTGCCGAGGAGTGGCTCCAAAACGCCGGCAAAAGACCCCTCCTCCCGCGACGAAACGCCGCCTTGAGGTCATTGCCTGGGCAATGCATCCATTGTAAACTCCAAGAGGTGTCTCGCATCGCCTCCAAGGGGCTCGCTCCTCGTGAGCAAACTGGTCCTCTTCGACATAGACGGGACCCTCATCGATGCTGGCAGGGCCGGCAGGAGGGCCTTGAACAAGGCCCTCCATGACCTCTGTGGGGTGTCGGACGGCTTCCGCGGGGTCGATTTCGCCGGCAGGACCGACCTGCAGATCATGAGGGACGGGCTGCGTAGGCTGGGCCTCTCCACCACGGACGGGCTCCTGCCCTTGCTGACGCGGCTCTATCTCGCGAGACTCCGGGAAGAGGTCTCGGTGGCCCCTGGGAAGATCGGGGTAGGCGTCATGGAGCTTCTTCGGAACATGCGTGACAAAGGGCACATCGCTTTGGGCCTCCTGACCGGGAACCTGGAACAGGGGGCCAGGATCAAACTGGAGCCCTTCGGCCTGAACCCCTTCTTCCCCTTCGGTTCCTTCGGCAGCGACCACGAGGACCGCAACCAACTCCTGCCCATCGCGGTGCGCAGGCTTTACAAGCTCGAGGGCATATCGGTGTCCTTCCGCGAGTGCGTGGTCATAGGGGATACCCCCCTGGACGTGGAATGCGCTCACCTCCACGGAAGCCCGTGCATAGCCGTGGCCACCGGCCCTTACACGGTAGAGGAGCTGACCCGGACGGGCGCCGATCTGGTGCTCCCCGATCTCTCTGCCACTAGCTACATCCTGGAGTGGATCGATGCCACCTAGCCTCATATCCTGAGCCTGCCCTGCTGAAGGTAGTACCAGAACAGGGCGTTGAGGACCAGTCCATGGCTGATCTCCCCCGCGGCAATGAGGCGAGGCAGCTCCGCGAGCCTCACCTCCGTGACCTCCAGGGATTCCGTGCTGTCCGGCTGCGGCTCGCGCTCCTTTCGACATCCCTGCGCCAGGAAGGTGTGACACCGATTCCCCTGCAAAGCCGGGTTGGGGGATACGCTCCCGAGGAAGATCCAGGATCTGGCCCCGTAGCCCGTCTCTTCGAGCAGCTCCCTCTTGGCAGCCTCCAGGGTGTCACCGTCCTGCGGGTCCACGAGTCCGCCTGGTATCTCCAGCTCCATCCGATCCGTCCCCAGGCGGTGCTGCCTGACCATTACGATCTTTCCCCCGTCTGTGACAGGGACCACGTTCACCCAGTCAGGGGAGTCGAACAGGATGAACTCGTGAGCAACCCCGCTCGAGGGAAGGACCGCCCGCGCCTTCCTGATGGCAAAAGGCCCCCCTAGAAATTCAACGCGGCTCTCCACTACCTCCCAGCGCTCCATGGCCCGGCACACCTCCCCGCAAGCGCCGAGGTCCCGCGCCGACAAGAGGACCTCGCGCCCTCCGAAACGCCAACCCCAGCTCCCGTTTGTCTTGACGTAGGTGATCACAGGGTGACGGCGTCTCTCGGGGCGGCTCGGCGGAGACGCTTCGATCTTCCAGGATTCGGACCTGGGGGAAGCCCTATCGGCCGAAGCTGAGCCGAGGCCGACCGAGGGAGGGGGCAAGCACCTGCCCATGCGTCGCACGCACACAGGTCTCCCCCAGGCCGAATCCCTCGGAAAATCGAGCGCCGAAGACTCGAAGCGGAGAGAAACGCCGTCGCCCCCCGTGACCAGTTGCGTTTTGACAATCGCCTCACGCCATTCTATAGTATCTGGCGTCGTGCTGCCACGGAGTCTGTCAATCTCGCCGGGAGGTGAACCCATGTGGAGGATTCTCTTGCTTCTTGCCGTTGCAACGGCCTTCGCGGCCCCGAACGTCGCCATGGCCCAGCTGGAGCCGGCAATGATCACGGAGGAGGTTCAGGGGGGCATAAGATTCCTGAGCGGGGGCATAGGCCTGGAGGAGAGGGCGGCCATGGACGCCAAGGCAAAGGAGTTCAACCTGAAGCTCGTCTTCTCCATGACCTCCCGGGAGTATCTCTCGGATGTCCAGGTCCAGATCCAGGACCCCGGCGGCAAGGTCGTCCTCTCCGCTCGATCCAAGGGTCCGTGGTTCCTGGTCAGGCTCCCGGAGGGGGAATACATCGTCCAGGCCTCCGTTGGGGACCAGAAAAAGACGCTCAAGGCCAGCGCAGGCAAGGCCCTCCAGACCGTCCACGTCCAGTGGAAGTAGCGGGCTACACTCGGGCCTCGCACGATGCAGGGCCCCTCTTCCAGGGGGCCCACTCATCGCAGGGCTGGCGGTCCGCCCTATTTGCAGGTGCTGCAGGAGTGGGAGGAACAGCTCGAGCACCCCTCGGAGGAGGCCGTGCTCACAAAGTGGCCGTCGCACTTGAATGCGGCCGCGGACATGAGCTTCCTGACCTTCCCGCTTCGGCAGCCAGGGCATTCGACCCCGTCGTCGCCGCCGAAGACGATTTTCTCGAACTCACGGTGACACTCCAGACATTCGTATTCGTAGATAGGCATCCCCTTTCCCCTTCTCCGCATATCTGAGCGCCCACCCTCTTCGCCCGAGGGCAAAGGCCTCAGCTGAGCAGACATCAGACATCCAGTTCCAAGGCCTTGACCGCCTTTTTCGCGGCCACCAGGTACTCCTTCAAGGAGTCGCGATCCTGGGCGCTCATCTCCCTGAAGGTGACCCCCACATGGTAGACCTGGTCCTTGGCCACGAAGGAGCGCTCGTACCACGACACCTCGCCTATGGCAGTGACCTTCCGCCTGCCAGGCAGGTCGATCTCCATGGTGATCTTGTTTCTCACCACAGGTGATTCGTCGTAGGACAGGTGAAGGTCGTCGATCTTCATCGAGGGGGCCCTGAACACCACCCCGGAGAGGGAGAGGTCCTCCACCCTGCCGTCCACGCTCCTGGAGATCTTCATCTCGTCCCGACCGCTGATGACCAGGTACTTGATGGGAAGATTCAAGGTGGTTCGGCTGACCACCCTCTGGCCCTGGCCCTTCGCCTCCGCTGTCTCCTTCCTGGCCATTCACCCCCCTGGGAAGCGGATGTCTTTCTTAGCCTATTTTAATTCCGGGCGGCGCCAGTGTTCGGCCGCCGGGGAGATCCCGAGCCTCCTGCCCTCCTCCTTGACCGCAGCGGCGAGCAAAGGGACCATCAGCTCGTGGTGGCCCGTCAGGGCGTAGCCCTTGCCACCTTCAGCGGTGGGACGACGCACCACATTGGTCAAAGGGCGATAGTGCTGCATGAAATCCATGTTCACGGTGACCATCTCCTTCAGCGGGTGACCGAGGTTGCGGGCCAGGGTCAACGACTTCAGGAACACCTCCGGAAGCAGTACAGCGGACCCGAGATTGATGTACACGCCCCCTTCGAGACCGCTTATCCGCTCGCAGAATCTCAGGAAGTCCCTGTAACTCCCCTCGCCGATGGCAGAGCCGCTGGCCTCGGGATGGAGGTGATGCACGTCCGTCCCCAAGGCCACGTGCACGGTGACAGGCCTCCCCGCGGCCACGGAGGTAACAAGGAGGCTTTGCCCGGAAAAGGGGGCGCCCGTACGGATCAACCCTTTTCCGACCGCCTCTCCCAGTCCCTCTCCCCGGCCGACCCCCTCCACGATCATCCGGTTCAGGCTCCGCCCTGTCTCCTCCGCCATCCCGAACTCCCCGGTCCCCAGGCCCGCGTCCACGTCCTCCGAGGTATGTCCCACCATGGCGATCTCGAAGTCATGGACCATTCCAGCCCCGTGCATGGCCAGGGCCGAGACCCAGCCTCCTTCCAATAGGTCCTTGATCAAGGGGGATAGGCCGACCTTTATCACGTGGGCCCCCATGGCGACCATGACCGGCCGGCCCGCCCCCCTTGCCCTCACTATGGCCCGCGCCACCTCCATCAGGTCAGCGGCCCCCAGGAATCGGGGCAACCCCTCCAGGAATTGTGCGAACGTGTCTCCGGGGCGGTGGGGGCGTCCAAAGAGCCCCACGTGCACCTTGCTCCGCCTCTTTCCCAGCGGATAGGTCCGCATCTTGCTCCGATCCAAGGGGGACATCCTACCGCCTCTCCTCTCCGGCCCGGGGGAAAAGCATCTCTTCCACCAGCTCGCAGATCACGTGCCCGATGGCTATGTGCGTCTCCTGGACCCTGGGGGTGAGGGCGCAGTCGACGTGTATCCAGTGATGGACGATCCTGGCCACATCCCCGCCGGTCCCCCCCGTCATGCCCACGGTGACGAGCCCCTGAGACAAGGCCTGCTGGAGCCCCCTGACCACATTGGGCGACTCGCCGCTGGTAGAGATCCCCCAGGCCACATCTCCCCCAACGCCCAGGGCCCTGATCTGTCTGGCGAAGATCTCCTGGAAGGCCTCGTCGTTGCCCACGCTTGTGAGGACCGAGGTGTCCGTGGTGAGGGCGATGGCGGGCAAGGGGGCACGAGGCCTCAGGAATCGATTGACGAACTCGGCCGCTATGTGCTGGGCGTCCGCCGCACTGCCCCCGTTTCCGAACAACAGGAGCTTGCGACCCTGGCTGAAGGCCTTGCAGAGGGCATCCACCGCCCCAGCCACCGGACCCAGCGGGCCCTCGAGAAAGGCCTGCTTCACCCGCACGCTCTCCCGAAGGATGGCCCTTATCCTCTCCTCCACGTCCCCCTCCCGTGCCCTCGAAGACCCTCCATGGGTCCGGCTGCGGCTGCGAGAAGCGTCCTCCGCATCGCCTCAGGGCCGCCGCTCAAGACGCCGCCCTCTCCTTGTTGCGATCCTCCCCCTTCGGCAGCGTGATGATCACCTCGTGTATCGAACGCTCGTCCGCCTTCTGGATGGTGAACTGGGCATCCCTGAAGATGAGCGACTCGCCCTCCCTGGGGACCCTCCGGAAGGCCTTGAGAAGGAACCCCCCTAGCGTCTCGTAGTCCTCTTTCGGAATGGCCAACCCCGTCAGATCGTTGACCTCCTCCACCTCGACCCTGCCGTTGAACAGGAACTGATGGGAGGAAAGCCTCCTGTAGCGGGCCTCCTGGATGTCGTACTCGTCCTCGATCTCCCCGACGATCTCCTCCAAGAGGTCCTCCATGGTGACGATCCCCACGCTCCCACCGTACTCGTCCACGACGACAGCCATGTGGTCCCCGTCTCTCTGGAGCTGCAGCATCAGCTCGTCCACTGGCATGGTCTCCGGGACGAAGGGCGCCTTCCTGAGGAACGAGGCCACATTCCCTTCCAGGGGGGCCTCCAGCAGGTCCAAGCTCCTGACGATCCCAAGGATGTTGTCGATGCGCTCCCGGTATACGGGAAACCGCGAATAACCTTCGCTCTCCACCTGACGGATCACGTCCAGGACCGTCGCCCCCTCCTCCACGGCCACCACATCGATGAGGGGGATCATGACCTCCCGGACCTGGGTCTCCGAGAAGCGGAAGATGCGGTGGATCATCCGTCTCTCTTGTTCCAGGACATCCTCCCCTGGGCCCTTGCCCCTGATGAGCCAGCTCAACTCCTGGCGCGAAACGACGGGGGCCTCGGCCGACTTGTCTCCTCCGACGTCCCCCCTGCCCAAGGCCGCGGCAGCCCTCTGGACGATGATCCACGGAAAGACCGCCTTGTGACCCCAACAGATCACCCTGCTCATCACAGGGACCCAAAGAGGGGTTGTCCTGGCCACGATGGCCTGGGGCAACAACTCCCCGAGGAGGACAAAGACGAACAGGAGCAAGGCCATGGGCACCATGGCCCATCCCCACCCCCAGGCCTCCCGCGATACGTCAAGCACCAAGGCGGCGCTGCCCAGGAGCGCCAGCTCCGTCCCGAGCCGACAGGTGTCGTAGATACGGTCCGGCTGCTCCATCAACGCCACGGCCTTGCGCGCCCAGCCCTTACCTTCCCGATGTCGCGCCTGGAGCTCCTCGTGATCCGCCGATACGAAGGCCATGCGCGCCGAGCTCAGGAGTCCCGCCGCGAGGAGCCCGAAGAGGGCCCCGAGCAGCGCCAGGCTCATCGCTCCCCCTCCCCTTCAACCTTCCGCACCCTGACGGCCTGTATCCTCGTCCCCGAGACCTTCTCAACGACGAAGCGGACCCCCCCCCGCTCCACCGCCTCCTCCCTTCGCGGGACATGCCCCATGAGCTTCATGACGAGCCCGGCGACGGTGTGGCAGTCGGGCTCCTCGATCTCCTCGCCCAGAAGAGACCCCAGCGCCTCGAGGCTCATCCGGCCTGTCACCACATAGCTCCCGTCGCCCAAGGCCTCCCATTCCCTGGTCTCCAAATCATATTCATCGTAGATCTCCCCGAAGATCTCCTCGAGCAGATCCTCCATGGTTATGAGTCCGGCGACGCCCCCGTACTCGTCCACGCAGATGGCCATGTGGAGCTTGCGGCGCTGGAACTCCTTGAATAGCTCGTCGATCGCCATCCTGGTGGAAACAAAGAAGGGGGGATGGAGGATGTCACCGAGAGAACCCGGCTTGGCGTGCCCCTGTGGAAACCTCAGCCGCAATAGGTCCTTGGCGTAGAGGATCCCCACCACATCGTCCTTCCCTTCCCCGTAGACGGGGATCCTCGAGAAACCGGAACTACCGACCCGATGCACCACCTCAGGCAGGTCCATTCCCAGAGGCAGGCAGAACATGTCGACCCTGGGGGTCATCACCCTGGCCACGGGCCGGTCCCCGAAATCGAAGACCCGATGGATCAGCCTCTGTTCCTCGCTCTCGAGGACACCCTCCCTCCGGCCCAACTCCACGAGGCCCAGATACTCCCTCTCGAGGACATCCTCCTCAAGCCCCTCGGAGCGCACTCCCAAGAGGGAAAGCAGCCCCTCGGTGCACCCTCGAAGGGACCGCCTCACCGGGGCCAAGGCCCCCTGCAGAACCCACAACGGGGCGGAAAGCCGATAGGCATAGAGGAGCGGGGCCCTTCGAAAGCTCCTCAAAGAGATGAGCGAGCTCATGAAGACGAGGAGCAGGGATAGCCCGGCCACGGCAACCAAGGGGGTGCGCCCTCCCGCCAAGGTGACCCAGGCCCACCAACCCGATCCAACGCATCCCGCGAGGGCCACGCGTTGCGCCAGGAGGAGCGACAGGGAGGTCTCCTGCGGCGACAGCAGCAAGGACCTCAGCCGGCCAGCCTTCCTGTCACCTGCCTCGCCGACCCTCTCAAGGTCTTCTTCCTTTATGGAGAACAGCGCCCCATGGGCCTCCCACAGTAGCCCATGGACGAGGAGGAAGAAAGTGAAAAGCAGCACCGAACAGAGCTGCTCTGAGTCCAAGCCCCCCTCCCCTCGGGTGACCTCATGCCTGCGCCGCGGGTGGTTGGGTCTGCCTCACTTCGGGCAACGAACGCGGTGCGGCGGACTGCTCTTCACGTTGTCCGTCCACGAGGGCCACTTCCAAGACCTGGTCCATGTCCCTGGCGAAAACGAAGCGCAGCTTCTTCCTGATGTGGCGGGGGATCTCTTCGAGGTCCTTCTTGTTCCTCTCGGGTATGATTACCGTGTGGATCTTGGCCCTCATGGCCGCCAAGACCTTTTCCTTGAGTCCGCCGATGGGAAGGATGCGACCCCGAAGGGTTATCTCCCCGGTCATGGCGATGTCCTTTCGAACCGGCAGCCCGGTAAGGACCGAGACCAAGGCAGCCGTCATGGTGACACCGGCCGAGGGCCCGTCCTTGGGGATCGCCCCGGCAGGCACATGAATGTGCACATCCTTCTCCGCGTAGAAGTTCTCGTCGATCCCCCACTTCTTGGCCCTTGCCCGGGCATAGCTCAGCGCCGCGTGGGCGGACTCCTTCATCACGTCACCCAGATGCCCCGTGAGGGTGAGGTTCCCCTTCCCTTTCATGGTGCTCGCTTCAACGTAAAGGATCTCACCACCATGAGGGGTCCAGGCCAGTCCAGTGGCCACACCCACCTCGTTCTCCTGTTGCTCGTCCTCGGGGAGGAATTTGGGGACACCCAGGAACTTGTGCACGTTGCCCCGAGTCACGTGGGTGATCCCCTTCTGACCCTCTGCCTTTTTCCTGGCCACCTTCCGGCAGATCGCCGCTATCTCTCGCTCCAGGTTTCGCACCCCGGACTCGCGAGTGTAATGGGAGATGATCTGGAGGATCCCCTCCTCGGAGATCACCAGGTCCTTGCGCGTGATGCCGTTTTCCTTGAGCTGCCTGGGTATGAGAAACTGCTGGGCTATCCGCAGCTTCTCCTCGTTGGTGTATCCGGGGATCTCTATGATCTCCATCCGGTCCTTGAGGGCGGGAAGGATGGGATCCGTGAGGTTGGCAGTGGTGATGAACATCACCTTGGACAGGTCGAACGGCACGTTGAGGTAATGATCGCTGAAGGCCGAGTTCTGTTCCGGGTCCAGGACCTCCAAGAGCGCGGCGGAGGGGTCGCCCCTGAAGTCCGCCCCCACCTTGTCGATCTCGTCCAACATGAAGACCGGGTTGTTCGACCCCGCCTGCTTGATGCCCTGGATTATCCGCCCGGGCAGGGCCCCTATGTAGGTCCTCCTGTGCCCTCTTATCTCCGCCTCGTCGCGGATCCCCCCCAGGGAGATGCGGGTGAACTTCCTGCCCAGGGCCCTGGCAATGGACTTTCCCAGAGAGGTCTTTCCGACCCCCGGCGGTCCCACGAAGCACAGGATCGGCCCCTTCATCTCCCTCTTGATCTTGCGGACGCCCATGTACTCGAGGATCCGCTCCTTGACCTTTTCCAGGTCGTAATGGTCGGCGTCCAGCACCTTCTTCACCTTGGGGATGTTGAGCCGGTCCCGGGTGCTGACGCTCCAAGGCAGCTCCACCATCCAGTCGAGATAGGTCCGGACGATGGATGCCTCGGCCGCATCAGGATGCATCATCTCCAGGCGGTTGAGCTGCTTGAGGGCCTCCTTTTCCACGTCGGGAGGCATCTTCGCCTTGGCGATCTTCTCCTTGAACTCGTTGATCTCCTCGGCCCGTTCGTCCACCTCCCCCAGCTCGCTCTTGATGGCCCTCAACTGCTCTCTGAGGAAATACTCCCTCTGGGTCTTGGACATCTCCTCCTTGGCCTGGGACTGGATCTTGGCCTGCATGGTGGAGACCTCCAGCTCCTTGTTGAGGAGCTCGTTGACCTTCCTCAGCCTCTCAATCGGATCGAAGGTCTCCAGGATCTTCTGGGCCTCCTCGATCTTGAGCTTCAGATTGGAGGCAACGAGATCCGCCAGCCTCCCAGGTTCGTCTATGGCCTCCAGGATCGCCAAGACATCCGGCGAGGCCATCCCCTTGAGGGTGAGGATCTTCTCGCTGTTTTCCTTGACGCTCCGCATCAAGGCCTCGACCTCTACGGAGATCTCCCGCGGCTGGGGCTCCAGGATCCTCTCCACGCGCACGTTGAACCCGGAGCCGACCCTGATGAACTCGCGAATGACCCCCCTGGCCACCCCTTGAACCAAGATCTTGACGCGGCCGTCAGGGAGCTTGAGGGTGCGCATGATCATGGCCACGGTCCCCACACGGAATATGTCCTCGGGACTCGGATCCTCGTCCCCCGCCCTGACCTGGGTGGCCAAGAAGATCATCTTGTGGCTGTTGACCGCATCGTTGACCGCGCGGATGGAACCCTCCCTCCCGACGAAGAGCGGAAGGATCATGTATGAGAAGACCACTATATCCCTCACCGGCAGAAGGGGCAGGACCTCCGGTATGGGGATCTGCTCTTTCTGAAGCCCTTCTGGCATTACCGAGGCCTCCGAGACCCGCGTCAAGGGACATGGAGTGGGCCCCGTTGCCAAGGCCCCAGGGGCATCCGGATATCACTCCTGGGGATATGGCGGGTCGCGCAGGGCCCTGCAGGTCTAATCTCAATATAGAGACGGCCCTGTACCATGTCAAGGAACTGCGCACCCCTGCACAAGAGCGCCGGATCGGCCAGAAGGAGGCGGCGCCGCAAGGGCCGGCTTCCCTTGACAATCCCCAAGCCGGTGCTTATGTTACACTAGACTTCCGAGGCAAAACGATTCGATCAACCGATTGATTTCACGGTTGGATCGAGAGACTTGCCGGAAGGAGATGGGGATGGAGTTGAAGCTCAGCGCGCGTGACCGGGAGATCCTCCAAGCGGTCATCGCCTCATACATAGAGACGGGCAACCCCGTAGGCTCCAGGGCCTTGTGCAAGAGGTACAAGCTGGGCCTGAGCCCTGCGACCGTCCGAAACGTGATGGGAGACCTGGAGGAGATAGGGCTTCTCGCCCAGCCGCACGCATCGGCCGGGAGGGTCCCGACCGACCAAGGCTTCCGTTTCTATGTGGACACCATCATGCAGCTTCAGGAGCTGACCCCGGAGGAGCGCGGGGCGATCGAGGCCAGCTGCCAGATCTCCAGTCCGGAACCCTCGGACCTCATGAGGAAGACATCCCATGTCCTCTCCCAGATCACCCAATACACGGGGTTGGTTCGCGCGCCGCGGTTTTCCGACACCGTGATCAAGCAGATGGAGTTCATACAATTGGGGGAGAACAGGATCCTCGTTATTTTGGTGTCCAAGTCCGGGATGGTCCACAACAGCATCATCCAAGTGGACCGCCGTCTCGGACAGAGGGAGCTGGACCATTACACGAAGTACGTCAACAGCCTCTTGGGACAGCTGACCCTGGCGGAGTTGAAGGAACGGATCGTCCAGGAGATGGAACGCGAGAAGGAGGCCTTCGACCAGCTCTTCTTCAGGGCCCTCGAGCTGAGCCGCCGGGCCCTGACTTCGGAGCCTGACGAGGGCCTATACATCGGCGGGAGGGTCAACATATTCCAGCAGCGGGAATTCGAGGACATCGAGCAGATGCGGAGACTCCTCAAGGCCTTCGAGGACAAACGCATCCTCATCAGGCTCCTCGAGAAGAGCGCCTCGGCCCCCGGGATTCAGATCTTCATCGGGGCGGAGAACGAGTTCGCCGAGATGCAGGACTGCTCGGTGATCACTTCCCGGTTCGGGCACTCCGGCCGCCTCATGGGCACCCTGGGGGTCATCGGTCCCAAGCGCATGAACTATTCCAAGGTCGTCCCCGTCGTGCAGTACACAGCCGAGATGGTCACGAAGGCATTGGAGACGGCTTGATCAGGCAGGCCTCTCGCGGCGGTTTCATCCGACCGCGGAGGTGAAACAGGAGAACTCATCAGATGGCGGAACCAGGAGAGGCAGGCAACAGCCAACACGAGGGCGAAGCCGCGGAGACGAAGAAGGCCAGAAGGGGGGCATCCAGGCTAAGGGAGGAGAACGAGGCCCTCAAACGACAGGTCAGCCAGCTCGAGGAGGAGGTGCAACAGCTTCGCGACAAATGGATGAGGGCGGTGGCCGATCTGGAGAACTTCAAGAAACGATCGACGAGGGAGAGGGAGGAGTATTTCAAATACGGCAATGAGGAGCTCCTGAGAGGGATGCTTCCCGTGGTGGACAACCTTCAACGCGCCTTGAACCATGCGGAGAACCACGACAACAGGGAGGCCCTGATGGAGGGCATCCAGATGACCCTGAGGCAATTCCTTTCCGTCATGGAGAGGTTCGGGGTCGCCCAGATCGACGCCTTGCACCGGCCTTTCGATCCCTCGCGACACGAGGCCTTGATGCAGGTGGAGTCCCCGGACCACGAGCCGAACACGGTGGTTCAGGAGCTCGAGAAGGGCTATCTGTTGCATGATCGACTGCTTCGCCCGGCCAAGGTGGCAGTGTCGAAGAGGACGCAAACGTGATCATGCCCCCGTGCAGGTGAAGCGGGGGTCATCAAGGAGGACAATATGAAAAGGGCCATTGGAATCGATCTCGGCACCACCAACTCGTGCGTGGCGATCATGGAGGGTGGCGAGCCGAAAGTGATACCCAATTCAGAAGGCGGAAGGACCACCCCATCGGTGGTGGCCTTCACGGAGAGCGGGGAACGGCTGGTGGGACAGATCGCCAGACGCCAGGCCATCACGAACCCCGAGAACACGCTCTATGCGGTAAAGCGACTCATCGGACGCAAATACGATGACCCCGAGGTCCAAAAGGACCTGAAGATCCTGCCCTACAAGATAGTGAGGGCCCCCAATGGAGATGCCCACATCCAGGTGCGGGGCAAGACCTATGCCCCGCCGGAGATCTCGGCCATGGTCCTCCAGAAGATGAAACAGACGGCGGAGGACTATCTGGGGGAGACCGTGACGGACGCGGTGGTCACGGTGCCGGCGTATTTCAACGACAGCCAGCGCCAGGCCACCAAAGACGCGGGCCGGATCGCAGGGCTCAACGTCCTGAGGATCATCAACGAGCCCACGGCCGCGTCCTTGGCCTACGGGATGGACAAGCAGAAGGACGTCAAGATAGCCGTGTTCGATCTCGGCGGAGGCACTTACGACATATCCATCCTCGACATCATGGACGTTGACGGCGAGAAGTCCATCGAGGTCAAGGCCACCAACGGGGATACCCACCTGGGAGGCGAGGACTTCGATCAACGCATCATAGATTACCTTGCCGACGAGTTCCGCAAGGACCAGGGGATCGACCTCCGCAAGGACCGCATGGCCCTCCAGCGGTTGAAAGAGGCCGCCGAAAAGGCCAAGATGGAACTCTCTTCCTCCATGGAGACCGAGGTCAATCTCCCGTTCATCACAGCGGACGCCAGCGGGCCCAAACACCTCAACATGAAGCTCACCAGGGCCAAGGTGGAGTCGCTGGTCGAGGACCTGATCGCCCGTCTGGAGGGGCCTTGCCGCCTCGCCATGAAGGACGCCGGTCTCCGTCCAGCCGACATCAACGAGGTCATCCTGGTAGGGGGAATGACCCGCATGCCCAGGGTGCAGCAGAAGGTCAAGGAGATCTTCGGCAAGGAGCCCAGCAAGGGCGTGAACCCTGACGAGGTGGTGGCTGTGGGGGCAGCCATCCAGGCCGGGGTGCTCAAGGGCGAGGTCAAGGACGTCCTGCTGCTGGATGTCACACCGCTGTCTCTGGGCATCGAGACCCTGGGTGGGGTTTGCACGCGGCTCATCGAGCGCAACACCACCATCCCCACCCGCAAGAGCCAGATCTTCTCCACGGCCGCGGACAACCAGACCGAGGTCACCATCCATGTGCTCCAGGGTGAGAGGGAGATGGCTGCGGACAACAGGACCCTGGGCCGTTTCAACCTCACCGGCATCCCGCCTGCGCCCCGCGGGATCCCGCAGATCGAGGTGACCTTCGACATCGACGCCAACGGCATCGTCCACGTCTCGGCCAAGGACCTGGCCACGGGAAAGGAACAGTCCATAAAGATCACCGCATCGTCCGGTCTTTCCGAGGCGGAGATCCAGAGGATGATCAACGAGGCCAAGTCCCATGCGGAGGAGGACAGGCGCAAACGCGAGATCGCCGAGACCCGCAACAACGCTGACAACCTCATATACCAGACGGAGAAGAACCTCAAGGAGTACAGCGACAAGATCGACCCTTCGGAACGTCAGCAGATCGAGTCCGCCATCCAGAGGCTCCGGCAGGCCATGGAGGGTTCCGACCTGGACGCCATGAGGAGGGGGATCGATGAGCTCCAGACGGCGTCCCACAAGCTGGCGGAGGCCATGTACGCCAAGGTCTCCCAGCAGCAGGCCCAGGCCGGGGGCGCACACGCAGCGGCTGGATCCTCCGGGTCCTCCAGGAGGCCGGGGGGGGAGGATGTGGTGGACGCGGATTTCGAAGAGGTCAAGTGAGGAGCGCTTTAAGGCGCTCGGCACCGGGGGGCCCGGAGGGCCCCCTTTTTTCTGACGGCCAGGCCAGGCTGCTTCCCGTCGTCCGATCGAGGAAGGAAGGGCCCCTGGCTCCTCGCGGAGCGCTCCCGAGATGTGGCGAGCCGTCACACCCTTCGTCCTGCCCCTCTTGATATCCTTGATTCCCGCGCACGGCCTGCCCTCCCCCTCATGTCCTTCGGTCTCTGTGGAACTCCTGCAGGATGAGCACATGGAGGGTAGACTCATCTCCCTGGTGAGAAACGCCACGCAGGAGATCTGGATCGCGACCTTCTCCTTCAAGGCGGGAGAGCACCCGGATGCGCCCCCTGACCGCCTGGTCACGGAACTGGGCCTCGCTCGCAAGCGGGGCGTCCAGGTCAGGGTGCTGCTGGAGCGGCCCGAGACACCGAGTTCGGATCTGGCCAGGGAGAACCAGAGGACCACCAGACTCCTCAGGAAGGAACGGGTCGAGGTCTTCCACGACAGGCCGGACCGCAGATCCCACATGAAGCTCGTGGTGGTGGACAATAGATACGTTATCATAGGCAGTCACAACCTCACCAGCAGCGCCATGCGCCACAATCACGAGCTGTCGGTCCTCCTGGACTCCCCTTGCGCGGCCGGGCAGGCGGTACGCTACATCAAGGGGATCATCCAGGAGGCTGGAGGAGTCAATGCCCCGTGAGGTCGTGGCGGCCGACGAATCCGGGCGGATCACCGGTGCCCTTTTCCCACGGGCGATGGACCGCTCACAGAGGACCAGCGCGGACGAAACTTCTGCACTTCGACCAGGGGCCTGGCCGGCGGCACCCGCAATAGCGTCATGAGGATCCGAATCGGCTGCGCAGGGTGGGCGATACCCAGGGGGCAGGCCCAAGGCTTTCCCGGGCATGGAAGCCACCTGGAGCGCTACGCGGCGATCTTCAGTGCTGTGGAGATAAACTCCTCTTTCCACCGCCCCCACCGAAGGGAGACCTACGAGAGGTGGGCCTCCTCGGTCCCCGGGGAATTCCGGTTCGCCGTCAAGGTCCCGAGGCAGATCACCCACGTGGGGCGGCTGCAGGAGCTGGATCCTCTCGCGGCCTTTCTCCACCAGGTCGGAGGCCTGGGGACGAAACTGGGGCCCTTGCTGGTGCAGCTCCCGCCGAGCCTCGGATTCGACTCCTCCACAGCACGGCGTTTCCTGGCGGCCCTGAGGGACCGCTTCGCGGGGGGTGTCGCCCTGGAGCCTCGTCACCCGAGCTGGCTGAGCCCGGCTGCAGAGAGGCTCCTGCGTGAACTCGTGGTGGCCCGCGTAGCCGCGGACCCCCCGATGAGCCAGGCGGCGGCGGAGCCCGGGGGATGGGAAGGGCTTCGCTATTACCGCCTCCACGGCTCGCCCCGGATCTACCGCTCCTCTTATCCCGAGGGGCGGCTCGACGCCTTGGCCGAGAGGCTCCTGTCGGCCTCCTCCACGTCGGAGGAGCTATGGTGCATATTCGACAACACGGCCCAAGGGGCAGCGACTGTCAACGCCCTCTACCTGTCGAAAAGGCTGAAGGGATGAGCTCCCTGCTTCACAGGAGCCTCAGAAGTTCGTAGGGTTCGTGAATGAGCACCTTCGCCCCGCTAGTTACGAGCTCGCTCGCCGGCCTGAAACCCCACAAGGCCCCCACCGGGAACATGCCGGCGGAAACCGCCGTCTGCATGTCGGTGCCTGTATCCCCCACGTAGAGAAAGCTTGCAGGGGGAATGCCGAGGCGCCCGGCCACCTCCAGGGCGCCGGCCGGATCGGGCTTCCTGGGCATTCCCGGACGCTCCCCAAGGACCAGCTCGAATCGGCCACGAGGCAGCAGTTTCTCCACGGTCATCTTGGCGAAGTCCTCCGGTTTGTTGGACAAAACGGCCATCTTCACCCCACGGGCCTCCACTTCCTCCAGGAGCTCGGGGACGCCTCGGTAAGGCCTTGTCTTCAGGGCCCAGCGCCTCCCGTATTCCTCCCGCATGGCAGAGACACACCTTGCCACGGTGGCATCGTCCCGGTGGGTGACGGGCAGCGCCCTCCTGACCAGCATCTCGACCCCGTCGCCCACGAAGAACCTGTAGGACCCCAGGTCATGTACAGGCAGGCCCATGCGGACCAGCACGCTGTTCATGGAGTCCGCCAGGTCTTCCAGCGTATCCAGCAAAGTCCCGTCAAGATCGAAGATGACCGCCCTGAAGTTCGTCAAGGTTCGATACCCCACAGCGTCGCCCTTGGCAATGCAGGTAGCCCGTTGACAGTTGTCATTCGGGGAAAAGCCCTCTTCCCATGGGAGGGACCGGGGAATCTTCCCAGTGCGGGCATCCTCGTCGTCACCAGTCCGTGTTCGATCTCGACCTGCCACCGACGACCCACAACCGACAACCGCCAGGGATCTCGATCCATCACCCGTCACCTCGCCGGCGGGGTCGCCTCGAGCCCCGCCGATTGGCGCCCCCACCCGAAGACCCTGCTCAGCCAGCCCTGGAGGGAATCCATGTAGGTGTAGAAGACCGGTGTCACGAAGAGCGTCAGGAACTGGGAGAAGAGAAGACCGCCCACCACGGCCAGCCCCAGGGGCCGGCGGGCCCCCGCCCCGGCGCCCAAGCCCACAGCGATGGGCAGGGTCCCCATGAGGGCGGCCATGGTGGTCATCATGATGGGCCTGAATCTCACCAAGCACGCCTCGTATATGGCCTCTGCGGGCCCCTTGCCCCCGCTCCTCTGGGCCTCGATGGCGAAGTCTATCATGATGATGCCGTTCTTCTTCACCAGGCCCACGAGCATGATCACCCCGACGAAGGAGTAGATGTTGAGCTCGGCGCCGAAGAAAAGCAGCGTCACCAGCGCCCCGAAACCGGCGAAGGGCAAGGCCGAGAGGATGGTTATGGGATGGATGAAGCTCTCGTAGAGGATCCCGAGCACCAGGTAGATCACCAATACGGCCATGATCAGCAGGAGGCCGAGCCCCTTCAGGGAGGACTGAAACGCCTGGGCGGTCCCCTGGAAGCTGCCCGTGATGGTGGGAGGAAGGATGCTTCGGCCCAGCCTCTGGATCTCGGTTACCGCATCCCCCAGTGACACACCCGGCCTCAGGTCGAAGGAGATGGTGACGGAGGGGAGCTGCCCCGAGTGGTTGACGCTCATGGGCCCCACGGCCTCGGCGAATCTCGCCACAGCGCTCAACGGTACGAGCTGTCCGTTGGTGGAGCGGACATAGAGCCTCGAGAGGGCCGTTGGGTCCCTCTGATAATCGGGCAGGAGCTCCATGATGACCTTGTAGTCGTTGTTGGCCGCGTATATCGTCGAGACCTGTCTGGAACCGTAGGCCGTGTACAGGGCGTCTTCCACTTGCTCGGCCGTCACACCCAGGGCCGAGGCCCTGTCGCGGTCAAGGACGACCCTGACCTCGGGGTTCTTGAGGAGGAGGTCCGTGGAGACGTCCTGAAGGAGCGGCAGGGCCCGCATCCTTTCCTCCATGACCAGGGCGTTACGGTAGAGCTCTTCCGTGTCCGGGCCCTGGAGGGTGTACTGGTACTGGCTCTTGGTGAACCGGCCTCCTATACGGATCATGGGAGGGTTCTGCAGGAAGACCCTCATGCCCGTCACCGAGGAGAGCCTCCGCCTCAAGCCCTGGATCGCCTCGTCCGCGGAGAGCTTCCGCTCGGACCTGGGCTTGAGTCGGCCGAAGATGGTCCCCTGATTGCTCCCTACGAACCCGCCCCTGGCCCCGGCGCTGGACATGAACACGTCCACGTTCGGATCCTCCTTCACCAAGGCCGCCACCGCCTTCTGGTGCTGGACCAAGGCGTCGAAGGATATCCCCTCGATGGCCTCCGTAGTGCCTACGAACTGCCCTGTGTCCTCGCTGGGGATGAACCCCTTGGGCATATCGACGAAGAGATAGACCGTCCCCGCGAGGACCAGCCCCGTGAAGACCATGGTCCCCGGGCGGTGGGCGAGGAACCACTTCAGGGAGCGGCCGTAGGCCTCCAGCATCGCCTGGAAGCCGCGCTCGAAGGAGGTGTAGAGGCGGCCGTGGCGGGAGGCCCCAGGCGGTCTCAAAAAGCGGCTGCAGAGCATGGGGGACAACGAGAGGGAGATGAAGCCGGACACGAGCACGGCCACCCCTATGACCACGGCGAACTCGTGGAAGAGCCGACCCACGATCCCGCCCATGAACAGGACCGGGATGAAAACCGCGGCCAGCGAGAGGGTCATGGAGACTATGGTGAAGCCTATCTCCTTGGCCCCCTTCAAGGCCGCCTCCATGGGGCTCTCGCCCATCTCCATGTGGCGGACGATGTTCTCCAGCATGACGATGGCGTCGTCCACCACGAATCCCAAGGAGAGGGTGAGGGCCATGAGGGAGAGGTTGTCGAGGCTGAACCCCAGGAGATACATGACCGCGAAGGTCCCGACGATGGACATGGGCATGGCCAGGCTGGGGATCACCGTGGCCGAGAGGTTGCGGAGGAAGAGGAAGATCACCAGGACGACCATGCAGAGGGCCAGCACCAGGGTCAGCTTCACATCGTCGACCGACTCCCTGATCGACTCCGACCTGTCGTACATGACGTGCATGGAGACCGAGGCCGGAAGCTGCGCACGGAAGGTCGGTATGAGCTCCCGCACCGCCCTGGCCACCTCCACCGTGTTGGTCCCGGGCTGCTTCTGCACAGCCAGGATTATGGCCCGGTCGTCGATGAACCAGGCGGCGGTCTTGTCGTTCTCCACGCTGTCGATGACCCTGCCCAGCTCCTCGAGCCGCACGGGTTTCCCCCCCCTGTAGGCCACAATGATCGGGCGATACTCGGCCGCCTCGTTGAGCTGGCCCGTGGCCTGCACGGTGAAGGCCCTGTGATGGCCGTAAAGGGTCCCGGTGGGGAGGTTGACGTTGGCCCTGCTCACGGCCCTGGCCACCTCGTCGATCCCTATCCCCCTGGCCGCCAGGGCGTTGGGGTCGAGCTGGATCCGGACCGCGTATTTCTGCGACCCATATACCAGGACCTGAGCCACACCGCTCACGGTGGAGATCCTCTGGGCGATGATGGTCTCGCCGTACTCGTCGAGGGTGTAGAGCGGGAGCGTGGGGGAGGTCAGGGCCAGGAACAGGATGGGTTGATCCGCTGGATTGACCTTCCGGTAAAAGGGCGGGAAGGGCATGTCAGGCGGGAGTTGGCGCGAGGCAGAGGCTATCGCTGCCTGCACGTCCTGGGCCGCCGCGTCTATGTCCCTGTCGAGGGCGAACTGAAGGGTTATGACGGTGGCGCCCTGAACGCTGCTCGAGGTCATGGAGTCAAGCCCCG
>Ga0209162_1001238_pt1 | contig 25802 bp, 22 predicted proteins | sample YNPNPMetaG_FD_187121 | JGI IMG/M metagenome (GOLD analysis project Ga0209162, IMG submission 187121) | Anoxygenic and chlorotrophic microbial mat microbial communities from Yellowstone National Park, USA - YNP NP MetaG (SPAdes) (version 2) ...
AGCGCCACGGCGGCCGCATCTGGGTCGAATCGGAGCCGGGCAAGGGAAGCACCTTCTACTTCACCCTGCCGGCCGCACCGTAATGCGAAATTTATTTCGCAATTTGCAATTGTAATATAAAATTCATATATCTTCTCAATAGCCCGGGGAACGCCGGTCGCAGACCGGCTGCAAGCTCGCTCAAAGGGGGTCTGCGACCCCCGTCGCCCTCACTTTTCGAGAGGATACAGATTCATCTCATCATCTGGCGGTAAAACCATGTCCCTATCCGACCTCCTGGCCAACCACCGGCCGCAGATCGCGGCGCTGGCCGAAGCCTGGTTGCAGTGCGGCGCAACCGGCTTCAGCATCTGGGCCGAGGCCGCGTGCCTGGCCGCCTGGCCATCGCCGGCCGCGGCCCAGGAAGCGCCGGCCCTGGTTGCGGACATCGCCGTTGGCGACGCCATCGCGGGCGAACTGCGCGTCTCCGGGCCGGATCTGTCGCCGTTTCGCGGCCGGCTGCAAGCCGACGCGCTGCTCCTGGGCCAATGGGCGCAGGTCGAAAGCGAAATAGACGACATCACGAACGAGCTGATCGAAGCGCAAGACCAGCTCCTGGCCCTCTACGACCTGGCGCGCTCGACCCGCAGCCATCTGAGCATGAGCGAGATCCTCGCCTCGCTCGCCCGCGAGGCCGCCCGGCTGGTGAAGACGCGGGCCGCCGCGGCCCTCGTCTGGCCGGCCGGGGAAGCGCCGACCGTGGTGCAACACGGCCCCGCGCCGGCCGATACCGAATGGCTCTTGCGCCTGTTCGAACAGGCGCGCGGCGACGGCCGCCATCGCGTGCTCGAACGCCATAGCCCGGAAGGGGCCCACCTGCCTCCTGCCGTTCGCAACGCGCTCCTGGTGCCGATCCGGCTCGCCGATCGGTATGACGCGGCCCTGGTCCTGCTCGACAAGCCCGACGGCCCGTTCGGCTCGCCCGACATCAAGCTGGCGCGCGCCATCGCCGAGCAGGCCGGCGCGCAGATCGAAAACGTCCGGCTCTACCAGGAAAAGCTGGCCCAAACCAGGCTGGAGACCGAGATGGCGCTCGCGCGCCGCGTGCAGATGCACCTGTTGCCCCAACATCCGCCGGCGGTCGCCGGGCTGGACGTCTACGCCCGCACCCTGCCGGCGCTCCAAGTCGGCGGCGACTTCTACGACCTGATCCGGCCGGCCGGCGGGCCGTACACCTTCGTCGTGGGCGACGTCTCGGGCAAGGGCATCTCGGCCGCGCTCATCATGGCGATGACGCGCACCGTGCTGCGCAGCGCCAGCCGCGCCCCCGGCCCGACCGCCGCCTGGCCCACCCCGGCCCAGATCATGAGCCGCGCCACCGATGAGCTGTACGACGACTTGACCGAAGTCGGGATGTTTGCTACCATCTTCTTCGGCCAATATGATCCCGCGGCGCGACGCCTGCGCTACGCCAACCTGGGCCATTCGCCGGCGATCTATCGGCCGGCGGGCGGGCCCCCGCGACTGCTGGAAGCCGACGGCCCGGCGCTCGGCATGTTGCCCGTCAACCTGGCCGAAGATCAGGAGCTGACGTTCGGCCCCGGCGACCTGCTGCTGGTGGCGACCGATGGCTTCAACGAGGCGCGCAACGCCCAGGGCGAACTGTTCGGCTACGACCGCCTGCTCCACCTGGTGGAAGCGCTGGCCGATCAGCCGGCCGGGGCCATCGCCGAGCGGCTCTACGAGCAGGTCGCCGCATTCAGCGCCGGCCACGGACAGGACGACGACCAGACCCTGATCATCCTGAAGGGCATTGCGACCGCGGAGGAGCGACCATGAGCGAGCCGATCGTCATCTGCCTCGAGCTGCCGGCCGAACATCGCTTCCTCAACATCGCCGGCGCATGCATCGAAGCCCTGCTGGAGCGCATCAACGACGTGCCCGACCGCGGCATGGTCAGCTATGGCCTGCAACTGGCCGTCCAGGAGACGTGCGCCAACATCGTGGATCACGCCTATCGCGGGATGGCCGGGGGCCGCATCCGCCTGGAGATCGCGTTGCGCGCCGACCCGCGGCGGCTGGAGATAGACATCTACGATTCGGGCCGGCCGTTCGACCCATCGCAGGCGCGTGAGCCCGACCTGGAACACGCACAGGAACGCGGCTATGGCCTCTTCCTGATGCGCAAATTGATGGACGTCGTGACGTATGAGCGGCAGGATAACTGCAACCATTGGCGCCTGGCCCGCAATCTATAAGCCGTAACGCCATTATTCAGATCGCCATCCGAGGAGGAAGTCGTGAACCTGGAAATCTCCATGTACTGCATCGCCGTCGTCGCGGTGCGCGACCGGATCGAAGCCTTCAATGCGCCGGAACTGCGCAGCCGCCTCGATCAGCTCCTGGCCGAAGGGATCACCCGCTTCGTGCTCGACCTGTCGGAAGTGCCGTTCCTCGACAGCGCCGGCATGGCCGTGCTGGTCGGCCTGCTCAAGCGGGCACGCGCGGTCGAGGGAGATGTGCGCCTGGTCTGGCCCAAGAAAGAGGAGGCCCAGCGTATCCTGAAGCTGACCCGCTTCGACCGCGTCTTCGAGATCGCCGACTCGCGCGAAGCGGCGCTCAAGGGCTTTTGAGAGGACCGACGGCATGAATATCTTGATCGTAGACGATTCGCAGGTCATCCAGCGCGTCCTCAGCCTGCAGTTGCGCAAGAACGGCTACGAGGTGGTGGTGGCCGGCAGCGCGGCCGAGGCCCTGCAACGCCTGGAACAGGCCCCCGTGGACCTGGTGATCATGGACATCGCCATGCCCGAAGTGGACGGATTGACCCTCCTCCGCCAGGTGCGCAGCGATCCGCGCTTCCAGAAGCTGCCCATCATCATGCTCACGGCCAGCGGCCAGGATCAGGATCGCCTCACCGCGCGCGAGGCCGGCGCCAACGACTTCCTGTCCAAGCCGACCAGCTCCCGCGAGCTGCTCGACGCGGTGCAACGCCTTTTGCCTGAAGGATGAGGTCGCCATGACCGACCCCGAGACGACCGGTTCTCCATCTGCGGCCGGGCCGGTTGCGCCGACCGAAGAGCGCGGCGATCCGGCCATCCGCGAGCTGTACGAGATCGTCGCGGATCAGCGTTCGAGCTTCGGCGAGAAGATCCGGGCGCTCCTCGCCATGGGATGCCGGCGCTTCGAGATGGCCACCGGCATCCTCGGCCGCGTCGAAGGCACGCGCTTCGAGGTGCTGGAAGCCTATCCGGCCGACGGCCCCATCCGCACAGGGGATCTCCTCGAACTGGGCCAGACCTACTGCTGCGATGCGCTCATCGCCCAGGAGCCGGTCGCCATTGAACACGCCGGCGCGTCGGCATGGGCCGGCCATCCCTGCTACATCCGGCGCAAGGTGGAAGCCTATCTGGGCACGCGCGTGATGGTAGGCGGCCAGGTCTACGGCACGCTCAGCTTCTCCAGTCCCGTTCCGCGCGCCAAACCGTTCCGGCCGGCCGATAAGGAGCTCCTCAACCTGATCGCCCAGTGGATCGGCGGCGAGATCGAGCGCGAACAGAAGACGCAGCAGCTCCAGCGCTACGCGGCCGAACTGGCCGCCAGCGCCCGCCAGATCGCTATGGCCCGCGACGCGGCGCTGGAGGCCTCGCGGCTCAAGTCGGAATTCCTCGCCACGATGAGCCACGAGATCCGCACGCCCATGACGGCCATCATCGGCATGGCCGAGATGCTGCTCGAAACGCCTCTCAACGAAGAACAGCAGGGATATGCCCGGCTCGTCCTGGAATCGGCCCAGTCGCTCCTCTTCATCATCAACGACATCCTCGACTATTCCAAGATCGAGGCCGGCCGGCTGGTGCTGGAGCAGAAAGAGTTCGAGCTCGTTGCCGTGGTCGAGAGCGCCGCGGAAGCGTTCGCGAACCGGGCGCGCGAGAAGGGCTTGCCGCTGATGACCTTCGTCGCGCCCGACATCCCGCGCTATCTGATCGGCGACGGGGGCCGGCTGCGCCAGGTGTTGATCAATCTCCTGAGCAACGCGGTCAAGTTCACCGAGCAGGGCGAGATCATGGTCAATGCGGCCCTGGCGGCCGAGGACGAGACGAGCGTCACGGTGGAGTTCTCGGTCAGCGATACCGGCATCGGCATCACGCCCGAGGCGCGGCGCCGGCTCTTCATCCCGTTCACCCAGGCCGACGGCTCAACCACCCGGCGCTACGGCGGCACCGGATTGGGGCTGGTCATCAGCAAGCGGCTGATCGAAATGATGGGCGGACAGATCTGGGTGGAGAGCCAACCCGGCATCGGTTCCACCTTCACGTTCACCGCCCGCTTCGGCCGTTCGGGCCGCGCGCAGACCGACGAACGTCCTTCGTTTCACGATCTGGTCGGCCTACGGGTGCTGGTGGTGGACGATAACCTGAAGCACGGCGACATTCTCCTGCGCTATCTGAACTCCTGGACGATGCAGGCCGATGTGGCCAACAACGCCCGCATCGCGTTGCTGCGCCTGCGCTCCGCGCAGGCCAGCGGCGCGCCCTATGCCGTTGTGATCACCGACCTGGCGATGCCCGACATGGACGGCTTCGCGCTGGCGCGGGCGATCAAGCGCGATCCCAAGCTGGCCGAGACGCCGGTCATCCTGTTGACCGCGTACGACGAACGCAACCAGGGGGAGCAGGCGCTTCAGGCCGGCCTGTCCGCCTATCTCGTCAAGCCGGTGCGCCAGTCCCAGCTCTTCGACGCGCTGGCCAACGCCGTCTTCGGCAAAAGCCGGCCCGGCCGCCGCGATGGCTCGGAACAGGCCGCGCGGCAGGAGGTCGCGGCGGAGAAGGAACAACGAGCAGGCAACGGTCGGGCCATCCTGGTGGCGGAAGACAATCCGGCGAACGCCATGGTCATCGAGCTGCAGCTCAACCGACTGGGCTATCACGTCCAACATGTGGAGACCGGCCGCGCGGCCGTGGAGGCGTATGCCGCAACGCCCGACCGCTACGGGCTGATCCTGATGGACGTCCAGATGCCGGAGATGGACGGCTTCAGCGCCACGCACGCGATCCGCCAGATCGAGCTGACGACCGGCCGGCACATCCCCATCATCGCGCTCACCGCCAACGCCATGGAGCGCGACCGCGAGCGTTGCCTGGCCGCCGGCATGGACGACTATATCAGCAAGCCGATCATCCAGAACGACCTGCGCCGGCTGCTGGAACAGTGGTGGCCGACAAATCGCATTTGACAATTCGGCCCGGTCGTGCTATAGTTTAGTTGGCTACTTTCCCGAAGCAAGGGATCTAAATGGTCGCCCTGTTCGAGCTTATCGTCCTCTCGCTTATTGCGCTCCTCATTATCGAGGAGCCATTACCGCTTGGGAGGCAGCCGGCCAGGGTCACGCCAGGATGAACACAGCATAACCGAAATCAAAAACAACGGGCCTCCCAAGCGGGAGGCCCGTTTTATTTCAGGCAATGGCGCCTTGTGGATGCACATGTTGCACGTCTGCAAGGCGCCTGTTATTTTTACACCGAGGAGCAAATCCATGAACGCCTATCGCACAGAACCGGTTTTCGCTGCCCCAAGCCACATGCGCGGCAACAGCGCCGACAGCGCGCGGCCCGAACCCCGCCAGGAATTCACGTACGCGGCGGCCGCCGCGACGCAATCCACCCAGGCCGAACGTTCGGTGATGCATCCCGAATGGCAGGACCCGGAATGGCGCTACTATCACGGCGCGTGGGGCGGCTGAGCCGACCGCTGCGTTGACCCCCTCCACTCCGCATCCCCGCGGCGGAGACGGCCGCGCTTCCGCCGGCGCGCAACGCCGCGCGCCAGGCCGGCCGCGCGAGCGGCGCACGCTCAGTCCTGCAAGCTGTCCACAAAGCGCTTGATGCGCCGCGCGCCTTCTTCCAGCATCTCGTCCGAATTGGCATACGAGAGCCGCACATATCCCTCGCCGCCCGGCCCGAAGGCATCGCCGGGGGTGACGGCCACCGCTTCGGCGTCCAGGAGGCGGTCGGCGAACTCCAGCGACGAGAGGCCGGTGCCGGCAATGTTCGGGAACGCATAGAACGCGCCCTGCGGCAGGTCGCACCGGATGCCGGGGATGGCGTTCAGCGCCTCCACCAGGCGGTCGCGCCGGGCCTTGTAGCGACCGATCATGTAGTCGGTATACTCCTGCGGGCCGTTCAGCGCGGCCACCGCGGCCTCTTGCACGAACGAGGACGCGCACGTCGAAGAGTGCTGGTGGATCTTCAACATCTCGGAGATGAGCGGCTCGGGCCCCGCGATGTAACCCAACCGCCAGCCGGTCATGGCATGGCTCTTGCTGAGGCCGTTGAGGATCAGCGTGCGCTCCCACATGCCCGGAAAGCTGGCGATGGACACGTGCTCCTCGCCGTCGTAGATCAGCTTCTCGTAGATCTCGTCCGATAAGACCAGAAAATCGTGCGCCTGCGCGGCCTCGGCCACCACCTGGAGATGCGCCCGGCTCCACACCTGGCCGGTGGGATTGTTGGGGGTATTGACGATCGCCAGCTTGGTGCGGGGCGAGATGGCCGCGGCCAGGTCGGCCTTGAGTTGCGCCGGCGTGGTGCCCATGTTCATCGGCACGTAGACGGTCTGCGCGCCGGCCAGCGCCGCGCACGGCTCGTAAGACACCCAGGCCGGGCTGAAGAGGATCATCTCGTCCCCCGGATCGAGCAAGGCCTGCGCCGCGACGAAGAGCGCCTGCTTGGCGCCGGGCATCACGATGATCTCGCGGGCCGGCTCATAGCGGACGCCGTTCTCGTCGGCCAGCTTGCGGGCAATCGCCTTGAGCAGTTCCGGGATGCCGCGGCTGGGAGTGTAATGCGTGAAGCCGTTCTGCAACGAGCGGATCGCGGCCTCGGTCACGTGCGGCGCGGTCGGGAAATCGGGATCCCCGCCGCTCAGATCCACCACCGAACGGCCTTCGGCCTTCAGGCGGCGCGCCTTGTCCATGACCGAGACGGTGGCCGAGCCGGCCAGTCCGACCACGCGGCGCGCGGCCTTGTTGCGCAGCGCCTCGCGCTGCTGAGGGGTAAGAACCATCTTGCGTCTCCTCTACATAGATTTTGGACTGCGGCGCTCCCGCGCCGCTTGCGCTCCCAAAGCGGGGACGTGTCCTCGCAAGCCAAAGCGGAGGCGCGCAACGCGCTCCGTGCGTCCCGACGGCCAACAGGCTATCAGGCCGCGAGCACCGCGCCCCGGCTCCCCGAAGTGACCATCGCCGCGTAGCGCTTGAGCCAGCCGGACAGCTCGCGGCGCACCGGCTGCCAGGTGGCCCGGCGCCGGGCAAACTCCTCGTCCGAGACGTCCACATCGAGCCGCCGGCCGGGGATGTCGAGCGTGATCATGTCGCCGTCGCGGATCAGGCCGATGGGGCCGCCCGCGGCCGCCTCGGGCGAGACGTGTCCCACGCACGCGCCGCGCGTGCCGCCGCTGAACCGGCCATCGGTGATCAACGCGACCGAGCCGCCCAACCCCATGCCCATGATGTTCGACGTGGGCGCCAGCATCTCCTGCATCCCGGGCCCGCCCTTCGGCCCCTCGTAGCGGATCACCACCACGTCGCCCGGCTTCACCCGGCCGCTCAGGATGCCGGCGTTCGCCTCGTCGTGCGAATCGAACACCACGGCCGGCCCGCGGTGGCGCAACATCTCGGGCAAGACGCCGGCCGTCTTCACCACCGCGCCTTCGGGCGCCAGGTTGCCGAACAGCACGGCCAACCCGCCGTGTTCGCTGTACGGATCATCGAGCGGCCGGATGCACGCCCGGTCCCGGCTTTCCGCGCCCCGCACGTTCTCCAACAGCGTCTTGCCGGTCACGGTGAGCGCGTCGGTGTGCAGGATGCCCGGCCGCTTGGACAGCTCCCACAGGATGGCCGACACGCCGCCGGCCCGGTCCACATCCTCCAGGTGATAGGCCGAAGAGGGCGACACCTTGCAGATGTTGGGCACCCGCGCGGCCACCTCGTTCAGCCGGCCGAGAGGGTAGTCCACGCCGGCCTCGTGCGCCAGCGCCAGGGTGTGCAACACGGTGTTGGTCGAGCCGCCCATGGCCATGTCGAGCGCGAACGCGTTGTCAATGGCCTGCGCGGTGACGATGTCGCGCGGCTTCAGGTCCATTTCGATGAGCTTCATGATCTGGCGGCCGGCCGCGCGGGCCAGCTCCTCGCGGCGCGGGTCTACGGCCAGGATGGTGCCGTTGCCCGGCAACGCCATGCCCAACGCCTCGCACAGGCAGTTCATCGAGTTGGCGGTGAACATGCCCGAGCACGAGCCGCAGGTGGGACAGCCGAACTCCTCCAGCTCGCGCAGCTCCCGATCGCCGATCTTGCCCGCTTTGTACGCGCCGACCCCCTCGAAGACCGAGATCAGGTCCACGACCTTGCCCGCGGGGGTGACGCCCGCCTTCATCGGCCCGCCGCTGACGAAGATGGTGGGGATGTTCAGGCGCATGGCGGCCATCAGCATCCCCGGCACGATCTTGTCGCAGTTGGGGATGCAGATCAGGCCGTCGAAGTGATGGGCCGCCACCATCGTCTCCACCGCGTCGGCGATCAGCTCGCGGCTCGCCAGGCTGTACTTCATGCCCACGTGGCCCATCGCGATGCCATCGTCCACGCCGATGGTGTGGAACATGAACGGCACGCCGCCGGCTGCCCGCACGGCCTGGCGCACGATCTCGCCGAACGCGTTCAGGTGCGCGTGCCCGGGCACGATGTCGGTGTACGAGTTGGCGATGGCGATGAACGGCTTGTTGAAGTCGTCGTCGCTCTGAATGGCGCCGGTAGCGCGCAGCAACGAGCGGTGCGGCGCGCGCTCGAAGCCCTTCTTGACCATGTCGGAACGCATGGGACGGGAAGTATTGCTCATGGTGTTTATCCTCTCTGATCCATCGGCACGAACGGCAGGCCCATCTCGCCGACGTAGCGCGAGGTCGGCCGGATGAGCCGGTTGTCGGCGTACTGCTCCATGATATGCGCGATCCAGCCGGCCGTGCGCGCGGCCGCGAAGACGGCCGTGAAGTACTCGGGCGGGATGCCCAGGGCATGTTGGACGGTGGCCGAATAGAAGTCCACGTTGGGGTAAATCCCCTTGGCCTCCATCACCGCCTGCTCGATGCGCCGGGAGATCTCGTACAGATGTCCCTGGTTGCGGGATTTGCACAGCTTCTCCGAATAGGCGCGCAGGTGGGGGGTGCGCGGGTCCTCGGTGCGATAGACGCGATGTCCGAAGCCCATGATGCGCTTCTTGTTCTCCAACATGCCCGCGATGTACGATTGCACCATCTCCACGTTGGGGATGTCCAGGATCATCTCCATGACGCGCTGGTTGGCCCCGCCGTGCAGCGGCCCCTTGAGCGCGCCGAGCGCGGCGGCCAGCGCGGAGTGCATGTCGCTCAGCGTGCTGGCGACGACGCGCGCGGCGAAGGTGCTGGCGTTCAGCTCGTGGTCGGCGTGGAGCACCATGAGCACGCGCATCGCCTCGCTCTCCAGCGGCGTGGGCGGCGTGCCGCGCAACATGTACAGGAAGTTCGCCGACAGGCCGAAGTTCGGGTCGGGCGAGAGGACCGGCTGGCCGGTGCGGATGCGATGCAGGTCGGCGATGATGGTGGGCACCTGCGCCATCAGCCGTTTGGCCTTGCGCCAGTTCGCCTCGACCGACATGTTCTCCACGTCGGGATCGAAGTTCGCCAGCATGCTGACGGCCGTGCGCAGGACGGCCATCGGATGGCTGTTGGGCGGGGTCAGCTTCAGCATTTCGAGCACCTGGCTCGGCAGGCGCATCTCGGCCACCAGCTCGGCGCTGAAGCGATCGTGCTCGGCGCGGGTCGGCAGCCGGCCGTACCAGAGCAGGAACACCACCTCGGCGAAGGTCGTCTGCTCCGCCAGGTCGTGGATGTCGTAGCCCTGGTAGAGGAGCCGGCCGTGGATGCCGTCCACGTAAGACACGCTCGTGTCGGCCGCCACCACCCCTTCGAGGCCCCGAATGGGGGCCTTCTCGCTCTGTTCCTGGTTCAAAACAACGCTCATCGGATTCTCCCTCTTCAGATTTGCGGTCAAACATGAATCAGGCCGCGATCCGCTCGGCCACGCGGTCGCCCATCTCGGCCGTGCCCACAACGATGCCGCCGGGGGTCGCGATGTCGCGGCAGCGATAGCCGGCCGCCAGCACCGCCTCGACGGCCGCCTCGACGGCTGCGGCCTCGCGTTCCAGGCCGAACGACCAGCGCAACATCATGGCGCAGCTCAGGATCGTCGCCAGCGGGTTGGCGATGCCCTGCCCGGCGATATCGGGCGCGCTGCCGTGGATCGGTTCGTAGAGGCCGAAACGGAGCGACCGCTCCCACCTCTCCCCCGACCCCTCTGACCTCTCCCCCAACCCCTCCCCTGCGAGGGGAGGGGAGTCCGTCTCCCCCTTCCCTGGTAGGGAAGGGGGCGGGGGGGTTAGGTCGCCCAGCGACGCGGACGGCAACATGCCCATGCTGCCGGCCAGCATGGCGGCCTCATCCGACAGGATGTCGCCGAACATGTTCTCGGTGGCGATCACGTCGAAGTCGGCCGGCCGGCGCACCAGGTACATCGCGCAGGCATCCACCAGGATGTCCTCGAGCACCACATCGGGGTAATCGCGCGCCACCTCGTGGGCCACTTCGCGCCACAGCCGCGAAGAGGCGAGCACGTTCGCCTTGTCCACCGAGGTGACCTTCTTGCGCCGGCCGCGCGCCAGCTCGAAGGCCACGCGCATCAGCCGCTCGATCTCCGCCTCGGTGTAATACAGCGTGTCCACCGCGGCGCGGCCCTGGGGCGTGTCCTGCCGGCCCTGCGGCTTGCCGAAGTAGAGGCCGCCGGTCAGCTCGCGCACGATGATCATGTCCACGGCCGAAACGACCTCGGGCTTGAGGGTGGATGCGCCGACCAATGCGGGATAGACCTTCACCGGCCGCAGGTTGGCGAAGAGGCCCAACCCGCCGCGCAGGCCCAACAGCCCCTGTTCCGGCCGCACGGCCGCGCGCGGGTCGCTCCACCTCGGGCCGCCCACCGCGCCCAACAACACCGCGTCGCCGGCGCGACAGGCCGCCAGGGTCTCATCCGGCAGCGGATGGCCGGTCTCATCAATGGCGATGCCGCCGACAAGCTGTTCCGAGAACTCAAACGTGTGGCCGAAACGATCGGCCACGGCTTTCAACACCTTGACGCCCTCGGCCACCACCTCGGGGCCGATGCCGTCGCCGGGGAGAAGGGTGATTTTGGCTTGCATGATTCCTCAAGAGAAGATCGGATAGGGATAGCGGGTATTCAGGCGCCGTTGCCGATCAGGGCGTATTCCATGCTGTCGGTCAGCGCCTGCCAGGACGATTCGATGATGTTCGACGAGCAGCCGACGGTGCTCCACGATTGATGGCCGTTGCGCGTCTCGATGGTGACGCGAGTGATCGCGCCGGTGGCAGCTTCGCTGTCGAGGATGCGGACCTGGTAGTCCACCAGTTGCACGTCGGCCAGGCGCGGATAGTGCGGCAGGAGCGCCTTGCGCAGCGCCCGGTCGAGCGCGTGCACGGGGCCGTTGCCCTCGGCCACGGTGTGCACGACCGCGTCGCCCACGCGCACCTTGACGGTCGCCTCGGCGAGCAGGCCGCGGCCCTGGCGATGCTCCACGACCACCATGAAGTCAATCAGCTCGAAGGGCCGGCGATAATCCGGCTTCAGGCGATGGAGCATCAACGCCACCGAGGCTTCGGCGCCCTCGAAGTAGAAGCCCTGGCTCTCCAGCTCTTTCACCTGGGCCAACACCTGGCGCACTTCCTCCTTGCTCGCGTCCACGCCGAATTCCTGGAGCTTGTAGATCAGGTTGCTGCGGCCCGAAAGCTCGCTCACCAGGACGCGCTTCTGGTTGCCCACCAGCGCGGGATCAATGTGCTGGTAACTCTCTTCGGCCTTCATGATGGCCGAGACGTGCACGCCGCCCTTGTGCGCGAAGGCGCTGGCGCCGACGAACGGCTGCCGCGGGTCGGGCGCGCGGTTGGCGGTTTCGGCGACGAAGTTGGCCACTTCGGTCAGACGGCGCAACTGGCCCTCGGGCAGGCACCGATAGCCCATCTTCAGTTCGAGGTCCGGGATCACGGCGCACAGGTTGCAATTGCCCACCCGTTCGCCGTAACCGTTGATGGTGCCCTGCACATGAGTGCAGCCGGCGCGCACGGCCGCCAGGGCATTCGCCACGGCCACGCCGGAATCCTCGTGGGTATGGATGCCCAATTGCACGGCCGGCAGGCCGGTGGCCTGCGCGTGCGCCGCCAGGTCGGCCCGCACCGCGCGCACCGCCTCTTCCACCTCCCACGGCAACGTGCCGCCGTTGGTATCGCAAAGCACGATCGCATCGGCGCCGGCCTCGTAAGCCGCGCGCAGGGTGGCCAGCGCATAGGCCGGATTGGCCTTGTAGCCGTCGAAGAAGTGTTCGGCGTCGTAGAACACCTGGCGGCCGGCCGCGCGCAGATAGGCCACGCTCTCGCGGATCATCGCCAGGTTTTCGTCCAGGGTGGTCTCCAGCACGCGCAGGACGTGCAGGTCCCATGTCTTGCCGAAGATGGTGACCACCGGCGTGCCGGCGTCGAGCAACATGGCGATCTGCGGGTCGGCCTCGCACGACACGCCGGCCTTGCGCGTGCTGCCGAACGCGGCGATGCGCGCCTGCTTCAGGGGCAGATCGCGGGCGCGCTGGAAGAACTCCGCGTCTTTGACGTTGGAGCCGGGCCACCCCCCTTCGATGTAGGGGACGCCCAGCTCGTCGAGTTTCTGCGCGATGCGCAGTTTGCCTTGCAAGGAATAGGAGATCCCCTCCGCCTGGCTGCCATCGCGGAGGGTGGTATCGTAGATCGCGATTTGAGTCATCGGGCGCTCCTGAATATGGTAGATTGGTAGATTGGTAAATTGGGAGAGCGGTTGTTGAGTGAGCCGGCTCCGGCTTCGGCAAGGCGCTCGGATGGCCGGCCCGCCCCCCTCACAGCGGGCGCCCGATACCCTGGGCGACAAAGCCGCGCGCAGCGGCCGACGTCGCCCAGATAGACCTCCTATCACATTGGCCGATGACATTCATTACTGATATCTACTCCCGCACCGTCACCACCGGCGCCGGATGCGAAGCCTCGTAGGCTTCGATGAGCGCCGCGCGCTTGAGCAGGTAGCCCAGTTGATCCACGCCCTCCAGCAGGCAATTCTTGCTGAAGCCGTCGATCGGGAAGGCGACGCGACTGCCGTCGGGCAGGTGCAGTGTCTGGCTGAAAAGGTCCACGGTGACGGTGGCGGCCGGGTCGGCGCTCAGCAGGTCGAGCAGGCACCGATGCGTGTCGGCATCCACGATCACCGGCAGCAGGCCGTTCTTCAGCGCGTTGTTGCGGAAGATGTCGGCGAACGACGTGCTGATCACCGCGCGGAAGCCGAAGCCCATCAACGCCCACGGCGCATGCTCGCGCGAGCTGCCGCAGCCGAAGTTATCGCCCGCCAGCAGGATCTGCGCGCCGCGGCTTTCGGGCCGGTTCAAGACGAAATCGGGCCGCGGATTGCCATCCCGGTCGTAGCGCCAATCCGCGAAGAGATGATCGCCCATGCCGGCCTTGTCGGTCGCCTTCAAGAAGCGCGCCGGGATGATCTGATCGGTATCTATGTTCTCCAGGGGCAACACGACGACGCGGCTGGTCAATACGGTGAATGGTTCCATGACAATGTCCTCGGATCTGCGATTGCGCCGGCCACGGCGCTGGCGGCCGCGGTCAGCGGGCTGGCCAGGAAGGTGCGGCCGCCCGGCCCCTGGCGGCCCTCGAAGTTGCGGTTGGAGGTGCTCACCGCGTATTGCCCCGGCATGAGCTGATCGCCGTTCATCGCGATGCACATGCTGCACCCCGGCTCCCGCCACTCGCAGCCCGCTTCTTTGAAGATCACATCCAGCCGCTCGGCCTCGGCCTCGGCCTTAACCTTTTGAGAGCCGGGCACCACCAGGACGCGCACGGCCGGGTGGACCCGCCGGCCCGCCAGGATCTGGGCCGCGGCCCGCAGATCGGAGAGCCGGCCGTTGGTGCAACTGCCGATGAAGACGACATCTATCGGATGGCCCAGGAGCGGCTCGCCGGGCCGCAGCGCCATATACGCCAGCGCCTTGTCGAGCGCCCGGCGCTGGGCCGGATCGGCCGCCTGAGCCGGATCGGGCACGCGGCCGGTGATGGGGATGGCCATGCCCGGATTGGTGCCGTAGGTGATCATCGGCTCCAGGGCCGAGGCGTCGAGGGTCACCGTCTTGTCGTAGATGGCGCCGTCGTCGGTGGGGAGCTGGCGCCAGCGCGCCACGGCCGCATCCCACGCCGCGCCCTGCGGCGCGAACGGCCGACCGGCCAGATACTCGAAGGTCGTGTCATCCGGCGCCACCAGGCCGGCGCGCGCGCCCGCCTCGATGCTCATGTTGCAGATCGTCATGCGGCCTTCCATCGAGAGGCTGCGGATGGCCGAACCGGTATACTCGATCACATGGCCGGTGCCGCCGCCGATGCCGATGCGGGCGATCAGCGCCAGGATGATGTCCTTGGCCGAGACGCCTCGCCGGAGCTGACCTTCTATGCGCACTTGCAACGTCTTGGGCCGGGATTGCAGCAGGCATTGCGTGGCGAGCACATGCTCCACCTCGCTGGTGCCGATGCCGAACGCCAGCGCGCCGAACGCGCCGTGGGTGGCCGTGTGGCTGTCGCCGCAGACGATGGTCATGCCCGGCTGCGTCAACCCTAGCTCGGGGCCGATCACATGGACGATCCCCTGGTGGTCGCTGCCGATGCCGTAGAGCGGGATGCCGAACTCGCGGGCGTTGATCTCCATCTGCGCGAGCTGCCTGGCCGCCTGCGCGTCCTGGATCGGCAACGCACGATCGTGGGTCGGGATGCTGTGATCCACGGTCGCGACCGTCTTGTCGGGCCGGCGCACCTTCAGGCCGCGCTCGCGCAAGCCGGCGAACGCCTGCGGCGAGGTGACCTCGTGCACCAGGTGCAGGTCAATATAGAGGATGGCCGGGCTCCCCGGCTCTTCCGCGACGACGTGGCTCTCCCAGATTTTGTCGAACAAGGTACGAACCATGAGGCTCCTCATCTTTAGGTTTTTGATGCCGATGGCCCAATTATGCTGACAACGCATTGACAAGCCAGGGCGCGTGACCTATAATCGTGTTCAGTTGATAGATCAATCGTGCGCGCATGGAGTGGTTCGATGGATATCTCACTTGAACGCGAACTGGTCTCTGTAACTGAAAAACTTTCACCCCGGGATAAGTGGCTGGTCGTTAGCTATGCCAAATCACTTCAGACCAGCCCCGACCTTTCTGAAGCCGGTCGCGCGTATCTCGACATGCTGCGTGACAGCGGCGCCTCTGCAGCCGAACTCGCACGTGCCGCCCTGGCAGTCCGAGAAGTCGAGCAGCGCTATGCCCAACTGGGAGCCGAGGCAGCGATCCGTGATCTCGAATACCGCACCGAAGCACACATGCGTGTTTGGCTGAAAGAACGCGGCCTGGATTACGATACGCTCACCGATGAGCAACTGGAAGAGATCGTAAGTGAAGCCGTTCAAGCCACAAGACACGCCGCCCCAGATCGAGGCATGCCTTGATACGCGCTGTGTTGGATACCAACGTGTGGAGCAGCGCGATCGTGCGCCACAAAGCTGCCCACCAGATACTTCTTCGCGCCGAGGCCAACGAATACGCACCGGTCCTTTCCTATTCCATTCTCCACGAGCTCGTCAGGGTTCTTCGTAGCTACTTCAGACTTCCCGATGATGTGACTTACGGGTGGTGGTTGCGCCTCGTCTGGCTGTGCGAAGTGATTCAAACACGCAGTCTACTCAACGTTGTCGAGCGCGACCCGGATGACAACAAGTTCATCGAGTGCGCGCTCGACGGCCATTGCGACTACATCGTCTCGCAAGACCTTGATCTGCTCGCCCTGGGCAGTTACGCCGGTATCCAAATTGTCAAGGTTGGCAGGTTTCTCAGCCTGCTTGAAGCGGTCGGCACACCGGTAGAGTAGCAGACCCGGAACAGGCCACCGGTATCCCACCGCACCAGTCCATCAGCGACTGGGTTCTCCTTGCCTCTCCGCCTTTATCACCGTCAACATCTTGTTCAACGCGCTCATATAGGCCTTGGCGCTGGCGACGATGATGTCCTGATCCGCGCCGTGGCCGCTGTAGGTGCGACGCCGCGGTCCGGTCTGGGTGAGGGTGGGATCGGCGTGTGCGTTGCCGTTGGTGGTGTTGGTCGGCTCGATGCGGATCGTCACCTCGCCCACGGCATCTATGCCCTCGGTGACCGCCTTGATGCTGAACTCGGTCAGCTCGTTGGGCACCTGCACGATGCGGTTGATGGCCCGATAGACCGAGTCCACCGGCCCGGTGCCCAGGGCGGCATCCTCGCGCACCACGCCGTCGGGCCCGCGCAGGCGCACGGTGGCCGTGGGCCGCAGGCCGCTGCCGCACGACACCTGCACATGCTCCAGCCGCCAGAGCTCCATCGGCTGATAGATCTCGTCGTTGATGATCGCTTCGATGTCGGCATCGGCCACGATCTTCTTGGTGTCGCACAGCTCCTTGAAGCGCTCGAAGACGCGATTCAGGTCCTCCTGGCTCAGGTCGTAGCCCAGGGCGCGCACCTTGCTTTGGAACGCATGGCGGCCGCTGTGCTTGCCCAACACCAGCTTGCTCTCGGTCAGGCCGATGGTTTCGGGCCGCATGATCTCGTAGGTGAGCGGGTTCTTGAGCAGGCCGTCCTGGTGGATGCCGGCCTCGTGCGCGAAGGCGTTCGCGCCGACGATCGCCTTGTTCGGCTGCACCGGGATGCCGGTGTAGGCGCTCACCAGGCGGCTGATGCGCGCGATCTGCGTGGTGTCTATGTTCGTCCGCACGCCGTAGACCTGCGGCCGGGTGTGCAGCGCCATCACCACCTCTTCGAGCGAGGTGTTGCCGGCCCGCTCGCCGATGCCGTTGACCGTCACCTCGACCTGCCGCGCGCCGTTGCGGATGGCGGCCAGGGTGTTGGCGGTCGCCAGGCCCAGGTCGTCGTGGCAGTGCGCGGAGATGATCACCCGATCGGCGCCCGGCACGTTCTGTCGGATGCCGGCGATCAGCGCGCCGAACTCCTCCGGCGTGGTGTAGCCCACCGTGTCGGGGATGTTCAGGGTGGTCGCGCCGGCCTTGATCGCCACCTCCAGCACCTGGTACAGGAACTCCGGATCGGAACGCCCTGCATCTTCGGGCGAAAACTCGACGTCCTCGCACAGGTTGCGGGCATACGCGACCATCTCGGCCGTGCGGGCCAGGCATTCCTCGCGCGAGATCCTGAGCTTGTGTTGCAGGTGGATGTCAGAGGTGGCAATGAAGGTATGGATGCGGGGGCGACGGGCGGGGCGCACGGCATCCCACGCCCGATCTATGTCGGTCTTGTTGGCGCGGGCCAGGCCCGCGATGATCGGCGCATCGGCCGCGCGGCCCACGTCCTCGGCCACGCGGCGCACCGCCTCGTAATCCCCCGGCGAGGCGATGGGGAACCCCGCCTCGATGATATCCACCCGCATCCGGGCCAACTGCCGGGCGATCTCCAGCTTCTCTTCGATGTTCAACGTCGCGCCCGGCGACTGCTCTCCATCGCGCAGCGTAGTGTCGAAGATACGAACAACGTCTGGATCGTTCATGATGACTCCTTACGCGCCCCCTTCGCCCGGCTTGACCTCCTTCGGGTTCAGCCACGGCATCATGCGGCGCAGTTCCTTGCCCACCTGTTCGATCTGGGAATTCATCTTTTCCTGCCGCCAGCGGTTGAAGTTCGGCCGGCCGTTGGCGTTCTCTTCGATCCACTCTTCGGCGTAGGCGCCGCTCTGGATGTCGGCGAGGATGCGCTTCATGGCCGCGCGCGTCTCGTCGGTGATGATCTTCGGCCCGGCCGTGTAGTCGCCGTGTTCGGCCGTGTCGGAGACGGAGTAGCGCATGTAGCTCAACCCGCCCTGGTACATCAGGTCCACGATCAGCTTCAACTCGTGCAGGCATTCGAAGTAGGCGATCTCCGGCTGATAGCCGGCCTCGACCAGCGTGTTGAAGCCCGCTTCCACCAGCGCGCTGACCCCGCCGCACAGCACGGCCTGCTCGCCGAAGAGGTCCGTCTCGGTCTCCTCGGTGAAGGTCGTCTGGATCACGCCGGCGCGCGTGCCGCCGATCCCCTTGGCATAGGCCAGGGCGAAGGGCCACGCCTGGCCGCTGGCATCCTGCTGCACCGCCACCAGGCACGGCGTGCCGACCCCTTCCTTGAACAGCTCGCGCACGCGATGGCCCGGCGCCTTCGGCGCCACCATGCTCACGTCCACGTAGTCGGGCGGCACGATCTGGCCGTAGCGGATGTTGAAGCCGTGGGCAAACATCAGCGTCTTGCCCGGGGCCAGGTGCGGCGCCACCGACTCGCGATAGATCTGCGGCTGGGCCGTGTCGGGCACCAGCATCATGATGGCATCCGCCTCCGCGCACGCCTCGGCGACCGGCAACACGCGCAGGCCGGCCGCCTCGGCCTTGGCCCACGACTTGCTGCCCGGGTACAGGCCCACGCGCACGTCCGCGCCCGAATCCTTCAGGTTCAACGCGTGCGCGTGTCCCTGGCTGCCGAAGCCGATGACCGCGATCTTTTTGCCCGCAAGCACATTGAGGTCCGCATCCTGATCGTAGAAGATCTTTGCCATGAGATTGCTCCTTGTAACCCTAATGGATAATGGAAATCACGCCTCGTAGATGGCCATGCCCGAACCGTTGCCGTTGTGGTTGCCGTTCCCGTTTTCCTCCGCGGGCGGCAGGCCCGAAAAATAGCCGGAGCCGCGCACCATGGCCACCAGGCCCGTGCGCACCATCTCCAGGATGCCGTAAGGTTTCAGCATCCCCACGATGGATTCGATCTTCGATTCCGGCCCGGTGACCTCGATGATCACCGACTCGGGACAGATGTCCACCACCTTCGCCCGATAGATGTCCACGAGCTGGTTGATCTCGAACAAGGTGCGATTGTCCGTGCGCACCTTGATCAGCGCCAGATCGCGGCTCACGATCGGCTCGCGGGTCACGTCCTGCACGTCTATGACATTGACCAGCTTGAAGAGGTTGTTGGCCACCAGCGCGGCGTTCGTCTTGCTGGTATCTACCACGATGGTCATGCGCGAGATGTCGGGGTTGTCGGTATGGCCGACCGTCAGGCTCTCGATGTTGAAGCCGCGTCGGCGAAAGAGGCTGGCCACGCGCGTCAGGACGCCGGGCTTGTTTTCGACCAGGGCCACCAGCACGTGGGTGGATTTCTGGGCATCCGCTTTTGTGTAATCTACCAGAGTCATCGCAAGTTCCTTTCCGGGGTCACGAGCGTTGGGCGCCCACGTTGCTCAAGGGACGGCGCACCATTTCGTGCAGCGCCTGTCCCGGCTTCACCATGGGATACACGTTGACCTCTTGCTCCACCACGAAATCCATCAGCACGGGGCCGGGATGCGAACGAGCTTCCGCGATCACCTCGGCCACCTCTTCGGGCCGCTCGGCGCGCATGCCCATCATGCCGTAGGCGGCCGCCACCTTCAACAGGTCGGGGCTGGAGATGTTCACCTCCGAGTAGCGATGGTTGTGGATCAGCTCCTGCCACTGGCGCACCATGCCCAGGTAGCCGTTGCGCATGACCGCGATCTTGATCGGCCGCTGCTCCTGCATGATGGTGGCCAGCTCGGGCAGGCTCATCTGAAAGCCGCCGTCGCCCACGATGGCCCAGATCTCGTCGTCGGGCCGGGCGAAGCTGGCGCCGATGGCCGTCGGGATGCCGAAGCCCATGGCGCCCAGGCCGCCCGAGGTGAGCAGGCCGTTCTTGCGCACGGTGCGGAAGTATTGGGCCGTCCACATCTGATGTTGGCCCACGTCGGTGACCACCGTCACCCGCTCCGGCTCGATCTGGCGCTGGATCTCGCTGAGCACGAACGGCACGTGGAGCGCGTGGTTCTGTTGCGTCATGATGTCGCGCATGCGCGCTTCCTGTTGCCACGATGCGATCTGGTCGAACCACTCCCGGCGCTCGCGATACTCGATCCGCGGCAGGAGCTGCTGGAGCACGGCCTTCACGTCGCCCACGATCCCGACATCGGCCAACACGTTCTTGTTGATCTCGGCCGGGTCAATGTCCACATGGATGACTTTGGCGTTTTTAGCATAGGAGCTCAGGTTGCCGGTCACGCGGTCGTCGAAGCGCATCCCCAGGGCGATAAGCAGATCGGCCGATTGGATGGCGTGGTTGGCCCAGGCCTCGCCGTGCATGCCCATCATGCGGAGGTTGAGCGGATGCGATTCGGGGATGCTGCCGATGCCGAGCAGGGTGGTGGAGATGGGGATGTTGCCCTGTTCGGCCAGCCGGCGCAGCTCATCGTGCGCGCCGGAGAGGATGATGCCGTGGCCGGCCAGGATGACGGGACGCTTCGCTTCGTTGATATAAGCAGCGGCCAGCTCGATCAACTGATCGGCGCCACGCGTCCGGGGCTGATAGCCCGGCAGGCGCACCTTGATCGCGTCGTAGTCGAATTCGGTCGCCGCGAACTGGACATCCTTGCAGATGTCCACGAGCACGGGGCCGGGCCGGCCGCTGCGCGCGATGTAGAACGCCTCTTTCATCACCTGGGGCAGCTCGGCCACGTTCTTGACCAAGTAGTTGTGCTTGGTCACCGGCAGGGTCACGCCGGTCACATCGGTCTCCTGAAATGCGTCCGATCCGACGAAGGCCGATGCCACCTGGCCGGTGATGGCGACCACCGGCACCGAATCGAGCATCGCGTCGGCCAGGCCGGTGACGAGGTTGGTGGCGCCCGGCCCGGAGGTGGCCATGCACACGCCCACCTTGCCGCTGGCCCGCGCAAAGCCGCCCGCCGCGAAGGCGGCGTTCTCTTCATGCCGCACCAGGACGTGGTGGACATCGGGGTAATCGAGCAGCGCGTCGTAAACGGGCATGATCGCGCCGCCCGGGTAACCGAAGACCACGCGAACCCCCTCGCGCAGCAAGCTCTCCCACACGATTTGAGCGCCGGTCCTTTTCATGAATCCCTCCTTGAAATATCCGAAAAAACAAAAACGCCGTTCGCACATCCCCCACCGGGGATCGGCGAAGGCGTCTTAGCCTGCGAGGTTGCCTGCCTGGCACCCTCTTCGCGCGCATGATCGGGCTAACAAAAAGGGCCTCCCTGGTCGGGAGGCCCCTATGGCAAGTCTCTGAATCTTCTTTGGCTCGGATCCCTGGCCTGGTTTCTCCCGACGCGTTACGGCTCCTTGATGACAAGGAGCGCAACAAGCGAGAGGATAATCAGGCCCGAGCGGTACATATGTCTACCGGATTCCTTAGTTGAACTTGGCCAGAGTATAGCATAGGTCGTCTGACCTGTCAAATCGCGAATGGGAGGCCACTGTTCGCGCTCACCTGGCGTCCCCGTCGGCCGGCGGCCGCGCCTCTACCCGGCGCAGCCACACCTCCACGCCCAACGCGGCGGCCAGGCTGCTCGCCAACACTTCCAGCTCGTCGGCCTGCGCCTGATAGTCGGCCGGCCGCAAGCCCTGATCGCTGACGCGACGGATCAACCGGTCGTTGACGCGCAGTTGCAGCTCCTCGTGGCCGTCCGGGCCGGCCGCCACCCGCACCAGCGCGACGGTCGGCCGCGGCGGAACGCCGATGCCCCGGGCGCCGAACGCGCCGGCATAGATGCCGATCACCAACAGGATCACCAGGACCACCAGGGCCAGGGCCAACATTTCGATCACGGCCATTGTTGCCCTTCCTTCCTGTGTTTATGTCAATGCAATCTCGCGTCTACCGGCCGCTCCGCTTGCGCGGCTTGCTCTCGGCCGCGGCCGACGCTTCCGCGGGCTTTGCTTCCGCGGCCGGCGGCGATGCCGAGCTCCGCTTGCGCGGCTTGCTCTCGGCCGCGGCCGACGCTTCCGCGGGCTTTGCTTCCGCGGCCGACGGCGATGCGGAGCTCCGCTTGCGCGGCTTGCCTTCGGCCGCGGCCGACGCTTCCGCGGGCTTTGCTTCCGCGGCCGGCGACGATGCAGAGCTCCGTTTGCGCGGCTTGCCTTCGGCCGCGGCCGACGCTTCCGCGGGCCTGGCTTCCGCGGCCGGCGGCTGAGGCGTTTCCGCCTTGCCGCGCGGCCGCTTCGCGGCCGGTTCGGCCTGCGGCTCGATCAATTTGAGCTGCTCGCCTCCGGTCGCATCGGCGCTCCGCGCCGACCTCTTGGCCGGCGCCGGTGCCTTCGCCGCTTCGGACCGCCTGCCCGCCGCCGGTTCGGCCGCCGCGCCGGCGCGGGCGGCCGGCTTCCCGGTCGCCCGCGCCGATCGGCCGCGGCCGGCCCCGGCCGGCTGCGCCGCGGGCCCGGTCTCGACCTCGACCGCGGCCGGCTGCGACGCGACGCCCGGCACGGCACATACCCCGCGCACCGGCTCGCCGACCAACAGCGCCGTGATCGGCTTGCCCAGCGCGGGCCGGCCCATCTCGGGCAGCTCGCCCGCCGGCAACAGACGCGGCGCGCCCCTGGCGAACGAACAAAGCAGGAGATCGGCCGGCCCCACCAGCGCCGCGCCGACCAGTTCGCCCGAACGCTCGTTGAGTTTGGCGGCCACCACGCCCTGGCCGTTGCGCCCCTGCGTGGGAAAATCGGCCAGCGGCACCCGCTTGCCGTAGCCGGCCGCCATCACCAGCGCGATGTGGCGCGGCCCGGCCCCGGCCGACACGGCCAACGCCGCCGCCACCCGGGCCCGCGCGGCCAGCTTGATCCCGCCGATCCCGCCGGCCGGCAGGCCCATCGGCCGCACTTCATCTTCCGCGAAACGGATCGCCTGGCCGTCGCTCGTGACCAGGAAGAACTCGCCGTTGCCCCCGCCGATCCCGCCCCACAGGAGCTCATCCCCCTCGTCCAGCCCGATCACGAGGGGATCGGACGCGGCCGCGGCCACCAGGTCGGCCACCGCGACGCGCTTGACCTTGCCCTGCGCCGTCGCCAGCAACAGGAAGCCGGCCGGCGGCGGCTCGGCATCGGCCTTCGGCAAGACCGCCCACGCCACCACCCGATCGCGGCGACTCAAGCCCGACAGATCGGCATAATGGCCGCCGGGCGCCTCGGGGATCTGGTGCACGTGGACGCGGGTCGCCTGGCCCTTGGCGCTGAGGAGATAGAGGTCGTGGCGGGTGTTGGCCGGCAGCAGCCGCGTCGGGCCGGCCGCCAGCAGCGCCCGGTCCGGCGCGTCGGCATCCCGACGCCAGCGCGCCAGCATTCCTTCGGCCGACAACGTCAACCAGACGTCTTCGTCCGGCAAGACGTCCAGCGCGGTCAAGACGCCCTTGACGCGGTCGGCGATCTGCGTCCGCCGGGGGTCGCCGTAACGCGCCTTCAGGTCGAGCAGGTTCTGCCGGATCAGCGCCAGGAGCTTCTTGGGCGAGGCCAGGAGCGCCTCCAGCTCCTTGATCAGCGCCATGACCTCATGGTATTCGTCTTGCAGCTTGCGGCGCTCCAGGGCCGCCAGCCGGCGCAACTGCATGTCGAGGATCGCCTGGGCCTGGATCTCGGTGAACTTGAACTGCTCGATCAGGTTCTGACGGGCCGTATCGGCGGTGCGCGATCGGCGGATCAGTGCGATCACCTCGTCGAGCACGTCCAGGGCGCGCAACAGGCCCTCCAGGACGTGGCCGCGCAGCCGGGCCTTCTCCAGGTCGTGCCGCGCCCGCCGCGTGATCACCACCTGGCGGTGCTCGATGTAGTGGAGGAGCAACCGCTTGAGGCTGAGCAGCCGCGGCTCGCCGTCCACCAGGGCCAGGAGCGAAACGCCGAAGGTCGTCTGCAAGGGGGTCAGCTTGAACAGCTCGGCCAACACCTGCCGCGGCTCCACCGTGCGCGTCATCTCGATGCAGATGCGCATGCCCGTGCGATCCGACTCGTCGCGCAGGTCGGTGATCCCTTCGAGCCGGCCTTCGCGCACCAGGTCGGCGATGCGCTCGAGCAGGTTGGTCTTGTTGGCCATGTAGGGCAACTCGGTGACCACGATGCGGGCGCGGTTGCGGCTCATCTCTTCGATGTGGGCCTTGGCCTGGACGACGATGCTCCCCTTGCCGCTGGCGTAGGCGTGGGCGATCATGTCCACCTGTTTGGCTTCGTCGCCCGCTCCTTCCTGCGCGTAGCGATAGATCACGCCGCCGGTGGGGAAATCGGGGCCGGGGATGAACTGCATCAGGTCTTCGACCGTCACATCGTCCTGGTGGTCGAAATGGTCAATGAGGTAACACAGGGCGTCGCACACCTCGTTCAGGTTGTGCGGCGGGATGTTGGTCGCCATGCCGACCGCGATGCCGCTGGCGCCGTTGACCAGGAGGTTGGGAAGCGCGGCCGGCAACACGGTCGGCTCCTTGAGGGTGCCGTCGAAGTTGTCGGTCCAATCCACCGTGTCCTTCTCGATGTCGGCAAGCATCTCGGTGGCGATGGGCGCCAGGCGGGCCTCGGTGTAGCGCATGGCGGCGGCGTTGTCGCCGTCAATCGAGCCGAAGTTGCCCTGGCCGTCTACCAGCGGATAGCGCAGGCTGAAGTCCTGGGCCATGCGCACCATCGCCTCGTAGACCGCGGCGTCGCCGTGCGGGTGATACTTGCCGAGCACCTCGCCGACGATGCGGGCCGACTTCTTGTACGGCTTATCGGGTGCCAGGCCCAGGTCGTGCATGGCGTAGAGGATGCGGCGATGTACCGGCTTCAACCCGTCGCGCACGTCGGGCAATGCCCGCGCCACGATGACGCTCATGGCGTAATCCAGGTACGAAGCCTGCATCTCGGCATCTATGTTGATCCGGCGGATCGTGCCCAGTTCCATTCGGCCGTCCTTCGCTTGAAGTGTGAACTGCTACGGCCAGGATTGTAGCACAAAAGAGCAACGGATGGAAGCGGATCAACGGACGAACGGCGGGGAAAGAAGCAGGCCGGCGCGCAGATGCGCCGGCCTGCTTCAAAGCGTAGGGGGCGAAAGACTATCGGATTACTTCCCGCGCCAGCGCGGCATCATCGGCTTGAAGCGCCCCAGCCAGCCGTTTTCGAGGCCCTTCAGCATCCAGTCGGCCCGCTCCTTGGTGATCTTGCCGCTCTCCAGGGCCTTCTCGATGGCCGTGCGCGCCTGAGCTGTGCGCGCGGCCTTGATCGCGTCCTGAACCGCCTGCAGATCCACGTTCTGGGCCTTGGCGATCTCCTCCAGCGTCTTGCCGCTGTGGAGCTGCTCGAAGAGCTGCGTAGGCGTCAGCTTCAGCGCCTGGGCGACCGCGTCGAAGACCTGCCAGTCGCCGAAAGGCCCGAAGAAGCGAAACGGGATGCCGCCCCAGAGCTTGCCGAACGCGCCCCACTTGGCGGGCGGCGTGGGCGTCTGCGCCCACGCGGTGCTGCCGACCAGGAGCGCCAGCACCAGGCTCAGGCTGATCGCCAACAGGATTCTTCGCTTCATGCGCTTCCTCCTTGAGAGATCTGGAGTCGTCTTTTCACGTTCGCAATATAGCAAGGGAATCTGAGAATTGCATGAGAACGATGTGATCCTCTCTCATTGACAGGGCTTACGCACCTCTGCAGTTATAGGCCCAGGCAGCGTTGCCGCCGAACGCCGCACGGGCATGAAGTGCCCGTGCTACCCACGCGACGCCCGCTGAAGCGGGCTGGCGGCCGCCGTGGTAGCCCCAGGCATGGGGCGCCGCTCGGTAGCCCGCCGATTTGATCG
>Ga0209162_1001239_pt1 | contig 25795 bp, 28 predicted proteins | sample YNPNPMetaG_FD_187121 | JGI IMG/M metagenome (GOLD analysis project Ga0209162, IMG submission 187121) | Anoxygenic and chlorotrophic microbial mat microbial communities from Yellowstone National Park, USA - YNP NP MetaG (SPAdes) (version 2) ...
TCAGAATTTCATGACTTAAAGGAGTTAAACCCTATGCTTGCAGAAACAGTAACTAAATGGACTAAACAGTGGAAGATGGAAGGCCGCATGGAAGGCCGCATGGAAGGCCGCATGGAAGGTACCATTGAAGGCCGCGCCGCTGTGCTGGAGCGCCAGTTGCGCAAGCGTTTTGGCACAATAGCACCCATGTATTTGGAGAGGATACGCAGCGCCTCCATCGAGCAACTGGACTTATGGGCAGAGCGGATTCTGGACGCCAAGAGCATTCAGGAGGTATTCAGCCAAGAGAGTTGACAGGCCTTATGAGCCGCAGCAAGTATGATGCCTTTTACAAGGAATTTTTCTCACAGCCTCAAATGGTGGAGGATTCGCTGAAGAAACCAATGGTTTTTGATGTTCCTATAGTTCGATCGGTCACCGGTAGGGGCAAAAAATTTTTCGCCCCTACAGAAGCATATATTGCCCCTACTAATCAAACTCCACACGATATGACGAAGGGCCTTTGAAAGCTGGCCGAAATTCAAAAAATCGTGGAGGATTCTAAAAATGAAATCATTAAAGCATGGCAAAGGCATTTCAGTAACTATTGAAAATATAACACCTTTCGGAATTTGGCTGTATGTAAAAGAAAAGGAATACTTTCTGAGCTATAAGGATTATCCATATTTTCAAGACCAGACCTTGAGCTCCATACAACATGTTCAATTGCTTCATGGTTACCACCTGTATTGGCCTGATTTGGATGTTGACCTTGAAATTGACAACCTTGAAAATCCTGAGAAATATCCCCTGAAATTTGAATCCAAGAACCCTCTAACGAGTAAGACACCGAAACGGAGGGTAGCCGCCAGTTAAGTCAGATAGGGTGAGTTTCAGACCCACCCCCTACAGCAGGGAGTCAACCCATTCACCAACCCTTCACCTCACGCGAGGGAGAAGTAAGGATGGTGAAAGACTCGCTGAAGAACTATATTCACGAAGAGAGGGGCTCTATCTTGTCGCCTCAGAGATGAGATAGAGCTGCTTGACCAACCCCTTGAGCTCCTCATCAGCAATGGGTTCCACCAGGGCATCAGCCCTCTTTTCCAGTTCTTCAGTGACATTAACCGTCAAAGGCCTTTTATGGCCGATAGTACGGCCTGATTCACCGCAAACCCTGCGCGTCGCCAGCACATCGCCTAAAAACATACGGATATCTTTAAGTTTTCCGGCCTGTAGCCTCTGGTTCAAGAGGCTCAAAAGCACATGGCGCTGAAAGGAGAGCTGCTGCATCCAGATGGAATCGGACACCACAACAAATAAAACCCCCTTGGAATCTATGTGATGGGGCCAGGCATTCAAGGCCGTCTCATGCCCCACCACCTCCTCCCATTCCCTCCACACAGGCAGATAATTCAAATGGCCTCTCACCACAGGTGGCACCAAGGCCGATATGGAGTCCTTGAGAGTGAATAGCTTTGAGTCCTTCATCCGATTCTTAATGCAGCAGATGGATTGACCCGTGCCGCTTGTTTGGCAGGATAGATGGTAGCCCCAAAACAGATGAGCACAGCCGAGACAGCAATGATTACCACATCCTGCATGTTGAGCAGTATGGGCAGTGAATCGGTGTAATACACCTCACTGGGAATGCTGATGAATTTATAGTGTTTGAGCAGGCTGCACAGAACAATGCCACTTACTACGCCCAAAAATGTCCCGATCAGACCCACCATCAGGCCGTTATAGATGAAGATGTGCAGTATCTGGCGGTCCGTGGCGCCCATGGCCTTTAGAATTGCGATGTCCTGATTCTTGTCCATCACCATGAGAATCAGGGTGCTGATGATGTTCAAGGCCGCTACAATGACGATAAGGGTCAAGATGATGAACATGGCCAGTTTTTCAAGCTTCATGGCGGAAAAGAGATTGCGACTCAGTTTCTGCCAGTCCAGTACAAGAAAGCCGTTTCCGATGCGCTGTTGTATGACAGCAGAGAGGCGATCCGTCTGATAGATGTCCGAAACCTTGAGCTCGATGAGATGCGCCTGGTTTTGAAGCCCTAAAAGCCGCTGGGCCTCTTTGATATGCACAAAGGCAAGGGTGCTGTCATATTCATATACGCCTGTGGAGGTGATGCCAACTACAGTAAAATTTCGAATCTTGGGCAGTGTCCCCATGGGTGTGATTGTGCCAGTGGGTAGGGCGATGCGCACATTCTTTCCGATATAAAGCCCTAAATTCCTTGCCAGTTCCTTGCCTACCACAATGGGCGGAGGACGGTTTGAATCCCAGTCCTCCAGGACCTCCAGGCCCTTACCCTGCATGACCTTGCCCACATCCATGACATTTGAAATGGTCTTGGGGTCAACCCCGCGAATCAATGTGCCATAGACATTGATGTCTGAGCTCAAAAGGCCTTGCATGAGTATCATGGGCGTAGCCGCCACCACACGGGCGCCTGAATTTGCGAGGCCGAGCTTGCTCATCAAGGAGGCCCAAAGGCCGTTTGGGGGCACACTGATCCCCACCAATTCCCTTTGCAAGGCATTTGGGTCATCTATGGGCCGTTCTATACTCCTTACGACTATGTGGGAGGTCACACCCAGAATCTTCTCCTTGAGATGCGCCTCAAAGCCTGCCATGACCGCTATGACTACGATGAGCGCCATGACACCCACGGTGACACCTGCTATGGAGATGACGGTGATAAGCGAAATAAATGCCTGTTTTCTCTTGGCCTTCAGATAACGAAGGGCCACAAACCATTCAAAAGGTAGATTCTTCAACAACTTTGATTCCTCATTCCACATGCTCATGTTCAGGCTCAGACTCCGGTCTTTTGACCTCGGGCTTGAGCTGTGGAAACAAAATGACATCCCGAATAGAGGCGGAATCCGTAAACAGCATCACCAGACGGTCTATGCCTATGCCCTCCCCTGCCGCAGGCGGCATGCCGAATTCCAGGGCACGCACATAGTCTTCGTCCAGTTCAGGCGGTATCTCCTCGTCGTCCCCGCGATGGGCGATCTGCTCCGCAAACCTGCGATACTGGTCCCTGGGGTCGTTCAGTTCTGAAAAGGCGTTGGCGATCTCTCTGCCTGTGATAAAAAGTTCAAAACGATCCGTGACATCCGGGTTCTGCACATTCCTTCTGGCAAGGGGTGATATGTCCGTGGGATATTGCGTGATGAAGGTGGGCTGAATGAGCCTTGGCTCCACCAATTCATCGAAAAGCTTGGTCAGCAGCTTGCCCAACAGCTCATCGCCCTTAACAGGCACTTCTAAACCCTTTAGTCGCTGTAACAGTGCATGCCTATCCTGGAGTTCATGGGCAGGTACGCCCCCTACTTCTACCAGGGATTCCTTCAGAGTAAGCCTCTTCCAAGGCCTTTTTAGGCTAATAATCTGTCCCTGATAAACTAATTCCTCTTTGCCAAAGAGTTCATTGGCTATGGAGCAGAAGAGCTCCTCTGTGAGCTCCATAAGATCCTCATAAGTGGCGTAGGCCTGATAGAATTCCACCATGGTGAATTCAGGGTTGTGCTGAAGGGAGATGCCTTCGTTTCTAAAGTTTCTATTCAATTCGAAGACACGCTCAAATCCTCCGACCAGGAGCCGTTTTAGATATAGCTCCGGTGCTATGCGCATATAAAGGTCTATCCCCAAGGCATTGTGGTGTGTTACAAAGGGTTTGGCGGTGGCCCCCCCCACAATGGGCTGCATCATGGGCGTTTCCACCTCCAAAAAACCATGTTCAGTCAGATATCGTCTCACAATGGAGATGATTTGAGAGCGAGTGCGGAAGGTCTCCCTCACCTCTTTGTTCATGATCATGTCCAGATATCGCTGCCGATACCTGGTTTCCTTGTCCTTAAGACCATGAAACTTCTCTGGAAGTGGCAACAAGGACTTGGTGACCAGACGAATAAACTGTGCCTCCAGGGTGAGCTCATTGGTTTTGGTCCTGAAAAGCGGGCCTCTGGCCTCCAGGATATCGCCTATGTCCAATTTTTTGAACAAACTATATGTCTCTTCTCCGAGCTTGTCCTTGGCTATATAGAGCTGTAACCTGGTGAATGAGTCCTGTATATGCACAAAAGCGGCCTTGCCAAAGCTGCGAATGGCCATGATGCGTCCGATGACTCGAAGAGAAGGCGCTTCGGCCTGCAACTGGGCGGAATCCATATGGCCATAGTTATCGACCACTTCCTTGAGAGCGGTTATCTTGCCGCAGACAATCTCTCGAAGGTCGTTTGGATAGAGCTGAATACCCTTTCGCTCCAACTCTTCTGCCTTTAATCTGCGTTGTTTGATGATCTGATTTTCTTCCATAAATATTCCTTATGTTAGGTACGGTGAATTGATGAAGTATCATTCATAGTGTAATCTTAAAAGAGAGTCAATAAGACTATACTATGGGAACCTCAAAAAATTGCCTTTTCGCCCCATAACGACGTTGCTTGTCGGCGAAAAATGCTCACATACAGCACAGAGAGGAAGTATGCTGCGCTTTTTCGCCTCCTTGTGCCTTGTCCTCACACGAAAATTCTAATTTTTAGAGGTCCCCTTTAATTAAAACGTTACTGGTTTATTTTTCAAGGAAACCCTATATATATATTAGCAGCCCTTTCGTAGAAAATCATAATATTATGATGAAAACCCAACCCCAAATCCTTTACGAAGACAATCACTTATTAATCCTTTATAAGCCCTCATGTATGCCCTCTGTACCGGATTACACTCAGGACATCTCTCTTTTTGACTGGGCCAAAATCTATCTCAAAACGACTTATCACAAGCCTGGAAATGTATTTTTAGGGGTTGTGCATCGCCTCGACAGACCTGTATCGGGTATTCTCTGTCTTGCCAAGACATCCAAGGCCGCATCCAGACTCTTTACACAAATACAGCAAGGTGTTATGCAAAAAACCTACCTCGCCATAGTTCATGGTAAACCCAATACCATTGAAGGTGAACTTGTAACTATCTTGCTCAAAGATAAAAAAAAGAACAGGGTCACATCCTATACGGCAGACACACATATCAAAAACGGCCTTGTCGCTCGCTCCCGCTGGCGAGTAATACACACACAAAATGGGCTTTCCCTGTTATCTCTTACACCTGTAACAGGCAGACCACATCAGCTGCGTGTACATTGCGCAGAGTTAGGATGTCCCATAATGGGAGATGTCAAATATGGACCTGGTCGGCCTCTCATGCCTGATGGTTCCATCTGTCTGCATGCCTGGAAACTTACCCTGGTTCACCCCACTCGCGGGGAAGAGATGAAATTTGCAGCAGGGCCTCCTGATATAGATATCTGGATGTCGATGGGAACACCCATACCATAAAGGTGGAAACAAGCATGTCATAATTCCAGGCATACCAGGATAGTCGATGTAATGTTGACAGAATCATCGCATTTGTATTTTCATAACAAAATTGTTGCTAACATGACAAGGGAAATCTATCGATAGTTAGAACGAGGGATCATGGAATTCGAAAAACAGTTAAAAAAATTAATAGAGATCACTGATGCGATTTCTGCCGGGAATTGGGATCAAGAGGTGCAAGTGGATGCAGAGGGTATCTTGGGCCATCTGGCATCCTCTATAAATCAGCTGGTCAGGACCCTCAGGCATGCCAAACCTACACTTACCCGCATCTCTGAAGATACACCTGAATTAGCTAATTTAGCCCAAAGTATTCAGGATGTAATGACCATTGCAACCCAGCGCACCCTGGACAACGCAGATAATATCTTAAATAATATCTCCAAGCTGGAACAATCCATAAAAGAAGGTAACACTCCTGATCAATCAACTTTAAAAAACATCAAAGAATCGGCATATGAGATCATAGCAGCCCAATCCTCCCAGGATGTAGCCAGACAAGAACTGGACAAGCTGGAAAATTCCCTGGAAGAGATGCGTGATTTATTAATAAAATTATTGGTTGCATTGAAGTTGAAGAAGGATGATATCCCTGAAGAAGAACGTCAACAGCAACAACAACTGCTTCAATCCATACAACAGGCATCCCAACAACCGCCCCACATTGCCAGAAACAGTAAGCAGGACCTGGTGGATGAGTTATTGGCTGAGTTTGGCCTTTGATAGGTTTTCCTCTATGTTTGTCTTAACCTGCATGGCAAGGGCAAGGGCCTCCCTTCCATCCTCTCCGGTCACAGGAGGTTGTGTTTTATTTCTTATGCTTTCTATAAAGCACTTCAACTCCCTTAGCAAACTGTCCTGTCTTTCGTGAACTATTGTTTGGGGCAATAACCTTTGCTCTAAAGAGAGGGCAGCTGAATCAATAGAGACCAATAGGTTCTTCTGCTCCATCAAGTCCGCTGCAAGATATCTCCCGTGCTCAAAGACTCGAAATCTTCTCATGGGATTAAGGGAGATACGGCTGGCAGTGAGGTTGGCCACACAGCCGCTTTCAAATATAAGCCTTGCATTGGCGATATCGACATTTGGGGTCAGTACGGGAGTGCCCACTGCATGAATCTCTTTCGGCCTTTCTTTCAAAAGGGCCAACACCAGATCCAAATCATGAATCATCAGGTCCAAGACCACATCCACATCAATGGCCCTTTGTTTGAAGATACTCAGTCTATGGGCCTCAATGAACATGGGTCTTGTTACTTGATTGAGCAAAAATTCCATGGCTGGATTAAAACGCTCTATATGCCCAATCTGTAAAATCAAACCCTTTTGAATTGCCATCTCTATCAACTCATCGGCTTCCGCAAGGGTTGTGGTTATGGGCTTTTCTACAAAACAATGGATGGATGCATTTAATAGTTCATATGTGATTTGAAAGTGTGACACAGTAGGACAAACAACCGATGCAGCCTCAATCTTGCCTATGAGGGGTTTAATAGAGTCATAGACAGGCACTTGAAGTTCTTGAGCTATCTCCAGGGCACGTGCAGGATGGGGCTCAACCACACCCACCAGCTCCACATCAGGCATGCTTTTATATTTTTGGGCATGGAACCTGCCCAAATAACCTACTCCAATGACTCCAACCTTAAGGGGTTTCATCTTGAATGCCCACGACGGCTATTTTATTTTTATTGGCAAACTCTACTGTTTCAGGCATATCAAAAAGCAGTGCCTTACCAGCCTCCACTGCTAAGACCTCTGCCCTTGCCTCAACCATGGTCTGTATAGTCTTAAGCCCTACGGATGGCAGGTCAAAGCGGGTATCCTGATGGGGTTTACAGACCTTTATCACCACACTGCCAGGACCTCCTAACTTACCTCCCCTTAAAATGGTCTGATCAGTGCCTTCTATGGCCTCTATAGCCAGGATGGTCTTGTCCTTTACCACGATACACTGGCCTATATCCAATCTGCCAATTTCCTTTGCAATGCTAAACCCAAATCGAATATCCTCTTCCTGATCCAGAGATGGTCTTTTGTGCGTGATGCAGCCCACAGGCATGAAGAGCTGGTCTAAAAACGCTGTGGATGAAATAACTTGAATGCCTTCGGCCTCCAATTCCAAGGCAATAGCCCTTAATAGGTGGTCATCTAAGCGACTATTAAGGCGGCGCCAGAGCCCTAATGCCCGCAGATCCGGTCTTACATCGAAAAATATACGTTTTTTAGTGATAGTGCCGGCAAATATGACATGTCTTGCACCATTTGCCTTTAAAAAGTCTATGAGTTTATTGAGCTGGCCCAAATGAAGCCAGATAATTCCATCAGCTATTTGTTCAAGTGCCTGATCCGTCTCACCTATATGGGCTACAACTACTACTTTATATCCCTTTTTTTTGGCCTCCTCAGCGCACAGGATGGGAAACTTGCCACCGCCAGCCACCAGCCCAAGTGCCTCAAAATCAGCCCTCATTCCCCTTCTTCCTCTTCCTGTTTGGCCAATGGCACCCCACGCTGGGATGAGGCTATGAAATTTAAAAACAACTGCACCTCTGGTATATGACCAACCTTTTCCATGGCCTCATTAAGTGCCGTTGTAAGGGTTACCCCTTCATTTACGAGGCGATGAAATACAATACGATATGCGGTTTTGACAGCGTCTATCACATCCCTGGAAAAACCATTGCGGCGCAACCCAACTAAATTGAGACCATATATCTTACCCCTTGCCCCCCAGTACTTCACATAAGGCGGGATGTCCTTATCCACCCCTGACATACCGCCCAGAAAGGCAAACCCCCCCACTCTACAGAATTGATGTATGGCTGTAAGACCTCCTATTACCACATGATTACCGATGGAGACATGGCCTCCCAGAGTAGCTCCATTGGCCATAATAACCTGATTGCCCACCTCACAGTCATGTGCCACATGGCAATATGCCATTAACATGCAGTCGTGACCGATTGTTGTCACCCCTCTGCCGTGGGCTGTCCCGCGATGCACGGTGACAAACTCACGAATGATGGTGTTGTTGCCGATCTCCACTCTGGAGGGTTCATTCTTATATTTTAGATCCTGGGGAGCGGCGCCTATGGAGGCAAACTGAAATATCTTGACCCCCTCACCAATGGTGGTATGGCCATCTATAACCACATGAGGGCCGATGGTGCTACCTGCACCGATGGTCACATTGGGACCTATAATGGAATAGGGTCCTATGGCCACATCCTGGGATATCTGGGCGTTTTTATTTACGATGGCAGTGGGGTGTATGCCTTCTAATTGCATTAGGGATTTCCTTATTATAAAATTTGAGTCAGTTAAGAGCAGCTAAAAATAGCAATTCCGCTACAAAAAGGCAAGGAAAAAGCAAAAACAATACACTGAGATACTTTACTGTTTGACATACTTCCTGCATTTCGTATAACATATGAAAAATTTTCAAAAACAGCCTCAAATGGAGATACTTGATGAATCAGGATATTGAAGCGCCAGTCCTTTTATGTGTGACTGGCGCGAGCGGTTCCATCTATGCCTTGAAATTTATGGAAATACTTTCCAATCTCAACCAAGAGACACATCTCATCATCTCAACTGCTGGAAAGCAGGTTGCAACATTGGAGCTGGGAAGTGAAGGCTGTGCCCGTCTTTTTTCCCTTGCCAGGGTTATATATACCCACGACGACTTCACGGCCCTTCCGGCCAGCGGGTCAAGCCTATGGAAGGCCATGGTAATCATGCCTTGTTCCATGGGCACACTGGCAGCCATAGCCCACGGCATGAGTCAAAACCTGATACACCGGGCAGCGGATTGTTTTTTGAAAGAGCGCAGACCATTGGTGTTATGCCCTCGTGAGACACCGCTCAACGCCACCCATCTCAAAAATCTCCTGTCTGCCCATGAGGCCGGGGCCGTCATCTACCCTGCCATGCCTGGCTTTTATCATTTGCCTCAGTCTATTGAGGACCTCGCCTATTTCTTTGCGGCCAGGGTTGCAGGATTTTTAGGCCTTGAACCGCCTGACTTAAAAAGATGGCAAGGTATCTCATAAAAGGTTTGAAATATGGTTTATATTCTCTCTAAAATACGTATTTTTCTTGAAATGATAAAATTTGAGCATACCATCTTTGCCCTGCCCTTTGCCTACATGGGTGCATTTTTAGCAGCCAATGGTGAGCTCACTCTGCGCCAGGCGTTTTGGATATTGATGGGAATGGTAGGCGGCAGGACCGCTGCCATGGGTTTCAATAGAATCGTGGATATTCCATATGACAGTCAAAACCCACGCACAAAGGAGAGGGCCTTGCCAAAAGGGCTTATAACTAAAAGAGAGGCCTGGACCATGGTCTTGATTGCCATTGGTCTTTATTTTTTATCGGCCTTTATGTTAAATACCTTGGCCTTGGCTGTTTCTCCCATCTTTTTGGCGGTCTTGTTGTTCTATTCTTATACCAAAAGATTTACTGCGTTATGCCATCTATTCTTGGGTCTGGCCCTGGGGCTTTCTCCCGTAGCCGGCTGGATTGCAGTGCGAGGAGAGCTACAGCTATTGCCAGTGGTGTTGGGTTTTGGGGTCCTGTGCTGGGTGGCTGGGTTTGATATACTCTATGCCTGCATGGATGCTGAATTTGATAGAGGTACAGGGCTTTACTCCATACCAGCCTGGTTAGGGCATTCAAAGGCATTTAGCGTCTCAGCAGTCCTGCATCTCTTGGCCTTTTTGGCCTTTTTGGCCGTGGGAGTCCTCGCACATTTGAACTGGATCTATTACATTGGATTGACTATCACCGGACTTTTGCTCCTTCTACAGAGGCGGGTGGTGTCCCCTGACGACCTATCCCGCCTGAACCTGGCGTTTTTCACCTTTAATGGCGCCATCAGCATCGTGCTTTTTGTGTTTACTGCCATCTCACTTTTATATTGAAACTTAGGAAAGGCACTATGAGATTCATTTCAACAGCCGAGATAGTCTTCCATGCAGAATTGGCTCCCAACATCTTTCTTTTGATGGTCTCTGCACCATCCATCGCCCATACAGCCATGCCAGGGCAATTCTGTATGGTAGCCCTCAGACCTTTAGATCAGACCACTGACCCATTGCTCAAACGCCCTCTTTCCATTCATCGCGTCCACAACCAAAGCCTCTCCTTTTTGTATAAACGCATAGGCCGTGGAACCCATCTGCTCTCTCATAAAAGACCTGGCGAATTCATCGAGTTAATAGGTCCATTGGGGCATGGCTTTGATCTCTCGGCTGAATTCAATGTCCTTGTAGGAGGCGGCATGGGCATTGCCCCCCTCCTATTTGCCGCGGAGGCGTTGTATAAAAATAACAAAAGGGTCGTAAGTATCTTAGGTGCCAGGACCAGTGCAGAGTTACCTCAGCAGGTCTTAATGGCCTTTGAACAACTCAGCGAGCGTCTGTATGTAATGACAGAGGACGGAAGTCTTGGTGAAAAAGGATTGGTGACTCAGGGTGTTGTGCAAATACTTCAACGAGAAGGGGTGAGTACTGTCTTGACCTGCGGCCCATGGCCCATGCTAAAGGCAGTAAATGCGTTGACCAATAGATTTAAAGTGGACTGTCAGGTCTCTTTGGAGGCACACATGGCCTGTGGCATCGGGGCATGCCTGGGCTGTGCTGTGAGTGCCCAAAATGGCGGCTATTTACATGTATGCAAGGATGGACCTGTGGTAAATGCCAGGCTTGTGCATTGGGATTTATAGTTTTTGTCTTTAGTCCTTTATTATTTGCAGGCTTTGTATTATTTTTTAAATAAAATAGGCTAAAAACTGGTTATCAGAGGGATTCATGCCATGACACACATAGAAGAGCCATCTATTGCATACCCGATTTCATCAAAGCCATCTCAAGAAGAAGTCGTTGAAATCCGCACAGTAAATGACATCATAGTGGCATTAAAAAACCATCCCCATTGGTTGGAGGAGATAAGACGCCTTATTTTAACTGAAGAATTGATGCGTCTGCCACAGCGCTTTGATGCCTTTGTAGAAAATGACTTCAAACCACTTGCACAAAAAGTGGACAAAATAGAGACAGATGTAAGTGAGCTCAAAAACAGAGTAGGGGTTTTAGAAACCGATGTGGGAGTGCTTAAAACTGATGTAGCCACTCTTAAAACCGATGTAGCCACTCTTAAAACTGATGTAGCCACTCTTAAAACCGATGTGGCTAAACTCACAGGTAGGGTAAATAAAATCGAGATAGATGTTGGCGATCTCAAGGGCAATGACTTTGAAAGAAGGGTGCGGGAAAGGGCACCGTCTTATTTTGGCAAACTCATCAAAAAATGTAGAGTAGTAAGCCATGAGATGTTGGCAGATGCCCTGGATGAAGCCCTTGATAGACATGCCATCAGTGAAGAGGAACGATATGAAGCCCTCAATGTAGATGTGGTCGCCAGGGGTCTTTCAAGGTATGAGCCCAATAGAGAGGTGGTGTTGGTCGCAGAGGTCTCCATTAAGGTGGATCGAACGGATGTGGAGCGGGCAGCTAAAAGGTGTGAGATCATCAGCAGGGTTATGCAACTACCTGGTATACCCATAGCCATAGGTAAGGAGACCACAGAAGGGGCTAAACCAAGGGCTGAGGAGTTGCAAGTAGTCCTCATCATACCGTAAAACCCTTATGTTGTCAGGATACAATGACTTTCAAACAGCCACAATCGACCTCTCCACAAGGTTTTGCGGTTTGGTGCTTAAAAACCCTGTACTATTGGCCTCAGGGACCTGTGGCTATGGTGCCGAGATAGCCGATCTCATTGACATCAATGCCTTAGGTGGCATAGTAGTAAAGGGTATCTCCCTGCTACCCAGGCCAGGCAATGCACCTCCTCGAGTCATTGAGACCCCAAGTGGTCTCTTGAACTCCATAGGACTGGAAAACGTGGGGCTTGAGGCCTTTTTAAGGACTAAACTCCCTTGGCTGCGCACTCTTGATACTCATGTCTTTGTCAATATATTGGGTGACACGATAGAGGACTACGCCAAGCTGGCGGCTGCCTTAAGTAAGGAGGCAGGTATCAGCGGACTGGAAGTCAATATCTCCTGTCCCAATGTCAAGAGCGGTGGAGTTGCCTTTGGAACAGACCCAGTGGCAGCAGCCGAGGTGACCAAGGCAGTAAAAGAGGTATCAAAACACCCTGTGATCGTAAAGCTTTCGCCCAATGTGACGGACATAACGGTTATTGCAAGGGCTGTAGAACAGGCAGGGGCCGATGCCATTTCTTTAATAAACACCCTGTCAGGCATGGCCATAGATATTCAAAGGCGAAGACCTGTGCTGGCCAACATATTTGGCGGACTTTCAGGCCCTGCCATAAAACCTGTGGCCCTACGCATGGTCTGGCAAACCGTCAGGGCTGTCTCGATACCTGTTGTAGGCATTGGAGGCATCACCACCGCGGCAGACGCCCTGGAATTCTTGATGGCAGGTGCCAAGGCCATTCAGATCGGCACGGCCACTCTAATAAATCCCAGGGCAGCGCAAGATATAGTGCAAGGCATAACGGTCTATATGGAACAACATGACCTGCCTGATATTCAGGCGTTGCGTATTTAGGAGGTACTATGAAGGATACGATACTCGTTATGTGTCTTGCGTTTTTTGCAATGTTTGTTGCAGGAGTAGCTAATGGAAAGGAGGAAGGTATGAAGATCACCTCAGCGGCATTTGAAAATGGACAAGAGATCCCCAAACGCTATACAGCTGATGGCGAGGACATCTCCCCTCCCCTGCTGTGGCAAGGGCTTCCAGAGGGCACCAAGTCCTTGGCATTGATCGTGGATGACCCCGATGCCCCTGACCCCAAGGCACCCAAAATGGTGTGGGTACATTGGGTGCTCTACAACATTCCACCCACTGTAACAGGCTTGGCAGAGGGAGTAAGGCCTCAAGACCTGCCTCCAGGCTCCCTTCAAGGCCTAAATGACTGGAAACGCACAGGCTACGGTGGGCCATCGCCACCAATAGGCAGACACCGCTATTTCTTCAAGCTCTATGCCCTGAATACTATGCTTCCAGACCTCAGGCATCCCACCAAGGCGATGCTGTTAGAGGCCATGAAAGGCCATGTGCTGCAAGAGGCAGTGCTTATGGGGACATATAGCAGGTAACGGGCGAGGGAGTTGAGGGAGAAAGGCACGAATGCGGAACCCTGAAGGCATCAACAGCATCCCCTTTGGGCCTCTATAAAACCGGCGATGGTCGCCCTTCTGTCAGGGCTTTTAACCAGACCCTCTCCTATGAGCGCCGCCACGATACCTGCCTCTTTTAGACGCCGAATGTCTTCGAGTGTAGAGATGCCGCTTTCACTTACCATGGGAATCTCTGCAGGTGCTATGCTTCTCAGCCTAAAGGTGGTTTCAAGGGAGACTGTGAAGTCCTGAAGATTGCGGTTGTTGACTCCGATGAGGTCGGTCTTCTGCTTCAATGCCCGCTCCAGTTCCCTTTCATCGTGGACCTCTATGAGGCAATCCATGCCCAATTCCCGTGCATGCGCCAAGAATTCCTGTAGCTGCATATCGCTTAGGGCAGCCACTATGAGCAAAATGGCATCCGCTCCCCAGATGCGAGCCTCCTCTATCTGAATGTGGTCAATGATAAAATCCTTGCGCAGTAAGGGTAGGCCTACAGCCCTATGAATCTGATGCAAAAACGAGAGGCTTCCCTGAAAAAAATGTTCATCTGTGAGCACAGAGATGGCCTTTGCACCTCCTGCCTCATATTCTAATGACAACTCTACTGGATGAAAATCAGGGCATAAAAGCCCCTTGGATGGCGATGCCTTTTTGACCTCAGCTATTATGGAAACCCCATTATCCTGCAACAAGGCCTTCCGAAACCCCCTTGGGACGCTGGGTTCCTCAAGAGGGGTCGCTATCCCCCTTTTTTTTAAGGCCTGCACCTCTTCCTGTTTGTATTTCAGAATTTCATTCAATATGGACATCTCTATCCCCTTCCTGCGGCTATGAGTTCTTGGAGTTTTTTTAGTGCCCTTCCTGAAGACAAAATCTCCTGTGCCACTTGCACCCCTTGTTTCAGTTCCAATGCCTTACCTGCTAAATATATGGCAGCCCCTGCATTTAGTGCCACTATATCGCTGGCCGGGCCCTTTTGACCACTCAATATCGCAAGACAGATTTCAGCATTCTCTTGGGCATCACCGCCCTTTATGGCCTGCACATCAGCCGAATTCAACCCTACCTCCTCACAAGAAAATTGAAACTCTTTGCACTCCTTGCCATTCCATTCAGCCACATTATTAAGGCCAGAAAGCCCTAATTCATCCAGACCATCAGGCCCATGCACCACCCAAGCGCGTTTTGCCCCAAGTCCTGCCAAGGCCTGGGCAAGGGGCATGCATAGCCTTCTGTCATAGACGCCCATGAGTTGCACATTGGCTCCGGCTGGATTGGTAAGTGGGCCCAATACATTGAAGATGGTACGGATACCCAGTTCCTTGCGGGGAATAGCGGCATGTTTCATAGCAGGATGCAGGGAAGGCGCAAACAGAAAGCCAATGCCAATGGTCTGAATACACTTAGCCACCTGCTCAGGTGTCATGGCGAGGTTTACCCCCAATGCCTCCAAGACATCTGCACTGCCCGAACGACTGGAAACAGAGCGGTTGCCGTGCTTGGCGACCTTTATGCCGCTTGCAGCCACCACAAAGGCAGCGGCCGTGGAGATATTAAAGGTGGATGCACCGTCCCCGCCTGTGCCGCAGGTGTCCATCAAGACGTCATTTTCCTTTAGGACTACATCTATGCGTTGAGAATAATGCCGCATTATGCGGGCGGCCCCGATGATCTCGTCCACTGTCTCTCCCTTGGCCCGTAGGGCCACCAAAAAACCTGCAATCTGGGCGGCCGTGGCCTGGCCTGACATGATGATCTCCATGGCACCAGCCATCTCGTTTTGAGACAGGTCCTGACGATTCATGACCTTAAGCAGGGCCTCTTTTAGTGGATTAGCCATGATTATTCCCCCAATGTCAGAAAGTTCTGCAATAATTTCAAACCATCTTGAGTCATAATGGATTCTGGATGAAACTGCACTCCTTCAATGGCAAATTCCCTATGCCTCATGCCCATCAGTTCATCCTGTTCCGACCAGGCACTGGGCTCCAGACAGGCAGGCAGAGAGGATTCCTCTACCAACAGGGAATGGTATCGCATGGCCTCAAAGGGATTGGGCATATTCTTGAATACACCCTTGCCGTCATGACGAATCATGGAGGTCTTGCCATGCATAAGCCTTGAGGCCCTCACCACCCTGCCGCCAAAGGCCACGCCTATGGACTGATGACCAAGGCATACGCCCAAAATGGGGATCTTTCCTGCAAAGTATTGAATGGCTGCCACGGAAACCCCCGCCTCATTGGGTGTGCACGGGCCAGGCGAGATGAGTAAACGCTGTGGTCTTAAGGAGATGATCTGTTCCAAGGTGAGTTCATCATTTCTGATGACCTTTATCTCAGCCCCAAGCACTCCCAAAAGTTGCACAAGATTATAGGTAAAAGAGTCGTAATTGTCGATTACTAAAAGCATTATTTAAATTCCTTTATGAAGTTTTAATTATGCGTTTTCAATGGCCTTTATTAGGGCCTTGCCCTTATTGATGGTCTCTTCCCATTCCTTTGTTGGGTCTGAATCAGCCACTATGCCTGCACCTGCCTGCAGATAGAGCATATCACCTTTCTGGCAGAGGGTGCGAATGGTAATGGCCATATCCATATTGCCTGAAAAATCCATATAGCCCACTGCACCGGCATAGGGGCCGCGCCTTTTATGTTCCAATTCCTCTATAATCTCCATGGCTCGAATCTTTGGGGCGCCTGAGACCGTGCCAGCAGGGAAACAGGCCTTGAGCACATCAAACATATTTAATCCATCCATTAGCTCCCCTGTCACATTGGATACGATGTGCATCACATGGGAATACCGTTCTATATGCATCAATTCGCTGACCTGCACTGTGCCGGTCTTGGCCACGCGACCCACATCATTTCTGCCCAGATCCACAAGCATCAGGTGTTCAGCCCGTTCCTTTGAGTCTGCCAAAAGCTCCTTTTCCAGCCGTTTATCCTCGGCTTCATTTCTTCCCCTGGGTCTGGTCCCTGCTATGGGCCTTACCTCGATGCGTTTGTTGGTGAGCCTTACCAGGATCTCTGGTGAAGAACCTGCCATGAATTCATCGCCCAAGTGTAAAAAATAGAGATAGGGAGAGGGGTTTATACGCCTCAATGCCCGGTAGATCTGAAAAAGGGGGACGTGATTTTTGCCTGAAAAACGCTGGGAAAGTACCACCTGAATGATGTCCCCTGCTCGAATATACTCCTTGGCCTTTTGGACAGCGGCCTCAAAGGCATGTTGTTCCACCTCAGGGGTCAGGTGAGCCCTTTCCATAGCCGCATAAGATGGATATGGACAGCCCTCTAACAGTCTATCTTTGACCCTTTGGAGTTCTGAAACAGCCTTTTCATAGATATCCTTCAGGGAAGGGCCATTTAACTGGGCCCAATAGATTAGCTGCAAGGTGTGTTTTATATTGTCGTGGGCCAACACCACCTGGGGTACCATAAACACACTGTCGTGAAAGCCCACATCATCCGTGAGGTGTTCAGGAAGGCGTTCCATAAAACGCACCATGTCATAGCCCAGATATCCCACTGCGCCGCCTAAAAATCGAGGTGACTCGGTAAGGGGTATGTGAGCAGGTTTAAAGCCTTCGAGTATCCTTTGAAACTCCTCAAGCGGGTCTTGGGTCTCCTGCCATTGACGTGAACCGTCAGGGTATTCTTGAAATACCTGGCTACCTTTAGATCCGAATATAAGAAGGGGCGAGAGGCCGATAAAGCTGTAGCGCCCCCATTTTTCACCGCCTTCCAGGCTTTCCAGCAGAAAGGAATATGGCCCTGAGGCCACCTTGAGATAGATGGAAATGGGGGTGTCCATATCCACTGAAACGGTGTCGATGACAGGGGCTAAGTTGGCGTCCTTGGCAATGGATTCAAACTCTTGAAATGTTGTAAGTGTCATGTGTTTATCTTTTAAAATCCTTTTAATAAGTTAGAATACCGCAGAATCTTTCTTGACATTATATCCAAAATCCCTTATTAAATAAAAGGTTTTTTTGCGGGTGTAGCTCAGTTGGTAGAGCACAAGCTTCCCAAGCTTGGGGTCGCGGGTTCGAATCCCGTCGCCCGCTCCAAAAAACGGCCAAGAATTGCCCTACTTGAGGTTGGCCTTCATAATAGCCCATTGGCCTGGGCTTGGCCATTACTTCAGTTAGTGGAGAATTGTATAAGATGAATAACAACAGTTATACTATCTCTACTAGAAGTGGGCTTTTGCCCACTTTTTTATTTTATATGCTGGAAAAAGAAAGATTGGAAGACAAGCTTACAGAATTATTACAACCGGTTATTATTAACTCTGGATACGAGCTGGTGGATATAGCTATTTTAAAGGCCCCAGGAGGCATGACCCTTCGGATCACGCTTGATAAGCCAGGGGGTATTACCTTGGCCGACTGTGAAAAGATAAGCCATTTGGCCGGAGATATCCTGGATGCCCACGATCCCATATCCGGACATTACATTTTAGAGGTATCATCACCTGGTATCAACCGTCCCCTCAAGCACCGGGTGGATTTTGAAAGATTTTTGGGTCAAAAGGCCTTAATAGAAACCAAGATTCCCATATCGGGCCGTAAGAGATATAGAGGTCTGCTCGGGGGTGTTGAAAATGGAAATGTTATAGTTTCTGTGAATGGGATCGAACACTACATCCCCATTGAACAGATCAAAAAAGCCAGATTGGATATTTTATAAAATATAAAGGGCGAAGAGATATGTCTTTAGAATTAAAACGCATTATAGATCAGGTCAGTAAGGAAAAGGGACTTGACAAAAACATCCTTATTTCCACCATTGAAGAGGCCATTGCATCCGCCATCAAAAAACAAACCGCCCGTCCAATAGACATAGAGATTAAATACAATCCCGATGACGGCGAGATAGAGGCCTTTCAGTACAGGACAGTTGTTGAGAATGTCTCTGACAAAGACATGGAGATATCCCTTGAAGAGGCCCAGAAATTAGACCCGGAGAGCCAATTAGGTGACAGTATCGGTATCAAATTAAACATAGCCGCCTTTGGTCGTATAGCCGCACAATCCGCCAGGCAGGTAATCATGCAGAAGATTCGGACAGCGGAACGAGACCTCATATATGAGGAGTTCAAGGATCGGGTCGGTGAGATTGTAAACGGCATCATCCAACGGGTGGATTCCTCAGGGGCCATCATAAATCTTGGCAGGACAGAGGCGTTACTTCCTGTCTCAGAGCAATTACCCCGTGAGAATCTTCGTCGAGGTGAACGCATAAGGGCCTATATATTAGAGATCAGAAAAGGTACAAAGGACCCACAGATCATCCTGTCCAGAACCTGTCCAGAGTTCCTGGTGAAATTGTTTGAGCTGGAGGTGCCTGAGATAGCTGACGGCACCATAAAGATCATGGCCGTGGCAAGGGACCCTGGCAGCAGATCCAAGATATCTGTTTCTTCCAATATCTCTGATGTAGATCCCATAGGAGCATGTGTCGGGATGCGTGGTTCCAGGGTGCAGGCAGTGGTTCAAGAATTGAGAGGAGAAAGGATAGACATAGTGCTCTGGAACCCGGATCCTGCCCGCTATGTATATAATGCCCTTGCCCCTGCTGAATGCTCTAAGGTTATAGTGGATGAGGACAATCACGTCCTGGAGATCATTGTGCCGGATGATCAGCTTTCTTTAGCCATTGGAAAACAAGGGCAGAATGTCAGGTTGGCAGGTAAACTTTTGGGCTGGAAGATAGATGTTAAAACCGAGACCAGGCATGCCAATCTTGAAAACCCGGAATACCGCAATCTTTTGAAGCTGAATGGCATGACAGAGAATATAGCCGACAAGTTATTTGCCAGTGGCATAGATTCCGTGGAAAAGATAGCACAAATGGATGCCATGGAACTGGCTCATCTGGCACACCTGAAGAGGGATGTGGCCAAGGTGGTAATTGAGGATGCCAAGGCCTGTATCTCCTCTACAAGTGGTATATAGAAAAATGAACCCATGGTCTGTTGAGGTAACTATATGAGCAAAATTCGAGTACATGAGTTGGCAAAGGAATTTTCCATACCCCCTAAAGAGATGGAGGCATGGATTAAAAGCCATGGCTATCCCATAAAAAATTACAGCAGTACACTGGAAGACCATGAGGTCAGGGAAATCAGGATAAAATTTCGTGAGGAACAAGTTGCTGGACCTTTAAATAAAGGCGATGGGGGCGGTCAGTCTCAAAAGACATCAGAGGTGTCGGCGGAATCTGCGACATCCAAGACGCCAACTGTTGTCAGGCGTCGGCCCAGCATAAAACTTACAAAGATTACCTCTGAACCCCAACCATCCTCTGATGCATCAAAGGAGACAATGGCCGTGGTTTCTGAAAAATCAGGGGGGGCCGCTAAGCAGGTGGAAGCTATTAAAGATAAAGGTGTGTCCCCATCTATGCCTGTACAGCCACAGGCAGCGTCGTCTGAACCAGCGACAAAAACAGCTGTTGAAGGCCCCAAAAAACCACAAAAAACAACCGAAGCACAGGTTGCCAAGCCTGTAACCCCTGAATCCTATGTCAAAATCATCAAAAAAGAGACACCGGCTGCGATTTCACGAGAGCCGCAGACCTCTGCCCCGGAGGATAGAGAGCATAAGACAGTCCAGTCCAAGTCTACCACAGATAGGGATGTATCGCAATCCGCCCCTATACAGCCCCAGTCAGAACCTGAGACGATTACAGAACCATCTGTTGAAGGCCCTGAAAAGCCACAAAAGGCAATTGAGATAGAGAAAACCGATGCAACAAGCAGGTCATTGACGCAATCAAAGATCCCTGAACATGAAGGGTCTCAAAGCACTGCTGAACAGACACCTCTCCCAGAGACAGGAACCAAAGATGAAAAGAAACACCCTCTGAGGGAGGTTATGATGGGTAAGCGTGAAAAGGGGCATGAAAGACATGAAACATCCCAACAAAAAAACGCTCAACAACCCAAAAGCTATGTCAAGATCGTGGACAGACCCCGTATTGTCCTGCCCCAACCTCAACCGCCTCAGCCGAGGCAACCACAAAGACCATCACGACCCACTATAGGTGCACCTTCTGGGGCCACCAATAAGGGCCGGAAAAATGAGACTATACCTTCTAATACCGTACAGGCTAGATCCCTTCCACACCTTGATATAACCACACCTGTGCTGGATGTAGATAAAAGGACAAAGAAAAAAGAGATGCCAAAACGGGTGGTGCAGGTCTCTGAAATGGAAGAGGCTGCTAAGAGACGTAAGGCTGCCACCAAAAAGATCGAAAAACTCAAACCCATCACTAAACTCTTATCCGAAGAATTGGATAGTGATATGATGGATGCCTTATTACCTGAAACATCCATGGATGAAACACTCCCTGAGCCTGTTTTCAGGACTGCTGTGGGAAAGATAGGACCAGGTAAGAAGAAGGCATCCAGGGATGCTCGTGATACAAACCGATCTCAATCCTCTCAGCCATTCCACGAAGCCCAGATGGGCAGGAAAAAACTGATAATGGACGAGGCCATACAACTGGGTGATTTGGCAAAGAAAATGGGGGTAAAGAGCGGGGATCTCATAGCCAAACTCATGGGCATGGGGGTCATGGCCACCATCAACCAATCCATAGATTTTGATACCGCCGCCCTTCTTGCCTCAGAGTTCAATTTTGAGGTGGAAAAACGCACTGTTGCAGAGGATATCCTGCTGGAGTTCGAATCCAAGGGTTCGGGTGAGCTGGTATTGCGTCCTCCTGTAGTAACGGTTATGGGACACGTGGATCACGGTAAAACCTCACTTTTGGACGCAATTCGAGAGGCGGATGTGGTCTCCAAGGAGGCAGGGGGCATTACCCAACATATAGGAGCGTATCACGTAACCCTGGCATCCGGTCACGATGTAGTCTTTTTGGATACCCCTGGACATGAAGCGTTTACTGCCATGAGGGCCAGAGGCGCCCAGATAACCGATATCGTAGTACTTGTAGTGGCCGCTGACGATGGTGTTATGGCCCAGACAAAAGAGGCCATAGACCATGCAAAGGCTGCGAATGTGCCTATCATCGTGGCAATCAATAAAATTGATAAGCCGAATGCCAATATTGAACGTGTTAAAAGGGAGTTGGCTGAATACGGTCTTGTGCCGGAGGAATGGGGCGGCGATACCATATTTGTGAATATCTCTGCCAAAAAACGCATAGGTATTGAAGAATTCCTGGAGATGCTGGCCCTGCAATCCGAGGTAATGGAATTAAAGGCCGATCCCACCAGATTCGCCAAGGGGCATGTCGTAGAAAGTAAATTGGACAAGGGTCGTGGTCCTGTGGCTACTTTGCTCATATCCGATGGCACGCTCCATGTGGGAGACAGCATGGTGTGTGGCATGCACTACGGAAAGATCAGGGCCATGAATAACGACAAAGGCCTCCCTATCAAGTCAGCAGGGCCTTCGATGCCCGTTGAGGTATTGGGTCTTTCAGGGGTACCTTCTGCTGGAGATGAATTCGTTGTGCTGCCTGATGAGAAAAAGGCACGAGAGGTGGCTGAATACCGCCAGAGGAAACATCGGGAGATAGAACTGGCCAAGAGCATACAAAAAATCAGTCTTGACAACGTATTTGATCGTATCAAGGCCCAAGACATGAAAGAATTGGGCATAATCCTAAAAACCGATGTTCAAGGTTCTCTGGAGGCCATATCCGATGCCCTTAAAAAACTCAGCACGCCAGATGTCACTCTACAAATCGTTGCAAGCGGCATAGGCGCTATCTCTGAATCAGATGTGCTATTGGCCTCTGCATCCAATGCCATCATCATAGGTTTCAACGTCAAACCCAATCCCCAGGCAAGGGCCTTGGCTGAACAGGAAAAGGTGGATATCCGTTTCTATGATGTCATCTTCAATCTCTTGGATGAGGTCAAAAACGCCATGGCAGGTCTATTGGAACCTGTTTTCAAAGAAAAAAACCTGGGCAGGGCAGTGGTCAAACAGGTTTTCATGGTGCCCAAGGTAGGGGCTGTGGCTGGCTGTGCTGTAACTGAAGGTGTAGTACAGAGGAATGCAAAGGCCAGGCTTTTACGGGACAATGTGGTGGTGTATACGGGCAAAATCATCTCGTTACGCAGGTTCAAAGAAGATGTCAAAGAGGTAGGGAGTGGTTATGAATGCGGTATAGGTCTGGAGCGTTTTAATGATATCAAAGAAGGCGATATTATTGAGGCGTTTGTGCTGGAGGAAACTAAACCTATACTTACAGGCTGATATTTTTGAGGCGCATTTATGTTTGTAGGGATACTACGTATCACCCTGAGATTGCCTGACAATCATTCATTAAAGGAAAAACGCAGGGTAATCAAAAGCATTTTACAACAAATTAAAAACCGTTTCGAAGCCGCTGCATCAGAAACAGACCATCATGATCTATGGCAAAGCGCTGAGATTGGTGTTGCTGTGGTGGGCAATAGTTCAAATATATTGGATTCAGTGTTGAACAAGATAATAGATTTCCTTGAAGCCTTTGGGGCCGCAGATATTACGGATGCTGAGATGGAAATTATTAACATGGGCAAAAATGAAATAAGGGTTAATAGATAGGTAAGGACTATGACGCATAGATTTCCAAGGGCATATAGAGTGGCTGATATGATCAAAAAAGAAATGGCATACATGCTGCTCGGCGAGATAAAAGATCCTCGTATACACGGGCTTGTTACGGTTATGAATGTGGAGGTTTCAACCGATCTCAAACATGCCAAGATATTCGTAGCTGTTTCAGGTACAGAACAGGACAAAAAAGAGGTGCTGCAAGGGCTTCAACAAGCAAAAGGATTCATAAGGACTACGCTGGCCCACCGTATTGAAATGAGACAGATACCACAGCTGAATTTTGTGATAGATACCACGCTGGAACAGCAGCTGCATCTAGAGGATGTATTGGCTATGATTCCATATTCATCGAATAAATCGCATAGTTAATATATACCGTTACGAGCAGGTGATAAGAATATATGCAACATATTGAACATCAACTCCAAAAGATAGCAGAATTCATATCAGAGTATCAAAATTTTTTAATCACTGCACATCAGAAACCTGATGGAGATGCCGTTGGCTCACTTCTCGCACTTCATCTGGCGATGACTCAGGCTGGCAAGACCGTCATACCATGTCTTGCGGATCCTGTACCTAAAAATCTGCTCTTTCTGCCTGGAAGCGATTCCATCTTACATAGCTCTGTATTATCCATCAGCCCGCCCCCTGCCCTTTTAGAAGAGCCCATCCTGATTATATTGGATTGTAATGAATTGGAACGCACCGGTCTTCTCTCATTTTTCTCGCCGAAATCCCTTAAAACCATTATTGTGCTCGACCATCACATAGCCGCCCCCGTGCCTCTTTCGGGATTTGAAGACAATCTTGCAACTGAACCTGTCATCTGTATTGATACAGATACATTTTCAACTGCGGCCCTAATCTATCGGCTGATAGAGATATTGAAATGGCCTATGACTGCCGATATAGCTACCAATATCTATACAGGGTTGGTGACGGATACAGGTTCTTTCTGCCATAGTAATACAAATGCCGAGGCATTGGAGATGGGGGCTGCCCTGGTGAGGGCTGGTGCCAACCCAAACAAAATCTCATCGCAACTCTTTCAGCAATACCCTGTTTCTAGGCACCGATTGTTGGCCTTGGCCTTAAACACCATTGATCTCCAGTGCGACGGTAGGGTGGGTTTCATGCATGTCTCGCCCGAAATGTTTATACAAAGCGGTGCCAATGAAGATGATGCACACGATTTTGTAGGCTACCTCAAGTCGATAGACACAGTGGAACTAGCTATATTTATTAAAGAGACCAGTAACGGTCAGAGCAATATAAGTATGCGCTCCAAAAGCTATTTCAATGTAGCGGAACTTGCTGCCTCCTTTGGCGGAGGAGGACATTTTCATGCAGCTGGATTTCGCATGAACAAACCCATTTCCGAGATAAAGAACATGCTGCTTGGAAAACTAAGTAGCGTAAAATGGCAATGAGATGGAATTAAACGGCATTCTCGTCATAGACAAACCCCCTGGAATGACCTCTTTTCAGGTGGTCAGGATGACCAGGAGGCTCCTGAATGTCAAAAAAATCGGACATACAGGCACCCTGGACCCGTTGGCTACAGGGATACTGACCCTGTGCATAGGTAAGGCTACAAAACTCGCTGATAAACTCATGCAAGGCCATAAACGCTATGAGGGCGTCATGCAGTTGGGCAAAGAGACCACCACCTATGACAAGGACGGTGAAATCGTCGCTGAAAAACCTGTCCCTGAAGACCTGACCACAGAAAGTCTGCAATGCATTGCTGATACCTTTGTGGGCAAAAATCTTCAAGTGCCGCCTGCCTTTTCTGCTGTCAAATATAGAGGCCAGCCCCTATATAAACTGGCTAGAAAAGGGATCTTTGTACAAAAAGAGGCCCGTGAAATCGAGATATTTTCCTTTATTGTCAACTCATGGGACCCGCCTTTTATGGCTTTTTCTCTACACTGTACCAAAGGTACCTATGTCAGGACCTTGGTCCATGATTTCGGACAAAAAATAGGATGTGGGGCACATCTAACCAGGCTCCACCGTTCTCAAAACGGCATCTTTCATATGGGCCATGCATTTTCCATGGAAGATGTCCAAAAGGCATCGAATGCCAACAGCGTAAAGGATCTGTTGATTCCAGAAGAGTTATTGACCGGTATCCCTGGATACTCAGGGCAATTATCATAAAAAACAATCAAAGGAGGTTTACCAAGGTGTCATTACAACCAGAACTCAAAAAGGAACTCATCGGGAAATACAAACGCAGCGATGCAGACACAGGTTCGCCTGAGGTGCAGGTCGCCCTTTTGACCGCACGTATCAACAGCCTAAATGAACACTTTAAGTATCACAAAAAGGACCACAGCTCCAGAAGGGGGCTTCTAAAACTGGTAGGACAGAGAAAGAGTCTGTTGGACTATCTCAAAAACAAGGATATGGATAGGTACAGGGCCCTTATCTCTAAATTAGGTCTGCGCAAATAATAATCTATGGCAATGAATGGAGTAAAAAAAATGACTCAAAAAGAGGCGATGCTTGGTGGGCAGATCATTACTCTGGAAACAGGTCGCATAGCCAAACAGGCAAATGGTGCGGTGATAGTGAGGGCTGGAGACACAGTGGTCGTTGTAACTGCTGTCGCCTCCAAACAGCCTCGGGAAGACATGGATTTTCTGCCGCTCATGG